>Ga0182738_1008195_pt1 | contig 10426 bp, 10 predicted proteins | sample eDN5th30CBELigMG_FD_128876 | JGI IMG/M metagenome (GOLD analysis project Ga0182738, IMG submission 128876) | Enriched Miracle-Growth compost microbial communities from Emeryville, California, USA - eDNA 5th pass 30_C BE-Lig MG (version 2)... ... | reverse complement strand
GTTTTTCTCCACGTTATCACGTATATTTTATTTATGCTATTGGTAACAGGAGTTGGGAACAACCTTTATAGTATTGTGAGTTTGTTTTTTATCCTTAAAATGGAGCGAACAGATTCAGTTGAAAATCGTTCTAATAAGTTGATAAAACAAGGCTATTTGCTAGGTCTTGTACTCTGTTTAGTAATAGGAGTCATTGTAGCTACCATTTATCAAAATTTTGTCACATGGATACCTTTCTTTCTTTCTTTTTTTGCATCGGCAGGTATTCCGTTTTTGTTTGCAACTTTAACAGGACAATTACGAGAAAAAGCCGCTTTTATTACTGTAATGCTGATGGTCATTGTGGATTTAGGACTAATCAAATTAATAGAAAATCTTTGGCTCATTGCACCTATTTCTGGATTAATCGCTTTCATTATATACGCACTCATCCAAAAATTTAAAATAGTCAGAAATTGAATAAAAATTTACAAAAGTTGATTGAAAATTCGCAAACATAACCTTTTTAAAAGTTCTAAACTATTAGTAATAAAATTAAACTTTTGAGGAGGTTTTATCATGACAATACAAGTAAAGACGGATTCTTACATATATGCTATGGATAAAAATAATAAACCGTCAGTAACAGTAAAATCAGGGGAACAGGTTGAGATTGAAACATTTGATTGCTTTCAAAATCAAATTCAATCAGAAGAGACTACATTTAATGCAATTGATTGGAACAAAATTAATCCAGCAACAGGTCCAATCTATATAGAGGATGCTCAACCTGGTGATATTTTAAAAGTAAAGATTGATTCTATTGAATTAGGAAATCAAGGTGTTATGGTCGTTGGTCCACAACTAGGAGTAATGGGACATCGAATGGATGAGTTTACAGTGAAAATTATTCCGATAAATGAAGATAAGGCTGTATTTAACGAAAAGCTTTCATTGCCGTTGAATCCAATGATTGGGGTAATTGGCGTTGCTCCAGAAGGTCGTGGTGTAAATTGTGGAACTCCAGGAGCACATGGAGGCAATATGGATACTAAACTCATCACTACTGGTGCAACTCTATATTTTCCAGTATTTCAAGAAGGTGCATTGTTTGCATTAGGCGATTTACATGCAGCAATGGGGGATGGAGAAATCAGTGTTTCCGGAATTGAAATTCCTGCAAAGGTTAAAGTGACATTAGAAGTTATTAAAGGATTTCACTTAAATTATCCTCTACTAGAAAATAACGAAGGAATTGCGACACTTGTTTCTAAGGAACTACTAGACGATGCAGCGAATGTTGCTGTAGAAGAAATGATTGATTTGCTTCAACCAAAAACAGATGTTTCCTTACCAGAATTTACGATGTTAATGAGTGCAGTCGGACAGTCTCAAATTAGTCAAATTGTCGACCCACTTAAAACAGCTAGATTCTTTGTTCCACGTTATATTTTAGATACTTACAATATTGTATTATTTGAAAAGGGGGATGAGTAGAATGGCAGAAATAGCAAAGTCAAATCAAAGTCCTCCGAGTACAGGATATAAGCAAGAATTAAAACGATCGTTATCCTTTTGGGATTTATTAATTTACGGACTGGTGTTCATGGTTCCAATTGCACCGTTTGGAATCTATGGGTCTGTTGCACAAGGGTCAAATGGAATGGTTGCTCTAGCCTACCTCATTGGTATGGTAGGAATGATATTTACTGCATTAAGTTATGCAAGAATGTCTGAAGCTTTTCCAATCGCTGGTTCGGTTTATTCTTACGCACAGCGTGGAATCAATGATTCCGTTGGATTTATTGCTGGTTGGTTAATTTTGCTAGATTATATTTTTGTTCCAGCTTTACTTTATTTAGTTAGTGCTTCTGCATTGCATGATATTGTACCGGAGATTCCACTTGTTGTATGGCTTGTCATTTTCATCGGAATTAATACCGTTGTCAATGTGCTAGGAATTGAGTTTACAGCAAAAGCCAATAAAATCATTGTTATTTTAGAGCTGATTGTACTAGCTGTATTTGTAGTTGTTGGCGTTATTGCTGTTGTAAAAGGAGTGAATGGAGCAGAATTTACATTCAAGCCCTTATATGATGCAGACAATTTTAGTATGGGAATGGTAATGGGTGCTGTATCAATTGCTGTTCTAAGCTTCCTAGGTTTTGATGCAATTTCTACATTAGCAGAGGAATCAAAGGGAGGAAGTAAGGCAATCGGTCGAGCTATCATTTTCTCTTTATTAGTAGTTGGTTTACTATTTATCATTCAAACATGGGTTGCAGCTTTAATCTGGCCGGATTATACGACGTTTGAAAATGCTGACGTAGCGTTCTATCAAATTGCAGAAATAGCAGGTGGCACCTGGTTAAAGTGGACTACTATCCTAGCGACCGCAATTGCGTGGGGAATTGCCGATGCTCTTGTTGCCCAGGCTGCTATCTCTCGTATTCTTTATAGTATGGCCCGTGATGGTAAACTGCCTAAGTTTTTATCGAAAGTCCATTCGAAGTTTAAAACACCATATATTTCAACTTTGCTTGTAGCTGGAATTTCACTTGCGGTAACAGTATTTTTTGCATCCCATATCGGAGCACTGACTTCTGTAGTTAACTTCGGTGCACTATCTGCCTTCTTGTTCCTACATGCATCAGTTGTCATTTACTTTATAAAAAAACAAAAAAGTACCGATTATTTTAGACATTTGCTATTGCCTTTAATTGGTTTCCTTGTTATCGGATATGTCTGGATTAGTCTTGATCCACTTTCAAAAAAATTAGGTTTTATCTGGCTAGGCCTTGGAATCATTTACCTAATAGTACTTAAAATCTTCAAGAAGGATACATCACTTGAAATTGATTAATAGAAAGAGCACTTTGAGTAAAAAACTGTTGTGGAAACTTTTCGCAACAGTTTTTTTTCGCGATTTAAGTTAATAGTTATATTAAATTATAAAATATTTTGAAAATTAAATTGACAAGTGTTAATGTAAGCGTTATATTTTATTTATAAACACGTGTTTATAAAGTGAGGAAGTTTTTAAGATGAAGAAGAATGAGATTAATAGTATAGAAATTGCAAGATTAGCTGGAGTTTCAAGAAGTACAGTAAGTAGAGTGATAAATAATTATCCAAATGTGCCACCAGAAACAAGAGAAAAAGTAATGAAGGTAGTCAGAGACTATAATTATTTCCCTAATATGTCAGCTCAAGTACTCGCTGGGAAAAATATGAGAACAATCGGGCTATTCATGATTGAAGGAGGTAATGTTTCTACCGATGCAATTAGCAATATGCTCTTAGTTAGTGTTATTGAGCAAGCATCAAAATTAGGCTATTATGTTTTAACCCATATAATTAGAGATTCAAAGGATCAGCAAAGCGTAAAAAGTGTAAAAGAGATATTTTTTCAAAAAAGAGTGGATGCTGGAATATTTATAGGGGCCGCTAATCATGAACCAATCATTGAAGAACTGATTGCAGAAGGTTTTATAATCGGAGTTATGGATCAAGATCTCCCTGGAAAAAGCGAACCAAATAGAATCGTCTATAATTTTGATAATGAAAAAGGGGCACTTAAGGCAGTTGAATATTTGGTTAGCCTAAACCATCGAGATATAGGGATAATAAATGGAGATATGAATAGGTTTGCTGGACCAAGTAAATACCAAGGGTTTATTCAAGCTATGAATAAATTTTCTTTGCCACTTCGCGAAGAATGGATTTTGTCAGGTGACTTCAATGAAAGAAGTGGCTACCAAGCAATAAAACGATTAATGCAGACAAATGTATCAATACCAACTGCTATTTTTACTGCTAATGATAGTGTTGCATTTGGTGCAATTCGTGCATTAAAAGAACATGGACTAAGAGTTCCAGAAGATATTTCAATTATTGGATTTGATGATCATGCCCTAAGCTCTAGATATGAACCAGCTCTTACAACTATTAAAGTAGATTTCCGTAAAATGATGAAAGGACTTACTACAGATATCATTCAATCTATTGAAGAATCTAATGATACACATAAAAAGATAGTTATAGAAACAGAATTAATTGTGCGTGATTCATGCAAAAAAATAAACTAATTTATTTTTTTGCGATGGAAACGCGCGTTTATTTAGGCAATTTTTAATAAAATTTTGTAAGCGTTTTACTAGGATATAATCTTTTTACACTTTTGTAAACACGTGTTCACAGTTTTGCTAATCGAATGAAAAAAGGAACGTTTCACAAAATTAGAATTAATAAAAATTAAATATCTACTAACTTAGCCATACTAGCCTGTCTTGTTTTTGAACTAAACGATAGTAATTGAAAGTAAAGTTTAAGAATATAACTTTTTACTTAACAATCAAAGGGGGAAGTCCATTGAGGAAAGCTTTTTCGCTAATTCTTATGATTGTGCTTGCTTTAGGTACTTTTTTAGCAGGATGTAGTAACGATAAGGCAACAAGTGAAGGTTCAGGTGATAGCAATGTTTCATTTACCTATTGGTATCCTTGGGGTGGCGATTCTGAGAAATGGGATAAGTGGAGAATGGAAGAGTTTGAGAAAGAGAATCCTGGTCAAAAGATTAATGCTGTTTATGTTCCACCAGATGGAGGGATTTCTAATGGGAAATTACTTGCTGCAATTACCGGCAAAAATCCGCCAGATCTTGTTATTAGCAATGAATATGCAACCGCATACAGCTTAGCTGCACAAGGTGCTTTAACACCAATGGATGATTTATTGAAAGAAAATAATTTTAATGAATCAGATGTTATTGATCAGTTCTTACCATTGATGAAATATGAAGGCAATACTTATCTTTTCCCAGAAGATTCAAACGTAAATCTACTATACTATAATGTAAAAATGTTTGAGGAGGCTGGTTTAGATCCCGATAATCCACCGAAAACAATGGATGAACTAGATGTAGCTGCAGAAAAATTGTCTAAAGTAGATAATGGAAAAATTGATCGTCTTGGTTTTATTCCATGGCTGGATGCCGGAGATGAATCGTATCTTTGGGGATGGGTGTTTGGTGCAGATTTTTATGACCCTGAAAAGAATAAGATTATTCTTGATGACCCACATTTACAAAATGCTTACAAATGGATGGATAGCTATGCGAAGAAATACAATCCAGAAAAAATTAAATCATTTACATCTGGATTTGGCGGTGCATTTTCACCAGATCATCCATTCTTTAGCGGCAAGGTTGCAATGACAGTAAACGGAAACTGGTTTGCAAATGCAATCTCCATATATGCACCAAATACAGAGTATCGTGTAGCACCAATTCCAACGCCTGAAGGAGGCCGAGAAAAGGCTTCTACAATGGGAACTAATGTATTTATGATTCCAAAAGGTGCAAAAAATCCAGAAGCTGCAATGAAATTTATTTTATATGGAAGTCAGCAAAAAATACTAGCTGATAATATCAATACTTGGAGATCTCTTTCAATTTTTAAAGAACAAAGTCCTGATATTAAATGGGAACAAGAAAAGGATCATGTGTATGAAGTAGTTAAAGAAGTTGCGAATTCAGGAGCTGGTCATCCCGCATTAACTTCAGTTTCTAAAGAGATGGGGAATGAGCTCTTATTACTCCGTGATAATGTTATTTATAATCATAAGGACCCAGGACCACTTCTAAAAGAAGCAGAGAAAAAACTTCAAAAAGAAGCAGAGAAAAAAATTAAAAAGTAAGCTGATATTACAAAATAGATGTTTTTCTTATCTGTCTAATAGATTTATTATTCTTCTATTCCTACATATGTCTATTAGACAGGTATATTTGTCCTGAAAAATCCCAAATTGAAATGAGGGGTATTAAGTGGATCATATACCATTGTCTCACAAAAAACAAATACCAGCATATTCCAAATTTAACAACAAACGTAGAAAATATATAAAAACTACTTTGGTTTATTTTCTATTAATTTTGTTTTCATTAATGTTTATTATTCCATTTCTGTGGCTAGTTTTTGGTTCCTTAAAAACAAGTAGTGAATTGTTTTCTAATCCCGGCATACCGAAATCCTTTCAATGGGAAAACTATGTGACTGCATTTAGTGAGTTTCCGTTTTTCTTATATTTGAAGAATACGTTATTTATTACGATCGTTAATATTATTGGGGCTGTTCTGTCCAATACACTTATTGCTTATGGATTTGCACGTATTGAGTGGAAAGGACGAAATACTGCTTTCGTTATTGTTATGATCACAATGTTGCTACCGTTTCAAGTTACAATGATTCCATTATTTATGTTGTTTCAGAAATTTGGATGGATTGGTACGTTTTTACCATTAACAGCTCCTGCTTTTTTCGGTAATCCATTTTTTATCTTTTTGCTTCGTCAATTCTTTTTAGGGATTCCAAAAGAACTATCTGAAGCGGCTAAGCTTGATGGTGCAAGTGAATTTCGGATTTATTGGAATGTAATTTTACCTCTTTCAAAACCAATTATTACAACTGTTATAATCTTTTCATTTCTACATACATGGGGAGATTTTATAGGTCCACTTGTATTCTTGAATGATAATAGTCTTTATACACTATCACTTGGAATACAACAAATAATGTCTGTAAATGATCCTCGGTGGCCTTTACTTTTGGCGGTTGGAGTAAGTATGACTCTGCCTGTATTAATTATTTTCTTCGTGATGCAAAAATACTTTATCCAAGGTATTGCACAATCAGGAATTAAAGAATAAAGAGGTGAAAAGAAATGATTGCTAAAAGGAGAAATTTATTAAATGCAGTCCTATTCATCTCTCCATGGATAATTGGACTGGTGGTATTTACTGCTTATCCATTACTAAGCTCCCTATACTACTCTTTTACTGATTATAACGCTATTTCAGACCCAACCTTTGTAGGATTGGATAATTATAAACAATTACTTTTTGATGACAATATTTTTTATAAAGGGCTTTCCAATACTCTTTATATGATTTTTGTAGGTCTCTCTCTACAAACTGTTGCAACAATTTTTATCGCAACACTTTTAAACAATAGGTCGATAAAGGGTATGTCATTCTTTCGTGTTATTTTCTTTTTGCCAACTTTAGTACCATTAGTTATTCTTTCTATTCTATGGATTTGGATTCTTCAGCCTGATACAGGAATAGTCAATTCTTTTTTAGGTTTCTTTGGACTTGAAGGACCTGGCTGGTTTTCTAGTCCAACGTGGTCAAAACCATCCTTTATTTTAATGGCAATATGGGGTTCTGGTGGGATGATTATTATTTATTTGGCTGGTTTACAGGGAATCTCTGATTCTTTGTATGAAGCAGCGGAAATTGATGGGGCTAATTCCATTCAAAAGTTTTTTAGAATTACTTTGCCGATGTTGAAACCAGTCATTTTATACAATGTGATTACAGGGATTATAGCCATGTTCCAATCCTTTGCAGAAGCCTTTATTATCACGAATGGTGGACCTGATGGATCGACAACTTTTTATTCCCTATATCTCTATCAAAATGCTTTTCAATATTCGAAAATGGGCTATGCCTCAGCAATGGCTTGGATTCTATTAATTATTTCTCTTGTTATCATGTTTCTTTTATTCAAGCTTACTAAAAGATGGGGATATGATGGTTAGATTCATTGTACCTATCAAAAAAAGAATTTAGTGGAGGAATGAAAGGTTTACTAGTAATAGAAAATATTTTTAAACTATAAAGCAAAAAAATATGAATAAGAAGGAGATTAAACCATGGATAAAAATATTTTAGGAAACAACGTGATCACACAGATAGGTATTCTAGTTAACGATATTGAAAAAACAAGTCAAGCATATGCAGATTTTTTTGGAGTTGAAAACCCAGGTTGGTCTTTAACAGATACAGTTGAACATGCACAAACGGAATATCGAAATCAATCTTCTGAAGCCCGCGCAAAACTAGCTTTCTTTAATATGGGTTCCCTCCAACTGGAATTAATCGAGCCAGATCAAAACCCTAGTACATGGCGTGAATATTTAGATGAGCATGGAGAAGGACCTCATCACATAGCTTTTGTAATCAAAGGGATGAAAGAAAAGGTAGCTTTGATGGAAAGAAATCAAATGCCTCTTATCCAAAAAGGAGAATATACTGGCGGTAGATATGCGTATATGGATACATTTAAAAATCTAAAAATCATGTTAGAACTTCTGGAAAACGATAATTAACTAAAAGAGGGGTTAGAAAAATGAATCGAATTGATAATAATAATTTAGTTAAAATTGGGATTGTTGTAGAGAACATTGAAATTGCAGCCAATAGCTATTGTGATTTATTTGGTTTAGAGTTTCCAGAGATTCAATTACCATCTTCAGAATTTAAGCCGGATCCAACTGGTGAAACATATACATGGTATAGGGGAGAGTTTGTTCCTTCCAGAACGAAATTTGCAAATTTACAGATGGGACCAATAACAATTGAGTTGTTGGAACCATTTGATGAAGCAAGTGCATGGAATGAATTTAAAGAAAAGCATGGAACAGGAGTTCACTTTATTACCTTTACAGTAAATGGATTTGAGCGTCATATAAATTTTGTAGAAGAGAAAGGGATGCCTCTTATTCATAAAGGAGAATATGAATCTGGCAGGTATGGTTATTTCGATTCTATTGCAAATCTAGGGGTAATGCTGGGCCTGCAAGAAATTGGAAAGAAGGGGAAGTAACTGAAAATATTAATAACAGGTGCAAATCGCGGATTAGGTATAAATCTAGCAAAAATAGCTGCTGATAGAGGCCACATTGTTCTTGCTGGAGAAAGAACAGGTAGCAAAAATACTAAGTTAAATCAGTTGACAAAACAGTTTCCGGAATCTGTATTTACTTATTCACTTGATGTAACGAATGAAGATTCCATTGTTGCATCAGCTAACATGGTAAAGGAAAAGTTTGATTCAATAGATGGAATTATTAATAATGCTGGTATATTAATAGATCGTGACAAAAAGATTGAAGAGTTAGATTTTGAACAGATAAAATTATCATTTGATGTGAATTTATATGGTCCAATGCGTGTTGTAAAACACTTTCTTCCCCTATTGTTGAAAGGAGAAAAGCAAACGATTATTAATATATCATCCGAAGCTGGAAGTTTTAAAGGGGCTTATGGAGGAGATTATCCTTATGCACTTTCAAAAACAGCACTAAATATGTTCTCAAAACAATTATCCAATTATGTAGTAAATAGCGATATACAAGTATTCTCAGTTCATCCTGGATGGATTAAAACGGATATGGGTGGAGAAAATGCACCTGGGTCTCCTATTGATACTGCCAATGGACTATTAGATATTATGGAAAGAAGGATAAAGGCCGAAAGTGAGTATTGCTTTATAGATTATAAAGGAAATATAATGCCAATTTAAGTAAGTTGCGAAAGGTAGTTGAAGAGGCAAATGAGCATATCTGTATTAGCTATAATAGGTGATTACTATCATCCAAAGGAAGCTATTCTACAATCGTTAGAACAATCGTTATTTTCAAATAATATTAATGGGGAAATTCAATTAGATTTATGTAAACCAGATCAATTATTAAAGAAGCTTTCAGCAAGACCTGATGCAGTCGTTCTATTTACGGAGGATAGAGTTAATCCAACAGATAAAAAGATTTATACTTGGATGACAGAAGAAATTGCAAATGAAATTTCACAATATGTTAAAAATGGGGGAAGTTGGCTCGCCTGGCATTCTGGTTTATCATCTTACTCAATTGATAGTAATTATACCAAGATGCTAAGGGGATATTTTGAGTATCATCCAGATAAGCATCAAGTGGTTAGCTATAAAAGCACTTCAGATAATGACATACTTCCAGAAGACGTTTCATTTGCTGTATTGGATGAGCATTATTTTGTTCATTGTGATACAGAAAATACGACTGTTTTTCTTCTGTCAGAATCAATTGATGGACAGTCTATTGCTGGGTGGCATCATTCGTATGGAGAAGGAAAAGTTTGCTGTCTGACACCTACTCATAATAAGGAAGGGTTGTTAGATTCTACATTTGAAGAAGTGTTAAAGAAATGTATAATGTGGTTGGCTAAATAATAGATTTAAGGGTGTTTCAAAGTAATCTTATGAAACACCCTTAACTTATTATTTGAGAGATACGTAAATAAAAACATGGATACAATACTTCTACCATTCCATTTTGTGCGAGAGATTTATCTTATTATTTTGCTATTTTTATAGAATGAATGCATAGACTAATAATGAAATGTAGTAATTTATTATTAATCCTAAGGGGAGATAGTATATGTCGGGAAAAGTAAAAGTAGGTATTATTGGTTGTGGAGGTATTGCTAAGGGGAAGCATTTGCCTAGTTTAGCAAAATTAGATTCGGTGGAAATAGTGGCTTTTTGCGATTTTGCTAAGGAAAGAGCAGAAGAAGCAGCTGCTGTGTATGGAGGAAAAGAAGCGAAAGTGTATTCTGATTATCAGGAGT
>Ga0182738_1008193_pt1 | contig 10427 bp, 4 predicted proteins | sample eDN5th30CBELigMG_FD_128876 | JGI IMG/M metagenome (GOLD analysis project Ga0182738, IMG submission 128876) | Enriched Miracle-Growth compost microbial communities from Emeryville, California, USA - eDNA 5th pass 30_C BE-Lig MG (version 2)... ... | reverse complement strand
CGGCGTTCAACAGGCATCCGCCGACGATTACTGGCAGTCGTACTGGACGTGGTACGACGGCACGTATCGTCCGTATTACCATCGGCACTATCGGCAGCAGTACCGCGACTACGATTACGACCACGATTACCGCCACCGGTCCTATTACCAGCGGCCGCCCTACCGGCACTACGATGACCGGCCCAGCGGCGGTGGTTTGCATTTAGGTCCGCTGCATCTGCACTGGCGGTAGTGGTTTGCTGTTCCCCCGGCGTTCTCGTTTTAGAAGCAGTTACACAACACAGCTACCGGTTGCGATCCGTCCTCCGCCCACGGCCCCGGAAAGCCGGCGTCTGCTGACGGTCCCGCGGCAACCAGAGCTTTTCTTCGATCTGCCGCCCTCCGCGTGAAGTTGACCTGACGCGATGTCCCCATTCCCCTTTCGCCCGCCGCACCAACCCAGCGGCAGCAGGCAGCTTCTCCCGGCGGCGCCGGCAGATCGTTTGTGCAGGAGGATGCATTCATGAAACGTGCGTTACCAACGTTAGGTGCCCTGCTGGGGCTGATATTCCTTTGTGCGTCCGCGATGGCGCAGCAACAGCAACAACAGGCGCCGCCGGAACCTCGCCCGGCGGCGGCTCAGCAGGCCGCGCAGGATACACAGACCGGGCAGTTCCAGGCGATTCGCCAGAATCAATTGGCCGTGACCATCAACGGCGAGCAGCGGTTCTTTGTCGTTTCGCCTGAAGCCCAGGTCATCATCAATGGCCAGCCAGCGCGGCTGACCGATCTGCGGCCCGGCGATCAGATCGCCGTAAGGCTTGGCCCCAATCAAACGGCGATTCAAGTTGCGGTCCGCCGTGGCAACCAGGCAGCCCAACAACAGCCCGGCCAGCCCGGCCAGCCCGGTGCCGAGCAACCGGCACAACCTCGCGCCGAGCAACCGGCCCAGCGACCCGAACAACAGCCCAGGCAGCAACCTGATCAGCGTCCCGGTCAGCAACCGGACCAGCGCCCTGATCAGCACCCAGGACAACAGCCGCAGCGGCAACCGGGGCAGCAGCCACAAGACAATGCCGCGCAGCAACAGCCACGCCTGGAAGAAGGTGTGCGGCTTGGCGTGCTCCTGGCTCCTGCTCCCTCCGGCACGCTGATTCAAGATGTGCGGCCCGGCAGCCCTGCCAATCACGCGCGGCTTCAGCCCGGCGATTACCTGCTCTCCATTGGCGATACCAAGATCGACCGCGAAGAAGCCGTGATGCAGGCCCTCTCGCAATTCAACGAAGGCGACACGGCCCAAGTGGTCATCTGGCGTAACGGCGAACAGCGGACGGTCGAAGTGACGTTCGATCCGCGATTCCAGCGGGCCTTCCGCCAGGAGTTTCCCGAAACCGCGCCTGGCTCCCAGGAGCAGGGCGATCAGCGTGAAACGGCTTGGCTGGGCGTCACCATGCGGCGGTTTGCCCCGGAACCTCTGCCGGGCCAACCTCAGGCCGAGCAGCAGGTTCAAGGCGTGCATCTGCTGCGCGTGTATCCGAGCGGCCCTGCTGCGAGGGCCGGTTTGCGTAGTGGCGATATCGTGGTCCAGGCCGGCGACCAACGGGTCGAACGACCGGAAGACCTGGCCGATGCCGTCTCCCAGCGTGAGCCAGGCGACACGATTGAACTGACCGTCGTTCGCAACGGCGAGCAGCACCGGGTCACCGCGCAACTGGGGTCGCTGGCGGCGTTCTTTGGCGACAGCGATTCGCAAACGCCGCAACCGTTCCTGGGCGACTTCCAGCACGACGACGTCTCTGAGCATGCGATGATGCTGGAACAGAATCGGCGGTTTGCCGAACAGCATCAGCGGCTGGAAGAACTCGTGCTGAAGCTGCACGACGAGGTCCGTGCTCTGCGTCAGGAACTGCGCGGCGTGCGGCCTGACGAACAGCCCGCCCCGGAAGGCCAAACGCCTCAGACTCGCCCCGGTGCAGGTACGCCGCGTGAGCCTGGTGCGGCCCCGGCGTTGCCTCGGCCCAATCAGGGCAACCAGGGCGCTCCGGATAACCGTGGCACTCCAGATAATCGGGAAAATTAGCGCTAAAGATAGCCCCAGGCCCGGTCCCATGCGGCTTGGGCCAAACGTGTGATGTTGTTGTTTTTCAGATCGCACCCGGGTTGAGCTGTCGGGGCGCCGACAGTTCCCCGGTTGCGACGTTGTCGGAAACGGGGAGTATGCCCGTGCCTTCCCGGGCATACTCCCCGGGGTGCTATTGGCGGCTCCGATGGGCCGCTAGCGACGGATCAAATTACGCAATTGCCACAAGCAGAAGGAACGGATCAGTGGGAATGGATTAAGGGGCAGCCAACTTGGCTGTGCAAAGTTTGACCGCTGACCTTCTCAGCGGTAGCTTGAATCCAGTGGAGTCCTCTTCTCTGGCTCCCAGTCCAATCCGGGCGAGGCTCATGTCGTGGCTACCGTTTTGACCTATTTCAAGCGGTTCCGGATGGAGATCGACTTGGGCAGTCGCGACTTCCCCTGTCCTCCATTGCCCGAGAACTATCTGTTGTTGCCGTGGGACCCGGCCCTGCTGAAGGCCCATGCCGAAACCAAGTACCGGAGCTTCCGCTACGAACTGGACGCCAACGTCTTTCCCTGCCTGGGCGATCGGCATGGCTGCCAGCGACTGATGACCGACATCAGTTGCAAAGAAGGCTTCCTGCCTCAGGCGACCTGGTTGATCCGTTACGACGGCGGGTATCGCCGCCAGTACTGTGGCACCATCCAGGGCATCCGCGATTCCTCGGGGGTCGGTTCGATCCAAAACCTGGGCATCGTGCCCGAGCATCGTGGCCACGGGCTTGGCACGGTCCTGCTGACGCAAGCCTTGGCAGGGTTCAAAGCGGCCGGCCTGCGCCGCGCTTATCTGGAAGTGACCGCGCAGAACGATCCAGCCGTGCGGCTGTACGAACGGATCGGCTTCATCAAAACGCGGACGGTCTACAAGGCCGTCGAAGTACTGTGCGATTAGCCGGCGGTACGCTCGTCGCTCACATGCTCGGCAACAACACCTGCCCGCAGTAAAATGGACGCAGGCGGAGGCGCAGGGCAGGCGTTTCCGCAGGGACCGCCCCGCGATAGGCTGGAGCGTTGTCCGCCCGTCAAACCTCGTCACTTGCTGCCGCGTAGGACAAGAAGCCACTCTTGCCGTTCTCTGTTGCCACGACCGCCGCCATGCCACGATTGCCGCTGCTCGCGTTTGATTTCGGCAGCACCGGCATGCTTTGGTTCTTGGCGGCCGCGGCAGCCCCGATCCTGATCCATCTGTGGAATCGGCGCAACCGCCGCACGGTCACCTGGGCGGCGATGGAATATCTGCTAGCCGCCATCAAGCAGAAATCGCGGCGGATCGTGGTGCAGAACTGGCTGCTGCTGGCCGTCCGCACCCTGCTGGTGATCGCCATCGCCCTGGCAGTCGCCAAGCCGTTTGTGGAATCGGTCGGCGCTATCGCTACCGGCCCTGCCCGTGCGCTGCGGGTGCTGGTGCTCGATGCCTCATACTCCATGGGCATTGAGCCACCGGGCGGTGAAGGAGCATTGGATCGTCAGGCCGCCGACCGCTTTCAGCGGGCCAAGGAGGTAGCCTCGCAGATTGTCGAACAAAGTCCCCAGGGCGACGGCTTTGCCCTGGTGGTGCTGGCCGATCCGCCGCGAACCATCATCGGCCATCCCGTGTTTGAGCGGGCCAACGTGTTGGCCGAGTTGGACAAGCTGCGGCTGACGCACGGCGGCGGAGATGTATCCGGTACGCTCCAACGCGTGGCCGAAGTGGTAACGGCCGCGCGCCGCGACCATCCTGAGTTGGCGCCCGGCGAGGCCGTATTCATCACCGACCTGGGCCAGACGTCGTGGGACCTGCAATTTGCCAGCGAACAGGCAGAACAGGATTTCCGCGAGCAGGCTCGCCGCCTCGCTCAGCAGATTCCGCTGTTGGTGGTCAACCTGGGCGAAAGCCAGCGCGAGAACGCGGCCGTGATCGACCTGCGAATGCAGGGTACGTACGCCACCGTCGGCCAGGACGTGCTGCTGGAAGCCACGGTGCGCAACTTCGGGCGGCAGGATCTGTCGAACCGCCGCCTGCAATGGCTGGTCGATGGCCGCGGCGTGGGCGAGGAAATCTTCAGCGTGGGAGCCTCGGCCGAGGTGAGCGTGGCTTTCCGCTACCGTTTTGAATCGCCCGGCCTGCAAACGGTGGAAGCCCGCCTGGTGGATGATCCGCTGGCCATCGACAACCGGCGTTACCTGGTGGTGCCGGTGAAGCGTGAAGTGCGGGTGTTGTGCATCGACGGCCGACCGTCCGCCGGTTCCGGGGCCAGTTACCTGGAAGCCGCCTTGGCCTCGCCTGCCGCGCCGGGTACGCCAGCCGATGCGGTACAGGTTGATGTTGCCGGTCCGTTGGCACTCACCACCCGCAACCTGGACCGGTACGACGTGATCTACCTCAACAACGTGCCACAGTTCAGTAGGGCAGAAGCCAGCGTGCTCCGCGACTATCTGCTGGCGGGTGGCGGCGTGGTGTTTTTCCTCGGTGATCAGGTCCGGGCCGAGAACTACAACCAGCGTTTCGGCGGTGCCGATCCCAAGCACGCCCGCGTCTTGCCGGCGCGGCTGGCAAGCGTGCAGCCATTCGATCCCACCCAGCAGCCTTACGTGCTCGATCCGCACGATTACCGCCACCCGATGCTGCAAGTTTTCCGCGGCAACGAGCAGGTGGGTTTCTTGCGGACGCCTATCTATCGGTACTGGCAGTTGGAACCGGCGGAACCTTCGGCCGCGCAAACGGTCTTGAGCCTGACCAACGGCGATCCGCTGATCATGTCCGAGGAAATCGGGGCCGGCACGGTGATTGTGGTGGCGACCCCGGCCGAGGTTTCACCCAGCGATCCTTGGAATCTGATGCCGGCGCTTCAGAACTTCGTGCCGCTGGTGCGCGAGCTATTGAAGGCGGCGCTGGTCGGGCAGTTCCGCCATCGCAACCTTGAAGTTGGGCAATCGTTGCAAGGCGTGGCGCCGCGGCACGCCATCGGGGAGCAGGTGGCCATCACCACGCCCTGGAGCGAATCGGCATCGGCGGCCATCGCCGCCGACGGCGACCGTGGCCACTGGAGCTTTGTCGATACGAGCGAAGCGGGCATTTACTCGGCGCAAGTTCCTGGTGCGGCCGCGGCCGAATTGTTTGCCGTGAACTTGGACACGCGCGAAAGCGACATAACCCAGGTCGATTCGCAGGAACTCCTGGCCAGCCATTTTTCCGGCACGCCGCTGCGGATTCGCAGCAGTTGGGAGCCTGAGGCGGCCGCGCCCGTGGAAACGCTCGTGCCGACGCCCAAGTACCTGCAAGGGTGGCTGCTGCTGGCGGCGCTGGTGTTGTTGTTTGCCGACTCTTTCTTGGGCTGGTTTTTCGGTAGTCGCCAGGCATGAACGGCTTTGCCTTGCCAGACTGGTTGCAGCGGATGTTCGGCGTCGCAGGCGGCGAATCCGGCACCGGTGTGGACTTCAGCTACCGCACCGCCTGGCAACTGCCTGTGGTTGTTACGCTGCTGCTGGTGGCACTGGGCGTGGCGTTCTTCGTCGGGCTGTATCTGCTGGAGCGACCCGCCGTACGGCGCGTGCGCTGGATCGTACTGCTGGCTGCGCTCCGCATCGGCGCGTTTCTGCTGCTGTTGTTCATGCTCTCGCAGTTCTTGCTACTGCCCCGGCGGACCGGCCTGCCGCACCTGGCGATCCTGGTCGATGATTCGCAAAGCATGAGTATCCGCGACCGCTACGGCGAAAGCGGCGACTACGCGCAACTGTTTGAACAGCTCAAGCAGCTCGAGCTTGACGGCCCTACCCGGCTGAACCTGGCCAAGACGCTGCTGCTCAAGGATGACGGCCGCCTGCTGGACCAACTGGCCGGCCGCTACAAGCTCAAGCTGTACTTTGTTTCGACGGCAGCCCGGGGCCAATCGGGCGAACTGGACGAACTCAAAACTCGGCTCCGCGACCTTGAGCCGCAAGGTGAATCCACAAGACTAGGCGCTGCCATTGCCACGGTTTTGGCCGACCTGCGCGGCTCGCCGCCGGCAGCCATCCTGCTACTTTCCGACGGCATCAATACCGAAGGCCCTTCGTTCTCTGACGTTGCCCTGTCCGCCTGGAACGAACACCAGGTGCCACTGTTCGCTGTGGCCGTCGGCAGCGAGGAACCGGTCAAGAACCTGGAGCTGAGCGAACTAACCGTCGATGAAGCCGTGTTTGTTGGCGACATCATCAACTTCGAACTGCAATTGACCGGCACCGGGCTGGAAGGCCGCGAGGTGGCGGTGCGCCTTCGCGAGCAAGACCGGCCCCAAGTTCTGGCCGAAACCACCGTAACCGTGGGGCCCGACGGTCAGCCGCAATCGGTGCGGCTCAGCTACCGGCCACGCCGCGAGGATTGGGAAGCGCGACTGGCTCCCGGCGAGAAGGCCGTAATCTACCAGTTTGTGGTCGAAACCGACGTTCTGCCTGAGGAAGAAGACCCGGACGATAACCGCCTGCCGCCGCAAGCGGTGCGGGTTAGCGACGAGCGGATTTCGGTTCTGCTCGCGCAGGCGTACCCAAGCTGGGAGTACCGTTACCTCAAAACGCTGCTGGAGCGCGAACCATCGATCGACCTTACCACGGTATTGCAGGAAGCCGATCCCGATTACCCGGAAATCGATCGCACGGCAATTCGCGTGTTTCCCGTGCGGCGTGAGGACCTGTTCAAGTACGACGTGCTGATTTTGGGCGACCTTAACCCGTCGTTCCTCAGCCAAAGCGTGATGCAGAACGTGGCCGATTTTGTGGCCGAGCGGGGCGGCGGGGTGGTATTCATCGGCGGCCCGCGTTACATGCCGACCGAGTATCGCGACACGCCGCTGGCCGACCTGCTGCCGTTTGATCCGGCGGCGGTGACGCTGCCCGGCGAGGGGCCCATCACCCGGGGCTTTACGGTCCGGCCCACGCCGCAAGGGCTGGCCAGTCCGCAGATGCAACTGGGCGACTCGCTGAGAGAGACTGATGCCCTGTGGTCCAACCTGCCGCCGCTGTACTGGCTGATGGACCTCAACACATTGAAACCTGCCGCCCGCGTGTTGGCCGCGCACCCCGCAAGGCAAACCGTGGAAGGCCGCCAGGCACCGGTGATTGTCGAGCAGTTTGTCGGGGCGGGCACCGTGATCTTCCACGCTACCGATGAAAGCCACCGCTGGCGATTCCGCCGGGGCGATGCACAGTTCGGCCGGTACTGGGTGCAGACGCTCCGGTACTTGAGCCGTTCCAAGTTGCTGGGCGAACAGCCCGCCGAGTTGACGAGCTACCATCGCACGTACCGCCGCGGCGATGCCGTGCCGCTCCAGGTACGCTTCCGCGACGAGCGCCAAGCACCGGTAGGTAATGAAGAGGTGGTGGTGGTGATCGAGCGCGAGGGCGATAAGCCCCGGCGGCTGACCCTCACCCGCTCCGCGCAGCGACGGGGCATTTTCACGGGCACGTTTCCTTCCGCGCCGGTGGGCCGCTACCACGCCTGGATTGTGTCGCCCGCCTTGCCGGCCCCGGCGCCAAGTGTGGATTTCGAGGTTGAACCGCCGCCGGGCGAAATGGCTAGGCTGCAAATGGACCTGGCCGAACTGCAACAGGCGGCCGAGGGGCCCTACCTGGCCGCCCGCAATCAGGCAGGCACGCACATCCCCCGCACCGGCTACGGGCGGCTGTATATGATCGATCAAACCGGCTCGCTGCTGAGTGATTTGCCGCGCGGCCGCGAAGTGGTGCTGGAACCGCTCGAACCGTTTGAACTGTGGAACTGGTTCCCGGTCCCGCTGTTGCTGCTGACCTTGCTGATAGCCGAGTGGCTTTTGCGCAAGTCTCGGGGACTGCTATAATTTTGACGAATCGTTGCCGGGCGAAACCACCACCTTCGCTCGTCCGCCGCACGACCGTTCCCTTCGCATCCAAACCGCACTTCGTACCACTCTTTTGAGTAAAGGCCGCCCATGCCCCATCCGTTGCAGGAATGGATCGGCACGCTGCGCCGCAAGGTGCGAGGGCTGGCTTTGCTGCATGGTTGGGCCTGGGTGGTGGCGATTGTGCTGGCCGTGTTTCTGGCTGTCGGCCTGGCCGATTACCTGATCCGGTTTGAAGACCGCGGCCTGCGCGTGCTGTTGTGGGCTTTGTCGCTGGCTGCCGTTGCTGGGGCCGTGTGGTGGTTCGTCGCCCGGACGATGCGTGCCCGGCTAACCGACCTGGAACTGGCCCGGCGCTTGGAGCGGCAGTTTCCGCAACTGCGCGACCGGCTGGCGACGACTCTGGAGTTTCTATCCGAGCCAGAGGATAGCCCGCTGGCCGGTTCGGCCGAACTGCGCCGGGCGGTGGTGAACCAGGTGGCCACTGAAGTGCAGCCGCTGCGAGGGTACGCCGTATTGGATACGAAACCGGTGCGGATCGCTGCCTCGGTTGCGGCGGCACTGGTGGCCGTGGTAGTGATCCTGGCCCTGGTGCGGCCCGAGTTGGCGTCGATCGCCGCCCTACGGCAACTCAACCCTTGGGGCGATACCGCCTGGCCGCAGCAACATCACCTGGTGCTGCGTGCTCCCGAGCGCGTGGCTCGCGGTTCCGATCTGACCGTGGAAATCGCCGACCGTGCAGGCGGCCCGCTGCCCGAGCAGGTATTGATGCACCTGGAGTTCGATGGCCAGCCGCCGCAGGTGGTTGAGGTGCGGCCGCAGAACGAGGTCCATCCCTTCCAGCTTCCGGCGCTGAGCCAATCGGTGACGCTGTGGGTTGAAGGCGGCGACGACCGCAGCATGCGGCGGGCACCCGTACGGATCGAAGTGGTCGATACGCCAGCCCTGGCTCAACTTCAAATCAAGCTGCACCCGCCGGCTTATACCACGTGGCCATCAACCAATGCCGACCGCCACTTTCGAGCACTGGAAGGTACGCGAATTGAATTCCATGGCCGAGCCAGCTTGCCGCTATCGGCCGTGTACTTTGAATATCTCGATTTAGAATTGCCGGGCACGGTGGCGGCCGATGGACAGAGCTTTTCGTTCGCTCTGCCGCCAGCGGCCCCGATGGCCGAACTATCCGCTGGCCTCGGGACGGCACCGGGCTTGTTGGCCGCGCAGCCGTATGTTGCCGGCAACGGTTCGTACAACTTCCGCCTGGTGGGCAAGCACGGTTTTGCCGGGCAGCGGGGCGAGTCGTACGACATTACCAGCCTTCCCGACCAACCGCCGCAAGTCGCGGTGGAAGAACCGCAAGCCGACGATTTGCACACGCTCTACGTGGCACCGGATGCGGTGATTCCGATCGCAGCCCGCGTGACCGAGGACCGCACGGCCGTCACCCGCGTCTGGCTCCAGTACCGCCGCAGCGACCGCTCCGAACAAGGCACGTTCGAGCAGATTCTTTACCAGCGCACCGAGGGGCCGCCGAACCGGCCGCAAGGGCTGGCCAGTGCGGAGCTAGGCGAGGTGCTGCCGATCACGACCCAGTGGTCGTTGGCCCCGCTGAAGTTGCCGCCGCGTACGCAGCTTGAGGTCACGCTGGCCGCGGTCGATTTCGCCGGCCGCGAAGGCGTGAGCACGCCGCCGTTGCGGTTCACGGTCGCCACGCGCGGCGAACTACAGGACCGACTAGCGCAGCGGCAAGGCGAACTGCTTTCGCACCTGGCCGAGCTATTGGCCGTGCAGCGGCAAGCACGCAGCCAGCTTGGGGCTACCCAACAGGAACTGAAGGACCTGGAGGCGCTGCGGCAGGCCGGCTTCGATCAGCTCAAAGGAGCCACCGCGAGCCAGGAACAGGTGCGCCGTGGGCTGGCCGATCCGCAGGAAGGTTTGCCGGCGGAGATCGCTCGACTGTTGGCCTCGCTGGATATGAACCGGATCGAGGCTGGCGATACCCGGCGGCAGTTGGAACAGTTGGCCACCGAGTTGGACCGGCTCAACGAGCAACATCTGGCGCCGCTGGCCCAGCAGCTTCCGCAAGCGGTGCGGTCGGTACAACAAGCGTTTGAAGCAACCGGCGATGACACGGTGCCGGTCGATGAGCAGGTAGGCCAGCAACTGGCCGATGCCGGCAAGAATCAGGATGCCGTGATCGAGTCGCTGGAGCGGTTGCAGGCGGAAATGACCCAGTGGGACAATTACCGCCGCTTTGCCCGCGAGCTGAGCGTTCTGCGGCGTGAACACGAGTCAATCGCTCAGGAAACGGCCCGACTGGGCCGCGAAACGGTAACGCGTCGCTTCGATGATCTCACGCCGCAGCAGCAGACCGATTTGCGGCAGCTTGCGCGGCGGGAGGATGAACTGGCCCGGCGGCTGGACGTTATTCAGCAGAACATGGATCGGATGAGCCGCGACCTGGAGGAAACCGATCCCCTGGCCGCCGGCGTGCT
>Ga0182738_1008192_pt1 | contig 10428 bp, 3 predicted proteins | sample eDN5th30CBELigMG_FD_128876 | JGI IMG/M metagenome (GOLD analysis project Ga0182738, IMG submission 128876) | Enriched Miracle-Growth compost microbial communities from Emeryville, California, USA - eDNA 5th pass 30_C BE-Lig MG (version 2)... ... | reverse complement strand
ATACTAATAGGCGTTCATATAATGTATGTTGTATGGATTGCCGAGTCTGAGGACTCAAATAATAAGAAGAAAAAATGAGGATCTCCCTTCAAAATTTTTAATTTCCTCCTAACAAAATTTTTTTTCTTTTTGGAAAATGAATACCATGTCAAAGATTCTCTGAAAAGAATTTCATTCAAAGAGAATTTATGATTGTCATGAAAGTTTCATTGGCAAAAGAAAAAAGAGTGGAAGAGTCTTTTTCAAGGCCTAGCAAAAATCTAAAATTATCTAGTATTATCTAGAATAAATTAAAATATCTAGAAATCTCTAATTGAAAGGAATTATTGACCAACCGTTCAGTCAGTTTTCTGAATTATTCTGCCCTTCATTTTATCCCCATAAAGAATTATTTTTAATTGAACAAGTCTCGAAGGTTCTTGCCATCAGATGTATTAGAACTCAAAATGTAATGCTTAAAATGAAGAACTGAGCCCCTGACCCAATGCATAGTCTCTTTATATCTGAAAGAAAGAAGAGAAACCTCAAGCAAATAAGATAGTAAGAATTCACTTTTTGTAAAAAAGTGTTTGAAGCTTGAGAGAAGAAAACTAATTTTTGCATCACCCTAATTAAAAGATTTTTTGTATCTTTATTTCGATTTTTGTCAGAAATTCGACTTTTTACCAGAAATCTCGTTTTGAAGCAATAAAAAATTAAAAGGCTTATTTAATCTTATTTTCGAAAAATACACAAATATCGAACCAACCTTCAATTGATCACCATCTGAAATCATCTCGCCTTCAAATAAAAAGGCGAATTAGCCCTTTCTTTATGACCTCTCTTAATCCAGACTTCATGAGATTGAATCCCGGGCTTCTCCAGGTATGGTTAGACTCAAATAAAAAGGAGACCTTGTCAAAACCTTTCCTTAGAGAAATTCCACAAAGCCTATACTTTTGAATTCATCGTCAAAATCTTGTAAAAAAAACTGAGTTTATCTGTATGTAAATGCTTAAAGGGAGAAGATAACTAATGAACTAACTGTTTACGTTAAATTAAAGAAGGATAAAAATAAATTAACCTCCTCCGCCTTCCCCGGACATAATTTCTGTTTCGAATTGAAAAAGCTTTAACTCATTATTAATTAATCAAAATTAATTGATTCAATTCAAATTCAGAGAAAACAGCTTTCCCTTATCTGATCTCATCTTAAGAGTAAAATTCTCGAAACAATTTCCTCTGACAAACAAAGCCAGTAAAAAAAACCAACAAATAATACGTCAAAAATCTCCTTTCATAATAAAAAAACTCTTTTTCAAAACATAAAGAAAGAAACGAATTTTGAAAATATTGATACATAATGAATAAATGGGTAAAAAACTACAGAGGATTTTTTTTAGATATCTATAAGATTAGGTATAAACAATTTTATTGAAGAAGTTTTGAACACTGAGCTGTTAAATAATAATAAAGAAATTACAGGGAAAATGTAGCGAGTAACTTGTTAAAGGATGTGTTTTTGAATTCAATTGAAAAATCTCTTGATTTTAGATCAAGCCGGATAGCTTCCTCCTTCTTCTCCATTAGAAGAAGGGACCTTCGAATTTTACTTCGAATTTTTCTTGAAGCTGGTTAACTCCATTTACAATCACAGCTTCAGTTTCGGCGTTTTCTTTGTTTCTGAACAAGTAAAACTCGAAATAATTCAGGCATTTGAGCATGTTCATTGCTCTCAAGAAATTAATATGAGTTGGATCAGAGATTTCCCAAACTCTCACACCCAAGGTTAAGCTTGATAAAGACTTGAGATGGGCGAGAGAACACATCACTTTAGCTAATGCCAGACTGCAGATGGATTTATGTCCTCTGAAATCCAACACTACAGTCTCCAATTTTGTCAGGCTCAAGAAAGATTTTGCCAAATTACACAATCCTCTTCCGTCAATATTATTATTAGCAAGGTTGAGCCTCAAATACTTTAATTTGTTCAAATCTTTCAGAGAATCGCACAGTTTTTCAAACACTTCATTACAAACATTATCTCTGTAATCGCAAAAACTTAAGCAAAGTTCATGTAAGTTTCTCAATTTTCCCACGGCTTCAAACACACTGTGAATTCCACAACCAGTCAAATGAGCATTTGTTTGAGGTCTATTGAAGTTCAAATCGAGACTTTCCAAATTAGACATGGTAGAAAGCGACTGAGCCAAAATTGCCAATGTTGCATTTTGAATGAACCCCACTTGTTTAAAATTCAACACAAGGTGAGTGATCTGGTTCAATTGTCTAAGTTGCTGGGAGAAATGGCATACTGGGCACACCTCTCTCAAATTGCTCACCCAGATGGTCAGCTTTCTTAAATTCTTCACACTAGCAAGCAAAGGAGCCAAATTTGTCAAAGTTTTATGTGTTTGATCGCTAGCCAAGTACAAATTTAAATCCTTGAGATATGTATTATCTTGCACACATCTCAAAAGGCTTGAAAAGTCGACATTGGGACCGCTACCGAGAGCAAGCTCAGTGAGGTAAGGTAAATTTGTCAAGGCCTCTCCAAGACTCTCAATAGCCATGGTATCTGGGCGTTGCCGAAGGGGGAAGATCAGCTTGATGTCCTTGATACCGCAGTTTGGCATTTTCTTCAAAAATTGCATGAAATCGGCCAAAGAATAAATGCTGTTATTGATTTGGGCTTCATCAGGGATGCCAGGCTCTAAAACAAACTGGACTGATTGGCTCTCCAAAAGGGAGAGGTTTCTGCATCGGCGGGCGTTCTCCAAGAAGCATTCCAGGGCCTTTATGGTGACCTCACGGTAACAACAGATCTTAAGTTTCAGGTGCTTGAGTTTTTTCAGAGTATTGACCAAAGCCAAGAAGCAGCCGTTGCCTTTACCCTCTTTGTAGAAGCAGACCTCAAGACTGCTGACTCTTTTGGAGTATCTAAAGAGCTTTGTGAGGATTTTCTTCATCTTCTTGACCTCGCCAGCTCGATCGGTGTTAAGACGGATAGTTACACCGAGGCGGTTGATATTTTGAATTCTGGAGACCAGCTTGAGGAAACGGTAGTTGTCAGGACGGCTGGAACAAAGACAGTGGCTCATACCGCTCACTCGGGCTCGTTGGGAGATGAGATTTAATCTCTCTTGTTTTCGGATGGAGCCAGAGCCGGCGTAGTTGAGTTTATTGGTGGAAATGCCGTATTTGATGCTGTATTGGTGGCCGACGTGGTACCTTTGTGGCTTATAGCAGATAAAGCCAGGTTTTATAGATGACATGTTCACAGATGGCAAATGACAGATGAGTTAGTCTAATTAATTGATTAAAGTTTTTGCTTTCTAAATTTTTTTGATTAATATATTTAAAGGCTTGCCTACAAATTTTGCAAATTAAGCAAATCACCCAAAAAAATTTAAGCAAATTGCTTTTGATATTTTCATAGGTAAAAAATCAAAATTTTCCCTTCAAAAAAGCAAAATTAAAAGGCGATTTATCAGTAAAAATCAGCATTCAATCTAAACTTGTTAATTTATTACAAAATACGCTCATTCTCTCGGTATCTCTCAGAAATTCCATTCTTTTTATAATCCTTTTGAAAATTCGTTATATAACGTAACAAATATCTTTCTTATTTTTATCACTTCTCTCATCCCTCAACTCCTTCTTCACCATCAAAATCTAAAAGAAAGGGATTTAATAAGACAGATAGCCACGATTTTTCTGGAGGTTTTTATCAAAGACGACCACAACTCAGAAGAGAATAAGTCCGAGAATAAAAGATCAATGAGTTAAATTAACTCTAAATAGAATTAAAAGAACTTTCTGGATGAAGTCAAGATCTCTATCGACAGATATTTTTTGCCGTTTGATTCGCAGTTAAGATATATCCAAGAAATCCTACGACAAAAACCACTAGAACTAATCATTTTACCATGGCTTTGATGTGATTTTTAGAGGGTTCAACGACACTCTGCGTCAACTCCTTTTAGTGGTTTACCGCTTTAATATTTTTCTATTAATCGAATGCCTTTACGAGTACTAAATTCTCTAATTTGGCAATCCTGTAAGACGTGGCAGGCGTTTAATCTTATAGAAATTATTCGACTCTACGGAGATCTCTGAAGGAGTTTCAACCTGCTTCAGAAATCCTCATGGAGTCTCATTCATTTTCAAGAACTAAAATTCTTTTGGGTTTTGAAATTTGAGCGGGAAAAATTTTCTCAATGCCAAGCGAGAGGTTCTAAAAAGGCCAGCCTGAAATAAATAATTTAAGCAATAGGAAAGGGAAATAAAGGGGTTAAAAGAAAATTTAAAAGGATTATCCGAAGACGAGTCGATTTAATATTAGCAAGGTGATTCGCCTTCAAATAATTTTAAATGGGCAAATCGATTAAATGCAACGAATTTTATTAGCAGGCGATTAATTAAATTCTCAACTTAAATCATCTCAATCAGATGTAACTCGACTTAAACTCTTGCAGCAAAATTTTATTCCTTGGTTAATTTTGCCTTCAAAAGCTTGCCACAAACTCTCACAAATATTCACCATAGTTCTCTTCACAATCACCTCAGCGCCTTCTCGTTCTTTTCCCTTTTTATCTCTTTATAAAATTCTGTTAGATCTCCAAATTTACAAAATTAGTTTTTCCAATACTCTCCGAGTTTATTCTTTTGGCAAGAAACGCATTCTTTGTGAAATCCTCGAAAATAATTCAAAATCTCTTTCAGTAAATCAAAAGCCTCTCCTAATCTAGACCCAAAAATTCGAAATCTCAGGCTCGCCCAACCCATTTTATCAAATTAAAACCTTTGATTTCAACCTGAAAAGAATATTCTAAGAGGGCAATCATTCATCCAAGTTCGAGTCTATTCTCTAATTAAAATAGACTCGCTTAAAATAATCTGGCTAGCCAGACAACTTTCTATTCAAAATTGCAAACAAGAAATTTAAGTGTAAAGAGCGGCTAACACAAGAAATGGGCGAGAAATCTCGAGAGTGTCGTCTCATTTAATCCACCAAAAATTCAAGCAGGAAATTAACTGGTTAACTAGAAAGAGTTATTGCTTGTGTTTTCTGAGGGAACGTGGCTATTCCATAAAAATAGACTCAAAGGAAAGAGTTCAGGAAGGAATTTTTCAATTCAAACTAACAAGAGAAATTTTCAATGTAAAGCCAAATTTTTGCATAGATTATCTCAAGGATTTAGTGGGAAATTTTCTCATTGGGATATACGATAAAAATCTCATGGTATTCTGGATAGATATTTTATTGTTTCATAGAGTAAGCCTTCAAGACTTAGAATGGGATTGAATTATTTGGTTATTGAGTCGGTTATATTCTCAAGATCAAGACTATTATTGTTTTTGCTAATCTTATAAATTTAAACCCAAATATTATGAGGCAAGAACAGAGGCCATGAATTTCTTCGGATTGATAAAAAAATTGTTAGAAATTAGAAATTATTAAAAGGGCTTTCATGAATTTAGATGAATATTTTGAATGTCTAATTAATCAAATTTGCTAGGGAAAAATTGTTTCGATGATTTCTCAATACGAGGGTTCAATTTATTGGAAAACTCTCAAGAAAATAATTTTTCACCTCTATGCTGCAAATCGAGCCTCCTCATTCAAGAAAAAAAATTAACCAAGCTTTTTCTGTGTTCCTTTTCGTATTCAGAGAGATGAGCTCTGCTTTTGTATCCTAGGATTTTCAATAAAAATTCACTTTGGAGATGAAAATCAAGAGAAATTATAGGTATCTAAATCTCTCCTCCTCATCTTCCTTTCCTCACTTCTTCAAGCAAAGAGAAAGGCCAATTATACATCAAATAACATAAAAATCAAACATGAGATACAACAAATAAATATCATATTTCTGTCTCTTAAGATTCTGAGGCTCATCTCACAGCTATCAAATCCTCCTAGACCTAGCGATATATTTTGAAACATCTCTTAATTTGGAGATGAGTGTGATTTAACTCAGACAATTTTATCTTTAGTAGATTCTCCGCTTCAGTATTCGGTACCTTCCTCTCAATTTGTACCAAGAAAAAGTCCAAACTTTTCAACTCATACAATGTCTTTAGGAATCCCCCACACAAACTCTCATCCACTCTCTCACATTTCAAATCCAACTGTAAATGTCTCAAATACCTCATCTCCCTCAAATCTCTCAAAAAATCCACAAGCACACTCTCCTCCTCATTCTCTTGCTTATAATTCGAAATCGCCAACTCCTCAATATTCTTCAAATCTCTCAATGTCTTTCCCAACAACCAAAACCCTTGCGAATCAATATTACTCTCCGAAAAAACCAGCTTCAGCTGTTTCAACCTCTTCAAACTCTTTAGTGAATCACACAAAGTCCTCATCGTTTCAACGCCAAGATGCCCAATTAACCCCTCAAATATGATACTGAGCCCTTGTAATTTATGCAGCGAAGCTAGAGCTTCAAACAACGACTGTATTCCAGTATCCACACATTCAAAATTTATCATATTTGATGCTCCAGTCCGGTAAACCTTCAAAGTATCAAGGTCATTTAGGCTAGAAATGGCGACAGCCAAAGGAGAAAGTGTTGCATCAGATAGCATAAAGGCTTGATCAAGTGTTATAATAAGGTCCTGAATCTGCGGTAATAAGCACAGACTTCCAGTAAACTGGTCTAGAAATCTCAAGCCATCTTTATTTTGGAGGTTTACGCCCAGTGCAGTGAGAGTTTTTATTTGGCTAGCAAATTGAGGAAGGACACTTAGAGTCTTGGGACTTTGTTTTAAAAAGATAAAAGAGAGAACTTGAAGAGTCTTGAGCTGAGGAAAGTGATCAAGGATACAATAAAAATTCGAACCAACTTCTCCACTGATCTTTAAACAGGCTAAATTTGAGACATTTCCCAAGAAATCAGCAATGCCGAAAATGACATCAAAGTCAGGCTTTCTGTTGTATCTTTTGAAATTGAGGGTCAGTTTGATCTTGTTAATCGAGTCAGTGATCCAAGGATCAAGATCAAAAAGATTATCCTTCAGGTTTTCCAGAGCCTCTTTTATTTGAGTAGAAGAACGGCAGGTTCGGAAGGCTGAAAGAAAGAGATACTGTGACTGAATTTTTGGCCAATAGTGTTTTGTTTTATTTAGTTTGAGGAATTTTACAAAAGGAGCCAAAGATGATGGACCGTCTGCGATGAGATTTGTGAATTTCGTGTGTTCTATGAATTTTAGCAAGTTGAGCTGGCTCCAAAGGCGAGGGCTTTTTTGCAGATTTTCAAGGAGAATAATAGAAAATTTGGTGATTTTTTGATGTTGTGTCAATATCTTTCGGAGAAATCTAATAAAGATAGTGACATTTGTGAAGCTTGCAGCATCAAAGTCAAGGTTCATTCTTGAAAGATTGATCATCCTTGAAGTAAATTTCAGCAAGTGCTGAGGGTCGGACTCGTCATTAGTGAATGTGTAGGCAATTTCTCTGATTTGATGTGGAATTATCTTTGGAGTGTTTGCTCTTGCATACCATCTTTTGCGTTTTTTGCTGGTTTCATAGTCAAGTCGGTGCGTGGCTATTCCATATTTAAGGCTAATTTTCAAGCAGTGGATGAAACGAGCAGCAGTATAGAGAATAAATTTTGATGGAATTCGCATATATAAAAGAGGTTGGATTTAATAATTTGGCAGAATTTTTTATCATTTTTTTAATGAAATTTCAAAGCTTCAGATCCTAAAAATCTTTCTAAAATTTCTTTTCTCTAGAATCTGATTTTTCCCTCTTCTCTAGACTTTTTGGTTCCTGATCTTCAAATTAAACACAAAGAGCTTTGAATTTTTCCTCTATAAAAATGAAAGTTTGACTCTCTTGAAAATTCTTTTTTCTGAAGTAAAATGGAGAGAGATATTCGAAAAAAGTCTTTTTCAGAGATCTCAAAAATTTGAGGGAAAAAACTTTTCGAAAAATTCAAAAAATTCTTGACTGAAAAAAACAAATCTGGATCACAAAGTTTGTTAAATATTTTTCTCAAATCCAAATCAAATTTTTCCCCCTCTAAAATAAATTCTTCTCTTATATTTCGTCTCTCTCAACTTCATTTCAACAAGATAATAAAATTTACTGCCCCAACACAACATTTCTCTTTAAAATTCCCCAACTACTTTGGAGTAAAATCAGTATGATCTTCTTTAACTGAACCTTTCGCTCGCCTGAAACTATTCAACAATCAAATTTGCTCATTTTTAATTCAATAAAGCCCTTCCTAACCTGACTTTAATTTTAAGAAACTTCTTATGAATATCTTCCAATCCCTCCACTTTTAATAATTTAACTAATATTTGTTCTTGCTCCTTCTCATAATATCCCCTCCTCTTTAATGCCCATCAAGAAAGGTCTCATCCTTTACCATTCCAATAACCACCATTTCACTCGTCAGTGCAATATAAAATATCGCAAAGTCCTTGTTCGGGCGGATTATCGATCATACAATGCGAACTATCACAGAAGGTTATTAAAGACCAGAACCAGACACTATCTAACTAAAATGAACTGTAACCTTGAGGTTCCCATCTTTGATTTTCAAAGATTTTTGAGGTTCAGTTCAGAGCTTGGCAGCTTGAAAACAATTGACCTGTCATTTACATTCACAGAACCTGAGTCCGAAGAGAATAATTTTGAGTTGTTAATCACACAGTCGATACAAAGGAAACTTGTAGCTAGAAAGAAGAGGGTCTGTAAGCTATTATTTAATGTGAAAGATGGAGACCCATTGAATTTTAAAATACTCAAGAATTTCTTCCATCTAGCTCTGCTACGAAATGTTCAGTTCTCTATCTCAGTCAGTGAAGAGGAAACTCTGCAGATCTTAAGGAGATATCTGGAATCTATCGATCAGAGAAAGCCTTGGATCTTTTTAAAGTCTCTTTTGTTCTGCTTGGAGCTGGATTTTTGTGAGAAAGATCAAGATATTTTGAATGAAAAAGCAAAAGTATGGTCACAAGAACTTCAGAGTTTGACTCAAATAAAGACTGATGTGGCCCCTGATTTTAAGTTACATTTTGACTTTCTTCAAAAGCCTCGTAGAGAGCTGGTCTCACATTTCACAAAGGCTTTGGAAAATTCAACAAATCTCAAGTCGATTGGAATACAAAGAAATGCCTCTGAAGATTGTGCTGGACTCCTTGAAAACAATCATGCTTTAGAAGCTATTAATATTGGTGGCGATATTGTTTCTGAACCTTTGGTCAATTCCTTAACAAATTTGACCTCGCTTAAAGAGCTTGCTTTTTCATTGCCAGATGCAACCAAATTCGACCCAGAAAATTTGAATGTCTTTGCTGAGAAACTACAGAATCTGTCACAATTGACTCACTTGACTCTAAACTGCAAACAGTCAAATTCTTGTGAAGATGAGTTTTATGTGAATCTAGCAGAGAGTTTAAAGCAGTATTCGGAGCTGAAGTATCTTTCTTTAGTCTTTTCGGCTAAAGATCAAGGAAGCTTGTCTCATATCAGCAACTCAAGCATCTCCGATATTCTCAAGAGCCTAAAGGGATTAAAAACTCTTCACTCTTTAGAAATCACCTTTGAAAAGTATCAAGAACTCATTCAAAATAAACAGCTGGAATGCTTTTCTGAATCAATAAACACTCTCCCAGACTTGAAAAACCTTGAAATGACATTCATCGGGGACCAAATCAATGATAAAGGAATTAGTGGATTCATCAAAGTCTTAGCTGATTTAAAACAGCTTGAAACTTTGACGATAAGGTTCCCGCATACGACCCTAAGCAAAGAGGTTTTCCTGGAATTTATTAGAGCACTCGAAGGGCTTCAATTACTTTCAAAATTGAACATTGTTTTTGGATGCAACGAAATTGATGAAAATGTGATTGAAGCAGTGAGAAAAATGATCTATAGTTTGAAATGTTTGGATATGCTTTATATGTGGATTAAGGTAAAAGAAGGGAAAGTCTTTAATAAAATGAGTGTTTTGAGGTTGAATCAGGAATTTCAACAGAGAATGGTCGCTAGTATTAGAATATCAAAATAGTTTATGAGGTCACCCTTGAAGTTTATGATGTGTAAATTTCACTCTATCAAGAGAAGAAAGGATTTAATTTCAATGATTGTGTAAAAAAATATCTGTTGATATGTAAAAAAAGTTGTCCTTTTTATTGTGTAAGGATTGTCCATACTGTCAATATTTGTATAAGATGAAGGGAAATCTCTGATTTTTAAAGGTTTTGTTTCAAACAAAAAAAGAAATTTATGAAGAGGATAAAAAAGTCAGCTAATTCAATTTTTTGAATTGAAAGAAAAAATTTAATTTGAATATTAAAATCTTTTAGTTTTGCAATTTTCATTGTTTTTTTTCATTTCAAAGAAAAATAAATTTTGCAATTAATTAATTTATTTATTTATTTAGAAATCTTTTTGAAAAATATTTTTTTGAGATGAAATAAAATTTAGTT
>Ga0182738_1008191_pt1 | contig 10432 bp, 10 predicted proteins | sample eDN5th30CBELigMG_FD_128876 | JGI IMG/M metagenome (GOLD analysis project Ga0182738, IMG submission 128876) | Enriched Miracle-Growth compost microbial communities from Emeryville, California, USA - eDNA 5th pass 30_C BE-Lig MG (version 2)... ... | reverse complement strand
GTGAAGGCGCTCAAGATTGGCGTCAAGAAGGGCGGCTGCGCCGGCATGGAATACACCATGAAGCCCGTTGGAGAGGCCGATCCGAAGGACGAGCGTCTGGAGGAGAAGGGCGCCACCGTCTTCATCGATCCGGCCGCCGTCCTCTATCTGCTCGGCACGGTGATGGATTTCGAGACCACCAAGCTTCGCTCCGGCTTCGTGTTCAAGAACCCGAACGAGGTCTCGGCCTGCGGCTGCGGTGAATCCGTCATGCTGAAGCCGGCGGACCTCTCCGAGGCAACCGCGACGGCCGATCGCTAAGAGCCTTCTTTCCTGCACCGTCCCCTCGGGGAGAGGTGTACGAGGCAGTTGTGCAGCCCCCGATTTTCATCATCCTGAGGAGGCTTTCGGAGAAAGCCGTCTCGAAGGACGCACGGCCCAAGGGCAGGAATCGCGACGCTCTGCGTCCTTCCAGACGGCCCTTCGGGCCTCCTCAGGATGTTGAGAACCGTGTCCCGCCCCTTGAAATCCATCCCATTCCAGCATGGAGAGCGGCTTGTCCAGCCTGTTCGAACGTCTGAAGTCTGATGCCGCCGCCGATTGGGACGCCTATGTCCGCCATCCCTTCGTCCTCGGCCTCGGGGACGGCTCGCTGCCCAAGGCCAGCTTCCAGCACTATCTGGTGCAGGATTATCTGTTCCTGATCGAGTTTGCCCGCGCCTATGCGATTGGCGTCTACAAGGCGCCGAATGCGATGGAAATGCGCAAGGCGTCGGCCGGCATGCACGCGATCCTCGACGAAACCAGCCTGCATCTGAAGCTCTGCGCCGAATGGGGGCTGTCGCAGGACGCCGTCGAGACCATGCCGGAAGCCCGCGCCACCGTCGCCTATACACGCTTCGTACAGGAGGCGGGGCTTCGTGGCGACATGCTGGATCTCATCGTGGCGCTGTCGCCCTGCGTCGTCGGCTATGCCGAGATCGGCACCGATCTTGCGGCGTCCGGCGCCGGTCTCGATGGGGCAAATCCCTATTCGCCCTGGATCCGCGAATATGCGGGCGAGGGCTATCAGGCCGTCGCCAAGGCCAGCCTTGCGCAGATCGACCGGCTTGCGGCAGATTATCTGACCGAAGCGCGCTATCCGCGCCTGCTGGAGATCTTCCGCCAGGCGGTTCGCCTGGAGGCCGATTTCTGGCAGATGGGCCTCGATCTCGCAGGCTGAGCATCGCTATGACGGCTGATCTCGAATACCTCGCCGAACTGTTCGAGCCCGTCGGCGGCGTCCGCATCCGCCGCATGTTCGGCGGTCTCGGCTTCTTTCGCGACGGGCTGATGTTCGGCATCTGGCAGAGCGACGGGATTTTCCTCAAGGCCGACGACGACACGCGCCCGGCCTTCGAGGCGGAGGGCTGCGGCCCCTTCGTCTATGGCTCGAAGAATGGCGGCAGGACGTCTCTCAACTACTACCGCATCCCGGAGCGCCTGCTCGACGACACCGACGAACTACGCGACTGGGCGCTGGCGGCGATCGACGTCGCGATCCGCGCCAACGCCAGGAAGCCGGTGAAGCAGCGGAAGTAAGACCCTCACCCAACCCTCTCCCGCGCGCGGGCGAGGGCCTTTCCGCCGGCGGGCTTCATGAACATCGACCGCTATTGGCGGTCGCCGGACAGCTCCTGCTATTCCAGTTGTTCGCTGTCTGTCGTGATCGCCCCCTCTCCCGCTTGCGGGAGAGGGCTGGGGTGAGGGGCTTGCTGACAGGCCTCTGCGATCTGCCTCAGCACTTCCCCGATGTTTTCGAAGACGTTCGCGTTCCAGAACCGGATGACCCGATAGCCAATGCCAGCCAGGACCTCGGCGCGCTGTTGGTCATGTGCGGCGCGCAATTCCGCATGCTGTCCGCCATCAAGTTCCACGATCAGCATCGCATCCTTGCAGACGAAATCGGCGTAGTAGCCTTCGATCGGCACCTGCCGGCGGAACTTCAGCCCTTCCAGTCGGCGATCGCGGAGATGCAGCCAGAGCTTCAGTTCGGCGTCCGTCTGGGTCCGGCGGAGCGATCGGGCTCTTGCGATTTCCTTCCGCATGGCTCCCCCGAAGCAAGACCCTCACCCAACCCTCTCCCGCAAGCGGGCGAGGGCTTTTCCGCCTGTGGGTTTTAGTCAGAACGAGACCATCATCCGTCCAAACGCTCCGCCCGGACTCCCTCGCCCGCGTGCGGGAGAGGGCTGGGGTGAGGGGCTTGCTACGCTACCACCGCCTCGGCCGCCGGTGCCTTGGCCTTCATCGCGATCTCCGTCACCGCGGTGTTGTCGAGCTTGCCGGAGCCGAGCAGCGGCAGTTTCTCGACGAACAGGACCGTGCGCGGCAGCATGATGTCGGACAGGCCCCGCATTCGGGCAAAGCGCTGGAACTCGGAGAGATCAGCCTCGGGTTGCTCCGTCACCAGCACGATTTCCTCGCCCTTGCGCTCATGCGGCACGGCGGCCGCGGCCGTGGCGTGGTTGGGCCAGAACTCGCCTGCCAGCGTTTCGATCGCCGCCAGCGACACCATCTCGCCGCCGACCTTGGCGAAGCGTTTCGCACGGCCCGAAATGGTGATGAAGCCGTCCGCGATGGTGACGATGTCGCCGGTGTCGTACCAGCCATCGACCGGCGGCTGGAGCACGCCCGGCGCTTCGGCGCGATAGTAACCGCGCATGACATTGGCGCCGCGCACCAGCAGCTTGCCGCCTTCCTCGATGCCGGCGATTTTTTCCAGCCGCGTCTCGATGCCCGGCAGCGCCTTGCCGACCGAGCCCGGCCGGTTGGCCATCGGCGTGTTGATCGAGATCACCGGCGCGGTTTCCGTCGTGCCATAGCCTTCCAGCAGGCGGATGCCGAACTTCTCCGCCCAGACGCGGCGCGTCTCCGGCTTCACCCGCTCGGCGCCGGCGAAGACGTAGCGGACCGAGTAGAAGTCGTAGGGATGCGCCATCCGGGCATAGCCGGCCAGGAAGGTGTCGGTGCCGAACAGGATGGTGGCGTTCACGTCATAGGCCATCTCCGGCACGATCCGGTAGTGCAGCGGCGAGGGGTCGAGCATCTGCCGGACGCCGGAGAAGAGCGGCAGCAGGCAGCCCGCCGTCAGCCCGAAGGCGTGGAACAGCGGCAGCGCGTTCAAGACGATGTCCTCGCCGGAGAAGTCGATGACGCTGGCGATCTGCTGGCGGTTCGCCTGGATGGCGTGATGGCTGAGCGAGACGCCCTTGGGCGTGCCCTCCGAGCCGGAGGTGAACAGCACCACGGCCTCCGCCTGCGGATCGGTCGGGCGCTGGAAGGCGACGCGGCTCAGGAACCGCGGGGCGACGCCGCCGGCAAACGCGAACAGCTTGCGGAAGAGCCCGACCTCGCCGCGCAGGTCCTCCAGATAGACGAGGCGGGCGTTCTGGCCGAGGATATTGGCGAGCGGCTGCAGCCGGCCCTTCTCGATGAACTGGCGCGAGGTCAGCACCAGCTTGACCTCGGCCGCCTTGCGCGCCGCGTCGACGGAAGCTGGACCGGCGGAGAAGTTGAGCATGGCCGGGATCCGGCCCGTCACCTGCAGCCCGAAGAAGGTGACGACGGCGGCCAGCGTGTTGGGCAGCAGCACGCCAACCCGTTCGCCCGGCTCCGACAGCTTCGCGAACGACTTGCCGAGCGCGAAGGCGCCGCGGATGATTTGCTTGTAGCCGATCGGGTTGCGCGTCACGTCTTCCAGCACCGGCCGCTTGCCGTGGATGTGGCGGGCACGCAGCAGCGCCTCGAACAGCGTTTCCGCGGCCGGGCTGGTCTCGTAGACCATCTCGGTCATGATCGCCTGCAGGTGGTGCCCGGCTTCGTGCCGGCGCTTCCGGCCGACCAGGCCGGGCGTCAGCTGGATCCTCCGGGTCGGCAGCACGGTCATCTGGATCTCGGGGAACAGGCGGCGGCGCACCTTGCCCTTCAATCGGGAGAAGAGGGTGTATTGCGCGCCGTCGATGCGGACGGGGATGATCGGCACGTCGGCGAGCGCCGCGATCATCGCGGGACCGTCATAGACCTTCATCAGCGCGCCGGTAACGGTGATGCGCCCTTCCGGGAAGATCACCAGCCGGCGGCCTTCCTTGACCAGCTTCACCATCTTGCGGACGGTGAACGGGCTGGTCGGGTCGACCGGCACGAGATCGAAGAACAGGAAGGCCGGGCGCACCCACCATCTTTCGGCGATGTATTTATTGATCGCGAAGACCGGCTTGCCCGGCAGCATGCAGCCGATCAGCACGGCGTCGATGAACGAGGTGTGGTTGATCACGACGACGGCGGCGTCCTCGCCATCGCCATAGTTGTCCAGGCCCTTGACGCGGGCGCGGAACAGCAGCTGCATCAGCCGGTGACCGATCGCCTTGACCAGCTCGTCCGGCACGAATTTGAGGCAGACGATCGCCGCGATGATGTTGGCGAGGCCGAGCCAGAACAGCAGCTGCAGCGTCGTGACGCCGGCGGCGAGCAGGGCGGCCGCGACCACGGTGCCGGCGACCATGACGGCCGCGTTCAGGATGTTGTTGCCGGCGATCGCCGCCGAACGCTCATGCTCCTCGGCACGCGATTGCAGCAGCGCATAGAGCGGCACGGTGAACAGGCCGCCGCCAAAGGCGACGCCGACGAGATCGACCAGCACGCGGATGCCGGCGGCCGAGGTGATGAAGGCGCCGAAATCCAGCGCCCCGCCGGCGCCGACCGCGCCCAGCGCGCTGGCCGAATGCGAGAGGTCTACCATGAAGGCGGCCATCACCAGCGCGCCGATCGGCGTATGGCGGGCCGAGATCCGGCCGGCGAGCAGCTTCGCCGTGGCGGCCGAGCCGAGCGCGATGCCGATGACGAAGGCGGCGACGAGCAGGTTGGCGACGATCTCGTCGACCTTCAGCGTCGTCTTGGCGAAGTCGGGGAACACCGACATCACGATCAGGCCGATCATCCAGAACCAGGAGATGCCGGAGACGGCGAGGAACAGCGTGCGCTTGCGGCGGATGGCGGCGAAGGCGTCGCGGCTGGAGCCGACAGGCGAGAACCTGAACTTTCCAGCGCCGGGCGCCGGCGGCGCGGACGGGATGAAGAAGGCGGCGACCGCGCCGACCAGCGCGACCGAGACGAGGCCGATGACCGCCACCCAGGTGCCGCCCAGCCCGATGGTGAGCCCGCCAAACAGTGTGCCGAGCAGGATCGCGACGAAGGTCGAGCCCTCGAACATCGCATTGGCGGCGACCAGGCGTTCGCGGCTGACGAATTGCGGCAGGATCGAATATTTCGCCGGCCCGAAGATGGTCGATTGCACGGCATAGAAGAACATGCCGAGCAGGGCGAGCGGCGCCGAATGGATCATGATCGCGATCGACGACAGGATCGCCAGCGCCACTTCGGCCAGCCGGGTCCAGCGCACGACCAGCTTCTTGTCGACCGTGTCGGACAGGCGGCCCGAGACGCCGGAGAACAGGAAGAAGGGCAGCATGAATACCGCGCCGCCCAGGGTCACCGACACCTGCGGCGACAGGCCGAACAGGTCGGCGCCGCCATAGGCGACCATGAAGCCGAAGGCGCTCTTCAGCGCGTTGTCGGCAAAGGCGCCGAACCACTGCACGATGAAGAGCGGCAGGAAGCCGGGCGTCTTCAGCAGCGGCGGCGAGCCGGCTTGCGTGCGGTCGAGCGGCGGGGCGTCGGGCGAAGGTGTCTGTGCGGAAGCATCCATGGCGTCAAACCTCAGCCTGTTCGCGGCAACTCGCAAGCCGCATTAATTGAACGGTGTTCAATTCTCTATCAGTGTTTTGAACGATGTTCAATATATGGTAGGGAGCACATGGATCGAGGGTACGAAGTCCGGCAGGAGGTGACATGGCACGACGCAGCGACCACGCCCCGGAGGAGTTGAAGCGCCTGGCGCTGGAGGCTGGGCGCGCGATCGTCATGGAGGAGGGGCTGCGCGGCCTGACGGTCCGCCGGGTCGCCGAGCGGATCGGCTATGCGCCCGGCACACTCTACAATCTCTTCGCCAATCTCGACGACCTGATCGTCCAGCTCAACGCCGCCACGCTCGATGCGCTGGCGGTGGTTCTGGTCGAGGCGGCGCGGGCGGAACTGGCGGCCAGGCCGGAGCGGCTGGTGGAGGCCTATTTCGATTTCGTCGAAAGCCGGCCGCGCCTCTGGAGCCTGCTGTTCGAGCATCGCCTGCCGGAGGGCGAGGATCTGCCGGACTGGTACCGTCCGAAGCTCGCGGCGCTGATCGCGCTCGTCGCCGAGGCGCTGGGCCCGCTGATGCCGGATCGCTCGCTCGAGGCGCGGCAGGCCGTCACGGTCACGATGTGGGCGGGCCTGCACGGCATCTCGACTTTAGCGGTCACGAGCAAGCTGACGCTGGTCGCCGAAACCGAGCCCCGGCAACTGGGCCACCTGCTGGTGCGCCGGATGCTGGGCGGGGAGAATTGAGATGGCTGGACCCTCCTTCGAGGCTCCGCTGCGCGGAGCGCCTCAGGATGATGGCCGGGGTGGGTGAGGGGACGGCGGAGTACGCAATGGATGGAACTGGGTGAACCAGTCCGAGGATCGCAGGCGGACTGTGGCCGGAGCGCTGCCCCCGCTCGGGCGAACTATGGCCTGAGCGCTGCCACCGCCCCCGATCGAGGAGGCGGCCATGCGCCGTATCTTCATCGCCGCGCTGGTTGCCCACCAGCAGCCCTAAACTACGCCCCGTTCCACGACCATCATCCTGAGGTGCCCGGCGCGGCCGGGCCTCGAAGGAGGGTCCAGGGATCTCCCTAGCCTCGCTCGGCCAAGCTTGGTCGGCCCGACGCCCTCAGTCGCCCTAAGCCTCGGCGGCCTGCGCCTCGCGCACGATGCCCAGCGCCGCGTCGAATGCGGGCGCGATGCGACGCGGCTGGTTGCCGGCGTCGAGGCGGAAGGTCGGGGTTGCGCCGACAAGCCTGGACAGCAGCCGGAACAGCACCTGCTGCGAACGCGGGACGCCGCCGCCGAGCAGGCCGATATTGTCGCTGAGGATCACGGAGAGCGCGTCACCCTTGCTGAGGCGGGCCAGGCTTGCCCCGCCTTCCGAGCGGGGACCGACCACCACCACGGCGGCGATCTTGTAGCTCTTCGAGGCGTCGGGCAGCGGCATCAGCTCGGCCAGCGCTGCCCGGGTAAGCGGCGCCTCGTCCTCCTCGCCGCCGAATTCGCCCAGATGCGGCAGGATTTCCGGGAACATCGCCGCCGTGCGGCGCTGCACCTTCAGCGTGCGCGGCATGCCCCAGCCGAACAGGTCGGTGCCCTCCTGGCGCAGGATCACCACGTCATCGCCCATGTGGCCGTAGCCACCCAGCGCCAGCGCCAGCGAGGTCGTCGTCTTGCCGAAGCCGCTGGGGGCGAACAGCAGCACGAGTTCGTCGCGGCCCGGCACCATCAGCGAGGCGGAGTGAATCGTCATCAGCCCGTGCCCGCGCAGCACCATGTCGAAGAGCACGGCTCCGGCCATGGAGCGGAAAGGCTGTTCGGCGGCGGCCGTCACCTGGACGTCGGTCTGCGGTTTGCCGAGTTCCTCGACGATCGAAAGCTTGCCTGGGACGCGGAACTGCTGCCGGTTACCATGCGTGCTGATCTCGGCATAGAGGCCGTCGATCAGCTTGCCGGACCAGATCACCTCGCCCTCGGTGGGAATGTCGTCGCCGGCCGCTTCGCGGACCCGGATCTCATGCGCGACCGGGCCTTCCGGCTGCTGGAACCCGACAAGCTGCGGGAAGATCGGCGCGGCCAGACCCTCGCGTTCGGCGACGATGTTGAAGGCGAGGCCGGGAATGACATAGCGGGTCGTGTGCATCAGGCGTGTCCGGCGCGGTTCTTTTCGATGAACACCGTCACCATGGACGGCTCGGGTGGATTGAGAAGCGGCTTGCCGTCGACGACGACCCAGCAATGGGCGGAGAGCTTCGCGCTGCCGATGCTCTTGCGATCGACGCCGAAATACATGTCGGCCGGGATGCCCGCGAGCGTCAGGAAGCGGTAGGCGAGAATACCTTCGCGCAGGCAGCGGCGGTCGCGCATCACCCAGGGGCGGCGGGCGGCGCGCTTGGCGCGATGGGCGATGTAGGGCGCGGCCAAGCCGTGGTAGCGGCGGTCCGCGCCGGCATCGGCGATCCGCATGATGTCGGCGAAATCGCGCGATTTTCGGCAGCGCAACGGCAGGGTGCGAGCCCAGAACCACATTTCGGCCCGGAACATCGCCCGGCGCAGGACGCTGCCGGCTGTCACTTGTCGACGCGGATGATCAGGCCTTCGGAGGCCAGATGGTTGGCGAGTTCCGACATGTCGTCGCGCAGCATGTCGGCGTCGACGTCGAAAACCGTCTCGAGTTCCGTCAGGATGCCGGCGAAGTTGCGCGTTCCGTCGACCGTCGACAGGAAGGCTGCCGTAGTGTCGTTGCAGGTGAACAGCTGGCCCGACACGGTGTCGAGTAGCACGCCGCCTTCGCCGTCGCCGAGCGGCTGAAAGCTTGTATTTTCATGAAGCGCCCAAACGGCGCTCGGCTCGATTCTAGACACGGGATGTCTCTCCGTAAGGCTGGTGCGAAAAGTGGGATAGCCGAAGCCCGTGTGCTTGACCAGAGGTCACGCTTGCGGTTGGCTGGGCTATCGGCGGGTAATTCCCGAACGATTCAAGAGATGACTGGGGAATATGGAATGAAGAAGACCTATGAGAAGCCCGAGCTTCTGAAGCGGGATCGGGTTGCGATGATTGTCGCGGCGATCTCCGGCGTCACGCCGCCCCCGCCGCCACCGCCGCCCTAGGCTGACCTGCGATCCGCCCTCGTGTCCCGGCACGGAGGCGCCCTGGTTTGCAGGATGACGGGCGATGCCGGGCATCGCCCTTCGTTCATCCGGTTGGACATGTTCCTCCGGTTTTGCCGTCGCTGGAATGATGTTGCATGTCGACCGTTGACGTTGCCGAGGCCGTGCCGCTTCGAGGCGGATCCCCGCGCCGCCTTTCGCGCGCCGATGGCCGCCTGCTGATCGCCCTTGCCGATCCGGAATCGAGCCTGGCTCCGATGTCGCTCGTGCCGGAGCGCGCGCAGCTTCTGCTGTCGCAGGCCGAGCGCCATGGCGTGCTGCCGGCCGTGCTGCGCAAGCTGCGGCCGATCCTGACCAGCGCCGACCTTCGGCCGGTGCGCGACGATTTCGTGGCGCGCTTCTCGGCCGGCGTCGCCTTCAACATGCAACTGCGGGCCGAGGCCAAGCGCCTCTCGACCGCGCTGCGTGCCGCCCATCAGCCGGCGCTGCTGATCAAGGGGCATGACTTCGCCGACAACATCTATCCCGATCCCGTCCTGCGCCCGACCAGCGACATCGACCTGATCGTGCCGCTGGAAAGCCTCGCGGCGGTCGAGGCGGTGGTGGCTTCCTCCGGCTTCGAGCTGTTGCCGGACCAGCGCGACGACGAGCAACTGGAACGCAAGTGGATCCATACGGTCCACCGCCGCCTGATGCTGGAGATCCAGGGCAATCTGGTGCATGCGCCGGGCCTGCGCTCGAAGCTCTCGCTCGGCTTTGCCGAGCTTTGCCCGCATGGCGACCCGGCCGAGGCGGCACGGCCGTCGACACGGCTGGCGATCGCCGGCGTGCATGCGGCGAGCTCGCACCATTTCGAACTGCTGCGGCTGGTCGTCGACGTGCTGCAGGCGGCGCGCCGGCTTCAGGGGGCGGCGGAGGAGCAGGCGCTGGAGGATCTGGTCCGCCGGTCGGGCATCCGGCTGGCGCTGGTCGCCGCGCTCGATCTGGCGGCGGCGCTCTACGACGACAGGCGATGCCGGGAAATCGGCCGGGCGCTGGCGCCGGTCCGCTTCCGGGGCGCGGCGCGGCTGCTCATCAATGGCAACGTCGTGATGGCGATGGAGACCGGCGAGCGGGCCCTGCAGTCCTGGCGGCGCTCGCTGTTTCGCGAATTGCTGAAGCGTGGGCCGGGCCGCGCTTCGCTTCCCTCGTCATGAGATGAATTGGGTGCTATCCGTAGGGACACGCATCGTGGGGATGTGCTGAGATCGACGGAGGGCAGGGTGCAAGTCGCCGAGATTGTTTCCTGGCTCGGTCGGACGAGCTTCTTCAACGGCCTGGATCGGGAGGACCTGACGCGCCTCGCTCAGATCGCCCGCGTCTCGACCTATCCCGCCGATACGATCCTGTTTTCGCAAGGGGATGAATCGGACGGGCTCTATTCCGTCGTGGACGGGATCGTCCGGATCTTCCTGACGGCGGATGACAGCCGCGAGCTGACGATCCAGCTTTTCGAGGAAGGCGAGGTGATCGGCGAGATCGCGCTCATCGACGGCCTGCCGCGCAGCGCCGGTGCCGCGACGCTGACCGAGACGCGGCTGATCTTCGTTCCGCGCCAGTCCTTCCTCAACCTGCTCGACAGCTCG
>Ga0182738_1008190_pt1 | contig 10433 bp, 9 predicted proteins | sample eDN5th30CBELigMG_FD_128876 | JGI IMG/M metagenome (GOLD analysis project Ga0182738, IMG submission 128876) | Enriched Miracle-Growth compost microbial communities from Emeryville, California, USA - eDNA 5th pass 30_C BE-Lig MG (version 2)... ... | reverse complement strand
TTTTGTTTCCTTCTATGTTTTTTTTTTTTTTTTTTTTTTTTTCTCTTTTGTTTTTTTTTTTTTTTTCCCCCCCCGTTTTTTTTTTTTTTTTTTTTTTTTCGCGGGGGGGGGGGGGGGGGGGGAAATCTGGGAAAGAACAAGTTACTCAATCTAAGCCTCCAAGATTTAAAGAAAATCTCGGAAGCCCTTTAAGATTTAGAATTCCTTCGACTGTTCCAATATTGTTTGAGTTGAGAGTCGAAAAAAAAATTCACACTTCTGTCTTTTATCAAGAAGTTTATTTGAGATAAAGCCTGATAGGATTTGGAGATACTGAGATCTACCTCCACATTAAAAAGTCCTCATAGAAGTCTTGGTGTTGGTCATCAAAAAAAGGAAGGGGAACAAAATATTCTCAAGAATTGCTTGCTGAAAGAGAAAAATAATCGAAAAAAAATCTGACAAAAATTTCTCCTTAGAATTCATATGGGAGATCATAAACTGTCCTAAGCAAGTGAATCTGGGTGTTTTTCCCTAAAATCTGGGATCCTAGGCAAATTAGAGGTTTTTTCCACCCTTGATGCAAAGGAGAAATAAAATTATAAACTTGAAATTACCCAACAAAAAATTTTTTTTTATTTTTTAAATTTGCTTTCTTCTGTTTTTTTAATAAAACTCTGCGATGCTCCGCGATTTTCTGCGCAGCAGAATTCCCAGGTCCCTTATGATCACTCAACGTTTTTGGCAAAGGAAAAATTTTTCCAAGTAGAGGTTTTTTGAACCCAACTCAATTGATATATAATATATCAATGAAGTATGAAAAATTTATTCGATTTTATCAAATGAAACAAATTTCTCTTTGATTCCAAATCAAAAATATTGCTTGTGATTTTCTTTTTATTTTCAAGGAATTTTTCCAACCCAGAAAAAATGTTTTTGATTTTTAGAAAAGCCATCTCGATCCATAAAGATATTAATCAACTCCATTTTCATGTTTAAAAGAAAGAAGAACTTTCAATCAGGGTTTGGGGGTCCTTTTGAAAACCTTGGACTTTGGGACAGTCAACCAAGACAAAAAGTGGACATGACAAAATTTTTTGTCCATCCAAAAAAGAAATTCTGACTTTTTCGATTTTCAGTGTAGTCCAGTTAAGTTCTCAAAAAAACTGAACAAAACTTTTTTCTTTGGATCGACCAGACATTTTATGGCGCCTCAAAATCTCTGTTTTTAATCTCAACTTTTGAAGAAAAAAGTTTTTTGCATCATTTTTCCTCTTTTAAAAACCAAAATTTCAAAAAAAAAATTTCACTGGAAAAAAGTCTGAAAATGGAAAGATTGTCAATTCATAGAGTCAAACAAACCATCTATGAGCCACATTCTGGGACCTAATTTGGTTCCAGCTAATTTCTCTTTTCTCTCTTCGATATCTAAACACAAGAATTCATTTGAGTCTCTTCTTCAACCTGAACAATTATTCATCTTTCATTCTCCAAATAATAATAATTCACTGAAGGAGCTTAGAAATCTCCCAAAAATCAAAGAACAGACAGATTTCAAGTTCCCAGTCTCAAAATTTATTTTAACTTTTTGATGAAAATAAAATTATCCCTTCGAATTTCTTTTCGATCTGATCAAATCTCAATCCTCAGAAATGGTTTTTGGTCCCCTGGTTTCTTCTCAAAACCTCTTTTCTCTCCTCAAGAGCCCGCTTTTTCTCAATGTTCTGCAAAGAACTGAAGATAAATTTCTAGATTCTCTTAACCCCTCTCTTCCAGCCTTCCTTTCTCCTCCAGTTCGAAGAGTTTTGTATTTCTGCCTTTGAATTTTTCCGTCAATATGAATCAACTAATGAACTGTTGCATGCAGAAAATTCAAATTTATTGGTGACTCAGTTTTTTCCTCTCAGAATACTTTTCTCTCTCTGACCATTTCACTTCAATTTTTTGGATCATAAATATTTTTCAAAAATAAAGTAGTGTTATCATTGTCTATTTTCTCATCGAATCATCGAAGAGAAAAAAAGATTTTAGTTATATAATATTAATCTTGATCAAAGCTTCTCAGAATTAAATCTCGACAAAGCTTTTCACAAAAGATCTTCCAAAATATGACATCTAAAGTATCTAAGGCATCAAAGGCATCCAAAGCATCCAAGGATAAAGCTGAAAAAGTTCAAGAAGATAGCATGGTCCTTGAAGACAAATCTCCTCTTAACAATAATGGCAAAAAAACAGCACCTTTTAGTATAAAATTCCTTCCTTTGGTCTCAATTTATCATTTAGAGATATCAAGGTTCAAGAGATTTACCTTCCCTTCTGGGTCTTACGACCTTGAGATAAAACCAACAGAAGACAAGCTTTTAGATGAAGTAATGAAAAAGAGATTGATGCTTCAGAAATTGATAAATGACAAAGCAGCCAAAGAAAAGAATGCAGAAATCTTGAAAATTGCTGATTATAAGATTGTTCCAATGTTGGAATTTTTTATAAGACATCATCATTCAAAGAACACTTCCATGACTGAAGAAAGATGCAGCATCTGCATTTTTGAATTTTGTGATGATGTTGATAAATTAACCTTTGACGATTTAGTCAATGACTTGAAAGAAGATAAAATTGATGACATTATCCAGCTCGAAAAATGCGATGGACACTTCTTCCATCTCGGCTGTATTCAAAGTTACCTCACTACTCAAAAAGCAGATTACATCAAATGCCCTATCTGCTGTTATATCTATGGTGTTATGACAGGTAATCTTCGTTTTCTAGTCATAGTAAATTTCAAAATTGACCCCTTTGTTTGGAGCCAAAGACCTTGCTAACAATTCTTAGGTGATCAGCCTCCAGGCACAATGACGCATTCAGTTGATAAAAAACATCATTGTTCTGGATATGATGACTGCGGGACGATAATAATTCAATATCATTTTCCAAGTGGAAAGCTTCCAAGCGGAACAAAGTATTATGGAACAAGCAGAACGGCATTTTTACCGGATAATGAAGACGGAAGAGACGTTTTAAGACTTTTAAAAATCAGCTTTGACAGAAAATTAACTTTTACTGTCGGAACATCTGTCACAACTGGACAAAGTAATTGCGTTATTTGGAATGGTATTCATCATAAAACAAACACCCATGGAGGTAATCTATTGATTGAGTATCTTTGTTTGAAGCTAATAAAATTTCTAGGATCTTCATCCTTTGGATATCCTGATCCCACTTATTGCAATAGAGTCCGTTTAGAATTAGCATGCAAAGGAGTCATATAAAATTTTAGAATGGCGGGAATAAACCTGAGCTCTACGGACCTACAAAGTGAATGGATATATAATTCGTACTTTGATTTCTATAAATTGTTTTTCTAAATATAAAAATATAAAAATCTCTTTTTACAAAAAATTTATTTGAGCAATTTCAAGTAATCAAAAATTTTCATTTGAATCAATTACCACGAGAGACTGATCTGATAATGATTGCTCTAAGAATACCGGAATATTGCTTATTATTTTTTTCTTTGCATAAATGGGTTTATATCGCTGTTCACGCAATATACGTAAAAAAAAAATATTTTCAAAGTCTTGCTTGTAAGGTTTTAGCAAAATTTGAAGAAGAAAACAGTTCAGAAATATGACTTTCTAAAGCTGACATCGTTGAAGAATATTTCGATTGGCAGGCTTAACAAATATCACTTTTATGCCCCCTGAACTTGGAAAGATTTTGCATATGACGAGCAAATTCCAAGAAGAAAAGCATCTTTTGTTTACGAGGCTCGCCTCTATCATTGGAGAGCCGAGTGTGAGCAGTTGATTTCTTCACGTGTCTCAGCATTCAATCAAAACTCTGTTTTCTCTTTTTGAAAAAAGAACTAAATCACCATCCCAGACTTTAAAGAAATTGATGACTGGTCGGAAAGAGTAATTTCTACACATTCCAGCAACCTATATCTCCCCAAAATTTTTTAATTTCTATCAAAGATGTGTTCAAATGAAAAAGAAATTAATTTATTTTAAATAAAATGACAAAAGCCGCAAGATTCAAACATACCTTAATAAATTTAAAGAACTGGAGGGATCAAAATTCCTAATTCCGGGATAAATTTTCTCTCATTCTGCTTTGCACCGAAAAGGGGGAAAGTCTTTAAATCAGTTTTTTGTCCTTCTGAAGCAAATCCTAACAGACATCCCCTTAGAATTCTCAAAATTGGAATGAGAGTCAACAAAAATTTCAATTGATTCATTTGGTTATATTTTTCTGTATACATTTGAACATTCATAATATTCTCCACTTTTGATCCAATTTCACTCAATTCCGATAGCCTTGAACACCTTATTATGGTTGAAATGTCCCACTGGACCACATTACCTTCAAATTCATCAAATTAGCTCTTCGAGTCACTTATAGTCACCCAGAAACTCAAAAGACAAGTGTCCATGTCATATGAAAATCTTCAAGAGAATAAATTTTTCCATCGCCTCCTTACCTTCTTTTCTTCAATCCAGAAAAGCCTCTACAATTTCTAGCCTTGTAAAATGTCACAATATTTCCCATCAGATCAGAATTCCTTTTTCCCAAATAGAATCAATTGATCTTTAAAATTGTTTGTTTTGTCATTCTTTTTTTTAATTTTTGTTTCCAGGATGTCAGTTTTCAAAGGGCACAGCCTCATTCCAAACCCAAATCTCAAAGGCAACCAAGATATAAAACACTTTAGCGATTTTGAATTTGAAAATTTTTCCCTCACAAATCAAATAAAAATTTTCTTCCGACATTTGAAACCTCAATCGGAGCAATTGTCACCAAAAATGGGGTCTTGAATATTTTATTTGGAGAATAATAAAAGTTCTTCCGATTCAATTAAAACTTTAATAATAATTGAATCACTTTAGTTTCATAAGCTCTTCTTCTAAAAAACTTGATTTATTTATTTTAATATTAAATTCGATCAGCACTCAGGCAGCCTCAAAATGTCTTCTGCCTCAACTTTTATTTTTGCTTTCCTCGCTTTAGCCCTTTGCTTCGTCTCTATTGACGCTAAACTCTGCTTCAGAGACACTTCCCAATGCCCCATCAATTGTGAAAAATGTTCCGAATTCTCAAATGGACAAACCTCTGTTAGCTGCTGCGATTCTGAAAACTTCTCCTTAGCTAACCAATTCAATACCAACCCTGTCGAAATTTGCTATGAAGACGCTACTGCCTGCGACAACGCTTACGGCAACTGCCAATCTTTCACTAGAAAATCAGACTCAAAGAATGTCTATTGCTTTGCTCCTCAAGTTAAAGCCACTGCTTTCCTTGCTAAAGCCGCCGCTCCTATGGCTTTGGCCCAAAATGTTACATCAGCAAACCAAACTCAACCTTTAAATTCAGGAGTTGAATGCATTGGACAATGCTATTCAAATTCTGATGTCTGCACAGAAGCATGTACCTCCTGTAACCCTTGTGGAGACAGATTTTGCTGTGTAATGTAAACATATATATAACATAATAATTTAGATAGCTCCCTTGTTCATCTCTATATAACAGTAGATAAATTATCTCTCATATTTTAACAAAATCAGTCAATGAAAAGCTTTATTTTTTTCAATTGAGTAAATGAAAGTATTAATTAGATGATTATTGCGTATTTTATACCATAATTATTTGCCTCTCTCGATCTCAAAATTTTCTCTTGTTCCTTTTTCAAGTCAATGAAAAATAAAATAGCTCCAATGAGGGGGTTGTAAAAAAGTGATTTGATAGTTCCTAATGGAATTTTTGTCGAATTTTAATTTTTCTTTGATGTGTTGTGAAAACGTAAAAGATTCTTTTATTCTAAAATTGTTCAAGAAACTCCTTGAAAAATCTTCATCATTATGAATCAATTTTTTGAGACTTCTCAACAAAGAAAAAGTTTTTCCATGATTGAACTGACTTTATTTGGAGACACTCCAAAATTTTATGTAGCCTCAGAAAAATGTTTTAATTCCTTCAAAATGATTCCTGACTGCAGAACCCAAGCGACATCTCTCATGACATCTCTCGTGGCATATTTGAAAAATTGTTGAGTTGAGTTTTGAAATTGCCAAAAATTCAAGTGAGCTTCCTTCTTGACTCAAAAACAAGGGACCCAGTCTTCTTAAGGCCTTAGTCGTTCCGCGCAACACATTAAAATCTTTCAGTAACAGTCAGAGAAGGAAAAATTAAACGCAGGCAAACTTTGATGAATGGTAAGTGTTTTTAAATGAAAATAGAGTTACTTTAACTCTGAGTACTTTCATAAAAATTTGAAATTCGGTAATTTTTTAAATCAGCCAAAAACTCACTTTGTTTCACACCTTTCCACTTCCCAGAACACCCTTATTTTAAACAATGAATGATCACGACGAAATCGAAATGGCAAATACTCACGAAGATGCAAAAACCAATGAGGAAAACCAAGCTGACATTACTATCGATGATGATCTTCGTGAAATTGAAGACTATAAAGGCGATGATATCGAAATTGCCAAGCCCTCAACCATTCCAAAGAATAAACCCAGACAACAAAAAGTGGCCAAACAAGTTTATTACGAAGAGCAAGATGATGAGATTGACGATGAAGAGGAAGAAATTGATCCTTCAGAATTTCCATCAACTCCTTGCCGTAGCGTTCTACTCGCTTTACTTTTGGTCGTGGCAGGAATAGGCTCGATTGCTTTCGGAGCTTACAGCTACATACATAAGGAAAGTATTACGAAAGTTATCGTATTTATGTTGCTCGGTTTGTGCTTAACAAGTCCTGGATGTATCTATTCTGCATTTATTTGCCAAGCAGCAAGAGCAAGAACTCCAGAAGATAAGGAAGATTTGCTTAACCAAATCCCAATTTAACCAACTGATTTGTAGAATAAACAATCCTTATTTTATTTATGGAACGGAACATGTAAAGTTTTTGGTCGTAATTATATGAACTCCTTATTATATACGGCACTTTCATAACTAGACCCCCTGAATATATATTCATTGATTGTTTGCTTCGTTAGAAATATTTTTACATTTTACAACCAATTTATTTCCTCTTATCATAACTACCAAAAACTTCAAAATATATATTTTCAAGAATGACCTCTACTTCTGGAACAACTATGACTCAAAATGGTTCTTTTGTTCTTCGAGGGATTTTGGAGATTTCGTTCTAACTGATTTTCAACAGTAAAAAATTCTTTTATCTAAAAATGCTCAAAGAAACTCCACCCTATTCACTTCTTGAGAAGGAAACCCCACAATCCAGGATAAAAATCTTCCCAAATTAGAAAGAATACATGATCAATTTATTCTCCTTAATTCTCTGATATATTTAACAAAAACACTAGTTTTATTTAATAAATAACAGTCATTTTCAATATTCGCTATAATAATTAAGATAGATTTAATATGTTCATATTACTATATCATTCAAATCGCCTCACATCTCATCAAGAAATACATCACCATGTCCCCCATTTTTCTTTAAAATTCACAAGTCTAAAGTCTCTCCAAAGAGAACAATTCTTAGGATGAAAAAAAGCCCTCCATTATTTGAGACACAATTCTCAATTTGGCTCCTCCCGCTCAATATGGCCAAATTTCCCCACCAACTTCAACACTGGCCCTCATTCACTTCCCCCGAAAGTTTTCTTTTCAGAAATCTTATTGCTTTGGCATTTTCCTTCACTTATCCCTCCAGAATTTTCACAATTTTCTTTCAAAAGTCTTCTGATTCTTTTTCGATTTCTATCGATTACCATTCAATCAATAAGTTCTCTTTACCCTTCTCTATAGAAGGACATCCATACGGATACTTTTACTCAGCACTATTGAAAAATAATTGCGTCTCATTGATTGATCGATTCAACTGTTTTTTGTTGTACATGATTGAGTTCTATTTTTAGAAGTACGACGTGATTACGAAATAGCTTTATCTCTCAGGCTTTTAGGCGATTTTTGACTTGTTTTCAGTTTAGGCACCCTGTTCTGATCCTGACAAACTCTAGGCACAAGTTCAGTGAGCTTATTTTAACCCATTTTTTCTACAAATTACTGTATTCAGCGTTGCGGATCGGGGGCAGGTTTTTGTAAAAAGGAAATTGAAGTCCAAAAATAGAAACAAGTTAGTTTTTAAATTAAAATGAATATGACAACTTCTTTGAAACAAAGAGTCAACCTTGGGCTGAAGCTCAACACATGTCAAAAGTCTTTTGGTGAAGAAAATATCGTCATTACCAATTCTTCCGAGACTTCTTACACTATCCAAAATCATCCGCGCTATACAGATCAAAATGAATTTTCTTATTCCACTCAAAAGAAATATGACCACATCTTCTTTACAACCTCAAATATTCCTGATAACGGAGGTGACCATTCAGAAACTGGAGAATGTTACCAAATCATACAAAAGGCAAACGGAAAAGAACAACAAGATAAAGTAAATTCTTCCGCATATATTCGTCTTCTAAATGCAAAACTCTATAGTACAAAGTTAGACTTGCTACTAATGAAAATGATATGCCCTTCTTTGGAGTATATGATGGTCACTCGACCTACCAAATTGCAGAATTGATTGCCAATAAACTTGACCAATACATCTTTGAGAACTTTTCAAAGACCTCAGATCTCAAAAAGTCCATAAGAGACGGTACAAAATTCTTCTCAAAAAATCTCATTTTTTAGCTTTTGACGCGCTTGAAACTGAAGTTTTAAACGGCCTGAGGACTGAAAAGCCAAGAGGCGGCGCTACTGTTCTTTGCAGTATCATCCACAATAAGCAAATACACGTTGCCAACCTGGGAGATTCCCAAGGAATAGTCACGAATGGGGATAAGTTTATGCTGCTTTCGCAATTGCATGATTTCTCGAATGAAACAGAAAGAAAAAGTGTTGAACAAAAAGGAGGATATTGGTTGAAAAATCGGTTACAAGGAGAATTAGCCATTTCAAGATCGATTGGGGATATCAACTATAAAGATTTCATGAGTAGTGAACCGGAAATCAGTGTATATGATATTGAAGATCAGGATGAATATATGATTCTTGCTACTGATGGGTTCTGGAATGTAACTAGATAATATTTGTCTTCTCTTTTTTAATCACTTTTTTAGGGTCTTTCTCCTGAAAATTGTACGTTAAAAATACAAGAATATAAAAAGAGTGAGAATCATTTTGGAGGGGAGGATTTGAAAGGGTTGGCAGATTTCCTGATTGAGGAAGCGAAAGGAAATATCAAAACAAAGAAAGATAATGTGACATTGATTATTGTTGAACTTCGTAAAATCAACAAAAAGCCAGAAAAAGATAAATCTAAAAAATTCGGAGGATTCTTTTAAGCAAATCAGCTCCTATCGAAAATCATATTAAATCAGATCAAAAGATTTTACTTGCTTCTTTTTGGTTCAACAAGCAATATCACATTGAGCTTCTTCTCATTATTAAAATTTTTCTGCATTTTTGGGAATGAAAAATTAATCAATTGATTGATCTTTCAGAGTGTAAATAAATATATCACAAAGAGAATAGCGTGGGACAGATCGATTTTCATATATAACTCTTCATCATAATTATAAGTAAAAGCTCTTGTATTATATATTAAGCCATAAAAATAAACTAAACTGCTTGTTGCTGTTATGTAATAATTATTGTATTAGTTTACCCTTCAAATCCTTAACTCAGCTTTCTCTTTGAATAATTCAAATACTCAGTCAGAAATTGATTTATAAAATCAGATTTGTAGAAATTTATTTATTATTATTGAAAAAGAAGGGGCCCACCCATTCTCCACTTTTGAGTGAGATTTTTAGACTCCTGGTTTCCTATGATATTCGCTGACCTTATAAGAGAAGTCAGTGAATTAATTTTCTTCTATTTTCTTGTAAAAATATCAAAAAGATCATGCTCTGCTCTATAAAAAATTACGATTCAGAATTTCAGCAAGACTTCAGAATATTTTCTGTGCATAACAAAAAATTTTTCCCATCTCCCTATCTCCTATGGTTTTCTAGAATTAATCAAAAGTCCTTGTTTGAATATAAAAGAAAGACTTTCAATAATAAAAGACAAAATTTGAAAAAATTTGCCCCAATTTTTTTAAATGATTCCTCATGAAAATTTTTCCATAGAGAAAAGATGTCTCCAAAATCTCTAGATTTGCTTTATCTCAAATATCTCACGGAATTGTGAAAGGTTTATTACCAAATTCGCATCAGCCACAAATCCATTAATTTAACTTGGCCTTTTAATTTTTCTAAATCGCATCAAATCACAAATTAAATAAATCATGAGTGAACAAAGAAAGGACCGTTCTGCCAAGAAGTACACCTTCAGAGGTCTCTCCCTCGAAGATCTCGTTGCCCTCAATACTGATCAACTCAAGAGCCACCTCAGAGCCAGAATCAGAAGAAGATTCAACAGAGGTCTTAAGCATAAATACACCAGACTTGTCCAAAAGCTCAGAAAGGCCA
>Ga0182738_1008189_pt1 | contig 10433 bp, 6 predicted proteins | sample eDN5th30CBELigMG_FD_128876 | JGI IMG/M metagenome (GOLD analysis project Ga0182738, IMG submission 128876) | Enriched Miracle-Growth compost microbial communities from Emeryville, California, USA - eDNA 5th pass 30_C BE-Lig MG (version 2)... ... | reverse complement strand
TTTTGAATCTTAAGAGAACTGTTTAACAATCTTTATTCATCCTATCTTTGGAGAGCCTTTGATTGTCAAAGAGGGGGTATGGGAAGTAAACTATTGAGTTAACAGAAAAGCAGTTAAACTTTGGTCTATAAGAGTATTTTAATTGATTTATTAGCTTGAAATGTGCCATGTGGTATTTCTTTACAACAAACAAATAATTATTAAAAATTCTCTTATACTTCTTTTATTTTCTTCATTCATTCAAACAAGGTAAAACTTTCTGAAAAATCAAACCAAAATCATCTTTAAACATCTAAACCTTGATTTTAGGATTGTAGTGATTTGCTCTTTCGAGTCGATTTGATAGTCTGGCTTCTTCTTTTGATTAAAACTTCTTTTTGTGAGGGGAATAAATTTATAACTTATTCTAACAATCAAATTCTCAATTTTCTGATTTTATCGCATAAGTTCGTAATACCTTCAAAATATCTAACCTCCTCTTTCTTATCCTCTCTTCTTCTTTTTAATTACGCAGTACTCCCTCTTCCTCCTTCAAGAATAAACCCTGATCATCCCTCAATAATCCTATCTAATTTCCTCTCATGAGAAAAAGAAAATTTTCTCTGCTCAATGGGCACCTAGATATCGCAAAACCTTCTTTAAATGAAGAATCATTGATCATGCTGAGGCTAGTTTTGCTGTTAAGATGGAATTTCACAGGCGTCGGAAATAATTCCTAGCTATTAATTATCCAAAAATCTAAAAAAGCTAACTGGTATCATTAATATCAATCATACACCTTACATAAAAAAATCGTTTCGATTATTCCACACATCTTCATTCTTCCCTTCCGAGTTTCCCAGATAAACCTTCAACAAATCTCTTCTTTCTTGGATTTTCTTCAGCAATGTATTCGTTATACTTAAGTCATATTTTCACTCAGAATCTTCAAGAAAATATTCAAAAGTTTAGCTCTACAGAATACCCATCAAAGCCTCAAAGAGTTTATCACAAGACATTCTAAAGAAAAAGATAGATTTTTATATCCCAATAACACGCCCCAATTTTGGCAAATTCTTAAGGGAAGTTACTTTGAGAGAAAATTTCTCGTTTATTAACTTAAAAGTTTCAAGGTTATTCAAATCAATTAGTTGCACGGTGGATGCAATAAAACATAAAAGAGCCATGAACAAGGAAATCTCTAAATCACCCAAAAAACACGAATTCTTACTAAACCTCGCCAAATCCCCTCCTCTCTCTGTCGACCATTTCGACTATTATCTCTCAAAACCTCACTCCAAAGACTCCATGAACGATCCTGATGATCAACTATCCTTCCAAAGGGACGTCCTCACCACCACTACTGAGTACCTCTCCACAAAAAACATGCCAACTTCCACAAATTCTGCCCAAGGCCGCCGATCTCACCTCAAAAAGAAGTCCTTTGACTATCTCAAGGATTCTGTTACACATAATCTAGTTAGCCCAACCAGCACTACCAACTCCAAACTGATGGCCCGTGCTTCACAATCTCGCGCTGTGAACAAATCCAACACTTCTCAACATCTCAGTTTCCTCAACTCCAAGGAATTCGCCAAATTTGCCCTGTCTAAAGTCTTACCCAAAGATCTCAGAAAGGATAAATATATCACACAAAGCTCTCCCAACAAGACAAGTAAGCCAACCTCTGTGGACAAAAACGCCAGCAAAGCCTCCTACAAGGACGAGATGCCTGTCCCCATCAAGCCGGCTAGTTTATTGAATTCCAAGAAACCGAGTAAAGTCAAGGGAAGAGTCAGTAATCTGACGTATAATGAGTTTTCTTCGATGCTGGACCAAAGCAGAGGAGCCACTTCTTTCATGAATAGCCCGCAAAGACGCGCAAATATTCAAGTTTCTCTAACTTCCACAAAGTCAACGTCTAATCTGAGAACTCCAAGCAGTAAAACAACTCATCATTCCAGCAAAAACTCCTTGTTCCAAAACCCTCTCGAAGCATATAAACCTATCAAAAACAAACAAGATTCTTCTTTGGATCAATATGCAGAACTCCCCAAACAGAAAGAAAGGAATAAAGGAATGCAGTCTATTGCGAGTATCCTGAACCTCAGAAGGGATAAAAAGTTCTCTCCTGATAAAAATGTCAACTCCTGGCATCCTGCTGCTCAATCCCAAAACCATCGAAAAATTGCTTCTATTGCTAACACTGCTCACGAAAGTGCATATTCCTTCAACACTTCCGTCAATCAATCAAACTACACACAACAAAATCTCACCTCACAGTTTATCAATACTCAAGAAGACCGTCATCTTTTACAAAGAAGCCCTTCTAATGGGCCTTCTACTGGACAGAAAACATGGAGCAGTCCTTCAAGAAATGCAAGGAAGTTGACAGGACAATCGAAAAAGGATGATCCGCTTGTGGAAATACAAGAGATGGCAGGAATGAAAGATTCTTGTATGGAACACTTTACTGGATTGAGGAATACTTTTGATAATCTATTGGACCGATATAAAGGCGATATTGAGCATGCACAAGAAAGTTTCCAAGTGATGAAGAAGATCAAAAAGGCTTACGAAGCATTTATTATGGAATTATTAGCTACACAGAATCAGGTTCGACAACAAAGCCAAGTGATTCTTAATGAAGAAATCGAGTTTAAAAGAAAATGTGAAGCTTTAACAAAAGACAAACAAATCTTGGAGGACGAAATAAAGAACCTTAAAGCAGAGAACCATAAACTGTTTAACATGGTCAATGATAATAGAAATAGAGCTCAAAAGGAGCCCGACAGCGGGCTGGTCATGCTAAACAACGTTATAAAAAAGGGCACTGAGGAACTTATTGAAGGTATTAGATTGAATAAAAATGAAGCCCCACACTATATTCAACAGCAGCAGCAACAGCAACAGCAAATGACTAACAATAACAATAATAAAACAAATGTAGATTTGGAGACATTGAAGCGGATCGTGATAACGCAGCAAAACATAATCAATGATTTTGAAGGGAAGGAGCAAAAAATGGCAAGGCTTATCACAGCAATAAGAAAAACTGGCTTTGATGTTGATAGAGTTATTCAAGAGGAATTTAACAATGGCTCAACTTCAGAAAATTCTCTTTGCCATTCTATCAGTGAAAGAGAGAACGAGAACGCCATTATCAGCCTCAACCCTACCGAACGCGATTACGAATATGATTATCAACAACCTCCTAAGCCCAGAGAACCCACTCCTACCGATCATAATAACTCAAATCGCCTTGAGATTCTATCGTTAACTGACGGTGGCGACTTTTCTGGTACTTCCTTTTTATAGATTTTCTCTTAATTTTCTTTAGATTTAATGATCGATTCAAAGGATTATCAGATGTTTAAACAAGCCCAGAACCAACCCATGGATGCTGCGGACTTCCCAGGCAAATTCACGCCATTACACACGGTGAATACAATGCTAAAGAATAAATTAAAATTGGATTTCAAGGGAGGAAATCAACCACAAAGCTCTAATAATAAAGTTCCCCCTGGCATGAATATGAAGCTACCTATAGGGCATATCCTAGCTCATCAGCCTGATAATGCTGAACCTATGGGATTCCATGATGAATTCATGGCGAAAATTGAAGAGTTTAGTCTCTCTTGGAGACAAGCTGCTTTGAATCAAAGAAACTTTTCATAAGGAAAAGAAATTTTGAACCTTCCTTTTGTACTATTCTCTCTCTATTGATGTTTTGAAAACCTGCTTTATTATTTATTTTGTGCTATGTGCTATGTTTTTAAAGTTTTTCGTATTTATTTTTAACCGTTTATTGAGTTACATCGTGTCTCCTCTGCGTACTCAGTGTATAATTTAGTAATTTCTTTTTGTTTCATTCTTTTTTTCCCACCCTTTGCCTCATCTTATCCACCAAATTTCTATTAGCCTTTTCTTATTTATTATAAATGAAACCGTCCTGTCTTCCGAATAGATCAACAACCTGTAACTTATTCTTAAATTTTCCCTCAAGTTTACTTGCCCATCTCTTGAATAGTTACATTAATCAGATCTCTGAAGTCCTTACGCACTTCCTACCGATTTGATGACGAGCTCAATTCAGCAAGGAGTAAAGAAATTTTTCAATTGAAAATTCAAATTTTTGGCTTAGAATAGAATGATAATGGATCTATGTCATAGTCAGATCTTCTATATATCAAGAAATATGGTAAATTTTCTCTCGTCTAATCAGCTATATTTAGTAGCAGCCTGCTTTCCAGTAATCCAAAATATCTCATTTTCCCCATATGATAATTAAACTTATTATATAAGAAAGGGCCGAGGGCTGAAGGCCAACACCAAAGGAAAACAAAAATAATAGACTTCTTATTGAAAAGCTATGGAGAGGGAAGAGAAAAATTTGAACGAAACGGAGTGCAATTGAAGAGATATAATGAATTACTTTCTTAAACAAGATAAGAAGAATAAACATTTAAAAATATTTATATATTGCAAAATGGGCATGTTATTTTCACGAGTTTGGGGCAAGCTATTTGCTTCTAATAAAGAATACAAGATAATCATCGTCGGGCTTGCTGGAGCCGGCAAAACCACCATGCTCTATCAATTGTAACCCAACTACCTCCAGCTCTTTACTCATATCCATAGTCAATTAGGCAAGGCCATCCCCACTAAGCCAACCATCGGAAGCAATATGGAGGAAATTCAGAATAAAAACGTCAAATTACAGGTAAATTATTCGTCTTTTTGTCTTGTTGAATGCTTGGCTAGGTCTGGGATTTAGGAGGTAAGACGAATTGTATTACAAAATAATGATGGAATTTTTTAAAAGGACAAGAATCTCTTCGTGCTGTTTGGTCAACGTACTTCACTGGAACCCACGTAATTCTCGAACAAAAGCAATGTTTAACAAAGAAAGGGAGTTATATTTGTCGTGGATAGCACAGATAAAAAGAGCGATTTGACATCCAAAATGGAATTATTCAATCTCTTAATACACGAAGATCTCAAACAAACAGTCTTCTTAGTAATGGCGAATAAACAAGACGCTAAAGATGCGATGAATCCTGCAGAAATCGCCGAAAAACTCTCGCTTACAGAAATAAAAGACCATGAGTGGCATATACAAGTATTTTCCCGCAATTTACCTTTCCTTCTAAAACGCTTTTTTCTCTTTGTTTAGGCTTGTAGTGCTTTGACTGGTGATGGACTTCAAGATGGCCTTGATTGGCTCACTGATAAAATCTTACATCTTAAATTCTAGTCCAATGAGAACGAAAAGAGTTATAAATCAATAGAAAAATTCATTGTTTTGTGTATAGAGGATTATTTTTTGAAAGGGAGACATTCCTTTGAGATTGTTTTGTACTTTTTATGTTTATAAAAGGCATAATTTTACTTGACTGACCCCTTGTGGGGCCCTTCTGGGACAAGAACAAAAAGAAAAAGCAGATTTCTGATCAGCTTTTCGGTCAACAGAGAGTCTAAGAATATCGACCCCAAATGGAAAAATTCTATTGTATTCAAAAAGGAGAGAGATAACTAAAAACCGAGGTATACTATTTTTAACTCTTCTCTATATAGAAAATCTAAAAATCTGAATAATTTCAGGTAAAAAACTTTTTAAGTCAAATTTCTCGGCAATACTCAATTAATCTCTCCTTTCTATATAAAAATAATAAACCTCTCACAAAAAAAAAATTTACATGAACTCATAATGGGATGTTGTTCCAGTTCTTCTGTCTCACATAAAATCAAGGTCCCTCAACGTACAAGCACTCCTCCTGATGTTCGTGAGGGTATCCCTTTTCCCTTAATTTTCATTTAGCTTATTTTCCCTTGAATAGAACTACCAGAGGATGAAAAGGAAGGCGAGAAATCATCAACAAAATACATTCAACAAGAGACTTTACCAGCAGGAATCTCTATACAAGACCATAATGTTCCTGTGAATAAGCCTCAAACACCAGAGAGAAAAACACAAGAAGCAAGTCCATCACGAGAAAAATCACCAATAGCCAATGAGAACCCAGACGAGGCTAACGAAAAACTCGCCGCAAGTGAAATAAAACCAAAAGAAAACCTCGAAAATATAAAGCCGGCTGAGCCAGGAGGCGTTGACCTGAATTCGCGAATAGATCTGAAGGAGAATCCTGGGATAAGAAGGGAGCCTTCGCAGGTGATGGAGTCGCGAAATAAGCTGCAAACGGAAGATGAGTCGCTTTATAAGATAACTAGACAGCAACATGAAGAAATTTTGAAGTTTGTAAATGAAAAGAAGAAGGCCGTGTTGGGAGGAATGGTGGCATTGAACCAGAATCTGAGCAAGAATATCAAAGAAGATGAGAAGTTGCCGTTGATAATTGAGGATATAAAGAACGGGAATAAAGATATTGAGAACTGTTTGGATGACGTGATGAGCTATAGATTTGATAATGACAAAGATTATATCTTAGCTCTTGTTGACTGTTCGTCCATTATCAAGAGGATTCTTCATGAATTTGGGACTTATAAAAAGAACCTAAAGACTTACAGCGACTTCAAGAATGAAATGATGGTTCTGCTCAATAACTATGACCCCAATAACCCAGAAAATAGAGCGCTTTATCTTTCAGCTTATATGAGTCAATATTCTGCGAGACAGCCTCGTGATGAACGGGTCCATAGCAGTATCCCCTTCATCCCTAAAGAGGAATCTATGCATGAAATGGAAGATTATAATACCAATATGATGGAAGATCAGATCGACCTTCGATTAGAATTGAGGTAGATAGATTGAGAATTATTGTGTGGTACATTGTATGTGTTTTTCATAAGATTTTGAGCCAGTATTATATCCAGTATTAGCTCGCGTTTGTATTTAAATTATCGTTTATCCAGTAAAAAATCAAAAAGTCTATCATAAACGAATCACCTTGTCTCAGTCTATTCAATGAAATGAGGGGAGAGGAGAGGATTTTTTGTTTCATGATGATAAAATGTGATAAATAATATGGTATAAAAGGCGAGCAAAATGCCTTTCTCATAACAGGAAAATGATAGATATGTATAATATATATGATATTTATGTTATTTTATTTAAATTACAAAATAAAATAATAAAAGCAAAAATACTTGACGAGACCAATATTTGTGTTGTTTTTCTTTTTGAATCAATTGAGGTAAAATTGATGATTTCAGCAAGTCTTCTCAGCCTTCTTATCCGTCTTTTCCAATTGAAAAGCCTGAATAACAGAAGGAAATACAGTTGAGAGCTTCGTAAAATATCAATTAGATAAATAACATTTGCAGACAAAACAAATTAAAGATGTATGTATAAGTTACTTGGTTTTTTTTTTTCAAATTATGGTTTTCCAAAAAAGATACTATGCCGGCGGTGGTGGTGCTCCTTTTTTGACTGAATAACAAACATTCGGAAAAATTGCCAAAGGAAAGCTCTATTGTTGTGGTTATAATATGGTACAGCTCATCGTCATGTTCTCTAAAAGTTAATTTACTTTTATTTTCTATTTTAGAGCATGACGATCTCTTCCATAATCCCAAACAATTCCTCATCAGAATAGACTTCTCCATTGTACCAGCTAGTTTCTTTGATCTGGGCAATTGTTAATCTTTCCTTTGGGTTTTTCCTGGTCATACCTATGAACAACTCTCTGAATTCCTGAGTGAACAACTCGGCTTTTTCTCTATGAAATTCGCAATGTTTCATCCAAAACATTTCGGGGTTTTCATGTAACAATTCAAACAAATTCACTCCTTCATACTCTTGTTCCTCCAAATGTGGTAACATTCCTTGTGATTGCAACATAAAGAGTACAATCCCAGCTGAGTACACATCTGCAGGCTTCGCTTCTTCACAGTTCTTGTACAAGATTTCTGGAGCTCTGTAACATCTTGATCCAAGTGCATGGATCTTCTCATCCCCTTCCATATAAGCAAGATCAAAATCCGCGATTTTCAATTGATAATCCTCACCAATCAACAAGTTCTCAAGCTTGATATCAAGGTGGGCCACTCCGTTTTCATGAAGGTACTCAAGTCCAGCAATCAATTGATGGAAATAGGTTCTCACAAGCTTCTCATCAAAGTAATGCTTTTGCTCCATAAAGAGATCAAACAAGTCTCCGTATTGAGCAAGTTCCATCACGATATATGAGAATCTGTGGACGCTTCCTTCACGGACAAAGGGTCTGTTGTCTTTGTATCCCAACATAGAAACCACGTTGGGGTGCTGTAAAGGGCTGAAGCGGATCTCGTTGTGGAAGAAAAAGTTGGGCTTGTTTTGTTCCCTGGGGTAAACCTTCATAGCGTAAAGCTGCTCAGTTTGAGGGTGAGTGACCAAATACACAGAGAATTTGGCTTGGGTGATTCTTTTAAGGACGATAAAGTCGTCGAAATAGATGTGGTCTTGCTTCTGTTGACGAGGAGAGTATTCGATTGTGGGGGTTGAAGAGGAACAGGTGGTAGATTGCATAGTGGGATGAGATGTGAGAGTTTGGATCATAGAGGTAATGCGATGATGATTAAATTCTACAGTGGATTTATTGACTATTTATTAAAAATCGATCGGATGCTGTGATTAAATGTGGTGTTTGAATAGGGTTAAAAATTAGTTTTGGGCTTACAAGACCTTTTAACTAATCTACTATTAAAAAGAGTTTATTCCGGGAATGCAAAAACAAATTATTTTTGGATCGGAACCAAAACAATTTGAATCATAAATTGGAGGGAAGGGAGTTTGGGAAGCCTTGGGATGATCCTTTCTTAAGAAAAATGATGAAATTCTTTAGCAGAGAGAGGGTTTAGAGTGGCAGTTAAAAATAGGAGAGATTTTTGTGGAAAAGAAATTTTTGTTCTAAAACTTGATTTTAAAACATTTGGTGGAAAAAAATTTGAAAAATTCCATAATAGAATTTCCTGAAATAATTTCTTAAAGCAAAAAGATTTTCCAAAAGCGTGCCATTTGATCTTTTGAAAATATTTGCGCATTTCCACTTCGAATTTTTTTGAGGAATTCCTCATTTTTAAATTTTCCTTTTCAAGTCTTCCCACCCCTCCCTCACAAAGATTCAAATATCTGTTAGATACACTTATTATTTTTATCCCTCTTATTATTCTCACTTTTCAAATTTTTACTCTTACCCCTGAGGTTCTTGGGGTCCCTTCTTCCCTTTCCCTGAGACTTCCCCTTGCTAACCCCCTTCTTTTAATAGAAATTCCATTCTCTTTGACCTATTTTCCTTCACAAAATCCTCCTATATACGATATATGATTCTTCTCAAGGCCTCCTACGTAAGATCAAAATTAAGATACGTCTATTCATCTAAAATTTAAAATTCTCATCTTCCTATGAAGCCCCCGAGGCCATTCTCGCGTCGGATAACTATAAAATTTTTATAAAATTTACTGAAGACAAGAACCAGCAAGACCAAAATTATCACTTTGAATAGGCCTTCAGAAAATTCTCAAGGATCAGATAATCACAGTAATCCGGCGAATTTCTTGTCCTTGCACCAAAAATACAAATACGAACCTGTTAAACGCAGTTAAACCCCAAAAAATAAACAGAACAGGCTTGAAAAGAGATGTTTGGGAGTGTATGTAAGGCTCTTTGCATAGTATTCTTTATGACTAAAAAATTAGTTTAATCCCTAACTAGCAAAATTTTTCTGTTAACTAGTCGAAAAGACGTTATCGACAGAATTGCTTGGGGAACGGGGCAGTTTTGAGGGACTAAAGTTGGAGTTTAAGGGGCATTTATTCAGACGATGTTTGCTGGAGTTCGTAAGGCCAAATTTAAATGTAAAAATGGTTCTATAAAAAAGTCTGCAAAGTCGACTCGAAGGCAAATTCTTTTCCTAAAAATTTTATATTCAAAATTGAATAACGCAATCTCTTTGAGCCCCCATAAAGGAAAATATACTGTTTTTAGAGGAATAAGAGGTCATTTATACGGGATAAAAGAAAGAGTTCTTTAGAATTTTTGAAAGGATAAAAAATATGTCAGTTGAAAAAGGTCAAATTAAGAATTCTGGAAAACAGAACAAAGAGAGAATAATCTCGTTCGATTTTGAACAAGAACTCTTTCCCTCTTTATATTCAGAGCAGTTTTTGCGTTATTCGTATCTTTCTCAGGTTCAAATTTGATAGAGATAATGATATAATATTAAACACTTAGTAAAAATTTTCAAATTACCAAGATATTTTCCAGTACTCCAGCTCTCTTAAAAGTGCGAGATCTCGTCTTGTCTCCCCAGTAAGTAGCGTTATTCGTGATTAATAGTCGAGCTACTGGTACTGAGACCAGTGATTACTGTAAATGGAAAAATGGCGCGAGTTAGATGATTATTCTGTGCAATTTGAAAAATTCAAATTTTCTCTTTAATTGATAGACCTTTTTTTACCCACTCAAATTCCCTCTTTGTGTCATCAATCTCTCCCAGAAAACCGCCATATCTTGG
>Ga0182738_1008188_pt1 | contig 10433 bp, 4 predicted proteins | sample eDN5th30CBELigMG_FD_128876 | JGI IMG/M metagenome (GOLD analysis project Ga0182738, IMG submission 128876) | Enriched Miracle-Growth compost microbial communities from Emeryville, California, USA - eDNA 5th pass 30_C BE-Lig MG (version 2)... ... | reverse complement strand
AAATTAACATTTCTGACAAAAAATTTCTTTTCACTCTGACAAGTAAAAATAAAGCATAAAAAATAAATTAACGATGCGATGCTAACAAAATTAACGTCAGATAGGAAAGAAATTTTTCAGGAGATAATGTTGATTGCCGCGGAGGTTACGTGAGATAAATTTTTCCCGCTTTAATCACATTTGAAGTCAAAATTGTGAATCAAGAATACTGAACTCGAAGGTTTGCCAATTTCATAAGGACCCCGGGGCCCAAAACCGATAATGGAGAAACTTTTGTGGTGCCAAAAACTGACCAAGGATGACCACAAACCGCTGAGCTCTCAATCTCTGAAAATCTTTTCTCATTCTTTTTAGCTCATTGACCAGACTCCAAATCTTTACTTCTGAAGCTTAAAAATGCCAGTCCAAAAGGCCAAAAATCGCTACCTTGAAAATTATCAATCAGTCATACTCGAATATTACACTGGGATATACAACTCAACTCCCAGCGCGCCAAATCCCGGTTTTTATTTATTTTTCTCAAAAGCCTGGAATAAAATCCTCAACAGTAAACCCAGATAACCCAAAATTCGAATCATCCTTAACCTAGTTTCTCTTTGAAAAGTCGAAATGTGACTGGCACCCGAATCAAAGTATTAAATTCTAAGTTATCTTCAGAAAAACACCTTTCTTGCAAAAAACTTTTCTAGGGAAATCTATTATTAAATAGCTTTCCAAAGTTAGCCAAATCAACTGTTTTCTAACTTCAAATGGAAATTAAATGCGTCTAATCTTTACACAGTGAAGGCCGCAATTTTTATCATTCTACTGTTAACATGCTTCTCTAGTTGAAGTAAGACTGTAAAAAACATCCGGAAAATCGCTTCACTCTCACTCGCTCTTGAGACCGAAAGGAAAGCCCAATGGAGAAGTTAAAGCGTTTGGATAAATTTAGCTTTAATGTGGTTATTAGTTTTTCCCAAAAAGCTAGTCGCGCGAAATTTGTTTATTCACAAAATTTCCAGAGTTGGACCAAGGTAGGGGAGAACCCCGTTTTGTCGGCCACTGGCGCTTTTTGCCCAAATGTGACTCATTTCGTTTCAGAAGATAGAAAAAGTTGTCCCAAGAACAAAGTCCTTCAAATCTTCGAAAAAGACCAAAAAGTTTTGTTGAACTTTTGTCCCTTTTATCAAAAAAGAAATTTAATTCCCCAAACTTGTCAATCAAAATAAACAAAAATTTTTACTCCCCTCCTCCAAAATAAAAGTTCCAAGGCTCTCATTGATCCTAGCTCTGAGATGAAGTCTTCAAGAGTGCTTCTCCCCCTTGTAACTCTTGAGAAAGCTCGAAGTTAAACCTAGAGCCTGATAAAAAAGATTTAATCAATCAAAGTCAAGTTCAAATGAGTTAAACGAAAAACCGCGCTCTGTTCAATATTCCTATCAATTCTCAAGGTTTGTTTTCTGAAGAAACAAAATCCAATATGGAAACATCTATTTAGGTCACACTCTTGCATCGGTTAACAATAAATATGTTAAACAAAAACAACTTTCCCATGAAGCTGTATTGAAAGAAATCTCTAAAAAACACGGTTTGCTCCACTTGAATCAGGCTCTCTCCCAAGTGGCGGAAAAACTTCAGACATGGCGTTCGAAAAACATCAAGTTTGGTAGCAGGCTTTTCTAACACTGAGTTGGATGAAATTAAATTTCCAATAAACTTTCTACCGCTTAAACAACTCGAGAAGCATTATTAGTCACTTCTACTGGAATCTGAAATAGAGGTAAACTGTGTCTGGCGCAAAGAATGCTGCTTTAAATAGGAGCAACAAATCCGAAAGAATAAAACAAAAATTCAAACAGTCTCAAACTTACTTACTAAGGAAAACAAGAAGATGAAACTCTTATTGGTTCTTGCCCTTGTCATACAAGCTACAATCATCTACTCTGCAACCATTCAAGATGGTAATGTGTACAAGATCATCCCCAAAGGCTCTGAGCAGGTTCTTGGTGTTGAAGATAATTCCAATTCCGTAGGAGCTGACTTAGTTGCTCAACCTGACCAGGGTTCAAATTATCAAAGGTTTAGAATGCATCAAGAGAGTCCTAATATCTTTTTCATTGAGATTCTGGGTAGTGGTCTCTACGTCTCAAATTATATCTCTCCACCTCGTCAAGCTGGATTCAATCCTGACGCATTCTACCAAGACTATGAATTTATCCCAGCTGGAAGCTATTACATGATAAGACCAGTCGAGAATCTTACTAGTGTGTTGACCCTTGCAGCTGATGGCAGTTTAAGTTGGCAAACAAAGACAGGCGCTGACAATCAGTTGTTCTTCTTATGCAGCGTCACCTCAACTTCAGTTCCAACTCTCAAAGTTGCTACCTTGGAATCTGCAGACCTTAGTGCTGAAAGTGTTGAAGGTCTTGACCTCAGATCATAAGATGGTCAATCAAGATTGTCTTTGTAAATAACAATTAAACATAATAAACTTGGGTTTGTTACATAAACAATTAGTAATTAATTAATGTTAATGTTGATGTTAATATGAAATGAATGTATCTTCAGATACTAGTAATTGCATACAATTTACAAATAAGTTGAATCTCATAAGAGATAAATTCAATCATTTTCCTTCAAAATTAGACCCAATGGTTGTTTGTTGTGTTCATTTTTGTGACCTTTAGAGATTCCAGTAAAATTTGTGTGCCATTTCAAAAAAGTCAAATTGAATATCAACTCAATTCAACTTGATTTTGTACAACTATTGAAGCAAATATAGAGATTTCTAGTCACATACAAGTAAATCCCTTTTTTAAATCGAAAGTTGCTTTCAAGTCGATATCAAGAGAGGAAGTTTTGAGTAAAAAGAGTTTTAAAGACAAATTCGATAAAACTAACCCCGCTGGGAATATTTGCAAAACCTTCTTGAAATTATTGTCATTTTCTCGAATGGGCTTCAGCACCAAGACCCACAACACAGCAAAAATTACAAATAGCGACCCCAGGCCTGAGCATACTCCAGATATCCTCCGAACATTCAATTCCTCTAGTTTATTTTCAAATTCCTTATTCAATAATGCAGAAACCAAAAGGGAAGATCCTGACAGAACTCTCTTCATAGCAAATAAAAGCTCATAGTTCAAGAGGCGATTCTTTCTCAATGCATCCACTGACTTGTCAGAATTTTCATAATCACTCTTTCTTTCGATCAGCAAGGTCTCAAATGTTCCCAACATTTGAGCCAAACTTGAATTCATAGCCTTCGCATTCAAAATGTCACAATAAAATTGCAGAGAGGTATCAACTAGCTGACGCCCATCTCCAAACAATAATTGGCTGATTTCTTTATTCTCTAAAAGGTCTTCACCAAGAAAAGAAGTAAACAATTTCCCTCGATCTTCACTCAGGTATTCCATAATAAAATTCATGGCAGGCAATATTAGGAGGTTCCAAATACGATAAGTTCCATTTCCAATCGGTAATTCTATTGTCGCACTTGTTAAAAATGAACATCTGACAGTGACTTGGTTTATAAAGCTCATCTGATTTAATTTCTTGTTGAGATAATCCATTGAGTAGGGCGTAAAAACCATCCTGACAAGGAGTGCAGCTACCAATAATAATAAAGGAAAAATTGTAGCCTTCACTCCATAAAATAAAATCTCTTTTATAAATTTGAGATATTGGGAGAACTTGAATGTAATTTATTCACCGGACAGACTCCTGCCAATGCAAAGAATTCTCCTGGAACTTGGTCATTTTTGAGCAAATTCACTTTCAAGCTCTGGTATTGCTCCAAGATTGATTCAATTTTGTGAGTTGGAGGTTTCGATGCGATTTTTTAAAAATTCGAAAATTTCAAATTTAAATTTTAGAGGAACCTTGTTTCTTCAGTAACTTTACACTGTTGAAAAACCTAGGTTATTCCTGGTGGTCCAAAACTGCCCTTTAAAACAAGAAGGAATCCAAAATTTTTTGCGAGAACTAGCAGGTTTTCTATTTTGCGTTTTTAGCCTCGATATTAGAAATTCCCTGAACAATTGAAACTGAGCTGTTGCTTCCTAAAACGTCAGGTCAACTTCCCTCAATCAATCTCCATCTTTTACTTTGGAGTTTTTTAAAGGCTTGACGAAGAGGCTTTATTTCTGGGAAGATGAACACTTATGATAAGAATTTCACATTTGATTTTTGAAAGATTAAAATTATTTTAAATTTGGCTCAAATCTGCTTTCTTTACGAATTCCTCAAAATAACTCCTTCTATGGTGAAATTTTTTTTCAATTCACTCCACCAATGAAGTATTTCATAAACTTAAACTGTTTTAAAGGATTTTCACAAAATAAACACGATCTAGACAGACAGGCAATTTATACATCCAATTCAGTCAAGTTTAATCCCAATTTTTCTTAAGATTGATATCAATTGATGAAGTTTTCAACAAAAACATTTTTAATGCAAAATTTGATAAAATCATTTTTGCTGGGAATATTTGCAAAACCTTTTTGAAATTATTGTCACTTTCTCGAACAGGCTTCAGGACCCACAACCACAAAACACAAAAAATGACCCAGATTGATACCAGACCCAAGGATAAACCTATCGCCTTTCTTGCGTTCAAAGTCTCTAACTTGCTTTCAAATTCCTCATTGAGCAACTCAGAAGCCAAAATGGAAGATTCTGCTAAAACTCTCTTCAAACCAAACAATAGCTCATAATTCAACAGGCGATTCCTCTTCAAGGCCGCCTCTGACTTGTCACAATTTACATAATCATTCGTTCTTTCTAATAGCAAGGTTTCAAACGCCCCCAACAAACGAGCCATGCTTGTATTTAAAGCATTAGAGCTGAGGATATCACAATGTAATTTCTGGGCCTGACCCACCAGTTGGCATGCATCACCAAATAACAATTGGTTGATTTCTTTACTCTCCAAAAGATCTTCGCTCAGAAAAGAGCTAACTAGCCCTTCTCTATCTCCGGCCAAATAACCCAACATCGGATAAATAACAGCTGCGGTTGGCCAGCCCCAAATCAGTGAAGTTCCATTTCCAATTGGTAATTCAATAGTTGCGGTTGTTAGAAAAGCAGCTCTAGTGGCAATTTGATCCATAAAACTGAGTTGATTGAGTTTCTTATTGAGATAGTCAATTGAGCTGGGTGTAAAAACCATGCTGATAATTAAAGCAGTTACGAATGCCAAAGGAAGAATTGTGGCTTTTATTGCATAGAATAAAAACCTCTTTTGTAAATTCGAAGAATTATAATAGCTAGAATATGACTTGTTGGCTTTGCTGACTCCTCTTTTCACTGTCAAGGCCAAAATCTCTCCAGAAATATTTGATGGGATTTGATAATTTTCAAGCAAACTCGACTTGAAGCTTTTATACTGCTCCAAAATCACCCCTATATCAAAATGACCCAATTTTGTTATTTGAACAAGGTTGCTCTTCTCTCCTTTGTATTGGAACCACATAATAAAACAAAGGAAACAAGCTAGAACACTATTATTGAGCGAAACATAAATAAAGTAGTGAGTATTTAAAGTTTGCATTGAATCAACTTCACTTTGAACTGACTTCACTGTCTTGTCCGAAATTTCTCTGTTTTTTATCAATATATCGTTCATCAAGTTAAAATTGAGAAAATCAAATAGTTCTTGGCTTATATGTTGGTTTGATCCAGCCAGATCCAGCAGTTTCAAACTAGCTTGAATCAAGGTGTCAACTGCTTGAAAGTTATTCATAACTTGAGTTGAGTCAGAGTACACAACGGCCACATTATCTCCATAAAGGAGCTTTTTTGAATCTTCATCCAATAAGTTGGTACTGGTCGATAAATTTTTGTTTGCAAGGATCAGAGAGTCAATAAAGGTCCTGGTAACCATGACAAACCGAGAAAAAGATGATCCCAGCCGTCCATAATCTAGGAGTTCAATGTCGCCTTCTTGGAGATCATATAGCGCTCTGAAGCCGGTCTGGGCATTCGTAATATAATAGCCTCTTGTCTGAGCATTAACCATGATGTCTTTTTTGAATTTTAGACCTTTAATTGTTTGATCCAAGCTGATAAAGAGTTCCAACACGATTATGAGCATGAAGATAAGGAGGACGATTGAAAATAAAACGCTTCCTCGAAAAGATTTTGAATGATGTTTTGTCTCTAGAGCCAGTTTCATCGCTTCAAACATTCCTATTGAATTTGATTTCTTTGAAGAATTTGAGTTTGATGCAGGTTCAGCTATCTTCACTGGAACTGGTGTGAACCCGTTTCTTTCAGTGGTCGGTTGATTTTGCTGTTGATCCAGACTGTCTGTCTCTGTATTTTTCATCACCTTTCCTTTTGTCATTTTTGCCTTGAGTTCGTTCATCTTTTTTCTCTCATTCATTTTATTTGGGCCCTCAATCAGAGCTTTTTGATTCTCTTTCGAATTGAGCAATGCAAAGTCAATCCAACCTTGTTCTTTTTCATCCTCACCGATATTCAATTCACGGACAGTTGTGGTTCCCTCACTTTCCTCTCCTTCTTCTTCTTCTTTCAAAAAGGAAACAACCTCAACATCCTCAACCAACTCATTAATCTCACTTTGAGAATCATTTTCAATTTCTTGCAAGTTAAAGATTCTTAACACAATAGAATCATACACCAGACTTGAAGCTTTGCAGAAATAACTGTAATTTTCCTCTTGAACAGAAGTAAAAGCATCTTTCTTATTTGCAGCAGGTCTTAACATGATTTCATTCCCTTTTTCTGTGTAGAGTGTGAACAAACATCTCGCTTCTTCGGCAAAGAAAGGATCTAGCTTCTGGGCATCAGTATTTCCTGCAATTTGTCTTTTAATGTTGATGGAAACATCATATTTAATCTTGTCTTTGTCGACAGTACTGACTGTATTCATGGCATTATTCACTCTTGACAATTCCTCAGAAACTTGATGGATATGGAATTTCTTCTTTCCGGTCCCCTCTGGTTGAAAGATCCCAAGGTGTTTGCAAATCCTTCGGCTCGCTCCTTCTATTTCTCCATTCTCCCTAACGATGATAAAATCTCTATTGTGCAGCTTTGGCCGAATAAAAAGATCGATCAAAAATCCATGCTTCACCGAAGGATGCATGTTTACATAGAAATCTCCCTCGAATATATATCCTTCTTTATGAAAAATATATGATTGAATAGTTTGATTATATAAAGCTTGAGCTTCGGTTTCTGCCAAAAAGCGATAAAAACTTTCAGACATAGGCCTCAAACTTGGAGAACACATTTTATTATAGACTTTCGAACCAACATACCATTCTGGATCGCCTCCACAGACCTTTTTCACGGAAGGACTGCAATGGACGACTTTTCCAGCGTCAGCTTTTTGCCCAGAAACTACGAAAAGAGCACAGTTGTTTTGATAAAGGTTTTCTTCACAAAGGACATCTTTGCGAAAATATTTTTGGTATTTTTGAGTTCTCAAATTGTAAATTTCACATAGTTTTTGATAGTCGACTGGCGATTGGTTCACGATTAAACTATAGTAAGCACAAACCACCAATGGACTAACGTGATAATTTGGAATCACATTCATCAATATTTTTATTTTCTTCAATGCATGTTGTTTGTACCTATAAGCAGATTGAGCACTCTGGAAAATTTTATTGAGATCAGGGTTATGGTTCAAAAGCTCTTCACAGACCTGATATTGGAGATCTACTTGTTTTGTTATGTTTGCCTTGAGTTTCTCCATCTCTTTTTGACTGATGGCATAAGTGTATAAATCACACTGACTTTTCTTTGTAATATAGTTTGATTTCAAGTCGGCTTCTATCTCCAAGAGTAAAAAGGACGCATTCAAATACAATCTGGATCCGGCTTGCCTTTGTAATTCATCAATTAAAGTGGTTGCCTTGGAGTAATTTTTTAGCTTTTTTGTATAGTAAAAAGCCAAATATAATTTGATAAACTCATCCTTTGGATGTTTGGTCAATAGGCTTTCAAGATAAGTAGCAAAAAACTTGGAGGTCTTAGATTTCTCAAAAAAGTCAATATGACTTTCCACATCAAAAATCTGAGTGATATTTTTGCTTATACTTGTCATCAATAGATAAAACCAATCATTATTCTCAGTCAGCTTGGTTGACAGTCTTTGTCTCTTCATGTATTGTTTAACAATTTCAATTTTATGCACGAGCAACTCACAGCCTAAATTCTTTTGAATAAGCACTCTCAGGATGAGCTTTTTGATGAGATATTGTGAAAGTAAGATCGAAAGGAAACTCAAGAGGATCCATGAGAATAAGATAAATCTTAAGCCTTCATGGACATTCCCCTTCAAAACAAGAATCAAATGCATCAAACCAGAGAGATGTACAGCAGCAACTATCCCCAATAAACTTCCTTGAAACAAAAGTCCTTTGACATTATACAAAGGAAGTCCAGTAAAATATCGATAAACCCGAAGAATTGTGGCTGAGAAATTCATCAACGTCAAGATCCACCTCGTTGCAATTGAAGTTTCTGACAAGAGCGCTTGTAATAATTGGATAAGAAATTTCTGTAAAAAAGTTATGGTGTTCACAGTATTATTCTTTGAGGCAAGCAGACTCTTTGTTGGTAAGACATAGTCAAGTCTCATTTTTGGGATTATTCCCAATAAAAACTCCAAAAATATGACCACAATACAAACAATCAAATCAACAGTTTTTCCGTTCCCAAGAAATGTAAAATCATTCTCCTTCTGTGCAAGGATTGAAAGGAAAAAGAAGGAAGAAGCAAAATAAGATATCACTCTGGATTGGGTCTGATGGAACCATCGAAATACTTTCATTGAAATCTGACTCGTCTTTTTGTCCAAGAAAATTGTACAAAGCATAAAGATATAAAAGCAATATTTCAAGATAAGCCAGCTCAATATTATTCTCATAACAGTAGCAGCCAACTCTCTATCCTCGTCAAATGCGAGTAAATAGCTTGGATTGACTAATTTTGCAGCATAAACAACTCCGCTTATCAGGGGATAGCTTTCAAAGTCGTTATATTTTTCACTGTATAACGTAGGGTAAAGCAAAATTGCCTGAGACATCAGTTGAGCATATTCCAGCGTGAGGACAATTATCTCAGCAAGCTGAGAGTTCAAATGGCTGTTTAGGAGGACATTAGCGATTTTGACGGCGAAAATGAGGCTTCTTTCAGAAAAAAGGTTTTTCTTGTGAAGTTTTTCTCTCATTAGTAAAAAAATTACAACAGACGGTAATTAATTAAAGCTTAAGGTTTCTACAAAACCAGTAAGTTTATAAATTTAAACTGGGGTTATGTCCTAAAAAGACTTTTAATTTCCCTCAAGCTGTTTTCTTCTCTCTTGCTTTTTGATTGTCAGGTTAAGTTGCCTATTTTCAGAGGGTTTTTCCTTTATGTAAACAACAGGTTTATGAGGCGTTGAATTTTAATCACGATTAAAAAGACTTTTCACTGTGAAAAACTCGAATCTGATCTTTCATAAAACTCAAACAAACCTCTGCAAGTTTTTCATGCTTAGACTCTTCATCTTTCTCCTAACTTATCAAAAAGTTATTCTTTTTCGAAAAAAAATTAATGGAGTTTGATGAAAATTTCAAGAGTCCAAACATACACTCTTGAAGTTTTTCTTTAATTAATTTCAGGCCTTTTTATTTTTTCATGCTCAGAACTCATTTGATTAAAACCCCAAAGACTACTGAAAAATTAATGAAATGACAAAATGTTATCTGTTTCTTTTCAGGTTATCGAGCGAAAGAGCGATAGATTCAAATGGAAACTCTTTGCTCGTCAGGATAGTTCATGTTCAAAGAACGATATTTAATTTTTATATTGTCAGTTGAACAGGTTCAGTTTAACTTAAAAATTAAATCGTCATTCAATTTTCCTCAAAACAGACATTCAATTTATAGAAGTAATTATTAAATTTTACTAAAAACTTTCAAATTAAATCCCAACTGGCATCATCCTCTCATCCCCATTTTATGCTGTTTAAGCCTTAAATATTGATAAATAAACCTGACAGTCGATTGAGGGAAGAAAAAATCCTTTAAATCACTTGTCTTTTTCTGAATTAGCTTGATCTTCTGCTTTTATCTCATCTTTCAAAAAATTTTCATTCAGCCTTCCTTTAAAGACTTTAGACCAGTTGCGCAACAAAAAAAGCCTCCATAAGAAAGTTTCTTGAGAAAAATATTTGAAATAATTTTTGAGGGCTTTGCATAGTCCACTCACCTAAATTCACTTGAAGATTCTCAAGGAGGAATGTTCTAATCAATAAAAACTGACTGATAAAAGCCGTAACAAACAAGTATACCAGAGGCTTAAAGACCGATCAAATGAGCAAAAGAAGCTATCCAAGCAATTTAAAATGACGAATCTTTCAAATTTAGACCTAGGGAAATTTTTTTCAGTTTTTCTTGAGAAGTTTTTTTAAGAATTGAAAAGAATTTTTT
>Ga0182738_1008186_pt1 | contig 10435 bp, 8 predicted proteins | sample eDN5th30CBELigMG_FD_128876 | JGI IMG/M metagenome (GOLD analysis project Ga0182738, IMG submission 128876) | Enriched Miracle-Growth compost microbial communities from Emeryville, California, USA - eDNA 5th pass 30_C BE-Lig MG (version 2)... ... | reverse complement strand
GACTCGTTGGCGCATCAGCTGTGCGAGCCTTGTCCTATGTGCGAATCGCGAGGCAATGTCCGTACTGCCCGCACCATCTGCTATGAAATTCTGCGTGAAATCTTGAGAGAGGCGCGGCAATTTAATCCCAAGGAGTTTCGTATTTTGGCATCGCAGGACGTCGTGGACTTGTTCCTGGAGGAAGAAAGCCAACATCTGGCCATGCTAGGAGACTTTGTGGGCAAGCCAGTCTCACTGGAAGTCGAGACGGCTTACTCGCAAGAGCAATACGATATTATCTTGACGTGACAGGAATGCAGGACGCAGGACTTAATCAACGTCCTGCGTCGCTGGCGAACGTGCGCGTTTGTATGCCGCAAGCCGTTTCCCCACCGCGACCACAACAAAGGCGCCAGCCAGTTGCGCAGCCAGTTTGGCCGCCGTGTTGGGCTCACCGAGTTTCTCGATGAAATAGGCATCGGTGATCAACATGCCGCCGGCGATCCAACCGAGTAAGCCCGCTCCAAAAGCAATGAGCAACGGAAAGCGATCCAGCAGTTTCAATACGAGGGTGCTGCCCCAGATGATGATGGGTACGCTGACGAGCAGGCCAAAGATCACATAAAAGATCTGATGATCGGCTCGGGTGCTTTCAGCTGCTCCCGCAATGGCGATGACGTTGTCCAGGCTCATGGCAAAATCGGCCACGATGATGGTCTTGACTGCAGCCAAGACTGATACGGAACCCTGGATGTCGTCGCGCTCACCTCCCTGAGGCGCCATGAGTTTGATGCCGATCCACAGCAACAGCAGGCATCCGAAGACTTTGAGAAACGGCACGGAAAGCAGTGTCAGCGCAAAGCTGATCAAGATCACGCGCAGTGCGACCGCGCCGGCGCTGCCCCAGAGTATTCCCTGTATACGTTTGTGCTTTGGCAGATCACGGCACGCCAACGCGATGACAACGGCGTTATCGCCCCCCAACAGGATATCGATGAGGATGATCTGAAAGACCGCTCCCCAATGCAGCGACTGCAAGAATTCGAGCATATTACGCACCCCTAAATCTGTTTGGGGCGGGGCCGAATCATTCTGATGGACAGAATGGACAGCGGCGCTCCGGACAGCCAGCAATGAGTCAGAGACGCTTCAAAGCGGATCTGCGCCTTTGAAGCGGGATGCGATCATTTTATATTCAGAAAAATGTCAGGTTATATAACTGACAAAGGCAGCAGGGGTATCCGGCGAAGTCACGTACCAGCAGGGGCCGCCGGCGCCCCTGCTGAATAGCCTACGTCAATCTTCGCGGAACTGCATGTTATAGAGCGAAGCGTACAGGCCCTGCGCCGCCAGCAACTCGGCGTGAGCGCCTTGCTCGACGATTTTTCCATTATCGAGAACAATGATGCGATCCGCGTTTTGTACCGTAGATAGACGGTGGGCGATCACCAGGGTGCTGCGGCCCTGCATCAAACGCTCCAGCGAAGCCTGCACCTGACGCTCGGACTCGTTGTCGAGGGCAGAAGTGGCCTCATCCAAAATCAGGATGGGTGCATTTTTGATCAATGCCCGAGCAATGGCCAGACGTTGGCGTTGGCCACCCGACAGCCGAGCGGCATTTTCCCCAACAGGGCTGTGCATGCCTTGCGGCAGGCCGTCGACGAATTCGAGTAAGTTGGCTGCCTCCAATGCCTCGCGGATTTTTTCCTCACTGGCTTGCCCCAAGGCCCCATAGCCTACGTTGGCAGCAATACTCCCATCGAACAACACCACGTCCTGACTGACCAGCGACAGATGGGAACGCAGGCTGCGCAGCGTGAGCTCATTGATCGGGACGTCGTCAATCAGAATGCTGCCAGTGTCCGGCAATACAAAACGGGGCAGCATATTGGCCAACGTGGTTTTGCCGCTACCGGATCGCCCCACCAGCGCCACGGTCTGGCCAGGCTCGATCTGAAAAGAGACATCGTGCAAAGTGTCGCGATCGGCGTCCGGAAAACGATGTGTGACCTGGCGAAATTCGATACGACCGCGTACAGGCTCGGCCAAAGTGCGCTTGCCGGTGTCGACCTCGGGCTCTTGGTCAATGAGCGTGAAAACGCTTTCTGCGGCCACCAGCATTTTCTGCATTTTGCCGGCCAGATTGGTCAGGCGCTTCATGGGGTCCAAGATCTGGCCCAATGCGGTCAGGAACGCCGCAAAACTACCGGCGGTTAATGAGCCGTGGTTGGCCTGGCTAAGTGCCACAGCGATGATGATGCCGACCGAGATCGAGATGCAGACCTGTGTCAACGGAGTCATGGCAGCGTCGGCCGTGGCCGTGCGCATGGCAAAACGCCGCAACCGCGCATTGACAAAGGCAAAGCGGCCACGTTCGGCTTCGTAGCCGTCGAATAGCTTAATGACGCGCTGGCCATTGATCCCCTCGCTGGCCACGCGGGTCAGTTCGGCGTTCATGTTGACGGTTTCGCGGTTGATGCGGCGTAGACGCCGGATAAAGACGCGAGAAATCAGAACGGACACCGGCAGCGTGACCAGAATGATCAGCGTCAGTTTCCAGGACATGTAGAGCAATACGCAGATCAGCGCGATCACGACCAGCGTTTCGCGTACGAGTACGGTGAGCACGTCAGTGGCGTAGCCCGTGACGTTACCGGCGTCGATAGTGAAGCGGTTCAGCAAACGGCCGGTGTCGCCCCGCTTGAAATCCGCGTCAGGCAGGCCAAGCAAGCGCTCGAACATGTCACGACGCATGCCCAAAAGGACGTTATTGGCAACCCAGGCCAACAAGTAGTCGCTGAAAAAATTGCATAGGCCGCGCAGAAAGATCAGCCCCACAACCGCCAGGGGGATCGCCCAGACAAAATAGGGCTTGGTGCCGTTGAAACCGTCGTCCAGCAGTGGTTTCATGATGACGGCCAAGGTGGGCTGTGTGGCGGCGGCGCCGGCCATAAGCAGGATGGCCAACGCCATGCCCTTCCAATAGGAACCTACGCGGCTATAAACGCGTTTCCAGAGTTCGGCCTTGACCGGCTCGGATCCAGCAGGAGAGTGACGTGCGTCAGAATTCAAGAGACGGCTCGCTTTTATACAATTGTGCCCGGGATTGTACCGTTCCACTGTTCCAAGGAAGCGTAAGTTTGTCCTCTTCTGAAATTTCCTGCATCTATGTCCGCCTGCCCAATTGGGTCGGCGATGTTTGCATGAGCTTGCCCAGCCTGGCGCTATTGGGAGCCACGGGGTTGCCTATCGTCATCTGCGCCCGCCCTTGGGCGAGGGATCTGCTGGACGGCGTCGTCAAACATGATTTCATCCCCATGCGAGGGCGTTTGAAAGAGGATCGCCGAGCGGTGCGCGAGCATCGTCGCGGCAGAGGGTCCGCCGCCAAAAATGTGCGCGGCCTGACCCTGCCCGACTCGCTCTCCAGTGCGGCGGTGTTTCGGCTGGCTGGAATTCCCAGTGCTGGTTATCGGGACGATGGCCGCAGCCTGCTATTGAGATGGCCGATTGCCAAGCCCGATACGGACCTGCATGCGGTGCAGTCCTGGTATCACTTGACGCGCACCGCCTTGCAACGCTGGGGATTGCCGGCGGGTGATGAACAGCCTGGCCCCACGTTGAATCTGCCCATCACCCCCACTCAGCAGCAAACGGCGGACGAATTGCTCGCCCAAGCACAGCTGACGAATGCGTCTTTTGTGATGATCGCCCCCACCGCGACCGGTCTGCATAAAGGCAAGGTCAAAGTTTGGCCATATTTTGATACTTTGACACGAGTGTTACAGGCGCGCGGCCATACCGTGGTAATGTGCCCTCCTCCCGCCGAAGTGGATGAGGCAAGACGCAATGCGCCGACGGCACAATTGCTCCCGGCCACCGCCTTGGGAGCCTTTGCCGCGCTGACTGCGCGCGCCGCGTTAGTCATATGCAATGATTCCGGCGTATCGCACGTCGCAGCGGCAGCGAACGCGAGACAACTGACATTGTTCGGTGTCACCGATCCTGGGCGTACAGGGCCATGGTCGCCGCGTGCGGTATGCGTGGGCTCGAACGGGAACTGGCCGACTGCCAAGGTGGTCGAAGACGAAGTCAACAAGCTGCTGCAACCCGTGTGACCGGACTTTTTACATGAATTTGACGAGTTACCTAGCCAATCTGATCATTCCACAAAATCTTTGCATCACTTTGGTCATTGTGGGTCTGGTCCTGGGCCTGTTCCGCCTGCGCAAAACTGGAGCGACCGTCGCCGCTGTAGGGGTTATCTGGGTCACGGTGTGGTCCCTGCCCGCGACATCGCTATGGCTGGGAGGATCACTGGAGGCGCGTTACCCGCACATGCCTGCGGCGGAGCTGCCCACCGCGGACGCGATTGTGGTGCTCGGGGGCAATACGGCCAACGGGCGCGCCAACTGGTTTCTGCCCTACGATAAAGACACGGCCATCGTACGCGTGGATACGGCGCTGGCGCTATATAAAGCCGGGCGTGCACCCAAAGTGGTGCTGTCTGGCGGCGCCCTGGAAGGAGACGTCAGCGAAGCGCGCGGGATGGCTCACGTCCTGAAGTTGCAAGGCATTCCGGACGAAGCGCTGGTATTGGAAAACTCCAGCCGGACGACCTACGAAAACGCGACCCTGACCGAAGAAGAACTCAAGGAGCATGGGTTCAAGCGTATTCTGCTGGTGACCTCAGCACTGCATATGCCACGCGCCATGGCAGCGTTTTCGAAACAAGGCGTATCGGCAATCCCCGCGGCTGCTCCTCCGCAGATTTTCTTGCCGGCTGACGGGTCGATCACACCATGGTTACCGCATATGCGTACGCTGGATGCCAGCCGCAGCATTATCAAAGAATACGCGGGCCTGCTCGTGTATTGGATGCGAGGGTGGGTCTGATACATGGATGCCGTCATGGAGTGCCGGCCCGGGTGCGGAGCCTGTTGCACGGCCCCGTCCATATCCAGCCCAATCCCCGGCATGCCGAAGGGTAAGCCCGCCGGCACACCCTGTGTTCAATTGGACGCAGAAATGCGCTGTCGGATATTCGGCTTGCCCGAACGGCCATCCTGTTGCTCCGGGCTGCAGCCTTCCGCAGAGATGTGCGGTCAAAAACGTGAGGAAGCGCTCATTTGGTTGACTCAGCTGGAACAGATGACTGCGCCGTAGCGCGGTATACGTCCACCGTCGCACGGGCAAAATCCGACAAACCAAATTGATCGAGAGCACTACGGCGTGCCGCTGCCCCCATGGTAGATACACGGCTGGGATCTTTCAGCATCCCGGTCAAAGTCTGTGCAATGACACGTACATTCCCGACGGGCACAATCCAGCCATCATGTCCGTCACGCACATTTTCGGGTAAACCGCCCGCGTTGCTGACCAGGGCGGGCAAACCGAGTGACATGACCTCTCGGCACGCGTACGAAAGCGCCTCGCGATACGACAGCACGAATCCTGCGTGACAACAGGCTAACGCATCGCGTACGTCATCTAACAACCCCGGAAACACGACTTGATCCTGCATGCCTGCGGCCCGCACTCGGGCTCGTTTGTCCTCATTGGGCAGGTCGCCCGCCACTAGGATCAAAATGCGCTCGCGCAAATCCGATGGCAAACTGCCGGCGGCATCGACCAGATCCAGCCAGCCTTTGTCATAGTCCGTGCCACCCGCGCTGCCTAATAATAAACATCCGCGCCAGGCTGGGCCAAAATAGCGATCTCGCAGGGTCTCCAGGCTATCGGAGGTAATATCCAGCAGGGCAAAATAATCCGTATCGATACCGTGCCGGATCGTAGTGATCGGCACGCGCCGGTATGGCGACTCGACCAACATCTCACGTACGTAATCGCTAACGGCGATGACGTGATCGGTCGCAAACGCGGCTCTCATGCGATGCCCCCAAGAATGCAGAGGATGGTCGTTATGCTTGGTAAAAACGATGCGCGGCCGATGGCGCATGCCGATCAAGGCCAACATAACTTGTTTGTGATCGGCGGAGCCATTGACGTGGATGATGTCGTAGCGCTCGCGGGCCAATATCCGCCGCAATGCGGCACGCTCGCCAAACCAGGACGATGGCCGCGTCGTAAAACGCATGTCGATCATGCGCACGCCTTCAAGGGCACTCGCATAACGAAACAGCCGGCTCGTTCCCGGTGTGGCTACTGTAATCTCGTGATCACTCGCCAGGGTTTTGGCCAGACTGACGATATAAGTCGCGTGCCCTCCGCCATTACGCGGGTGAAAATTGGTGTAGAGGATCTTCACTGCAACTGATTGATTTCATTTAGAGGCGTTGGACATAAAACTGAGCTTGGCATAACGAAAGAAGCTGCCCGCGGCTGCCGTCACGGCCAGCACCAAGCCATGACGTCCATCCAGAAAACCCCGACGAATCAAATAAATGCGCACGAACGTCCAAAAGCCATGACCCATGGCGCTGAATATTGTCGCCCGTTTCCCTCGTGCGTACATCATGGCAGCGGCATCGGACGAATAGCGATTGATCTTGTTGATCAGCGCATCGAGATTCGGATAGGGATAGTGCTCGAAGTGACTCTTCAGTTTCAGTACCGACCCCTGAGGTACCACACGCTCATGTACGGCAGCATCAGTAAAACGCGCCGTACCGCGCTTGAATAAGCGCAAGACGTAATCGGGCCACCAACCGCTGTGGCGAATAAAGCGGCCGCAAAACTCTGACAAGCGCGGGATGTCGTAGGCGTCGGCCTGCGGCGCTGCAATCGCGGCCTGGATTGCGAGTGCCAGCTCCGGCGTGACACGCTCGTCAGCGTCAATCGACAATATCCAATCACCAGTGGCAAGATCAAGCGCGCGATTTTTCTGTGGGCCAAAGCCCGGCCAATCAGTTGTGATCTCGACCCGTGCACCAAACTCCCTCGCCAGCTCGACAGTATTGTCTGTACTGCCTGAGTCGACCACGATGAATTCGTCGGCGAAAGCCACCGACTCAAGACAAGCCACAATATGCTTGGCCTCGTTTTTCGTGATGATGATGACCGACAGTGTCATATGTTGACCCTTGCGCACTGACGCGACAATATGCTCATGGGCAATTTTATGCGTAGACCTGACACGCGGCTCACGATCGATTCCTTATGCGTCTTTTCCATGCCTTCCATGCATGGTAGCGCGGGCCGATCACCGGATGCCGCGACATCCAGATACGGCGATTCAGCCATGAACCACCCAAATTGCGAATTGCAAATCGGTAAATGTGCTCGGGATCGTTGCCTGGCATGTTTTGCCCTAGGGCATCCGTGGTGTACAGATGTTTAAACCCCGCATCGCGCGCGGCCTGGACATAGTCCATGTCGAAGTAGCCCTGGGGCCAACATAAATGATCGCTGACGCTGCCGAGCTCTCTGACCATTGCGGTACGGGAGTCGGCCAGCTCTTGCGCGATGTGCGCGCGTTTGGCCTGCACATCGGAGCCACATTCCTTATCCCAGCGGGTATGGGTATGTGTGTGCGAATGCACTTCAAAAGTGCCGGCGGCCAACATGGCGCGGACCTCACTCCAGCGCAACATGACCTCGTCGGTGCGCCCCTCGGCCACTAGACGTTTGCTTTCGTGATGGTCGGGTGAATGCGGCACAGGCACGCCCTGCCCCGTATACGGACGGATCTCGCCCTGCCCCAGCCAACCGGTGATCAAAAAGAGAATGGCCGTCATGCCATATCGCTGCAAAATCGGATGCGCGTACGTCCAGTTATTCAAGTAGCCGTCGTCAAAGGTGATCAATACTGATTTTTCCGGCACGGTGCCACCCGCCAGATAGTGGGCGAACTGGTCCGTACCCAGCGAGGTATAACCAGCCCGGGCCAGACCTGCGATCTGCTGTTCAAAGACATCAGGCGTCACGGCAATCATGCCACCCGAGGGCTCTACGTGGTGATACATCAATACGGGGACATTGGGCGCGTTAGCCATAAATCATTCACTTGTGAGCACGTTCGCAACAGACGAGTACGCACGCGTCGTGCCTGTGCCATATACAGACAAGATGCCGGAGATGGACGGTGAACTCGACGGTATGGGTGGATTCATGATTGGCGCTCCGCCAGCCATTTCCGATAGACCGCTTCGGTGTTTTCCGCCAAACGTGCAGGCGAAAATACCCCCTCGTCCCAGACCATCTTGCGACCGGCTTCTCCCATTTGCTTACGTAGTTCCGGGTCGTCAATCAAACGCTCCAGAGCGCCCTGCAATGCAGGCAGATCATGCACCGGGACCAAAATCCCCGTCTCGCCATCGCGCATCATTTCCGACACCCCTCCGACATTGGTGCCGATTACCGGCAAGCCCGCCGCCTCGGCCTCAACGTAGACGGTGCCGGATGCCTCTTGCTCCGTAGCCAACGCAAACACATCAAATCCGGCCAGCAGATTCGGTACATCGCGGCGCGTGCCCATCATATGGATACGGTCTTGCAGGCCTAATTCCTGGATGTAAGCCTGGGTATTTTCGAACGTGGGCGATCCCGAGCCGACAAACACCATGTGCAGTTTGGGCCGCGTGGCCATCAATGGACGCATGGCATCGATCAGGCTTTTATGGCCCTTTGCCGCGCGCATGACCGCGACACAGCCGACCACGACGTCGTCCTCGGCCAAACCTAACTCGCCACGCAGCGTGGAGTGCTCGACGGGAGGTGGCAACACGACCGGGGAATACAGGGTCGCGGTATGTTCGGCCGGCACACCACGACTGACCAGATAACGGCGCACATAGTCGCTGACGGTAGTGACGCGATGCGGTAACCAGGTATAGGACAGCATAGAGCCGACCTTGCTGGCCAGATGGCGCGTGCGCACGATCAGTGGCGTACCGGCCAGACGGCCCGCTGTGCCCGCGATCAATGTATCAATACGGCTATGGGTGTTGACCACATCGTATTGGCCCTCGAGCAGAATACGGCGAACCGCGACCACGCCCCTGAGATACCGGACCAACCCGCCCATTGGAACGGTGTGCACAGTGAAGCCGGCGTCACGCAAGCGCGGCACCAGTTGGGCCTGCGGCTGACACACGGCCTCGATATGGTGTCCGCGCGCGCGCATGGCGTGCATTTCCTTGAAAATGCGATGCTCTTGCCCGCCAAAGGCGACAGCCGCCTCGGTATGGAGTATGCGTAACGGCTGCATCAGTAGGTCACCTCTACTCCATCAGGATTCGCCCAGCCACTCAAATTTTCAAGCAGCGTATCAGCCATGCGCACCCGCCATTCCTCGCCCAGACGCACCGTGCACAAGAAATTGTCACGCCCATAGACGATATCCACGGGCACGCCCGGAATGCCATTTTCGGGCTCGGCACGGAACGGGTTCAACATCTGATACAGACGCTTGGCATCGGCCTGACCGTTGAGCTTGACGCGCAGAGACTTGGCACGTGCCTCGCGGGCCAACTGCAAATCGTAAAGCTGATCGGCCACGATACGCATGCCACCAGAATAGTCATCGTTGCTGACTTTGCCCTGGACAATGATCAGTTGGTCTTCGCGTAAGCGCGAACGATGTTTTTCGTAGAGCTCGTTGAAGACGGAAATTTCCAGTTGCGCAGTGCCGTCATCCAATACGGCAAACACCATTTTGCCCCGCCGGGTCATCATCGTACGCACGCCGGCCAACACACCGCACATCCACTGTAAATCGCGTTGCGGTTCGATCCGAGCGAGCTGTGTCGGTACGATGCGGCGAACCTCGTCACGCCAGTGGTCAAACAAGTGGCCGCTGAAGTAAAAGCCCAGCGCTGTCTTTTCTTCGGTGAGCTTGGTGTGCAGATTCCATGGTGCGACCTTGCTCAGCTCGCCCGCCACCACATCGCTGCTATCGTCGCCAAACAAAGAGGCCTGGTTGGCACTGCGTGCGGCTTGTTCAGCGGCCTCCATCGCCGTGCCGACTGAGGCCAGCATCGCGGCGCGATTCGGCTCGATGGTGTCAAATGCACCAGCGCGGATCAAAGCCTCGATCGTACGACGGTTGACGGCGTGTTTATTGACGCGTCGGCAGAAATCGAACAGGTTCGTAAACGGCCCATCGGCCTCGCGCGCGCGCAGGATTTCCTCGACAGCGCCTTGCCCTGTGCCTTTGACCGCCCCCAGACCGTAGCGCATGGTGCGAGGAGGCTTGCCCTGTTTGGTGTATTCGTCCTCGACCGGTGCAAACCGATAGCCCGAGGCGTTGACATCCGGCGGCAACACCTCGACGCCATTGTCCTGGGCGTCACGGCAAAACACTTGCACCTTGTCCGTATCGTCCATATCTGACGATATGGTGCCAGCCAGGAATTCGGCTGGATGATATGCCTTGAGCCATGCCGTCTGATAGGCGATCAGCGCATAAGCGGCTGAGTGGGATTTGTTGAAACCGTAGCCCGCGAATTTTTCCATCAAGTCGAACAGCTTGACGGCGAGATCGGGGTCATGGCCCTTT
>Ga0182738_1008185_pt1 | contig 10435 bp, 8 predicted proteins | sample eDN5th30CBELigMG_FD_128876 | JGI IMG/M metagenome (GOLD analysis project Ga0182738, IMG submission 128876) | Enriched Miracle-Growth compost microbial communities from Emeryville, California, USA - eDNA 5th pass 30_C BE-Lig MG (version 2)... ... | reverse complement strand
GAACGCTATAAGCGAGTTAAGATATAAATCCTTCAACATAATGACTTATGAAAACCAAGACTGAGCTTTTTGAGAGAAATCAACCCACCAAACGATGTGAGAATGCCACAAGTTGCATAATCTGAAAACTTTGGGCAGCTAATTTAAGATAAAGAAATCCTTCTCTTTGCTTTTTACTATGATAAATTCAGCTCTACACTTTGTAAAGCTGCACAATCTTTGAGAGCCTCAGTTATTAAAATTGCACTTTCATTTGTAAGATTCTTGCATCTTTAAGAAAATTCATAACAAAGCTTTGTTCACAATATTTACATAAAAAATCCGAGGTCAATATTTCGTAATGAACTGAGCCCTTTCAAATCTGCAGCCATCTTCTTTATTCCAGCATCTGTGATCTGATGGCACCTTTTTTCCAAGTGAGAAACTCATAAAAATGTTATTTTGTACGTTCCGAAGTCGAGTTTGAGATCTTGTAAGGTTTGAATATTTTTCAACTCTTCACTTATCCCATTGAGACCTTTATTGGAGATACCTTGACACCTTTAGCTCCCAATTAAATGGAAATTCTCTAAGATTTACCCGAAAAAACTTGAAGAAAAGCTTCTTAAAGATGTCATTTTCTGAAGAAATCCCTTCATTTTTACGACTGCAGCATCTGTTAAAGAAGTGCACCTATCCGCTAATCACACCTGCTTTTCTCTAAATAGCTCACATATTCAAGTCCAGACCAAGCCTTTTTAGCTTCATAAGTCCCTCAAGTTCTTTGCTCATCTTGTTAAATCCTTCTTCAGTCAGATGACCGTTTCTATCCCAAAGGTAAATACTGACTTTTCCTCAAGATTGTTTACTGATGATAATCAAGGCGAAGATTTTCCAAGGACTTGATCTTCTTTAGACTTTTGCTGAGGTCATATACCTCTTCATTTCTGATATTTTGGCACCTTTTATTGTCCTTTAGAAAAGTAACTCCTATTTTCTTACTCTCCAAAATTGAAATCTAGAGTTTGTAGCCCCGGAAGCCGCCTTAAACTTTCGCATAACTTCTTGTTTCCCTTCTCATTTATCGCAACAGAACTATTTTTTCAAGATTAGATAATACCAAAACTCCTTACTGGGAAACGTCAAGCTTGAGACATTTCAAAGAAGAACACGACCGCAAACCTTTACAGAGACTTGTAATCCCTTTCTCACCAATATAGGAGCACCTTTGATCAAAGTTAAGAATTTGGGTCTTCTTTTCTCTCAATACCGAGCGAAATTCAAATCGATGCTTTTCAGGAGAGTTAGCTTTTTTATGCTTTTAATCAACGTGAAAACGGAGTTTCCTTTGAGATCGGTGCAGCTTTCAACAAGTAAGAATTTGTTTAAATCAAATGGTTTTTGAACTCGGAAAAATTCAACTTTAGGGCTTTCAATGAGGCGAAATTTCTCACTCTTTTGCAAAGATAATTGGCTGTTTCATTCTTTAGCCTGTAATACCTATCGACAAGTTAAAAGGATTCAAAGGAATTGAAAGTTTTCTCGTGGAAATTAGATGATACAACCGTGATGTTTTTTCTTAAGACCTCACCCCTCAAAAGATTTCCTTCAAAATTTATGAATCTCAATAAGAACAATTCAAATTATTTTGATGGTTTTACAAGGTTTTGAGAGGCCTTAATGAGGTCTGAATTGGAACAGATGTCTTCATTCGAAACATTATGGTACAAAGAAAATTTCTTACTGTGAACAGTCGAAATCCAAGACCTCTGTTAATTTGCTAGACTGAACTCTCTTGACAAATTCCATCACTCCCTTATCTTCAGTCTGGCTTTAAAAAGAAATTAAAATTCACATTGAGTTTCAATTTTACCAATTTGCCATAAACTTCAATGTCCGAGCTTCTGTTCTCTTGATTTTCTGTTGCTTCAACATTTTTTCGTCAAGTTGTAATTCATACCTTCCCTGATTACCCCTTTGTCGGCAAATATAGTGGTACCTCTTGCTTCTGTTCTTGATGATCTTCTCCTGAGGGATGATCTTTTGTTGAGACCCAGCATTATCTTCTATCTTCTTTCTTTTGTTTTCAGAGGCGGGTTCCATTGTGATTCTTTAGAGGACGAGAGAAGGTTATGAGAAAGTTAAGAAGGAGTTTTTACGTCTTTTATACAAGATGGCTAATCCCAGTCTAAATAATAATCGCTTAAAAAAATCTGAGGAGTATAAATTCACTTTATCTCGATTAAATCAAAGAACTAATTTTCCATGACTTACCCGATTCGGAGGTCAAAAATAATTCAGTCAAGTAAAAACTTTCTTGATTCAAACAACTATGAAAATTTGAGGAAAAAGTTTTTTCCATAAGACTCCTGACTAATTCATGAAATCAACAGCTCGTAACGCTCTTTTCAAGTATTATGAAAAAATCCTGAAGAGTCATTTAGAAAAAGATTTTTGTTTTTTTCTCGTGAAATATTTTTGTAAAGAAAATTTGTCTAAAATCTTTTGAATTTCTTTTTGGTCCACCAAAAATCTTGAAGAAAAAAATTCAAAAATTGATTTCATGGTCTTAGTTCTTTTCTTTTGGCGGGATGGTGAAAAGTCCAAAGATCCCCCAGAATTTTGTCTCTTAAGATTTCTTCAAAAATTAATTCTCTTAAATTCATTATATTTAGTCAAATTTTTGTAGAAAGTTTATTGTTAAAATGAGTTTCTCTTCATACTATAAACAAAACAAACGTACACTAAAAATCATTTTCACCATATTGTCAAGTTGATTTCAATCTTTTGTTGTGGAAACTTTTCTTGGAGGCTTTGAAGACATTTGTCACGTGCGGCAAGTGTGGCATTTTTGCACCTAAAAACCTCAGGAAAACCCCTCAATCCTCCTTACTTATTCACATCCAAGCGCATATTTGGTAAGGAAGGTAGCTTGCAAAGGTCTTCAGTCATCTTCTCAAATACGGCATCTGTAGGATTTTTCCCTCTAATGAAATTAATCAAGTTCTTTTATTTAACTCCCTTACAGCCAACAATAAAGGGTGAGGTTTTTGATGTTGGCCATTCTGGCAGAGGCTTCAACTAAACTGTTCAAATCTTCATTTGTACTCTTCTCATTTCTTTCAAAATTAAGAAGGAATATCCAAAATTCTTTTTACATTCCAAAATTAATCGTCAGGTTTTCCAAAGTTTTAAGCTTTCCTAAAGCCTCAATAATAGAATTTCGCATTTTTTCATTGAAGACTAAGCCACTACAACACAGTTAACCAAACACATGACCTCATCATATCTTCTACTTTGCCGAAACAACTTCAAGAGTTTGCAGAGAAGTAGAGTTTTCCAGAGATTTGAGCACATTAAAGGTCCCAATTTCTGTGAAAGAAGGACACCTAGTGTTTAAGGTTAGATTATCAATGAATTATACCCCTCAAAATCAAGGACCAAATTTCGTAATGAAGATTGGCTTTTAAAAAGCTCATTGAGTTTCGCAACACCTTTATCAGTAATCTTCTTGCATCTTTTAGAAAATTAACAAGCCTGAATTGACAACATTTCCTTACCTAGTAAAAGCAAAATTAATATTTTGCAATAAAGGATGTCCTTTCAAGCCTTTGGCCATTTTCTCAAGCCCAACATCGTTAATCTTATCACACCTATTACCAAGTCCGCCACAAATTTCTCCAAACATTTCTTTACATTCTAAACTTCAGGTTGAGATTTTGCAAAGACCCAAGGCTTTTTAAAACTTCACTGAGGCTTTCAAGACTTTTATTGGAGATTTTATAGCAGCTATAGACAGATTCAAGACTCAAGAAATTTTTATATAAAAGGCTCACCAAGAAAAACTCGCAGTAAAACTTTGTAAAGCAGCCATCTTAATCAGAGCCTCTTTTAATCGTGCAATCCCAGCATCCGTTATAGCTCACCTATTAACCAATTATAAAGGCCATAGAAGGTCCTACTTACACTTCACAGTTCAAGTTCAGGCTTTTTAAATTCACACATCCTTCAAGTTCTTGACTCAGATTGTTGAACCCTTCATCTGTTACATCCTTGAGCCTTTTCAAATTCAGCATATTTCTTTTCAAAACATTCATTTTTTCTCAAAGTAGTCAAGATTGAGGTTCTGTAAGGATGCTAGTCCGTTGAGACTTTTTCCTGTACAATGAAACTCATGACTCCCTAACATCTTTCGTGATCATATAAAGAAACCCCTTTAAATGGTATACTCAGAGTAATTCAAATCAAGGTTTTCCAGCCCAGGAATCTTCCTCAAGCCTTCACAGAATCTCTTGTTTCCTTCATCAGTGATCTCTTTGTAGCTATTTCATTCAAAAGCTAAGACTCTTTTCTTATCGAAACTCCTTACTGGGAAAGATCGATTTTGATGCTTTTCAAGCCTCGCAAAGACCCCAAAGCTTCTCCTAAACCAATGACTCCTTCATCGCCAATCTTTCCATCACTTATATAAAGTCAAAAATAATCCTTTATGGAACAAAGATTACTAGGAATTAAGAGAAAAGTCAAGAGAAATGTTTTCTAAAGAGATGAGCTTTCTAATGCTTTCACTCAAGCTGATCAATGCATTGTTTGTCATCTCAGGGTAGCTTCGAAGAAGTTAGAATTCTCTAAGAAGGGTATGGTAAGCTGCATGTTATCCGTTCTTCTTTCAAAAAGTCAGAAATATTCCATGAAAAGAATTTTACATTCGCGAAAAAGCCAAAGTCAAATCTCAGCTCTTCGAAGTGCGATTGAGTTTTGCCACACTCTCACTCAGTTCTTTGAGACCAGCATTCGTTATTTGGTCAAAGCTATTTATGGATCTCATGAAACCTTTGAAAATAATGTCTTACTTGAAGCAAACAAGAACCAGCTATTGGAGTCCCTTCTGGGAAGCAATAATTTTTGCCAGATTTTTAAGGTCAATATCTGTTAACTTTACACTCTTTTCTCTATGAAAATTTAAAACTGCCAGCCCTTCCCTATTTTTATTCATGCCTTTCCTCAATGAATTTTAACACACGAGCGCCTTTGGGGTTCTTAGCCATCTCTTCTTTCAGGGATTCCTTAGTCAGATTCAGTTCAGGCCTTGAACAATAAGTCTTATTCACTTCCTTACTGGAGGTACCTGGTGTTTTTATTAGGGCTAATTTTCTTTTTCTCAGGGGTTATTTTTCTTTGGCCACATTCAAACTCATCACCTGCATCACCTGCTGTGGCTTTCGTTTTTTTGAGATCATAAGTCTCAGGTATTAGATTATCAAGAAGGACGGTTTTTTAGATCAATTTAATTCGAAATTATCTTCAGTTGTTTCTTCTGACTTTCTATTAAATTTGTCCTGCCTGCTGAATTCTCAAAAAGTCTTCACACTCTTCAAATTCATGTTTCTTAATTCTTTTAAAAACATTGTAACTTGTGCTAACACTTGAAATCTCTTTTCTCATCATCCTTTTGAGAATCATGTCACCGGAACATCTTCCTAATCTCCAAGTTCCTCAACTCAATAAAAATTTAAATGTGCCGCCAGAAAGTCAAATTCAAGTTTTGGAGTCTGAGCCTTTAAACTTTCGAGACCAAACTCATCTCCATACGCCAGAGAAGGCTCTGAATGTTGGAGTCATTAGCTCATAATCTGTAAATCAACAATGGATTTAGCTTTGTTTCAATATTGGAGGGAAACAGGTGAAAGGTTTTAATGACAAAAATTTCATCTTTCATGCGCTCAACTCAAATAATATTCAACAAATTTATTCATTTTGATCTTTGATTCTCAAAATTTCAATCGAAAGGACCTTTTGATCACCCGTTTCATGAAAAAATTAAATAAATTTGCCAATAAAAACATAATTTAATTTTAGTTAGGAACCAAAAATTTTAGCTGAAATTAATATTGACAAAGTTTCGTTTAAAAAGGGCTAAAATTGGTAATGACACTTTTGAGATATTAAATTTATTTTTTATTGTTTAATTCCTTAGCGAACTGTAAAAGATCACAAACCACCTTTCTCAGATTCTTGACAAATTCTTTCATATCTTATTTTCTACATAGTATGTTTGACTAAATTTACGATCACAGATAAAAGTTATGGATTATTTTTATCCAAAAGAATTCTTTATTTCTCTTTTAATAATCGATTTCGATATTTTGCTCTGGGAATTTTTCTTTGAACTTTTCTTTGCAGTTCGAAATTTGATCATTTCCTTCCTTGGTATGAGGCCTAGAAAACAATCAGAACCCTCTAACTGCAATTAAATGAACAAATCCAAATGAAGAGTGAGATTTGGCATCACATCAAGGCGAGTAAAATCTTCAATCAAGGTATTGATAATTTCACTTGTTATCCTCTCACAACTATCATGGAAAATCAGATTTTCCTAGTGAATACACTTACCGATAAAAATCCAGGGTAATATTTTTCAAATTTGGCATTCTCACTAACTTTTGAATAGTGTGATTGAAGTCCTCATTTGTCACATTTATTATCCTTTAAATATCTAAAAGTTTTGATCAATAAGGAATCTTTTACTCTCCAAAAGAAAGTGTGATGCTCTCTAGCCAGGTAAATTCTTGCAAAGCTTCCACGAAACTTTTTCTGCCCGCTTTTGTCAATTGTTGGCACCTAACAAAACACTTTGAAGGGTCTTTTAAAAAAACATCCTTGCGCAAAAAGATTGATCTGAAGGCTTTTCAGATTGGCTAAATTCTTCAGAGGTTTAATCATATTGAGAATAGCTGGGTCTGTAACTTTAGGGCAACTAATATTGGATAAGTCAGCGAATTGTAAAAATATCTTTACTCCCCGAATTGGAGGTTCAGATTTTGTAAAGAGATCAGATTCTGAATATCCTCACTTAGTTTCTTGATCCCATCGTTGCTGAATTTCTTGCAGCTTTGAATATCAGTCAGAACTATCTTTGAACTTAAAACGTTTACAAATAGAAACAGAGTTTGAGATCTTTTAACAATTTTAGCCCTTTCAAGTCTTCACCCATTTTCTTGAGACCAGCATCTGTAAGCTTGTTGTCCCTTCAAAAAGTTGTTATTTAAGAAAACAAAAATCCTTACGACCCAAAGTCCAAGTCAACACTTTGTAAAGTCTCAAGACTTCTGATTCCTCCGCTGATACTATTGAGACCTTTATTCGTGATGTCTGTGCAGCTACAGGCCATTAAACAATCACCTTACCTCGAAGAATTACAAATTGAAGTTGCCAACGAAATGTTCTAAAGATGCCCTCTTTTGAAGAAATTCTCCCAAGCTCGCAAGCCCAGGATCGGTTATACCAACGCATCCATGAAAGTTCAAATCAATTTTCTTCAGAGTTTCAGGTCCTTCAAATTCTTTACTCAGATTCGTCAATCCTTCACTTGTAATATTTCTCCACCTTTGGCAAAGTCATCAAGAGACGTTTTTCTCCTAGTTTACCCAGAAAAGTTTAGCTTTAGATCTTGTAAAGCTTTGAGGCCTTTTAAATTTTTGCCTAAACTCAAGAGCGCAGCATCTATGACCGAATGAGATCCCGATTGACTTTTCTCAAATCAGCTTCTTTTTATATAATACAGGTTACCGCGAAAAGTTTAAATTCAGATTTTGCAGCCTATCAAGGTGTTTCAAACTTTTACCCAGACTCTTGACTCCTTCGTCAGATATATTAGTGCTTTTCTCGAATTAACAGACCCTTTATTGTGAGAATTCCTTACTTTGAAAGATCAACATGGATGTTTTTTGATGAGTTCAATGCACTTAAACCTTCGCTTATACCAACTACTCCTTTGTTCTCAATGTAATAAGAGCTTTTTCATGTTACTCATTTTTATCAATCAACGCTTTTTACTCTGAAAACTGAAGGTAAATGCTTTCTAATGAGGTCAGCCTCTTGATGCATTGACCCAAATTTGTCAATCCTTCATCTGTAATTTTCTCGATTCTCCCACAAGGTTAGTAAAAATTTTGACAAAAGAAGATTTTTACTGTGGAAATTTCAGACTTAAGCTCTTTAAACTATTGAATTTGGCCAAACTTTCACTGAATTCTTTGACCCCAGCATTAGTTATCTGACGAAAGCTATTGATAGACATGATCATATCTTTTAAATTCCTGTCTTACTCGAAGCAATCAATAACCAACTCTTGGAGCCCTTTCTGAGAAACAATAACTTTTGTCAAATTTTTCAAGTCTTCATCTGTCATTCTTGCTCTCCTGTTGTATCTATTGCAATTTTAAACCGTCAATCCTCTACTATTTTTACAAATCTTCCTCCTCAATGAATTTCAAGACCCGAACATCTGTTGTATTCTTGGCCATTTCTGATCTGAGAGATTCCAAATCAAGCTTCAGCTCAAGCCTATAAAGATAAACCTCATTCATTTTCCAAGCGAAGTTACTTTTTCTTCCCGTTAGGACTGATTTTCATCTTCTCAGGGCTAATTATTCTTTGGTCAGATTCAAGCTCGTCATCATTAGCTGCTTTCATCTTTTTGAGATCAGAAGTTTGCGACATAGTTTTATCAAAATAAGGATTTGTGAATGAATTTTAAATTTAATATTATTCTTTTTAGTATTTTTGGCTCGCTTCATTTGAATTTCTCTTGAGAAATTTCAACAAAATCCTTTTCAGCTAATTCCATCGAGATACACAATAAAGTTTATCTTCTTTTATTGAAAGAAATGTGACCTGAGGAAATTCTCCACTTCACAGTTAGGCAAAGAAGGTCACATCTAGACTCTTCACTTTTCATAAATCTCTAAATTTATCTGTCAAATTTAAAATTTAAACTTTCCGCTCAAAAATTTTCTTTTCGAACTTTTGAGATTCAAGTCTTTCAATTTTCAAAGTTGAATTAATTCACTGTAAGAATTCTCAAATCCACAGCTTTTTCTAATGAAGCCCGAAAGCCTTGAGAAACTCTGGATATCAGACTGACGAGTTTTTAATCGGAATGACAATCACGTCGAAATCAATATTTGATGCAATTTGGTTTCATCCTTGGAGGGAAAAAAGTGATGATGTTTTGTTATTTTTTTAATTTATGGGCTTGAATAAAAACAGAACAAAGAAGGCCATAAGATTTATTTGAAAATGAAATTCATTCATTAAATTATATATGATTGATTATCCATCACATCAGAAATTATTTTTGATTTTCAGCTTCAAAACAAAATTAAATAATTGCTCATTAAAATTAGACGATAAAACTTATTCTGACAAAGTATTGGACAAATCTTTCAAAGTGTTCCCCGAGAGAACCTCTGGAAAATATCAAATCAACTTTGGAGCGATTAGGTCTCCAATCAAACCTTGAGCTTGGAAGAACCTTCTTCTACTAAATGAATTCCAGGTGTGGTTATGTTGAAGCCCAGGGAGTGAAAGTTTAACATTGAAGGACGAAATATTCTCAGAGAGAAAAGTCAAAATTCTTATTTTAGAATTTTTATTAACTTCCCTCAAATGGTAAGATTTTCCATTCAAATTAAAATTTGTTCAAACTTCCTTTCTTTATTTCTGAGTTAATAATTCAAGTCAAATTAAAATTTTTATCCAAAATCGAGTTTTAACCATACAGGGTTTGCAATTTATCACAGCAATAAACAAATTTCTCGCCTCTGGGCATTTCTCTTTGAGTTTTTGCAAGCAACTCGAAACTGCCTCAGATCGACTATAAACAATTAGAATCTTCCTCATTAACTATTCACTGACCTCTAAACACAAAGAATGATATTTGGGGCGGCATCAAGTTGGATCAGGTCTGTTTCTAACTTTTGATAAAAACCAGTACCCTTCCAAAATGGTCAAAAATGGCTTTGAGCCGCCAAAAAGGCTTTAACTCCCATCACTTAAACAAAGTTCGAAAATTACTTTTGAAAGATAGAACTTGCGCAGAAATTAATTCAAAGTTTTCTGGATTTTTTTCAAAATCCATGAATTCGTTTTGCGTCTCAATGACTTTCTAAAAATTAAAAAACTTTTCCTTTATTTGAAGCAATAGTTTACAAAATTCAAACCTGACCGTTCACTCACCTGAAAATTGAGCAACGGAAAAAGCCGAATCAGGCCGAATAAATTTTTGTTTCTGGAAATAGTGGAACACATTTCTTATCAGAGCCAAAACATTATAATGCTCATTTTGCCAGTGAGGATGGAAACAGAATCGAAAGAGAAATAGAAAAAACTAGTAATACAGCCAAAGAATTCTGGGAACTGAAAAGAGAAGAAAGAGAAGTGAGAATCCAAGAAAACTCAGAAAACACGAAACAAGAAAAAGTCAGAAAATTAAGAAGTATCAGAAGAGAAAAAATGACAAAATGCGAAGAACAGAATAGAACAGAAGATGGAAGATAATATAGGTATGGACAAAAGTCTGGAATATGGTTTTCTAAAAAATACTGATCCAGTTGCTCTGGATGAGAACCATGGCCCCTCCATATTATATCATAATTATCCGCCCTGTGTCGCT
>Ga0182738_1008184_pt1 | contig 10437 bp, 8 predicted proteins | sample eDN5th30CBELigMG_FD_128876 | JGI IMG/M metagenome (GOLD analysis project Ga0182738, IMG submission 128876) | Enriched Miracle-Growth compost microbial communities from Emeryville, California, USA - eDNA 5th pass 30_C BE-Lig MG (version 2)... ... | reverse complement strand
CTTAGTAGTGGTATCTTTATTGGAGTCTCCATCACGAGCACGTTCTCTTCTGTCTTCTCTTTTATACTCGACTTGGGATTGTGTTTCGACGATCCAGCTCTTAATGGAGTCCAAATTCAAAGGTAAGGATGAGAAGTTATGCTTCAAATTGTTCTCAATTTCATCATGAATAGTCTTGGAACTTTCAAAAAGTTATTATCAAGCAAAAATCTTCTCAAGTACATTTCTTTGGTAGTTTGTTCTTCAAAGTTCAATTGCTTCTCTTTGTGAGTATCTTGGATATCCCATTCTGCAGCAAAGGTCTCCTTTTCGACTGTGTTCACCTTCATTGTCTCCAAGTTCTTTTGTTTTGGCTCATAGTTCAGTGATTGAGTTGAGCGACTTCCGTAATTATCGCTGCCAGCTTTTATTCTCAATAACTATAATTTTCTTATTTAAAATGTTTCTTTATAAAATTATACTCTTTCGTAATCCTTGTTCTTGTTTTGATAATCAGCATAATCAGGATTTTCTTGTGTTGCAGTCGCAGAAGGCCTAAAAAAATTTCAAACTTATTCACCCTCTGATTCCCTTACATATGGAATAAAGTGATTGTAGAAGTTTCGCCAAAGGCAATAGGAATATTCTCTTCTAATTTTTCTTCAGTTAAACCTTTGGCTTCCTTCTTCTTTCTTCTTGCTTGTTCTTCGGATCTCTATACATTTTCCCATTATGGTCTCTTCATCGAAAATCTAATTACCTGTTGCACAGAAGAATCTTCAGAGATTTCAGATTGGTCAGAAGTCTTGGACTCTTGCATCGAAGTCTGCATATTTGAGCTGCTTTGTTTCAATTCAGATTCGCTTTGATCCTTCAAAAATTATTTCCATTATTTGAAACTTCTTTCAATTACCATCGAAGATTGCCTAAAAGTGCTTGACTCATCCACAGTAGCTGACATTGCAATCGTTGACTGCTTCATAATATTCATCCTTGCAGCTCTTTCTCGCTCTTTCTCGGCCTTTTCAATAAAGGTCCTGGTGATCAAACTATTCAAATTTAGCTTTTTCTGAAAGATTTTTATAGCTCATACGTTCTTGGATTAACCATCTTCTTCTTCTTGTCATCCCAAAGCTCATCGTCCTTCTTTGTTGCTTCTCCTGTTGTTGTCATATAATTCTTCATGCCGGATTTTCCAACACCAGTTCCATGAAAACGAGTTGGCCTTGTATTTATACTACGTTGTATATGAGAATAAAGGAATGAAGGGATTGTAGTACCTGGTGTTTTTTAGACCGGTTGCACCTCCTCTCATAGTAGCTCCGCTTGATAGTTTTGAAGTCATAGGAAGGAAAGAAATTGAATTTGATGTTTTTGGGGGTTTTGGTTTTTGTATTTTGTTTTAATTTTTTTGATAAATAGTTCAAAAAATGAACGTCTTTAACTCTTAATCGATTTTATTATTTCCTTAAATATTTTTTTAAAATATATCAACAGGATTTGATTTCAGTTTCTTTATTTAAAAATACTTGGGAGGAAATACTATTATCATTTTTTAAAGAGATTTTGCTAATTTGATAAATTGCAAAAAGATCTTTTGAGAAACTTTCTTGATGGAAGTTCTTTGCAAAGATAAGTTAAATGCCAATTTTAAAAGTCCTTGAAGCCTTTTTATCCTTATTCTAATATAGTTTCTATATTTTTGGCGATGATTTAAAATACTATCTCTACAAAAAGGTGGATGAAAGTATTTTTTCTTTTCAAACTTTTCTTTTTCCTCATCATAAGACAAGACAATTCATCAACAACAAAAAATTGAATTCTCATTTTCTGCTGATAAGTCATAAAAAAAAATGTTTAATATTCAGGAAATGGGAAATCCTAGATTTTTGGTCCTTCGCTATCAACCTCGAACGCTTCCTGGATAGAAGAAATGCAAAGGTTTTCAACAGGAAATTGTTTGCAATTGGAAGGGTTTTTACAAAGAAGAATTTTCTGTCTCAATCCTATTCGAGTTTTCGAATTTTAGGTTTTTGTGAGAATTTTTTCGAAAGAAAATTTTTGCACAAGACGTGTCCTGGATAGAACTTTCAAGGATACCCAATAATAGTCAGCCAGAAATGAGTTTCCTGTCGAGAGAAATTTTTTCGGAGTTTTTTGTCAGAAAAAAAAGTTTTTCAGAGGACTTTGTTCCAAAAATATATTTGAATTATTTTTCCAAATCTGATTATCAGAAAATTTCTCTCCACAAAAAAAAAAACAAGACTGTCCTCCCAACGTTTTGGCAAACAATTATTTCAAGTGTGATAAAATACTTCTCCCTTTCAAGACTTAAAAAAAAACTTTTTCTCGATTTCATACTTTCCGAAAGATGTTCCAAAAATTCTCTTCCTCTTCATCTATTCAAAAGAGTCCAGAAAATCCTCTCTTCAACTCTGCTCTTATCGAACCAATCTATTTCGGAGACTTTATGATTTTTTTGGAATACTCACCTTTTCAGAACTATTCCAAATGATAAAATCTCTCTTCGTAAACCAACTCTCAAAATAAATTTTTAGAAATGAACAAAGATGGAAAAAATCAGAGATTTTGAGTCCCCTCAAAAACCAGTCATGGCCAAATTCGATGAATTTTTATGAAAGAAGGCCGTTTTTTCTGGATTCTCATTGGCCAAAAAAAAAAAATTAATTCGATTTTCCTTGTGACAAAAGAATTTGATTGCAAAACCAGACATTGATTCTGATTCTCAAAGAATGAGGGGTTTTTTCTTGGCTTCAATTTGACACCTCCAAGAAAAAAGATCTGATCTAAATTTTATCTTTTTTTTGAGACCCCTTTCTGACAAAAAGTCAAAATTCGAGAAGAGCCTTAAAAAAAACAGTGTAAAAAATACTCAAAAAATCAGACATCCCTAATTTTCTCCGCCAAATACAATAAAGAAAATCTGCCTTTGAAAATCTTGCCATTTTTTCTAAAAAATTTGATTAAAAGAAAGAGGTTTTTTTTTGAAGCCTCTGAACAAAAAGATTCATCCCAAATTTTTTCTCAAATCGGAGAGTCAGAAAAAAAGAAATTTTCCGAAATTTTTCTATATCCAGGAACCAAGGAGAGTTTTCATGTGAATAACAAATTTTATAAAAAATCCTTTGTTACAGAAAAGTGGAAATAAACAAAGGTTTGAGTCTCATAAAATTTCAATTTCAAAATAAATCAACGCTTTGAGAAGCATGAAAAGAATCCTACGTCTGGGTTTCTTTGAAGCATTTTTAATTCTTAAGGTGTTCAAGATAATGAAAAGCTCGTCGTTATGAATAAAGAATTCAAAGATTGAAGATCCCAGCTCACATCAATCTCGACCTATCTGAGCAATATTGAGTCAAAAAAATTTTTCTTTTTCGCAATGATTTTTAATTTGAATATTAACAAAAGAAATCATTTTCTTTCCATACGAGGACAATTTCTTCCTTTGATTCAGAATTGTGTCTAGGCTGAAAACTGCAATATGTCGAAAAACGAATTTTGAAGATGATTTCAGTCATGATTTTTTCTGATCATTTTCCTTCAATCAGTGTAAAATTCTACAGAAGATTTTCCAAATTTCTTCAGTCCAAAAAAAATCTTTCTTTAAGAGGAAACCTCTCTCTGAGTCTTATTTTCATTTTCTATTCAATAACTCAGCTTTTAACTTGATGGATGACACATTTTTTGCTCGATTATTCGCACTCGTCTCCAGCGAAAATTCAATAAAGGAAAAATGAAATCAGGACTTTGTCTTTCCAGGAAAGATCCTATTGTGTGAATAAAATTAACTCTCAATTATTTATTGGGGGCCTGACGTTATGTTGCGTCACCTTCACATTTTTATAACCAGATATAAATTCTAAAAATAAACAAAAAAATTTCCTCTTTTCCTGCTTTTAACAAGGTGAAAAATAGTAGCTTTTGACTTTTCCACCTTAGATTTACAAGACTAACGTGTAATCTAAAGATCCATGAATTCTTATTAAAGATTTCTCGTCAAAATTAATTTTTCGTCCATATCTTTTGCCTAAGCTTTTTTCAACCGAATATTCAAAACCCCAAAAACATTATAATCCACTAATTTGAAGCCTCAGGCTAAATTCACTTATCTTTCTCTTCGAAACCAATGCTCAAACTGACCCCTTCAGCTTCCTGGTGAGCTTTTGAGACCTTTCAGATCCACAAAATAATAGCTTAAAATTTTCTCTCATTAATTCTTCCTCGAATTTTTCTTTTGTGAAATTTGACTTACGTGTCAATTTCGATATTTCCTCAACAGAGAAATTACACCACAAAAATCCTTTTCTTTCAAAGTTCTTTCTTAGCTATCAAAATCTTATTCATTTCTTCCTCCAATTCAAGGAATAGCAAGGCCAAACTTCTCAAGGGGACCTCAGTAAAGACAAGATAGTTAATTTCTTAGATTAGATTTAAAAGCTATTGATTGACTTGTTTTAACATAACTCCGTTCTTAACACATCCGTCCACCAAATACCTTTGCTAATACAATCAAAGTTTTATAGACACACATTTAAATTAAGGCAAATTTTAATTCATCAGAAATCTCTCCAGCCACGCTTAGACACGTATAACACCCCACACTGAATCCTCTTCCTCTTAAATAGATCCTTCTGCTCTCCCTAATTCTTCTTTCCAACACTATTAATCCTCTTCACTCCGATTTTTGATGAAGGCCCATTTTTTCCTTAGACATGGCCAAATGTGAGATCTTAACATAAACAGAACTAGGACCAAGTCCATCGATATTGAGAATAGAAGCTCCTAGAAAGTCAAAATAGCTTTTCTGAGAGACGAATCTTCCTAATTTGTGGCTATTTTGTGTCCTTATGTCACCAATAAAACTTTAGTAAAAACATCAATACCTATGATTCTTTTAGACTTTCTGTATTCTCATAGGCAATATTGACTCATCAATGTCCTTTTTGTCAAAGAGACTGATTCCCAGAAGAAATCGGCATTTTTCCTCTTATCAATAAAAAATCATTCTCCTTAATTTCTTTTCAAATCTCATCTAATCTCCCCAAGAATGACCTCGAAGGCATCAAATTAATTCTCTTGATACTTAAATGCAAAAATATCCACTTTCAAACAAATTTCCTCCAACTTTACTTCATAATTCTCTTCACCCAAAAGAATATGTCAGCTCGGATTGTAATCAAAGCTGACAAAAGCTTCATTAAGCAACCTCAAAACTCTCCATCACCTTGATGAAAGCTTCCGAAAGTCCCTTAACTATCATTTTCACCGAAAATTAGGCTCTCAGTATCCACAGTTAGGATTTCTGACTATAACTCGATGCAGATTTAACAGAAAAAAGGGTAATGATGCAAAATCTGATCAAAAATGAAAGAAGTTTCTGAAACGAAAAATGGGTGAAAGGAATATCAGATTTTCATAAGCAAATCAAGCGAGAAAGGGAGGCGTGAAAATGGACAAGAAAGCAAAAAATTAGTGGGCAAACTGGTCTAGATAAATTTGTCCTAAAATATCGGGTGATTATAGAAAGGAGAATTAATCGAAAATCTTTGAAGAGGAAAATTAAACCCTATTGATTTTGGTTAAAAAATGAGATTGTCTGTATCTCTAAATATTTGTTTGTGATTTTAAAATTTTATTGTTAAACTGCAAAATTGGCCTCAGGTTTTCTCTTTGTCTTCTAAATTATTATAAAACAATTTTTCTGCATAACTTCTTGATAAACCACTCTGTGCAACTATGGCACACCCTCAGTTTGTCAAAAAGTGATATTTTACAAAAGAAAAAGGAAACTTTAGACCATAGGCTGAGTTCTGTTAAAATGAGAATAAGAGTTTAAACATCGTTATAACTATGAAAATACAAGTTCACCTTTAATTATTCACTGTTTTTCTTCATTTTGCGCTGCTCTAACGAGTCCTTTTATTTCCCTTCACTTTTGAGCAAAACAAGAAAAAAATATTTATCCAAAAGAAGATGATCTCGCAATAAACTCTTTTTCCCCTTTGATAATAAAACAAAAGGCCTTCATAAATTCACCTGTCATCTTCACTCTCAAAGAAATATTGCCTTGTTTCTCCCATATTCTCAAATGTTCTTAGAAATAACAGAGGCCTAAAAGTTTAAACTTATGAGTTCTTTAGAATTGGAAATAACTTTGTTTTTTCTCATCTTTGCCCGCGAAAATAAATATAAAGGCGTTTTTGTTCTAAATATAACCTTCAAGGTTGTTTCTCTCTTCATCACTTTCCTATTCCCAATTATAGAGTCGAAATGAAAACGCTGCAGTTAGGAATATAAATAAACTGGAGGTTTTCAATATAAATTTCATCCTAACTGTTAGAAATTGTTCCTCTGAAACCTTTAGACTGCCTCTTCTCATATTCAACATGAACCAACTCGTCTCTCTCACGTTAATAATATTTTCAAAAGTTCAACAAATTAATAATAACACGTATATGGATGGGGCCAGGGGCTCATGATGACCATAACTTTTTCGATAGTGAATTTTTGAAAATGAAAGAAGAAAAGAAGTGGAGATTGAAGAGAGAAATTTGTTCAGGAAAAGGCATATTGAAGAATATTGGGGAAAGAGATGTTTTTGAAGAAATTAAAAAATATTATGAGGCCAATTTTTAAAAGGGGAAATTAATTAGAGTAAAATTAGAAAGAAAAGAGAATAAATTAAAAACAAACAAAAAAGAGTTTTAAAGGTTTCCATCAATAAAAATTTTAATTATGCGAAATGATTTTTATTTCTAAACACCCAAGATATCCCATTTTTTGTTGACGATATCAGGCAAAAAAGTAGATACCTAGTTATCGATTCATCAAGTTTTACCTTTATCTCACATCTTCTATAAAAATCCCCTCACCCCTTTATATTTCTTTTCCCTTCAATCTTCAATTCAATTGAAATCTCCCATCTCAGCTATTGCAATTGCTATTGACTAAATTAACAATTTTTTTCTGAACAATAGCATTCAAAAATTGGGATGTGACTTTATTCGAAAGCCGACTACTCATCTCCTTCCTTCGATTTTCTGAATCAATCAGTCCTCAACACGGTAAAGAATTACCATATTTCAGTTTTGGCGCAACTATGCTTCTTCTATATTGTTTAATCTAAGACAAATTTTTTTAATAGTCCAGACCTTCTCATCCCAATTAACAGTCATAGAAAACTTAGAAGACGCACTATCTGTAGGGGATGATACAATTTTCAATGAGGCAAGCTTAATAATCAGGTCGTAACAGTTTTCCCATATTACATTAATTTTCGCCCACAGAAATAAAATATATTTGATCACACTTTGCTTTATTAAAGACAACCCAAAAGACTTTTCCAGAAAGTAGGCGAATTATGGTCAAAACCATTCTCCCTCTTTCCTTTCAGTTCTGATGTGTTTCTCAAACTTTACAACCTTTTTATTTACGGGTATGTGAAAAACCCAGGGATATTTATTTTTAGATTGAGATTTCGCGCAAATGTCGCGTGTATTCCGTCAGAGTTTAACTTTGGAAAGCGGGTGGCTATGTATTGTTAGTTATTAATTTTGGACAGACTAAATCGTTAGTGATTTTGAATGATGGATTAAAATTTTAAGGCGAAACTTGCTGATCTCAAATACCAAGGCACTTCTCTTAAAATAATATATTAATAAATTAAACATTTATTGATTGTCCAACATCATGCTTAACTCTTTCAGTTTGGCTAGAGACCACTTCCTCTTCTCCTCTGAGGCTGTCACCAACGGCCATCCCGACAAGCTCTGCGATTTCATCTCAGACTCCGTCTTGGATGCCTGCTTACAACAAGACCCTAACTCCAAGGTTGCTTGTGAAGCTGCCGTCAAGTCCAACGTTGTTATGGTCTTCGGTGAAATCACCTCTAACGCTGAACTCAGCTACGAAAAGATTGTTAGAGAAGCCATCAAGAACGTCGGTTACGACAGCATTGATAAGGGTGCTGACTACAAGAACTGCACTGTCCTTGTTGCCATCGAACAACAATCCCCCGAAATCGCCAACTCCGTCCACGTTAACAAGAAGGAAGAAGATGTCGGTGCTGGTGATCAAGGCCTCATGATTGGTTATGCTTGCGACGAAACCCCCGAACTTATGCCCCTTTCTCACCAATTGTCCCTCAACATCTGCAAAAAGCTCCACGACTTGAGAGTCGACGGCACTTTGAAGTGGTTGAGACCCGATGCCAAGTCCCAAGTCACCGTTGAATACAAGACTGAAGGCAAGAGCATCATCCCCGTTAGAGTTCACACCGTCTTGGTCTCCACTCAACACGGCCCTGAAATCAGCCAAGAAGAAATTGCTGCCCAAGTCAAGGAACACGTCATCAAGCCCGTTATCCCCTCCAAGTTCCTCGATGAAAACACCATCTACCACATCAACCCCTCTGGTTCCTTCGTCGTCGGTGGACCTTGCGGTGATGCCGGTCTTACTGGTAGAAAGATCATCGTTGATACTTATGGTGGCTGGGGTGGTCACGGAGGTAATCATTTCTCTCTTAAACTTTCTTTAATCTCTTTTAGGTGGTGCTTTCTCCGGTAAGGACCCCACTAAGGTCGACAGATCTGCTGCTTATGCTGCTAGATGGGTCGCCAAGAGTCTCGTTGCTGCTGGATTCTGCAAGAGAGCCCTCGTCCAAATTGCTTACGGTATTGGTATAGCTGACCCCATCTCTGTCCACGTTGATACCTACGGAACCGTCGCTGAAGGATACACTGACCACGACCTTAAGGAAATCGTCGCCAGAAACTTCAACCTCAGACCTGGTATGATCATCAAGCAATTCAACTTGAAGACCCCCATCTACAAGAAGCTCAGTGCTTTCGGTCACTTTGGTAGAACTGAACCCGAATTCTTGTGGGAACAACCCAAGGACTTGGCTCACGAAAAGAAGAACTAAATAAAAGAGTGCCCTCTCTCTTTTTTGTTACATAGATAGATGTTGCTCTGACTATTTAAATAGTAAAGTTTTATCAATTGCGTGCCGTATCGTATCTACATATTTGTTGCATCTCCGTTTGTCATCATTTGAAAAAGAAGGGCTTGCCCTTCTGATCGGGGACTTCTCAAATATAAAAAATACTTTTTCACAAAACCCATTTGGGCACTCAGCTTTCCCTTCTGTTCAGGGGACATTTCATAACTTGATCTTTTGATCTCGTCTTCCTAATAGATTGTTTTCGCTTTGAAAGCTGACCTCTATGGCAGTTTTTGTTGTATTGTATTGAAAAACTTTATAATTTTCTAGACACCACCATCATATCAAAGAACTCAGAAGAAAGATTCCATGACTCAAGATGACAAGGCTGAAGACTACAGAGTTGAAGAATGAAGAAATTAATGAGGTCCAAAAAACAGAGTAAATTTTTCTTGCTCAATTCTGAGAGATTTCTCTTGTCTGCATGCAAAATTGATGACTTTTATTTTTGGATCAATTATTCTGGATCACTCAAAAAATTCAACAAGTCACAAACATGCGCCTTTGTTATCAATTTTTCTACCAAACCTCGAGTTTTCTTCAATTTGCAGTCTTTCTCATGCATTATCAAATTTCAGTTTTCTGGAAGAGAAAGTCCTTTATAAAATATATAAGCTGTTGGAACTCAAGCTTTCAAAAGCATTGGAGTTATAAAAATCACTAAATTTGGCTTTTTGGACTTCCTCCAACTCAGATTTTTCTTTTCGATCTCCAAAATTCTTTTCTAAATTTCGAAAATTTTTTATTGCGGAATTTCAAAAGATGGTCACTTTCTCAATGAAATTGTGTTTTACAGAAGACAAATGATAGATGAGACGTGATTCTGATCAGTATCCCAAAAGAAAATTCAACCCTTCGAGCATTTTCTCATTTCAAAGTCTCTTGATGTTAAAACTTTATTTGAAAATTCAAAATACAGTCAATCAGCGAATTGTTCTCGAAATATGAAGTTTTTCGATCCGAAAATTTATCTCTTTTCTGACTATTTAATAGCCAATTCAAAAATCTACTAACAGAGAAAAACTTGTTCTGTGTTTTTTAAAAGGGAAAACTTGTCATTCTCTCCGAGCAAGGAAAATTCAAACAAAGACAAATCAATATAATGAAAGTGGGAATAACATAGCCCCTAAAGAGAAAATAATCTGACGTTCAGAGGTTCAACAAAATAAATTGAGGGCCCTTTTCTTCAATCAGAACCTCTCAATTAATGTGTTTGTAATTTTTCGGATTTGCTCTATTATGGTTGAAAATCAAAATAAATTTAAATCTGAACTTATTTGAATGAAATTCATTTTTTATCAACTCCCTTTTGTAAAGATTGCTTTATGTTTTTAAAAATTGTAATTCTCAGTTTCAAAAAAAAATCACGAAATCATTCGGGTTTTTCTCTATGAAATTACACGTTGAATATAAAAATAAATAATATTTCTGTTGAT
>Ga0182738_1008182_pt1 | contig 10439 bp, 9 predicted proteins | sample eDN5th30CBELigMG_FD_128876 | JGI IMG/M metagenome (GOLD analysis project Ga0182738, IMG submission 128876) | Enriched Miracle-Growth compost microbial communities from Emeryville, California, USA - eDNA 5th pass 30_C BE-Lig MG (version 2)... ... | reverse complement strand
TTAATGTTGTAGGAAAAAGTGTTATTCCAACCAAATAGCAAGCGAGAAAAGAAGCAATGATTTTGATAAATTTAGCATGAGTCGGAAGAAAAAGAAAAAAAAGCTAATTCAAACCAGAATCCGAGGATGAATTTCAAAGTGCTCGTCAGGCTAAAGTTGTCTGATCTTTTTCGAAAAGTGAGCCAGAATTCATAAAAATCAAATTCAAACATTCAATTTTATTCCAAATAAAAAAATCAAGAAACTTGACCTTTATATGAAGAATTCGTTTTCCTCGTCCTTGAGTTCATCACTCTTCATCGTGACCTCTGTCGTTTGAGCTCCTTAAAACTTTCATATTCTTCAGTATCATGAAAATCTCATTTCATGCAAAAGATGAAATTCTTCATTTTGAATTTCTAAAAAAAAGAAAATCTTTTTCTCTCAAAGACTTTTCAGTTATCATCTTTTTTGATAAAGTTTTCCACCCCTTAGAGAACAAAGAAAGCAAAACTCAATCCCAAGAGAGAAGTTAAATTGTTTTAATCGTAAAATGAAAGGTTATTTTTATCAAAAAAACATCAACTTTTTTCGCTACATTAAATTTTATAACAAGCAAAACTTTGGCCAAGAAAAATAATACGATAATTCCAAGTTAAAAGCAAACCATAAAAATATTTCGGAATTTTATTCTATAACAAAACAAACAGAAAAATCAGTAAATAATCTTATCTCAAAGTTCAAGTTAAAATCGGATAATCAGCAAAAGTCAATACAGGCCTTTAAATACTCTTTCCATTCTTATTCTGTTATTTTGCAGTTTAATTTAAATCCAAATGCTCTTCTCCTCACCACATTCAAATTAAACCAACACAAATCTCCCTTTTGTGCTTTATGGCAATGAGAAGGCCGATATATTTATAAAATAGACATTTATATTTTCCTTCTGAAGGAAATTTTCGGAGAAGTTCATGGATTTTGAAATGGGTTGTTTCAAACTTTGCTTTTCAAATTTTTTCTCTCGATGATGAAAAAACTATTCAAAATAAAATGGATAAATTTGAAAATTGTCCCGATAATTAATGATAAAAACGAAAAATTTTATTCGAATTCAAGAATATTAAGTTTACAAACTCTTTCTAGAAAGATCAGAAATTCACAGTATTGCTTTCTTGCCATTTCTTCCTTCATCCATTGAACTTGCATTTTCTGGAGTATCAAAATAACTCCATCTTCAACCTCGGAAAATGCCTTTTCTCTCACAGACTGACCTCTTTTTTTTTCTCTTGAATTTTCATTGTTTCTGAGAAGTTTTTTTTTTTCGAGAATTAAGATGTGAAGAGAAAAAATAATTCGAAAAGCCATGTTCTTCATTGAATTTAGAAATTTTCGAGCAATGGGCAAAAATTTTGGTAGTTTTGCGTTTTTTCTTTCTGAAATAACAGGACCACGACAATTTCAATCAGAGAAGAGTTGTGAGAAATAGAAAGAGGCGTTTGGGTTTTTCACAGTTCAAAGCGAGATCGTGATAACAGAATTCGAATTAAAAGGAATAAGGTTGGATGCGTTTTGCATCCTTTTTTCACAAGGTATCTACCACTGCATAAGATGAGATATCCCACTTTGGATCGCTCTCTCTAGACAAACACCCAACTGAGGAATGATTTCTGGGAGTTAAAAAATGCAGGAATTGTAGGGTAAACTCAAAAAAGAAATCAAATTTGAATAGAACTTTCTACCGCACACCAGTAATTTTTGATTGTTTCCAGACTTGGAATTGTGTGTGTGTGTGGTTTAATCCCACACATTAATGAAATAATTCAATTTTGTCCATTGCGAGAATCATCCATTTCCATTCAGAATTTCAAAATAAATCATCTTTTGAAAATTATCTTTTGGCCATTTAAATGCAGAATCAATTTCTAAAAATATCATCTTGCGATCAAACAGGCTGTCAATCGTTTTACAAATTTGGCCAATCGAATTTCATGCTAATTCTAGTTGATTCACTTCCTCAGGATTTATCAGTTTTTAACTTGTGATTTTTTCTCTTCAATTTCCTTCTCTTTTTTTTTGTTTTCAAAAAAGAATTTGATTTTACTTTTTCATAAATATCTTCCCGCTGTTGCCAAGTCCCAGCTACTTCCATTGAAAAACATCGACAGCCTCATTTCATTGAAGAAAATTCTAAACAAGATCATTTTCACATGAGTTTTTGAGAGTTATACAGGAATTCTAAATAAATTAAGGGGATTAATTAAATTTGGGGATATTTGATTGGAAGATTAAGACGTTCAAGTTATCTGTTTGTGAATTTAAATATCAAGGCAAACCAATTAACATTATAAATTGATTAAATTTCATTAAGCAAGGACTTCGGTTTCTGACCTTGATTTCTACTAGGCCTCCTTGAAATGCTTTGCGAACAACAAGCCCACTCACCTTTCTCCCCTTTGTCCCAAAATTTTCCATATGGATCATGCTACTACTCACAGCAGATTCAGCCTCAGTCTACACTCTACTATGTGGATGAACCCAGCTTTGATGATCTTATCATCGTCAAGAAGCTCAATAAAGCCAATTTCCCGGTTTTCTTAACCTACTCTCCATCTCACGACTGTCAGTATGCCATGAAGGTATTTCCCTTCCAAAAAGATGGAAACATGAAACCAAATTTCCTTAACGAAATTCGTTTCACCCCTCTCAAACACAGCAACGTTATCTCCATTGTTGAATATCAGGCTCAAAAAACCATCGTGCTCGGGGACAATGAAAAAAACATCTCCTTCATTTTGATGGAATTGGCTCCTTATGGGGATTTCTTTGACATGGTCATGACTCATCAAGTTCCCTTCAATGAGAAACTCGCACGCACCTACTTCCACCAGCTCATTGAGGGCCTTGAATATCTTCATTCTCAGGGTGTTGCCCACCTTGATATAAAACTTGAAAATCTCTTGGTTGGTCAGGACTTCCAGCTCAAAATTGCAGACTTTGACAACGCCTGCATTAATGGACAATCTTTTACCAGTGCCAGAGGTACAGCCTTCTACAGAGCTCCTGAACTCATCAACGGAACCTGTCAGGACGGCTACGCTGCTGACATCTACTCTGCTGCCATCATCCTCTTCCTTTTCAAGAGCGGAGGTGTACTCCCTCATTCTGAAAATAAAATCTTTAGAGGAATGAACCTCTTTGAGATGATGAACAGAGACAATCGAACCTTCTGGCTCAAACACGCCGAAATCCAAAATAGACCACTCGAGTACTTTGATGAGGATTTCAAAGCTCTCTTCAACTCAATGACGAGATTCAACCCTTCAGAAAGAATCTCTCTTGAAGAAATCAAAAAATCAAACTGGTATAACGGACCAGTCTTTTCTGATCAAGAGCTTGCATTTGTCATGAGTCAACTCTACCCAAATGCGTAAATAATCACATCTTAATTCTCCAACTCAAAGTCCTTTGCAAATAAATTGGATAAGCCGCTTTTTAGCTTATTTTATTCAAGAGTGAATGAAGCAAGTGCCATTTTTTCTGTATTTTAAATTTCGTCTTACTGATGCTGTATGATAATTGAGATTAAGTAATCTGCTGCTCCAGATGGTTGAGGAGGAAATGTGTTGCTGTAAATGCCTTCAATTTCAATACATCGTAACATAACCAAATTGACGGCCTTCAACTCTTTCAATCAATCTTATTGTTATTGCTCGTACCTTATCTATAGATCCTTCTATTTTACACTATTTATTACTGTAATCTCTAACAGAGTTAATTTAAAAAGATAAAAAATGTATTGTCCCAAAGATCTCTCTTTTGACTCGGTGAAAGTGAATTATTAGATCGGAATGGAGGAAAACTGTAAATGAACGAATGAGGACATAAAAGTGTTAAATAAAATATACACAATTTAGAAGTAGATGGATAAAAAATTTTCAATGAATACCGCTTAATTACGAATTCTTCATCAAAAACACTTTAGAGTCATCCACATAGGATTCATTTCCAATTTCTTTCTGAACATAAGTAAAACTGGGAAACTGGTTTTTGGGATCAGCAAGAATTTTGGGATTGTTCATTGGTGTTTCCACAACAGGCTCATTCAAATAAATCTACGGGAATTTAAGAATTTTTTCCAAAAAAATTATTACTCTATCAAAGTTTCTTAAATCATCAGGCCGAGTCAAAGTGGGGACAATAGGCGGTTTCAACTTCAAAAGCTCCACATCCTCCCAGTTTATATTTTCAAAAAATGGATGTGCTTTGATCTCATCACTTCCATTGAAACCAAGTCTTTTATTTGGGTTTTTGACCAATAATTTCGACAGCAAATCCTTTGCATTTTCACTAAAATGAGTCGGCATCACATACTTGGTCTTTGGTAAAAATTATTGCAACATTTCTTCAATGAATATTTTTATTTACTTGGAGAATATCTGTGTAAAGTTGTTTTCTAATTTTGTTTGAAAAGGGAGGATACCCGGCAAGCATCTCATAAATCAGGCATCCAAGACTCCACCAATCGACAGTTTTATCATAGGCCTGTGTTCCGTTACTCAACAGAATTTCAGGAGCAAGATATTCAGGTGTACCACAAAAACTGAAACCTTTTTTCGTTGCTAATCCCGTTAAACACGAAACTTGCTACTCAATTTTTACCTTTTGAAAGTCCAAAATCAGTGATCTTTATATGCCCACTTGAATCCAGTAGAATATTCTCTGGCTTCAAATCTCTGTAGATGATATCAAGTTTTTCATGCAAATATTGCAAAGCCAAGAGAGTTTCAGCAGCATAAAATCGCACGCTATCTTCATTAAACCTTCCCTTCTTTTTTAACTGCATAAATAATTCCCCGCCAGGGCAAAAGTCCATCACTAAATATAGGGTGGTTTCGTTTTGGAAAGAATAACGGAGTCTGACGACGAACGGGTGTTGAGCTTTTTGCAAAACATTTTTTTCAGCTAATAGAGATTAGAGGATTTCTCAAAAAATATTACTCAATGCATTATCGATATGACCCCGTTGTAAAATTTCCTCCTTTTTCAAAGTTTTAAGGGCATAATACTTTCTATTTGTCTTTTTCTGAACAAGAAAGACTTTTCCAAACGAGCCTCTTCCGAGCACCTATCATTTTTCTTTTTTAAAAAATCCAGCTCAATGCAACTTACCCTGATGAGGTCAAAGTCCTTTATTGTCAGCTTTTTATTCTTCACTTGACCCGATTCTTGGCCTGATCTACTTTTAATCGACGCTCTAGTGTTGCTGCTGGTATTTTGCTTCTTTGTTGAGGTGGAGTTTAAACTTCGAAGAGAGTCCGATTGGTTCTTGTTAAATTCGTTCGCTTCTTGAGATTTATCGTTTTTCATTTCATTGTATTTGTATTTGTCCTCTTGGGCCTTTGGGTTGAGTTGTGAATCCTGACCTTTCTTTTCTTTCCCAAAACAACCTTCACATGCAGAATTAACAGCTCCCATTTTTCAATCCCTCTCGAATGCAATATTTAAAACAATAATAAATTAAGAAATAAAGCTCCAGAATTTACAATTATTTAGGCTCAACTAAATTTCCTTTTGATAGTATTTGTCAGAAAACTTTTTTTCAAGTTATAATTCTTTTTCAATGTCTCAAATTATATACAATAACTACTCTTACAAACACAGGATATTGAAATTTATTATGAATCAGTTGGCCTCAAGGACTTGTTTTAAATTTTTTATTGTTTCGAGAAGGTCATTTTGTTCCTGAGCAACATCTTTGACCTCATTTCGAAGAAGTAAGAAATGTCGAGTCATATCATCCTTTATTTTAGAGTGATTAACTCCACGAAGCGTTCTAGAAAATATTCAAATAAATTCATTTTCTCATCCAGTACCTGTCAATCCTCTTCATGTTTTGCATATGACTTTTGAGTTTGGCTGTATTTTGATGATTTAGTTTCTTCTTTAAATTCACATCTTTAACCCTCTTATTTGTTAATCGTATTTTAGCCATATTTGTCAACACATATGCAGCCTCTTTCTCTAATTCTGATCTCAATTCAAGTCTCTGTAAAACTGTCAATACCTACGAAAATTTTGTTATTTTCAACAATACAAATAATTTGGGGTACATGTTCTTGACCTGATTCCATAGACAGGATATTTGTCAATGTGACAACAATTAACGAAACAACAAACACGCCCCAAAGACAAACCAACAATGTGGTTATTTTCCCAAATAATGTTCTAGGATAATAGTCTCCATATCCAACAACAGTCATAGTAACGACAACACACCACATTGAATTCCAATAGGAGTTAAAATCATTTAGACCCAATTCTAAATCTCTATTCAGTGGCCTTTGAAAAAAGCTATTTAAATAATTTCATTGGAAAAGATTTCCTCACTTTTCACAGATTCGAAGAAGATATCCGAAAATGAAAATGCTGAGGCCGAATGATAATGTCACCACCACCGATGGATTCTTTTTGGTTAAACAGCGACAAGCAAATAGATAGTCATTTGTTGTTCCATACATTTGCCTTCATGAATTATTAAGGACAACTTTAGAGTAAGTACGTTATCCTTTGAGCTCGAGGTGATCGATATAAAGTTGTGTTGATGATAAACCTGAGAATAATATAGACTCGTAATACAATCAGCAGAGACAAGAGATCATTGAGATCATAATAATAACTCAAGTTGTTTTCAAACACATTTGTCAAGTCAATTCTTATATCTGTCAAGTTTTGAGGATCGCTTCAACTGAGAGAATATCTTACCACGGGTGAAAGGGTAAGGCTGAAGTAATAATGTGAAAGTTTCGATGAGGAGAAGCCAAAGTCCTCCAGTATTTTTGAGATTTGCACTCGACTCCAAAAGTTTTTTCGCTTTTAGATATTCTATTCTCTCAAGCAGTGTAAAAACATTCAAGAAAACTTTCAAAATTAAACAAAAGCCCTTTTGCAAACTTTGCTTACTCGCTATAATGGTGCTGCCGAAAATTGTCCAAAGTAGCGCCTTCAATAGTTTCGTATCCCGCTGTTCAAATTCAAGATCATACTTTTGAGAGAGTTTATTATTCACTTAGCCCCTTTGAAATACTTACGGCCATAATTGTTAAAAAGGCTCCAATTAAAGCAATGATGCCAGTGCTCATGTCCATAACTTGAAATCGCTGAAATTTCACTTTTGATAAAGACCCATCTTCAAAGGTTTTTGGTTCATCGTTTTCAAAGAATTTCATTAGACTCTGTTTTCCTTCAAACCTTGGCGAAGATATATTCTCTTCCGCTACTCGGTGAGTATTCACATCAAAGTTCTGGTATTCCGATTCGTTCAATGCAGCACCACCACCACTTAAAGGAATCTTGCTTCCGTAGAGATAGGGCTCAGGAGATATCTGCATTTGACTTTTTCTTGAGAAAAGTGAAGGTGTGCGATTATGAGTCTGGCCACTTTTTTGACGAGCATGAATAGACTTTGAATTTTCATCAGTTTCATTCCCTGTTGCTGGGTGAGTCTTCATTTGACTTTTATCTCTCTCTTTTTGAGAATTAAACTTGCACTATTCCTTAATAAAGATAGAAGTTATACAGTTTGAATTATTCAGCCTGATGCTTAATTTCAACATTTTAAAATAATAAATTTGGAAGAAAATAACTGATATCTCTGTGAAAAGCGGAGTCAATAAATTTAGTATAATATGAAGAATGCTTAATTTATATGAACAACATAACATGTATTTTATTTTATACTTTGAGGAAGGGAGTTGTGAAACCAAACAAAAAACAAAAATGTTTGAAAAAATTCTCAATCATCACGTTCGAAAAAAAAATCCTTAATTTAATATTTTTGGGGAGATTTAGGAGTGATTTCTTGGATGAATTCGCTGTAAGAAACTTTTCCATCTTGGTTCTTGTCATATCTGTCGACTAAGCTTGAGATTTCCTTTTGAGAAGGGAAAAAGCCGTTGTCAATCAACATATTCTTGAATTCAAAGGAGCTAATGAATCCATTGTTGTCTCTGTCAAGAGCCTTGAAAGCTTCCCATAAATTGAAGAGAGGTCTTCTGTTGAGTCTTTGTCTAATGCTTTCAGAAGAAGCTTCGTTGCTGATGACTTTATTCAAAACCTTCTTGAGGAGGAACAAGGTTTGTTCACTGAAAACCTAAACATGCGTGTAAGTTTTATGTATCCTAAATTTCTCTTACATCGCCCAAATTGGCACCTTGAGTGAAAGCAGGTTCTCTCTTGTTCAGGATCTCAGCGTATTCACCATCCTTTGGGGCCAAGAGTTCAGAAAAGTCAGCAAATCTATATAAATTATAACTATTCAACTCTAAATTCGCAAAATTTACCTGAGGAGCCCATCGTTATCTCTATCGAATTTTCTCAAGACAAGGTAAAGTTCGTCAGTGGTTGGGAAGATGGACAATTCGTTCAATCCATTCTTTAAATCTCTCTTTCCGACTGAGCCAACACCCTCCAAGTCAAAGAACTTAAAGGTGTCCAAAAGATTAAAGTCTCTTCTGAGAGCGAGATCGATCTTAATGCTTTCCAAATCCTTGTCGAGCTCGATTTGTTCCTTGAGAGCTCTAGCAAGTTGGTCTTCTTCATTTCCTTTCATGGGAGAAAGGACTTCTCTGGCAATACCCTTTGATCTTGCGCTTTCTCTCAAAGGACTGCTTTCTCTTGAGGGGCTTCCAACTCTCTTGGTTGGGGTTCTGAAAGTTGATCTGGAAACGTTGAATTCGGCCTCAACTTGGCTTTCTTGAAGCTTCTTAGTCAATGAGTCTCTAACTGGGCTCAAAGCTTGTCTGGCTGGGGATCTTGCGCGAGCGGAATTATGAACATAATCGATGTAGTCATAGTTGGTAAGCTTGCTTGCACTCTCAGCAAAAACATTGGATCCTGGGGAAGCAACAGAAGTTGTTCTTAAAGGGGATGAAATTCTAAAGTGTCTAATAGGAGATGCTTCTTGGCGAATTGGTGAGGCAACTCTGCGAGTAGGAGAGGCAGTTCTACGAAGAGGAGAAGCTTCTTGACGAATTGGTAATGTCACTCTACGAGGAGAGGCTTCTTGACGAAGAGGTGAGGCAACGCGACGAGTAGGGGAAGCGACTCGACGAGGGGATGCTTCCTGACGGAGGTGTGAGGCAACTCGACGGGTAGGGGAAGAAACTCTGGCAATGTGACTTTCTGAAATAGCTCTATGGAATTCAGAGTAAGTGATTCTTCCATCGACATTCCTGTCAACACTTCTAAGCAATGCTATGACTTCAGTTTCGAGGATTGGGATGTCATTATTCTTGAAGAAAAGGTAAAGAGAATCGAAATTGATGTATCCGAGCCCATCTTGATCAATGGCTTCGAAAAGAACGAGGGGGTTGTAATCGTAGCGATCAGCCAACTCTCGCTTCAAAAGGGCAATCTTGGTGTTTGAATCAATCTCTTTTTCGAAAATACGAGCAAGGGCAAATTCAATTTCGTATGGGAGAACTTCGTCTCTGGCAACAGAGTAGGTTTCTCTTTGAGTAGCGAGCTGTCTTAAAACACTGCTTGTCTTTGGGAGGGTGATGTTAAGAAACTCAGTGTAAGAAATTCTATCTTCTCCCTGAGTGTCGTGTTCTCTGAAGATGGTAAGGATGTCCTTTTCAGTTGCTGCAACATCAGTTTCCCTCAGGTAGTCGAGAAGTTCAAAGCTTGTGATGAAGCCATTGCCATTGCGATCAATGCGCTGGAATGCAGCATATGGTTCGAAAGCTGATTTCTCAGCAAGGACCTGGCGAGTGATTTCAATTTGTTTTTCTCCGTCAGCGATGGCTTTGAGGAGGTCAGCCAGTCTATATTGAGTTTGAACACTTGGCATTGAGGATATTAATAAAATCTTGTAAAAGGTTGAATTGGGTTTTAATTTTAGATTATTTTTCTGCTTTTTCCGAAAGAAATTTATATGCGAAATTAAATTTTAAAACAAAAGTTTAAATATTTTCAAGTTGTAATTGTCGTCGTCAAGGGGAAAATCAACTCGGAGAGACGAACTCTTGGACTAATCTTTCTTTTTATTTAAACTCTCTTGGAAAGCCTTTCTTCTTCACGCTTAGTTTTCCCTTGTCCGAAGGCCTTTGCCTTTATTGTCGAAAAAAATTTCACATCATCTTTCCGAGTTGGGCATGCATCTCTTATTGAATAATTCAACTCCTATAAATAAATGGATAATTTGAAACGGCTTCTTTTTTCTAAAACGGAAAATAGGAATCCTCCTTCTGAGAATAAAAACTTTCCAATCCATTTCTTCAATATTGAAAGCAGAAAAAGTTCAGAGAAGAAAACTCATGCTCACTTTAGACTTTTGTTTAAATTGTTCATTTTCCCAACTTTTCTGATTTCCTAAAACACTTCTGCTTTGCGAAAATGACCCAAAAAATTTTTCACTAAAAAACTCTGAATAATAATAATAACAATCCTTTGTTTTGGCT
>Ga0182738_1008181_pt1 | contig 10439 bp, 6 predicted proteins | sample eDN5th30CBELigMG_FD_128876 | JGI IMG/M metagenome (GOLD analysis project Ga0182738, IMG submission 128876) | Enriched Miracle-Growth compost microbial communities from Emeryville, California, USA - eDNA 5th pass 30_C BE-Lig MG (version 2)... ... | reverse complement strand
ATTTTTTTCTGAAAATAAAAACGGAAAAAACTCTAAAGATATATTTTCGTCTTATATATGAGGTTAAATTTATAATCTGTAATTTTATTCTGCGAGAGTCGATTCTTTAAATGACACATCTCAAGACCATAAAGCTGAAAGCTTTACATCATCCTGAGTATCACTTGACAACACGACTCAAACTTCACATTCATACTGAAGATTTTAATGCTCAAAGAGCTTGTCTCAACAAGTACTTCCCAAAATACTATAGAAATCTGACCATCGAGATTCCTGCAAAAGACCGACTCTCTGTAACAAAGCTTCGGCAAACAAAGGTTATTGATCGTTTTACTGGTGGTCTTGATGATTCCGACGTAATTTCTAAACTTGAGCAAAGAATTTTCAGAAATAAGAGGAAATCAGTCAAATCTCTGCCTCTCTTTTTCAGCCCCTCCGACAGGAAAAGGTTTAGATATCGAACCATCCCACCCGGGCGTCCTCAGTTTTCTACTTTCTTTCCAAGACTAACATCTCTGAACCTTTCTTTGATAGAAAAGCTAGATCAGAAAAGAATGAGATCGCTTTTTGTGAGCAGAGAGTTGGAACAAAAAATAAAGCATTCTTATGGCTACTTTTGGAATGGCTTGAGATGTTTGGAACACCTCGAAATATCAAGTAGGAACTATAACTTTTGGTTCATGATTCAAGAAGTCAACTCCTCGCCACATTTCTTATCATCCTTGAAGACGTTCAAGCTTTCTCTCATTTTTTCCCCAGATCCCAAGTTCAATTCGCGCGTGCGAGATTTGCTTCACCAGCTGGCAAAGAATAGACACTTGCTGAACCAAGTCACTCATTTGGACTGTGAGAAATTTCTAATCCTGCATTATTATGACGATGTAATGGGTTCAATCTTGGCCCAATGTACCAAACTGGTTTCTGTGAACATTCTCATTGGAAGAGAAGCTTGGTATTACGCAGATGTCAAGGAGATTTTCAAAGAGCATGAAGGTACACAAGTTTTTCAGCAGCTTGGAAAAATGAACAAATTGCACACCTTGAATGTTTCAGCCTTCGGCATAAAATCTTTTGTGCAACATTTTTCAGTTCCTTTATCAGTAAGAAAACTCATCCTTTATGTTGGAAAATCCTTGAAAGACACGAGTTGGCTTGATTTGTTTCAAGAGCCTGAATACAACTTTTTTGAACGTTGGAAGGGATTGTCCAATCTCCAGACCCTCAAATTAAAGATCCGCATGATTAAAAACCCTCATGATCTTTTAGAGAAGTTTGTACACCCCTTATTTGAAGCATTCAAAGGCTCTTGGTTAAGGAAGCTCAGATTAGAAGTGACAGAACCAGCTTATTTCTTAGATACTGATAAGGTGGAAGTTATAGATTTTTCTCAGCTCCCAGAGAAGATCTCGGCATTAAAGCAATTGGAGTCTTTCAAAGTTTTAGCAGACAATTGGAAAGTTACCCTTGACCCAACGAAAAGTCACTTTCTTTCTGGCCTAAAGAAATTTGCAATTGATGGTCTGTTCCCTGAGAAATTTGATTCTCAAAGCTTCCTTCAATCACTTGTGTCCTCCACCGCTGGAAAAGATAAATATCAGAAGATCCTAAAATTGTCCAAGTTCTCTTTCGAATCAATCGAAATCTTTGACGAATTTCTGAAGCTTGCCAAGAAGGCAGCGAGATCAGGAAACCTAGTGCTTAATGTAAAACTTGCTCTTTTTGTTGATAAAGACTTGGAAAAGCTTTTCAATTATTTTAAACAAACTATCAATTTGGGAGAGAACTGCACTGTGGCTCTAAAGATTTGGTTGATGCCTCCTGCTTCTTCTAACGCAAAAAATAAAAAGCTTTCTGAAAGCAATAAGACTGCTTTTAAAACGATATTTGGTAGCTTAAAATTAAGAGTTATTCAAAGAGGAACCTCTTCTGGTTATAATAAAACATTGCTTGAATTTTAAATTGTAAATATATTTCATATGGTGGTCAATTTATAAGGTTAAAACTCTTGTTATTCTTTGCGAATTATCTTTTAAAAAACGTTTTGATAGACAAGTCGAATCCATTTTCTCGCATCCTATTGAGAATTGGGGAGACAATGAAGACGGCTTTTTCCAATTTTTTCTGAAGAAGGAAAGAGGAAAAACCCAAAACATATTTTTGTCTTATGAAGAAATTTTTGTCTAAGATTTAATAAAATACCCTTTAATTTTTATTCTTCCATCTCTTCCAATTTTTATGATACACCTCAAGACAATAAAGCTGAAAACTTTACACCACCCTGAGTATTATCGAACGAAGCAGCTTGAACTTCGCCCTGAAATTGAAGATTTTAATGCTCAAAAATTCTGTCTTTCTAAGTACTTTCCAAAATATTACAGGAATCTAGGCACTGAGATTCGTTCCAAAGAATGGTCCTTTGTAAGAAAACTTCGACAAACAAAGACAGTTAACCATTTTACTGGCTGTACTCAAGTCTTTCGTACTGGGGCTGACCGCCACAACAAAGCACTTGATGAGCTTGAACAAAAAATTTTCAGAAATAAAAGGAAATCAGTCAAATCTCTGCCCCTCTTTTTCAGCCCTTCTGAAAAGTGGTTGGTGTCAAAGGGAAGCCGCCAGCCCGGGAGGCCTCAATTTTCTCCTTTCTTTCCAAAACTGACCTCCCTTAACCTTTCTCTGATAGAAAAATTAAAGTGGGAAAGAATGAAATCACTTTTTGTAAACAGAGAGGTGGAACAAGAGATAAAGCGTTCTTATGGTTACTTTTGGAGCAGCTTGAGATGTTTGGAGCATCTCGAAATATCAAGTGAGAACTCCAGTTTTTGGTTCATGATTCAAGAGGTCAATTCATCACCATGTTTCTTATCATCCTTAAAGACATTCAAACTTTCACTGGTTTTTCGTTCTGATCCAAAGTCAAATTCGCGTGTGAGAAACTTGCTTCACCAGATAGCGAAAAATAGGAAACTATTAAACCATGTGACTCATTTGAACTGTCAAGAGTTCGAAATATTACACCACTTTGATGAAGTAATGGGTTCAATACTCGCTCAATGTTCCAAAGTGATTTCTCTGAACATTCTCGTAGGAAGAGAAGCTTGGTATTGGGCAGATGCCAAAGAGATTTTCAAAGAGCATGAAGGGACAGAAATTTTCAAGCAGATCGAAAAAATGAGCAAACTGCAAGCATTGAATGTCTCAGCTTTTGGCATAAAATCTTTTGTGAAAAACTTTTCTGTCCCTTTATCAGTTCGAAAACTTGTTCTTTATGTCGGAAAATCCTTGGTAGACAAAAGCTGGCTTGATTTGTTCCAAGAACCAGAGTATCACTTTTTTGAGCGCTGGAAGGGATTATCAAATCTGCAGACCCTCGAATTAAAGGTACGCTACATCATGAAAACTCCCAACGATCTCTTACATAAGTTTGTGAATCCTCTACTCGAAGCTCTCCAGGCTTCGTGCTTGAAAAAATTTAAACTCGAAGTCGTAGAGCCAGCTTATTATTGTGTAAGTGATGAAGCTGTTCTGGATTTTTCTTTACTTCGGATGAAGAGCTCGGCACTCAAAAAATTGGAATCTTTCAAAATCTTGGCAGATGGTTGGAGAATTACACTTGACCCAAAGTATAGCCACTTTCTTTCTGCCTTGAAAAAATTTGCAATTGTTGGTATATTCCCAGAGGAGTTCGATCCAAAAAGCTTCCTGAAGGGGTTTGCCACTGCTCAGTATCAGAAGACCCTCAACTTCTCTACATTCTCATTCAAGTCGATTGAAGCTTTTGATGAATTTCTCAAACAAGCCAAGAAAGGAGCTCAATCAGGAAGTCTAGTGCTTTATCTCAAAATCGAGCTTTATATTGAAAATATTCGAGTGCTTTTCAATCATTTTAAACAACCGATTAATTTGGAAGACAACCTTAGTGTAGCTTTACATATCTGGTTGATGCCTCCTGTTCCTCGTGGCGCAGAAAAGAAAGAGCTTTCTGAGGATGACCAGAGTGCTTTTAAACGAATATTTGGCAGCTTCAAGTTGGACGTAACCCAAAAAGGGACTTCTGGCCGCTTGAATTGGAAGTTACTTTAACTCTAGAAATATTTAGTAATATTCATATAACGAATTTATAAGATTAAATCTCAATCATAAACAAAAATTCGTTCTTAGGAAATCATAAGAATCCAGGTTCAAATAAGCCGGATGAATTCTGTTCAAATAATTTCATTGCAATTAATAGCTTTTTTTATAAACTCGAAGAAATTTAAGATTTTAAAGACTTTAATTAATTAATTTTATCTTGCGTGTTAAAAAAATATGAAAAATGTCAAAACCATAATAAAACCAATACAAATACATCATGCTGAATATTATCTCTCAAAGCGACTCGAGCATCATCACCCAACAATCAAAATTCGGAGTACCTTCTCAGAAGCTTGCCTTTTGAAATATTTTCCGAAATATTACAAGAATCTCGAAACAAATTTATCATCAAAAACTTCTTGGGCTTTAATATCCAGGCTTCGGCTCACAAAGACAATTGATAGTTTCCTTAGCGTTCATAAAGATAACATCGATAAAGCTAAATAAAGTAAATTTCTCACTGAAATCGAACAAAAGATATTCAGAAACAAGAGGAAATTCCTCAAATTTCTGCCTATCTTTGGCCCTCCTCCAACTCTCTTGTTAAAAAGAGGATATAAATCCACAGTAAGCACCTACTTTCCAAGAACCCAATCATTGGATCTTTCAAAAATTCTTCAATTAAATCTCTTGAATTTCGAAAAGGTCTTTCTGAATAAAGCTCAAGAGCGGAAAATTTCAAGCTCATATGGCTATTTTTGGATGATTCTAAAGAACCTGAAACAACTAAAACTGTCAAATAAGAATTATCGTTGTTGGTTTCTTATCCAAAAACTCAATGCTTCGCCATGTTGACTAAAATCTTTGAAGATATTGGAGCTTTCGATTACAATCCCATATAATGGAAGATACATAGAGTATACTCGCAATTTCCTTCATGAGCTCTCTCAAAATGAACATTTTTTTAAATATCTCACTCATCTCGACTGCAAAGACTTTCAAGGATTCCAATATTTCGATGAAATCTTGACTCAAATCCTCACTCAATGCTCCAAACTGGTCTCATTCTCCTTCCCTATAGGAAGACAAGCGAATTATTATTCTTCAGCTGATGAAATCTACAAAGAATGCGAGCAGAATAATGTGTTGAGACATCTAGAGAATATGAACCATTTGAGAATTTTAAATGTATCCGTTTATGGCTTCAAGAGTTTTGTTGAGCTTTTCTCTCTTCCAAAATCTCTTCAAAAATTAGTCCTCAATGTCAGACATTCCTTCTATGATCTCACACTGATTGATCTCTTGAAGAAATCAAAACTAAAGCGTTTTAAGAAGTTAGATCAGATTGAGATTCTCAAGATAAAGCTTCCAAGAATTCTGGAATCTTCTCAATTATTACAGAAATTTGTCGTCCCTTTGCTTCAAATGACGCCAAACTTGCGAAAATTCCGATTAAAACTGAGGACGTCACCTGCCTACCGAGCAAAATGCAAGCCTATCGATTTATCAGAACTCCTCGGGAATATGGATAATTTAAAGCAACTCGAGTCGATCAAGATCTCAAACTATCCCTCAAAATTTTCTGCTAGCTCAAAGACTGAATCATTGATCCAGTTTGATCCAAAGAAAAGTCTAGTGATTCTTTCAAAGTTGACAAAAATTGGATTGTATAGTGAGTTCTTTGGAGACTTTGATTTCAAAAGTTTCGTAAAATTATTCAGTTCTGTTGGAGAAGCAAAAAAGAAGATAAAGTTGGCAACGTTATCTCTTGACTCATTCAATATTTTTTGTGATTATGTGAAGCTTGTCAATAACACAGCAAAAGCAAGAAGAGTAGGATTTGATTTGGAGATTACTCTCTCTGTAAAAAGCCTTGAAGAACTACTTGGGACTTTCACTCAACCTCTTATTTTGGAGAGAAATGTTGAGATAAAATTGAATATATATTTAATATCGCAATCTGAAGAGCAGAGATTGTCGATTTCTGGGCAATTAAAGGAGCAATTTTGGAGAATATTTTGTGATTTTGAGTTGAATATGACTCAGGTTGTCCTGAACCCAAGTTTTTATTCTTCCAATTTTTATGATACCAGTGTAGTTATTTATCATCACCAGCCGCGTATATTTCCATCATTCTTAAAAACCTAACCAAGAGAATAAAAAGATTGATAATATTATATTTGAAGAGACTTTTTATTTGTAAATCCTCATTCTTCTACTGTCGAAAATACTTTAACGTTTTTTTTCATTTTGAGAGACAAAAATTTGAAAAATTCTTTTGGATTTCTCTCAGTTTGATTTTTTTTTTTGTCGAAAATTTTTCTTCCTCAATCAATATTGCTTTTGAAATCTCTCAAGTTCAAAAATGAACAACTTTTTCATATGAAAACCTGATCTCAGAATTTCTACTCTCAGAAATTGCTTGGCAATTTACTCGTTGAAAAAGAAGTTTTGAAGAGGTTTCAAGATTGAAGTTTTTCTCAGTAATTATTTTATTGGCCAATACTGATGAGAATAATTTTTTTAATAGATTGGGAGATTTTTAAAATCAGTCCCTTTTGAATGGAATTTATCAGTCCAAACTGTACAATCAAATTAACTTTCTGATCAACTTGCTTCGAATGAGACAGACAAAATATGCAAAGTAAATCCTAATTCATGATCTAATATTCAAAACTTAGGGAGACTAATTCAAATAAAATTAGTCATTCTCTTGAAAATGGCAAGTCTCAAAGTAGTGGGATCATGAATTTTGAAGGTTGATTTAGGGATTACTCTTTCTGTTGGATAAAATCCTCAGATATTACACTGAAAAGGTTGAAAGCAATTGCTACAAAACTGGATTTAAGCTTGAAGCATACTCTTAATGGTACTTCAAACTTGATTCTAACAGATGAAATTATGGAAAAGTTGGCACGGATATTTGGTGATTTCCAATATAACTTGATTGAGATGAAGTCAATTCCACAATATCATACATTTCGTTATCATATTTAGTTTCTTAATCCTCGTCTTTATTCTTAAAATAAAGTTTATGAGAACTTGTTTTATTTCGGGAACCTAAAATGATTGTTTGAAAAAAAAATAATGGAAAATTTCTTTAAAGAATTGGAAGAAAGAAAATTGAAAAATAATCAAGCTTGGCCTTTGTTCAAGGTTTTTTATCTTTGCAACTTTGAAACTTTGATGATTCGAATTTTTTAGAAATTGCTCTGCTTATGAAAGAAATATATAAAACTCCCGAAATTTGGAAAAAATAAACTCTTTGGGAGGAAAAAGAGCAAAATTTTGCGGATTTTTATTTATTTTCAAGACTCAAAGCATAATTTTCACAAGTTAAGCTGAGAAATCTGTAATCATATTTGAAAATTTTGCTGGAATTAACGAGACAATTCTAGACAGATCTATTTTAAAGAGTTAAAGCTTCTGATCAGCCTGACTTATATTATTAATTTTCAGCAATTTCAGAATTATAAATCCAGCAAGAAATTTCGAATTAACAAGATAAAATATTTAAAAACACCAAGTCATAAAGCTATGAAGTCCAAAACTCAAAACCATCCTAAGCAACCTTCTGATCAATCTCTTGATGTCCAGCTGGATTGTCCTTTGAAGTACGATGAACTCAAAGCTTTCCTTAGTTATTCTTCAACATCTCCAGAGACGCTGGCTCTCAACTTTCCTAAGGAATGGCAAGGAACTTCGTGGACTAAACTCTTTGAGAGTGAACGAGCAGAGGGCACCTTATCAACAAATTTCTTAAAGGTTTGGAAGGAAAAATTAGAAAATCTTCAGAATCTTGAAATGGAATTGCCAATCATAAAAAAATCAAACGAATCACTTGAGAAGCTCCTTCTTCCCTTATTCAAAGCCCTTCCAGCTCTCAAAAGTTTTAAGTGTAATCCCAAAACTGTAGAAGATAATGATGCTGAAGACAAGGATTATGATGAGAAAATAGGGGCTTTCCCATACGACATACTGGATTTCACAAGATTTATGGATTGTCTTGAGGAAAAGAAGGAGCTTGAGATTTTTGAGATGAATTATCAAGAAGATGAGGATCCATTGGCGAGGCCTCGTTCAACAATAAAATTTCATCCAAAGAAGCAATATTACCTTGCTGAAAATTTAGAGAGAGTCTCACTTCGCTTTAAGTTTTTCAAAGACTTTGACTTCCATAGTTTCTTTGGAATTCTCTTGGCGAATCATGGATCAATAAAAGATGTGAAATTGTCAATGATATATTTCGATTGCCCTGATGCTTTGAATGGATTCTTGAGGTTGATTGATGAGAGATTATCAGAGTCTGAAAATATGAAACTGGATCTAGAGATTTCTCTTTATATTGATAATTTAGATAAAATCTTTTGCTATTTTAATGAACCAATTATTCTGAATAAACAACAGGTTGCTGTCAAGTTAAACGTCATCTTGAAGCCTCCATTTGGAACTCCAACCATAAAAATGACAGATGAAATAAAGGATGATTTTGGAAGAATATTTGGCAATTTTCAATATAATTTTATTGAATTCAAGTTATATAATGAAAGCTCTGGTCCGTTTGCATATAAATATCATATTAGGTCTCGTAGTTCATAGATTGAAATTATGATGATGGTGAATTGTATGAGTCTATTTGAACCTTGTTTTGTTTCAATAAAATAAAATTTAAAGAATTTTTTAAATGAGAAAAATTTATTTAAAAAAAAAAGATCTCTTTGAATGTTTTTTGCCAGACTTCCACAAAATTTACCTTTTTGAAAAACCTTCTTGCTTCAGATTGAAAATGCAAAAAAAAAAAAATCTCTAGGGTTTTAGAAATGCTTCATTCACTAGTCTTTCAAAACATCTCTCACTTTAAAGAAATTTTAATGTTTTTTTTTTGTTCTTTTGAAAAACTGACAAAGATTTAGAGTCTTTTTAAAAGAAAATCAGAATCATCATATTAAGGTTTACCAAAAAAACTTATTTGCATCTCTCCTGATTAAATACGATAATTTGGTATCAATATTTGATCAACAAGGATATTCTTTGCTTAATTTTATACAAATTAAAAACAATAAATCTTAGTAAGAGCTTTGTTAAAGTTATATAATATTAAAAATGGCAAGTCCTCGAGCTATAAAGCCCAAAGATTTACAGAACCCCGCGCATTAATTGAATAAAAAATTTCAAATCCATTCCAACAAAGATTCAAGTCTTGGTCTTCGACAAGCTTATCTTGTGAAATATTTTCCCAAATACTATCACCATTTAGAGAGTGAAATTCTGAAAGAGCCATCATGGCGTCTGATATCCAAGCTGAATCAAGCAAAAATCACGAAAAATCTAGTTTTTACATAGCTGAAAAAGGCTTCATTCCCAGAACCTTCAAGTCTCTGGGGAGGATTGAACAAAAGATATTCAGAAATAAAAGGAAATCTATAAAATATCTCCCCGCTACTGGCTTCTTTCTTGATATCAAGCCTCAAATTCTCTCCTTCTTTCCAAGAATTACTTCCTTGAACTTCAATCAAAAGCCTCAGTTTCGAAACTGGGAAGATGAAGAGGACATTCCCAAGGAAACGATCCTGAAGCTTTATGGACACTTTTGGAAGACTTTAAGATGTCTGAAGCATCTTAAATTGTCCACGAACAATCTCTGCTTTGGATTGTTATTGAAGCAAATTGACTCATCTCCACTTTTGCTGTCATCATTAGAAACTTTCGAGATCAATTTTGATGATGATTATGATAATACTTCTCAATATAAAGCAAGATCTGAGGAATTGCCTCAAACTAAAAACCTTTTGAAGAGTCTAACGCATTTAATCTGAATGGCGAAGCTGTTCTCCAGAATTAATAAGTCCAGTTCTTGATAAATGTCTGAAATTGACTTCATTAACTTTACCTTGGAAAGCAAGTGTATCTTGTGAAAAGAAAATTCAAACTTTAGACTGCCTGAGAATATTGAATATCTTGCTCCATGATGAGCTCAAAACCTTCTTTGATGCCTTTTCCATTTCTCCAGAAACACTTGTTTTGAGATTTCCTGCCAGATGGCAAGGCACTTCCTGGGTCAAACTCTTTGATAATAAGCTGATAGAGGACACCAATTTCTTTGAGATTTGCAAAGAAAAATTACAACATCTCCAAAATCTCAAATTAGAATTGCCAATCATTAAAAAGTCTAACGAGTCACTTGAGAAGCTCGTTCTCCCCTTATTCAATGCTCTTCCATCCCTCAAAGCCTTTGAATATCATCCCAAAGCGGCAGACGATAATAATGCTGAAGAGAATGATGATTTTAGTCGAATGGGGGCTTTCCCACATGATATATTGGATTTCACGCAATTCATGGATTGTATTGAATCAAAGAAGGAGCT
>Ga0182738_1008180_pt1 | contig 10439 bp, 2 predicted proteins | sample eDN5th30CBELigMG_FD_128876 | JGI IMG/M metagenome (GOLD analysis project Ga0182738, IMG submission 128876) | Enriched Miracle-Growth compost microbial communities from Emeryville, California, USA - eDNA 5th pass 30_C BE-Lig MG (version 2)... ... | reverse complement strand
TGCGGCATCGTCGTCTCGCCGCTGATCGCGCTGATGCAGGACCAGGTCGAAGCCTTGCGCCAGCTCGGCGTGCGCGCCGAGTTCCTCAACTCCACCCTCGACGGCGACACCGCCGCGCGGGTCGAGCACGAACTGCTGGCCGGCGAACTCGACCTGCTCTACGTCGCCCCCGAGCGCCTGCTCACCCCGCGCTTCCTGTCCCTGCTCGACCGCTCGAAGGTCGCGTTGTTCGCCATCGACGAGGCCCACTGCGTCTCGCAGTGGGGCCACGACTTCCGCCGCGAGTACCGCGAACTCACCTTGCTGCACGAACGCTGGCCCGGCATCCCGCGGATCGCGCTGACCGCCACCGCCGACCCGCCGACCCAGCGCGAGATCGCCGAGCGCCTGCAGCTGGAAGGCGCGCGCCGCTTCGTCAGTTCCTTCGACCGGCCCAACATCCGCTACACCGTGGTGCAGAAGGACAACGGCAGCCGCCAGCTGCGCGACTTCCTCGAAACCCATCGCGGCGAAGCCGGCATCGTCTACTGCCTGTCACGGAAGAAGGTCGAGAAAACCGCGGCGGCGCTGGCTGAACTCGGCTACGACGCCCTGCCCTACCATGCCGGCCTCGACGCCACACTGCGCGCGGAACACCAGCGCCGCTTCCTGCGCGAGGAAGGCGTCGTGATCGTCGCCACCATCGCCTTCGGCATGGGCATCGACAAGCCGGACGTGCGCTTCGTCGCCCATCTGGATCTGCCCAAGTCGATCGAGGGCTACTACCAGGAAACCGGCCGCGCTGGCCGCGACGGCGAGCCTGCCGAGGCCTGGCTATGCCACGGGCTGGGCGACGTGGTGCTGCTCAGGCAGATGATCGACAACTCCGAGGCCGGCGAGGAACGCAAGCGGCTGGAGCGGCGCAAACTGGATGCACTCGTGGGCTACTGCGAAACCATGCGCTGCCGCCGCCAGGTGCTGCTGGCCAGCTTCGGCGAGGAGTATTCGGCCAATGGCGCGGGCCAACCCTGCGGCAACTGCGACAACTGCCTGACCCCGGCCGAGACCTGGGATGCCACCGTTGCCGCGCAGAAGGCATTGTCGTGCGTGTACCGCAGCGGCCAGCGCTTCGGCGTGACCCATCTGGTCGACATCCTGCGCGGCGCGGAGACCGAGCGCGTGGTGCAGTTCGGCCACGACCGGCTGTCGACCTTCGGCGTCGGCGCAGACCTGGACGCGCGCGCCTGGCGCGGCGTGTTCCGGCAGCTGGTGGCCGCCGGCCTGCTCGACGTCGACACCGAAGGCTACGGCGGCCTGCGCCTGACCGACGACAGTCGCGCGGTGTTGCGTGGCGAACGCACGGTGATGCTGCGCAAGGAGCTGCCGCGGAAGAAGCAGCGCGAACGCAGCCGCGGCGCTGGAGGTACCACGCCGACGATCGAACTGTCAGCGGCCGAGCAGCCGCTGTTCGACGCCCTGCGCGACCTGCGCACGCGCCTGGCGCGCCAGCAGAACGTGCCGCCCTACGTGATCTTCAACGACGCCACCCTGCGCGGCATCGCCCGCCTGCAGCCGGCCTCGCTGGACGAGCTGGCGCAGGTCGGCGGCATCGGCGGCAGCAAGCTCGAGCGCTATGGCGAGCAGGTGTTGGCGACGTTGCAGGGCGCGTAATGAACGACGGCCCCGCGCCCGCCGCGATCGTGTCGCGGACGGGAGGCGGGGCCGCCATGGGCCGAAGCCCGGCCGGTCAGCGCTGGCTGCTGACCTTGATTTCCACCCGGCGATCCGGCCGCAGGCACTCGATCAGCTGGGTGCGCACCAGGCCGCCGTCGCAATCGGTGGTCACCGGCTGGGTGGAACCACGACCATAGGCGGTGACGCTGGAGGCGGGGATTCCGTCTTCGACCAGCAGTTGCATGACCGTGTTCGCACGCTTTTCGGACAGCGACTGGTTGTAGGCCGCATTGCCCAGCCTGTCCGCATGGCCGACGACCGTGATGGTCAGCCCGTCGGTATCCTTCAGGCCAGCGGCCAGTTCGGCCACCTCGCGGCGCCCGTCCGGCAGGATGTCGGATACGCCCGAACGATCGAACGCGAACAGCGCATCCGCCGACAGGGTGTGGGTCACGGGGGCGGCGGCCACCGGCTCCGGCTCCGCATTGAGCACGTCCAGGCACGCCGGACCGTCCCAGTGGATCGTATCGACCAGGTAACGTCCCGATTCGCGCTCGTAGTTGAGCTGGTATTGGCAGGTGACATGGCTGTCCACGCCAGTGCGGAAGTTGAACACGTAGTTCCAGCGCGACACCCCGGCGATGCCTTCCCTGAAGTGGGGATTGCCCAGCAGCGCGCGGATCTGGTTCTTGCTCATGCCACGCCCGACCTGGCGCAGGTTGTCGACATTGACGAAGTCACCGCCGCGCAACCAGGCGCGATCCATGTCGGGAAACTCGGTACCGCCCACGACGCCCTGCACCGGGACCTTGGCGGTCGGGATTCCCACTTCCGACGCGTGCAGCGCAACCGCGGACAAAGACAGCAGTGCGAGCGCGAGCGGCCGGCAGATCATGTTCCTGTTTGACATCTGTGTCATTCCTCTAGATTCGAAAGCTGGTTGCCGCCGCCCCGGGCCAGGCCGGGGCGGCGGACGCTCGATTACTTGCCGCCCAGTACACCGCTGACGCCGATGTAACCGCCCGCGCCCTCGCTGTTGGCCGAGAAACCACCTTCCAGGCTCCAGCGTCCGTTGTCGGAGGTCCGCCGCAGGCTGACGCCCAGGGCCCCCTCGCCCTTGTAGGCACCGAAACCGGCGTAGTAAGTGGTTGCCCCGGCCACGTACGGCGCCTGGCGCATGGCCATCGCCGATGCCACGCCCGTGTTGATGCGCTTCTCCAGTTGGTCCACGCGCCCGTGCAGGTTCCACACATCGCCCTGGATCTGGTTGAATCGCTGGTCGGTGTAGTCGTTCGCGGTGGTCACGGCCTGGGTGACGCCGGCATCGAGCTGGTTGACGTTGACCGCATCGGTCCCTGCCGATCCCGGCGCCACGCCGGAGATGGTGCGGTTGCCGACGTTGACCTCGCCGGCCGAATCGCTGGTGCCCACGTACGCCGCGTCGTAGCCGGCCTGCGCGCCCACGGTCGTGGCCGACCCTTGGCCCAGCGCCACGCTGTTGTCGTGCGTGGCCTGCGCGCCCTGGCCGATCGCCGTGCTGTTGTGGCCGCTGGCCACCGACTGGTTGCCCAGCGCGGTGCTGTTGTCACCGCTGGCCACCGCACCGTCGCCACCGGCCGCGGAATTCCCGCCGGTCGGCGCCGGGGGCACGAAGTTGCTGTCCTGGCTGACCTGGAACGGACCGGCAGCGCCGTTCTCCAGGTTGGTCACCCGCTCGTCGTTGTCGTTGACCGTGCCGGCCAGTTCGTTGAGCTGGCCGACGTTGACCGCGTCGGTGTCCTCCACGCCGGCCGCGACATTGCTGATCACGTCGCCGCCCGCGTCGATGCCGTCCGTGGTCACGCTCGGCCCGCCGTCGATCACCAGGCCCGTGTCGCCCAGGTGCACGTCGTCGCCGACGCTCACGCCGTCGGTGTCGATCACGGTGTCGCCGGCCGTGATGCTGTCGACATCGAGATCGCGGTTGAGGGTGACCTCCACCACGGCGTCGCCGTCGGTACCGGTCTGGCTCACGGTGACGTTGTCGTCGCCAACGAAGGTCACCGTGCCGTTCGGGCCGATGTTCGCGTCGTTGCCGGCGGCATCGGTTGCCGTCCAGCCGGCGTTGGCGGCGTCGTTGGCCGAACGGATCGCATCGTCGATGTTGTCGTAACCGGTGCCACCGATGTCGCTGGTGGTGATGGTGCCGTCCGGGTTGAGGACCGCGTTGCCGCCGATGATGTTGGTGATCGAGTCACCCATCCCGTGGAGCTGGCTGCCGTTGACGGCGTCCTGGCTGGTCGCGCTGATCTCGCCCGGCGCAACGTTGGTGATCACCAGGCCGCCGGCATCGATGCCAGCCGTGGTCACGCTCGGCCCGCCGTTGATCACCAGGCCGGTACCGCCCAGGTGCACGTCGGTGCCGATCGCCACGCCGGTGGTGTCGATGAAGGTGTCGCCGATGGTCACGCTGTCCAGGTCCAGGTCGCGGTTGAGCGTCACCTCGATCACGCCGTCCTGATCGACGCCGGTCTGGGCCACGGTAATGTTCCCGTCACCCTGGAAGTCCACCGAACCGTTCGGGCCGATGTTGACCTCGTCCGCACCCGAGCCGGTCAGGTTCCAGCCCGCGTTGGCGGTCTGGTTGACCAGGTCCAGCTGCTCCTCCGTTGCCGCGCGGCCGGAGCCGTCCGCGAACTCCGGATAGTCGATGGTCTGGTTCTGCAGCCCGCCGATCGTGCCGGTGTCACCGCTGATCACGATCGGGTTGGCACCGCCCACCGACACGACGTTGCCGCCGATGGTGGTCGTCCCCGTGCCGTCGGCCACGGCCACCGTGCCCGCGCCGATCGCGGTGCTGTTGCCGTCGACGTCCTCTACCGTGGTGCCGTCGGCCGCCACGGTCGTGGTGTTGCCATCGGCGTCAGTCACCACCACACCGTCGGTGTCAATCTGCGCATCACCGATCGCCAGGCTGCCGTCGGCGCCGAGGTCGATGTCCTTGTTGAGCTTGATGGCCAGGGTGTCGGTGCCGTCGGCTACCACGCCGATGTTGCCGTCGGTCAGCGCGGTTGCGTCGGTCGCGCCGCCCACCAGGTTCACCGTCTCGCCCAGCATGCGGTCCACGTTCGTGCCCGCATCGCCGGCAAACGTCAGCGGTGTCTCGGCCAGCCCGGTGAGCTGGTCCATGTTCACCGCGTCCGTGCCGTCCACGCCCGGCGCCACGCTGGTGATGACCGTGCCACCGGCATCGATGCCCCCGGCCGTCATGCTCGGGCCGCCGTTGATCACCAGGCCGGTATCGCCCAGGTGCACGTCATCGCCAATGCTCACCCCGGTGCCGTCGATGACGGTATCGCCGACGACGATGCTGTTGCCGATCTCCAGGTCGTCCGCCAGGTTGAAGGCCAGGTCCGTCCCGGTGCGATCGATCTCGATGTTGCCGTCGTCGTTGCTGAAGTCCACCACGCCATCGGGACCGACGTTGTTGCCGGCCACGGCGCCCTCGCCGTCCACCGACACATTCCAGCCCGCGTTGGCAGCCTCGCTGACTTCCTTCAGCTGCCCAAGATTGACTGCGTCGCTATCGTCGGTGCCATCGGCCAGACCGGTGATCCGGTTGCCGCCCATGTCGATGCCGCTGCTGTCGATCACCGGGCCACCGTTGTTGATGGTGATGCTGTCCAGGTCGGTCAGGTCGCGCGCCATCACCAGGTTCAGCTGGTTGCCGTCGCTGTCCACGCGCAGGTTGGCGCCAGTGGACGACTCGGTGGCCGCCAGGCCGCCGGAAACGGTCAGCGGCGTGCCATCGCCCAAGGTCTTGCTGATGGTGCCGCCGGTGTTGCCGGCAAAGCTCAGACCATCGTCCCGGGTCGCAATCTCCGTACCGTTGTAGGTGACATCGCCGTTGTTGTTGACGACGAAGTTGTCGCCCAGCCGCGTTTCGCCCTCGACCGTCAGGTTATTGGTGAGGATGCTGTCGCCATCGATGTAGGTGTCGCCCACGGTGACGCTGTTGCCGATCTTGATGTCGTCAGCGAGCTCGAACGCCAGGTCCGTGCCGGAACGCGCGATCCCGATATTGCCGTCGCTGCTGCTGAAATCCACCGAGCCGCCGGGCGCCACGTTGGCGCTTGCGCCGCCCTCGGCACTGACGTCCCAGCCCTGGCCGACGTAGGTCAGTGCGTCCTGCACATTGGTGTAGGTGTTGCCGCCCACCGACAGGTTGGCAGTGACCTGGTGGGTGGCGGGGTTGTACGACGATGCGCCGCCCAGCGCGTTCGCCACGCTCTGGCCAGCTGTATCCAGGTCGTCGGCCAGCGCCTCCAATGCCATGTTGGTGCCGTGCAGCTGGCTGCCGTTGATGGCGTCGGTGCTGGTCGCGTTGATGCGGCCGGCGGCGACATTGGTGATGGTGCGTTCGGCGCCCGGCGTGCCCACGCTGACGGTCGCCGCCGGGGTCGTACCGGCGAAGTTGTAGGTGCGCTTGTCCACCGTGATGCTGGCGGTGCCGACCGCCGTTGCCGTGACGGCACCGCTGCCCAACGCGACCGAACCCACGTGCAGTGCCTGTGCACCCGGCCCGAAGGCGGAGGCATTGGTGGCGCTGGCCATCGCGCCCGAGCCGACCGCCAATGCGTTGACAGCACTTGCCTGGGCACCCTGGCCGAAGGCCGACGCATTCTGCGCGGTGACACGTGCGTTGGACCCGACGGCCAGCCCGTCTTCGGCAGCCGCGGTTGCCTCCGCACCGTCGCCGATGGCAGTGGCGGACTGCGCGCGGGCTTGGGCTTCGACGCCCAGCGCCAGCGCGTTGCGGTTGTCGGCCAGGGCGCTGTTGCCGACGGCGATGCCGTTGACGTTGCGGTATGCCTCCTCCGGCAGCGGGCTGGCGACGCCGCTTACCGCACCGGTGCCGATGGCAATGCCGTCGCTGGCGTAGCCGAGCGAATCGGTGCCGCTGGCGATCGCATTCGTGCCGCTGGCACGCGCGCGGGTACCGGTGGCGATCGCACTGCCGCCGCTGGCATTGGCATCGGTACCGCTGGCCTGGGAGTTCACGCCGGTGCTGCGGGCGCGGGTGCCGGACGCCTGCGAGTCCGTCGCCAATGCATGCGCGTCGTAACCCTGGGCCACGGCGCGCCCCTCCGACGCCAGCGCGCTCTGGCCGACGGCAATGCCATCGTCGGCCGTGGCTTCGGCGTCGGTGCCGATCACGATGGCGTTGTGCACCGAACCGCCCGACTTGGGATCGGCCTCGGCGCCGGTGCCCATGACGATGGAGTTGCGGCCCTGGCTGACCGCCTGCTGGCCGATCGCCACGCCGCCCTGGTCGTAGGCATGGCTGCGGTTGCCCAGTACCGTCGCATTTTCCGCACGGGCGCTGACGTCATGGCCGATGGCCACGCCGTTGTCCGCACCCGCGTTCACCCGCGCGGCGTCGCCAATCGCCAGTGAGGAATTGCCGCTGGCCACGGCCGACGGGCCGATGGCCATGGCATTGGCGCCGGTTGCACCGTCGTTGTTCCTGTTGGCGGCTTCGGTCGTGTTGGCGCTGAAGTACTTGACGCCGTTCTCGTCGATCGCCGCGTTGAGCTGGTCGACGTTGACGGCATCGGTGCCCACCACGCCTTCGGCGACGGTCACGGTACCGTCGGGGTTATAGATCACTGCGTTGCCGGGCAGGACGTTGATGTCGCCGCTTGAGACCGCATTGATCGCCTCGGCGACCGTACCGTACTGGTGGAGGTTTCCGTCGGTGTCCTGCAGTTCGATGACATAGCCGCCAAAGGCGCCGTTCGGCTCCACGGTGACGTTGCCGCCGACCAGATTGGCCACAGCCTGCTGCGCGCCCCGCAACTGGCCGACATTGACCGCGTCGTATCTCTGGGCGCCATCGGCAACATTGATGATGCGGCGCTGGAACGCTTCTCCCGCAGCCGAACTGCCCACGGAAACCGCACTGCCAGGCGCTGCGGTGCCGGTCAGGTAGCCGGCGCCGGCCACGTCCGATTCCCACGCCGAAGAGTTGCGGCCGAGCGCGATGTTGCTGCCTTCTGCCGTGGTGTGCGCGCCAACCGCAACGCCGTTCGAGCCCGCGGATGCGTCCTTGCCCAGCGCCAGCGTTTCGCTGCCGTTGGCAATGGCACCGCTGCCCAGCGCCACCGAGTCGGAGCCGGCCTGCGTCTTGTCGCCGATCGCAATGGCTTGCGCCTTGTTGCCTGCGCCGTCGTTGGCGCCGTGGCCGATGGAAATGTTGTTGTTGCCCTGCAGGCCGCGTCCGGCCTCGGTGCCGATCGCGAGGTTGTCGTCGCCCGTCACGCCCTGGCCGGCGCCGTAGCCGATCGCGGTGCTCTTGTTGCCGACCACGCCCTGCCCGGAGTTGGTGCCGATTGCGATGTGGTCGGTGCGGTCGCCCGCCTGGTTGCCTTCGGTGCCGACGCCCGCGCCGCTGCCCAGCGCGATGCCGCGCGTGGTGCCGGCGTAGGCGCCGGAGCCGGCGGCAACCGCGCTGCCCGCCGTCGCGCTGGCCTGGCCGATGGCAATGCTGCGGTCGCCGGCCGCACTGGCGCTGGCGCCCAGGGCCGTGGCGCTGCCGCCACCGGCGTATGCGCCCGTGCCCACGGCGGTGGCGTTGGCCGCACCGGCATGGGCCTGGTAGCCGGCGGCCAGGGCGCCGCTGCTGCCCATTCCGCTGACGCGTGCCTCGCTGCCGATGGCCATCGCGTTGCTCACGCGCTCGTCTTCCACGCTCGCGCCGTCGCCCATTGCCACGGTGCGGTTGCCGCTGGCCCGGCTGTCACGGCCGATGGCGATCGATCCGTCACCGTCGGTCACCGCGCCGCCCTCGGTGCCGGCCGTGGCGCGCTGGCCCAGGGCGATGGCGCTGCCGGCGGTCGCCGTGGTGGCCGCACCGTCGCCGGCGGCGAAGCTGTTGTCGCCCGCGGCTACGGCGTCGGGGCCGATGGCCACGGACTGGTCGCCCAGGGCCTGCGAGTCGGGCTGCACCGAGTTGGCATGGAAGTAGCGCACGCCGCCGGCGCCTTCCTCGATGAACAGGTCATAGACCTGTCCACCGGTGACGGCATCGCTGCTGCCTGCGTTGATGTCGCCGGCGGCGACGTTGGTGATCTTCGAACCGCCGGCATCGATGCCGGCGGTCGTGACGCTCGGGCCGCCGCTGATGGCCAGCCCGTCGTTGTCGATGGTGGTGTTGCCGGTGGTGACGCTGGTCACCTCCAGGTCCGGGTCGAGGGCGATGCCGATCGCGCCGGCATCGTCACTGCCCGACTGGGTCACGGTGATGTTGGCGTCACCGGAGAAGGCCACCTCCCCGCCCGGGCCGATATTGGCTGCATTGGTCCCGTCGGTCACGGTCCAGCCGGCGCCCGCGGCTTCCGCCGTTGCCTGCGCCGTGGCGGCTGCGGTCTGGGCATCGTCGGCCGTGGCCTGTGCCGTGTCGGCCGCCGACTGTGCGGTGGCCGCGGCGGACTGCGCGTTGGCGGCCGTCGTGCCCACCGCATTGAGCTGCCCGAGATTGACCGCGTGGTTGGCCGCGGTGCCGTTGGCGACGCCTGCAATGACCCTGTTGCCCGCGTTGATGCCGGCCAGGGTCACGCTGATGCCGTTGGTCAGGGTCAGGCCGCTTGCACCGAGCATGACGTTGTTGCCTACCGCCACGCCGCTGCTATCCATCACGGTATTTCCCGCGGTGACGCTGTCCACCACGAGGTCGGGGGCGAGCGCGAACTGGAAAGTGGCGCTGCTGCCGTCCAGCGTGACGTCGATGTTGCCGTCGCCCTGGAAGGTCACCGTGTCGCCATCGCCAACCGCGGTGCTGCTGCTGCCATCGGCGGCCGTCCATTCCTGGGCGAACGCCGGTCCCCCGACGCCCATGAGCGCCACCAGCAACGCGGACGCCGCGGCCAGAAGCGTCCTGCGCAGGGAGGTGGCGCCGCCCGCTCCCCGCACGACACCCGCGCTGTCGCTCCTGGCGAATTCCGACGCCACGACCAACTGGCCAAGTGCCTTGTTCCAGACCTTGCGGTAGATCTTGTTCATTGACAACGAACTCCTTGAATGAAACGCGGAAGGGATGAGGTGACCAACAAGCACAACCCCCGCTCCAATCAGGATCGCGACGCGCCAGAACGACGACCGCGCTCGTGCCGCCGGACATGCCGGCTGGCCTTCGGAGTCAGGAGTTGGAGCGGCGTGCTGTCCGCGTACCGCCCGTTGCATACGGACTTGGCAAAAAGCGTGCCACTCGTCTCATCTTCATCAATTGTTCACAACGGCGCGCACATTTCGGGAACGCAACGACAACGCATCCCGCGGTCGCGTTGACAAAAATCGTCATGAACTGACATCCCATGGCGTTTCCGGCGCTTCTCTTCCCGGCCACCCGCCGACGCTGACCCGGTTCCGGTGCACGAATCTCCATCCACCACCACGCGCCGGCAGGACCGAAGGCACCGGGACACCATGGAAACCAGCCGATGCCGGGCACTCGACGCATCACGGCGGCGGCTGGCCGGAACAAGCCCGGTAGCGTCCCTGCCGGCATTCACTGCAGAAGCGACCCGCTACTCCAAGCGCCGGAGGCGTCCTCCGCACGCCTCCACGCGCACGAAAAAACCCCCGGGGTGCCGAGGGTCTGCTGGGTGCATTTGGGTACGACGAGATGGTGGGCCGTGATGGATTCGAACCATCGACCAGCGGATTAAAAGTCCGATGCTCTACCGACTGAGCTAACGGCCCACGAGGCCCGCGTTGCGCGGGCCGGCAATTCTAGCGCAGGAGCGGCG
>Ga0182738_1008178_pt1 | contig 10440 bp, 5 predicted proteins | sample eDN5th30CBELigMG_FD_128876 | JGI IMG/M metagenome (GOLD analysis project Ga0182738, IMG submission 128876) | Enriched Miracle-Growth compost microbial communities from Emeryville, California, USA - eDNA 5th pass 30_C BE-Lig MG (version 2)... ... | reverse complement strand
CTACGCCCGAAGATGTCCGGCTAGCCGAGACCGACTGTCAGCGGCGGAGATCGCCCAGATATCTCGAACAGTGAATCGGGCTCCCGAAGTGATGGTCAAGGTGCTGCCAATGGGGTCTCACGATCTGAAGTCGATCTCCAGGCACTTTGGGTACAGCGGGCGCTACGGTGAACTCGATCTGGAAACGGACGACGGCCAGGCAGTGCGAGGCAAGTACGTCGGGCGTCACCTGCTCGAGGACTGGGATCTCGACCTGGACGAGCGGCGCCGCGGCACAGCTCTTGCCGCAGCCGGCTGGCGGCCCCCGCCGAAGCACGTCCACAAACTGATGCTGTCGATGCCGGCGGGAACACCACCAGCTGCGTTTCTCGCTGCAGCCCGAAACTTCCTGCGCGAGCAGTTTGCCCTCCAGCACCGCTATGCCTTCGTTCTGCACACAGACGAGCCGCACCCCCATGTGCATGCCGTGGTAAAGGCAGTCAGCGAGCAAGGCAAACGGTTGAACATCACGAAGTCCACTCTGCGCGAGTGGCGAAGCGAGTTTGCGCGGCATCTTCGAGAGCAAGGCATTGAGGCGAATGCCACAGATCGTGCGGTGAGAGGGCAGAGCCAGGGCGCCAAGCGCGATGGCATATATCGCGCCCACCAACGAGGGGAGTCAACGTACATGCGTGATCGCGCCATCGCGATTGCGTCCGAGCGAACGGAAGGACGCCGGGTGGCCGAGCCTGGAGGCGCACGATTGGCGCGTTCACGGCAAGCCGTTGTGAGTGGCTGGAGCGCGGCAAGCGCCATTCTGCGCAAACAGGGCCAGCGCAATCTTGCTGCCGGTGTGGACGCCTTGTTGCGACGCATGCCCATGCCTCAGACTGACAAGGAATGGATGAGTGCCAGGCTTCTAGAGAGGCTGAGGGCACCACAGATCGATGAACGATCCCCCAGTCGCTAAAGCCTAAACCTTCGTCCTCGCTTCAACTGTGGGCGCCATCCGCGTCAACGTCGCCTGGACGCGGGCGCGTCGACCGGCTCGTCTAAGGTCGCGCAAGGTAATGATGATCTGTCGCTTCGTTTCTCCGCGACGGGTGGAAACCTCCACCCTGCTCGATGGGGTCCGGGGTAAAACCAAAGTCTCTCCGTTCGCCTCCAGGTGCGTGGAGTCGCAGAGGATAAATTCCTCTCTCTCTCTCTCTCTCTCTCTCTCTCTCTCTCTCTCTCTCTCGGTAGCGAATCGAGCTCCGGCCTTGGGAACGCTCACGAGGTTGGTGTAAAGTGGTGCAGATTGGGGAGAATCCCGTCAACAAAGACTGCCCGTCGCCACTCGTGCTTCGGTGACGTTCCAGACTGCGCTCTACCAGGGCGCGTGAAGAGATCGCGCGCCTGAAAAAGGTATCCGTCGCCTGGGCTGTCCGGGACGCGGCAGAACGATATGTCGCCGGGCAATCCCCGAAGCAGGCGAAGTAGAGCTAAGGAGACGTGCCCCTAATGGCGCTGCACCCAAATTTTCCGGTCTCTCCCTACGAGACGTTGGACCCGGACTACCGATGGTTTCCGGCGGCCGAAGAGCTGCGTGGCACAGCCTATGAAAAGCTACTTCCACCGCTGGTCGCGAACATACGGGAGGAAGTCACGCAATGGCGGGCCGGAGGCTATGCCGGAGCATCGGCCACGTCGCGCGCCCTTTTGACCTGGTGGTTCCTGACCGAGCATCTCGTAGAGAGCGCGGACGGAACGGAAAACGAATTCCGCTACTACTTCGCGCAGCGCGAAGCCGTTGAAACAGTGATCTGGCTGTACGACGTGGGCGGCGTGCGCGACAAGTTCGACCTGCTGCGTTTCGATGCGTCAGGCGCGGTGTCGAGCAACATGTTCGACGAGGACTGGCCCCGCTTCGTGGTCAAGATGGCCACTGGGTCTGGAAAGACCAAAGTGCTTTCGTTACTGATGGCCTGGAGCTATTTCCACAGGCTGTACGAAGAGGGTTCGACGCTCGCACGGAATTTCCTGCTGATCGCGCCGAACATCATCGTCCTCGACCGGCTGCGCCACGACTTCGACGGGCTGCGCATTTTCTTCAACGATCCGGTCTTACCCGATAACGGCCATGCAGGACACAACTGGCGCGACGATTTTCAGGTCGCCCTTCACATTCAGGACGACGTGCGCATCGTCCGTCCGACCGGAAACATCTTCCTCACCAATATTCACCGCGTTTATCTTGGCGACATCCCAGAGCCATCGCTGGAGGATGACGACCTGCGCGACTACTTCCTTGCGCCGTTCGGTAACAAGCCTGTCGGTAAAACCAACGACAGCAACGTCGATCTCGGTGAGGTCGTCCGGGAGATCGACGAACTCGCAGTCTTCAATGATGAAGCGCACCACATTCACGACAATCGACTGGCGTGGTTCCAGTGCATCCAGGATATCCATCACCGGCTTCTGCAAAAGGACTTGCGGCTCACTATTCAGGTGGACGTTACGGCGACGCCGCGTCACGACAACGGCGCGATCTTCGTGCAGACCGTCAGCGACTACCCGCTCGTGGAGGCTATCGCCCAGAACGTCGTCAAGCACCCTGTGCTGCCGGACGCGGTGAGCCGGGCGAAACTGGCTGAGCACAAGAGTCCGATCATCACGGAGAAGTACGCCGACTACCTGCAATTGGGTGTCGAGGAGTGGCGAAAGAGTTACGCCGAGCACGAAAAGCTCGGAAAGAAAGCTGTGCTCTTCGTCATGGTGGACGACACCAAGAACTGCGATGAGGTTGGCGCCTACCTCCAGAAGATTTGCCCGGAGCTACAGGACTCCGTGCTCGTCATTCACACCAAGGCCAACGGCGAGATTTCTGAGGCGGCATCTGGCAAGAGCAAAGACGAACTGGAGCTGCTGCGCCGGGAATCGAATGAGATCGACACCTGGAAGTCGCCCCACAAGGCCATCGTCTCGGTGCTGATGCTCAAGGAAGGCTGGGACGTGCGCAACGTGACAGTCATCGTCGGGCTGCGCGCCTACGCCGCCAAGAGCAACATTCTCCCGGAACAGACCCTGGGGCGCGGACTCCGCCGCATGTATTTTGGGAGCGATCAGCGCGAAACCGTCTCCGTCATGGGCACGCCCGCCTTTATGGAGTTTGTGGAGTCCATCCAGAATGAAGGCGTCACCTTCGACCGTGTGCCGATGGGTGGGGCCGGAGGGCGCGAGCGGCAGGATTCCATCGTCGTCGAAGTCGATACCGAGTCACCCGATAAGAATATCGACGAACTCGATATCTCGATGCCGCGCCTGACGCGGCGCTACAACCGCGAGTTCAAGGACCTCACGGAGTTGGAGCCCGAGCACTTCGGTAATCCCAAGCTTCCCGTCAAGCCGTTCACGCCGGAACAGACTCGGGAGATCGTGTTCAAGACCATGCTCGATTCCGAGGTCGATCACACGATACAACTCGATGGCACAGGTCCGAGTGATTACCGCTCGGTCGTCGCGTTCTTTGCCCGGCAGCTCCTCAAGGATTTGCGCCTTGTCGGTGGCTACGATCAGCTCTACCCCAAAGTGAAGACTTTCATCCGGGACCATCTGTTCACAAGCACCGTCGATCTCGATGATCCGGTGATTTTGCGAAACCTCTCCGAGCCTGAAGTGGCCAAGGTGCTGTTCGATCATTTCCGGGCTGCAATCAACACATTGACGATCTACGAGGTTGGCAGCTCCCGCATCGACGGACACATTCGGCTGCGTGACACGCGGCCATTCCGCACGGAGCCGCGCGGCTTCCTGCCCGCAAAGAAATCGGTCTTCAACCGCATTGTCGGCGAAGCCAACGCCGACGCGCTGGAGCTGGACTTTGCGGCCTTTCTTGAATCCGCGCCCGACGTTCAGGCATTCGGCAAGAACTACATGGCTGTTGGCTTCAAGATCGAGTTCGTCAAAGCCAATGGTGAGCTATCAACCTATACGCCGGACTTCATCGTGCGCACCACCGACGGCAAGGTGTGGGTCGTTGAGACCAAAGGTCGTGAGGAGATTGATGTACCGCAGAAGATGGCACGCCTGCGCCAATGGTGTGAGGACGCGACGGAAGCAACCAAAGACGATGGAGGGCCAAGTTACCACTTCGTCTACGTTGACCAAGAAGGTTTCACCAAACACAAGCCGTCATCGTTCGCGGGACTGGCCAGCACATTCCGCGAGTATCAGGAGAACTGACGATGGCGCGTCACGACAAGAAATCCTACGAGCTGAGCGAAGCCGAGCAACGCGACTTGGTGACGCTCATTCAGCAGGGCAAGGCGTTGCCGGAGAAATACCGCTTCATTTTGTTCGAGGACAAGAGAGAGGTTGAACTCGTCTGGAACGGCAAAACGCGCGACGTATGCACGACCGTGCTGCCGTTCCAAACGCTGGAGCATATCGACGAGCCTCGCGCCGAAACCAGGGTGCAAGAGGACCTGTTCGACAGCCGCGGTCGTCAACGGACGGGTTGGACTAACAAGCTGATCTGGGGCGACAACAAGCTCATCCTTTCATCGCTTAAGGCAGGCGCGCTTCGTCATCAGATCGAGGACGCGGGTGGCTTGAAGCTCATCTATATCGATCCGCCTTTCGACGTGGGCGCGGATTTCAGCATGGATATCGAGATCGGCGGTGAAACGTTCCACAAGGAACCCAATCTGCTGGAGCAGATTGCATACCGCGACACCTGGGGCCGCGGTGCCGACAGTTTCATCAGCATGATCTACGAGCGGCTTATTCTGATGAGGGACTTGCTTGCGCCGGACGGATGCATCTACGTTCACTGTGATTGGCACGTGGGTTTCGCGCTTCGTAGTGTGATGAACGAAATTTTCGGCGCGGAAAACTTCATTAACGAAATTACTTGGCACTACTACAACAAGATGGCCCCGGTGAGTGCCTGTTTCCCTCGTGCGTCTGACCGAATAATGTCTTACTGCAAAACACGTGGGCAGTATTTTTTCGAGCAGCAGTACGAAGCCTTAGATAAACCAGTAAAACGGCTGAAGCGGCAGTTCATAGGAGGTAAAGCAATCAATGCGCGTGATGAAGCTGGCAATGTTCAATACATAGAGCTAGACAAAAAGCGGCTAGACGACGTTTGGCGACTGTCCATGTTGCAACCTGCGGACAAGACTGAGTATTTGGCGTACCGCACACAGAAGCCTGAAACCCTAGTAGAAAGAATACTCATGGCAAGCAGCAGAGAAGGCGACTTGATCGCTGACTTCTTCTGCGGTTCTGGCACAACCGCTGCAGTAGCCGAGAAGCTCGGCCGCAAGTGGGTCGCTACGGATTTGGGAAAGTTCGGCATCCACACGACGCGCAAGCGTTTGATCGGTGTGCAGCGCGAACTCAAGGCGGCCGAGAGAGACTTTCGCGCCTTCGAGGTGCTGAACCTTGGGCGCTATGAACGGCAAGCCTATCTGAACGTCGGCGGTCGGCTAACGGGCGCGCAGAAGGAGAAAGCGCTGGCTCAGAAAGAGAGTGAGTTTCGCGAACTGATTCTGCGGGCGTACAAGGCCACCGGCTTTGGCGGCAACGAAGGTACTCAAGCGCAAGACGGTTTTTTCCACGGCGCTCGAAGCGGCCGCCTGGTCGTCATCGGTCCGATCAATCTCCCGGTAGGCCGCCTTTTCGTCGAAGAGGTCATCACCGAATGCCGAAAGCGCGGTGCATCGCGCGTGGACGTGCTGGCGTTTGAGTTTGAAATGGGTCTGTTCCCCGCCGTGTTGGAAGAAGCCCGTGGCAAGGGTATCGACCTTGCCCCGAAATACATCCCCGCCGAGGTCTTCGATAAGCGGGCCGTCGAGAAGGGTCAGGTCGTCTTCCACGATGTTAGTTTTGTAGAAGCCACGCCGCGTTACGACAAGAAGCGGAAGCTTGCGGTTCAGATCGAGTTGACGGATTTCTCGGTCTATTACACCCAAGGCGCGGCCGAGGCCGCGATAGCCGCCCTGAAGGAAGGCAAGAGCGAGGTCATGTGCGAGCAGGGACAGCTCTACAAAGTCAGCAAGGGTAAGGACGGCATCGTCAAGAAAGAGTGCCTGACCAAGCACTGGACCGATTGGGTGGACTATTGGGCCGTGGACTTTGACTACATGAGCCGCAAGGAAATCATCAAGGTCCCGGTGGGGACCGGTTTGAGCGGCGTTGCCACGTGGGCAAGCGCGGACCCAGGGGAGGGGGAGCTCGACAAGGCGCAATTCGAGGAACGTTGGACGGGCGGCTACATCTTCGAGAATGAATGGCAGAGTTTTCGAACGCGCCATAGCCGTGATCTTGAACTGACAACGGCCACGCACACCTATGACAGGCCCGGTCGTTACACGGTCGCAGTCAAGGTCATAGACATCTTCGGCAACGATACGATGACCCTCGTTCCGGTGAATGTTGGGTAAGGCTCGCGAATGACTTGCCCGGCGTCGTCCTTATCCTCTGAAACTCATGTGCGCTCGAAGGTGATCAGTGTGCCTGAGTGCTACCGAATGGGGCGCGCGTGACGGTCCTCCAAGAAATTCTCCAATGGTCGCAAGACCGCCCCGCATGGCAGCGCGAGGCGCTGCGCCGCCTCGTGCTCAACGGCGAACTCTCCGATGAAGATATCAACGCCTTGGCCGAAATCTGCAAGAGCGGCCACGGTCTTGCCGAGCAGCGGGACACCGTGCCGCTTGCCAAGGAACATGTACCGGACCAGACAGCGGGCGTGCCCGTATCACTTGTTTCGATCTTTCATCATCGCGGCGTGAATGCGCTGGCAGAGGATCAGACTCTCAAATTCGGTTCCGGTCTCACGGTCGTCTACGGCGATAACGGCGCGGGAAAGACGGGCTACATCCGCATTCTCAAGAGCGCCTGCCGGGCGCGCGGGCAGGAAAAAATCCTGGGCAACGTGGTTTCCGGCACGACACCGCTCGCGCCCGTGGTCGCCATCAAATACAAAGTCGGCGCGGAACCCGATCCCCGCGAGTGGGCTGGCGGCAGCGAGGACGAGTTCGTTTCGCGCGTGAGCGTCTTCGACACGCAATGCGCCGCCGTCTATCTCACCGAGAAGACCGATGTTGCATTCCGGCCGTTCGGCTTGGACCTGTTCGACAAGCTCGTAAAGGCGTGCAAGGCCGTTCGCGCGAAGCTGGAATCCGAACAGCGCGCACTCGGCACGAACGCGTTGGCCGCCGTACAGACAACGATTCCGGAGGGCACCGCCGTAGCGAAGTTTCTGGCGAATGTCAGTTCGCTGACTAAGCCGGAGGCGGTACAGACGCTCGCGCAGCTTTCTCCGGAGGAAGAGACACGCCTCGCACTTCTCGAAAAATCTCTGCTGGACTTGCAGGCCAACGACCCCGAGAAACTGATCCGGCAGCTCACCGTGCGCGCGGGACGGGTTCAGGCGCTGGTCCGTCATCTCCAGGAGGTCGAAGCGGCCCTGGCCGGTAACACCCTGAAAGCGGTGTTCGATGCGCGGACTGAGGGACGCCGCAAAAGCGAGGAAGCCAAGCGCTTCCGTGAGGCCACCTTCCCGCAAGGGCTTTTGAAGGGAACGGGGGCCGATCCGTGGGTGGCGCTCTGGGAGTCGGCGCGGCGTTTCTCGCAGGAGCAGGCGTATCCGAACAAGCCGTTCCCGGTTGTCGGGGATGGGGCGCAGTGCGTTCTCTGTCAGCAGGACCTCGACCACGCAGCAGCCCACAGGCTCAAGCAGTTCGAGGATTTTGTGGCTTCGACGGTCGAACGCGAACTCCGCCAGATCAGAGACACGTTCGCACGGCAGCGAAAAGCGTTTGCCGATCTCAAGACGACGACCGAAGCGGTTGACGAAACGCTCAAGGAAATTCGCATCGAGCACGAAGCCGTGGCGGACGCCATCAGTGCGGCGCTGGCATCGAACGAGAAGCGCCGAGCCGCCGTACTGTCGGCCCTTGCGGAAGACAAGGACCTGGCCGCCGATTGTGCGGCCCTCGTGTCCGTTACTGCCGGAGCCGAGGGGCTGTCGGCGCAGATCGACGAGCGGATCAAGACGCTGCGCACCAGCGCCAATGACCAGACACGCAAGAGCATGACCGCCGAGGCCCAGGAGCTGCGCGCCCGGAAGCTACTGGCCGCTCATCAGCAGACGGTTCTCGATGACATCGAGCGCCGGAAGAAATATGCGGCATATGGCTTGTGCCTCGACGATACGAAGACGCAGGCGATCACGGCCAAGAGCACGGCCGTTACCAAGACGGTTGTTTCCCAAAAGCTCAAGAAGAGCTTTCAGGACGAGTTGTTCCATCTTTCATTTCGCCATGTCGAGGTGGAGCTGAAAGAGCTTGGCGGCGCGGATGGCGTCTTCTATCACAAGGTCGTTCTCACGCGCGCCCCCGGCGTCGAGCTGCCGAAAGTGGTCAGTGAGGGCGAGCAGCGGTGTCTTTCCATCGCCGCGTTCTTCGCTGAACTCAGCACAGCCGACGATCCTTCCGGCATCGTGTTCGACGATCCCGTGTCCTCTCTAGATTTCCAGTGGCGCAACGGCGTGGCGCGGCGGTTGGTACAGGAGTCAAAGACGCGGCAGGTTATCGTCTTCACTCACGATGTCGTGTTTCTGCTGTCACTGCGGCAATACGCCGAGGAACTAGGCGTCGAACCGCTTGATCAACATGTTCGCCATCAGTCCAAGGGCGCGGGCGTGTGCGCGGAAGAGCTGCCTTGGGTGGCGCTCCCCGTGAAGAAGAAAATCGGATACCTCAATAGTTGCTGGCAGGTCGCCGACAAGCTTTCACGCGATGGGCATCAGGACGCCTACGAAAAGGAGGCCAAATATCTTTACGGGCTGCTACGCGAAGCGTGGGAGCGCGCGCTTGAAGAGGTGCTTCTAGGCGGCGTGGTGGAGCGCTATAGGCCAGGCGTCCAGACGCAGCAGATTGCTCAGATCGCCGACATCAGCGCCGAGGATTGCAAGGCCGTCGAGATGGCCATGACGAAGTGCTCGACATGGCTTCCCGGCCACGACAAAGCCGCCGCCGCCCGCGCGCCGGTGCCCGCGCCGGCGGAACTCAAGGCCGACATTGATGCACTCGCGACCTGGGTTGCGGCGATCCGCAAGCGACGTGGCTAGGGAGAGATATGAACGCGATCCCTTGGCTAGAGCAACACGCCCCCGGATTCTCCAGGCTGAGTGCTACAGAGCGGAATCTCCTCATGCACTTCTCTTTACTCTGGAGTCTGTTCGAGGGCGAAGCTCTGAACACTGCCGCCAGCGTGAACATGATCGAGCAGGCCGTTCAGCGGTGGAGTGGGGCAGGCGTACTGTCGCCGCAGACCTTCGCAGCCGAGGTCGGATATTTCAAGGAGCGATACTACTCAAACGGAGCATTCACTTACCGCTTCGATCACTTGCATCTTGAGCGGTCGGGAAATCCCCAGGTCGTGCGGAATTTTCTCAGCGGGCAGGATGCAGCGCCCGCAAGCGCGGCGTCGACGTTGCTTATTATTGTGTTTCGCTACCGGAACAATCTCTTTCACGGTGAGAAATGGGCTTATCAGCTTCAAGAGCAGGAGCAGAACTTCTCACATGCTAACGACGTGCTTATGCGCGCCATTGAACTCAACCGCCAAGCCTTTCGGATCATGGCTCCTTGATGACGTGATCGCGTGCAAGAACGCTCTTGCAAGACAATCGCGCGTTCGCTAGGCACGGCTATTCAGGTTGTATGGTGTTTCGGCCGGTTTTTCGGCGAAACTCGGTGGACCTAGCGACCGCTGAGCCTCCGTTGAATCTCCCGCAACGCCGTGCTCGTGGTGGCAAATCCAGTGGCAAATCCGGGGATATCCGGATGTCCGCGGGGACTCGAATCCCCACCCAATCAGCAAGTTGCTGATCCGCCGTTTCACCCACTCGGGTTCGAATTCTTCGCTGCTGAGTTGCCTAAACTGCTCACGGGCTGGCGACATTCTGAATCTCCTCGCCGCCCGGGTACGCATGATGCGGAAAATTTGAGCTCGCCGCGTATCTCACGATGCCGGTGGCGCGTGCTTTCTCTCGCCGCCTAGGGCGGTCACTCGCTACTGGTCGGGAGTCACGATGACGGACATCGAAGAGTATGCGCTATCGTGAAATCGGCGTTAACGTGCATCAGTTGCGGCTGGCCATCACGCCGCCGTCGACATCCCAGACGGGCCGTGCCCTACTATTTCGGTCGGCCCATCGTCGCTTGCATCTCAGTGCTCGTTCGCACTGGAATCTTGAGATAGCGCACGCCATTCGATTCGGCGGCTGGTAAATGTCCGGCGCGCACGTTCACTTGGATCGACGGTAGTAGCAATACCGGGGCCGGCAGAGTCGCGTCCCGCGCGCGGCGCATGGTGACGAATTCTTGCTCGGACACGCCTGCGCCAACGTGAACGTTGTGCGCACGCTCTTCGGCGACGGTGGTCTCCCATGCGTAGTGGTCACGG
>Ga0182738_1008177_pt1 | contig 10441 bp, 8 predicted proteins | sample eDN5th30CBELigMG_FD_128876 | JGI IMG/M metagenome (GOLD analysis project Ga0182738, IMG submission 128876) | Enriched Miracle-Growth compost microbial communities from Emeryville, California, USA - eDNA 5th pass 30_C BE-Lig MG (version 2)... ... | reverse complement strand
CCTGCTGCAACAGGGCAAGGGCGCCGATATGGGCGCCGCGTTCGGCAGCGGTTCGGCCGGCAGCGTGTTCGGCTCGGCCGGGGCGGCCAATTTCCTGTCGCGCGCCACCAAGTGGGCGGCCATTGTCTTCTTCGCCACCACGGTTGGCCTGGCCTGGGTGGCCCACCACCCCGCCGGCTCGCCCATCGAGTCCGGCATCATGCAAGGCTTCACGGCCCCGGCCAAGGAAGCCGCTCCTGCGGGTTCCGCCGTCCCCGATGTGGGGGGGGGCAGCGCCGTTCCGGCCGTACCCGCCGCTCCTCAGGCCAAGGGCGCCGAATCGTCGGCGCCGGCGGCGGCCGTGCCCGCGGCGCCTTCGGCGGGCGACGCCTCGGTGCCGTCCGCGCCGGCCCCGGCCGAGAAGAAATAAGACAGTCTTTGCCGGTCTTGGAGGGGCCTTCGCCCGCCAGGGCCGGTGCGGTTTTTCATGCTAGAATGCCCGTCTTTGCCGCAAGGCAAAACGCCGTCGTGGTGGAATTGGTAGACACGCTATCTTGAGGGGGTAGTGGCGAAAGCTGTGCGAGTTCGAGTCTCGCCGACGGCACCACCGAATAGTCCGGACTGATCCAGATCAGTCCGGGAAATCAAAGAAAACCCGCATGAACGTTGGTTCAGCGGGTTTTTTCTTGTCCGGATGCTCCGGGTCGGGTCGACGTCGTCGTCTTCGCACAGACGCGCATCATGAGACTGGGCCGTACGTTGCACCCCACAGTGGAGGTCAGCCAGTAGAATGTCTGATCTCGGCCATCAAGGAATGCGCTGAACGGAAAGCCCTGACGCTGTCAGCCAGGCGCGAGGTCGTCGAGCGGTTGGTGCCGTTGAAGCCGACTAAGGCACCCGCCATAGAACGATAACGAAAGCGCATGACGATATTCGATTACATTCTGATCGCCGCCTCACTGCTGCTCGGCCTGATCTTTTTACATCCCAAACTGCTGCGCTCCCGCGTCTGGCGCGCCACCGTCACACCGCTGGCATCTATTATCGGCTCCGGCTTTCTGGTGGCGGGCCCGATTCTCGGGGCAACGGCAGGGCGCATGGCGTGGCTGGCAATGCTGGCGCTATGTATGCTCGCCTACCTGTTCGGTTCAGCGATTCGACATAATATCCAGCAGATCGAGCCGCTGCTGGAGCAACATCCGCCGCGCCTCGTTGCGCGGTTGGAGCGGGCATCCGAGCTGATGTTGTCCACGGCGTATTTCGTATCGGTTGCCTATTATCTGAATCTGTTCGCGGCATTCGCGCTGCGTCTTGGCAACATCACCGATCCATTCTGGATTCGCGTGCTCGCCAGTGTCGTGATTGCCTATGTCGGCGTATTGGGACTGCGAGGGGGGCTGGCCGCACTGGAGAGACTGGAGGAAAAGGCGGTCGGGCTCAAGCTGTCGCTGATCGGCGGTCTTCTCATCGTGCTCGTCATCGCAAGTGCCATCGCTGTCGGCAATGGCAGTTTCACTTGGTCGACGCTGCCGCACACGGAAGGCACGCGGGAACTGCAAACGCTGCTCGGCCTGGTGGTCCTGGTGCAGGGGTTCGAGACCTCGCGCTACCTGGGCTCCGCCTACGATGCCACCACCAGAATCCACACCATGCGTTACGCGCAGTGGATATCGACGGCAATTTACCTGGCGTTTATTTTGCTGATCACTCGTTATTTCACCGATGGCCTGCCATCGCAGGGGGGTGAGACCGCCATTATCGACATGTTGAAACCGATCGGCAGCGCATTGGCGCCGATGATTATCGTCGCCGCGCTGGCGTCGCAGCTGTCGGCCGCGGTGGCCGACACCAATGGCGCCGGCGGGCTGCTATCGGAAACCTTTTCAAGAAAACTCAGCATCAATTTCGCCAGCGCCGCCACCGCGCTGGTCGCCATCACGATGACGTGGCTGGCCAATATCTATCAGATCATTACTTTCGCATCGCAGATTTTTGTCGGATATTACGCGCTGCAATCGCTGCAGGCCGCACTGTCGGCCTGGCGCCTGCGCCGTTTCGCATGGGTTGCCGTGTATGGCACGGGCACGCTCATCGCGCTGCTGGTGGTCGTGTTCGCGATACCGGTGGCGGCATGAAGCAGTCTTCATCCCCGCATGGCCCCAAGCCATGCGGGGTTTCGTGTGTGCCGCGCGAGGCACTGTCCGGCGGTTACACCCCCCCGTCGCGCAGTTTTTTCAGTTCGGCTTCGGCGATGTCGATGCGCACGGTGCCCAGTTCGACCAGGCGGCGGGCCACCCGGGCGATTTCATCGCCCTGGGCGCCGGCCATCAGGGCGATGTTCTGGGAATGCAGCGACATGTGGCCTTTCTGGATGCCTTCGGTGGCCAGCGCCTTGAGCGCCGAAAAATTCTGCGCCAGGCCGACGGCGGCGATGACCCGGGACAGTTGCTCGGCCGACTGGATGTCCATGATCTGCAGGCAGGCCCGCGCCATGGGGTGCAGCTTGGTCGCTCCGCCGATCAGGCCCACCGCCATGGGCATTTCCAGCGAGCCGGCCAGGTCGCCGTCGCGGGTCACTTCCCATTGCGTGAGGCTGCTGTACCATCCTTTGCGTGCCGCGTAGGCGTGCGCGCCGGCTTCGATGGCGCGCGTGTCGTTGCCTGTGGCCATCACCACGGCGGTCACGCCGTTCATGATGCCCTTGTTGTGCGTGGCGGCGCGGTAGGGGTCCATCAACGCGAATTCGTATGCCTTGATCATGCCGTCGCGGACGGCGGCGCCGCCGATGGCGTCCAGCTTCCAGACGCATCGCGCCCGCGCCAGGCGCCGATCGGCCAGGTTGGACAGAATGCGCAGGTAGACGCGCCCGCCGGTCCAGGACTCGATGTGGGGCGCCAGTTTCTCGGCCATGGTGTTGACGGCGTTGGCGCCCATGGCATCGCGGGTGTCCACGATCAGGTGCGTGACCACCATCGGGCCGCTGGGGGCGTCGACGATCCGGACCTCGAGGTCGCGGAAACCGCCGCCCAGTCGCACCAGCACGGGGTCGCAATCATCGCAGATGGCGCGGATCTCCTCGGCGCGTTCCAGGATGGAAAGACGGGCGTTGCCCGGGTCCGGGACGTCCACCAACTGCACCTGGGCGATCATGCGGGTGCCCGACATCGAGGTCACGAATCCGCCCGAGTCGTAGCACTGGCGCGCCGCGTTGCAGACGGCGGCGACGACCGAGGATTCCTCGGTGGCCATCGGGACGAGATAGTCCTTTCCGTCGATCAGCAGGTTGGTGGCCACGCCGACCGGGATGTTCATGGTGCCGACGGCGTTTTCAATCAGCTGGTCGACCCGTTCGGCCGGCAGGTTGCCCGTATCCAGGAAGAGCGCTTTCAGGTCGCTGTCCGCCAGGCCGGCGAAAGCCAGCGCCTGGTCGATGCGTTCGGAGACGGAAAGTTTGTGGAATCCGGAAATGCGTGAAGTTTTTTGGGTCACGGCGGTTACCTCTCAGGAAAATATTCAGCCGACGTAGCGGGGCAGCCACATCACCAGGGCGGGGAAGGCCGCGCAGATCAGCAGGGCCAGGATCTGCAGGCCCATGAAGGGCACGACCCCGCGGTAGACTTCGGCCATGCCCACGCCCTTGGGCAGGGTGGCTTTCAGATAGAACAGGGAATAGCCGAATGGCGGGCTGATGTATCCGACCTGGATCGAAATGGCATAGAGCACGCCGAACCAGATCTCGTCGAAGCCGAATGCCTTCACGATGGGCAGGAAAACGGGCACGGTGAGCAGGATGATGCCGATCTCGTCCAGGCAGGTCCCCAGAAAGATCAGGATCAGCATCATGAACGCCAGCACGAGGTAGGGCGACACATTCATGTCGCGGATGAGCCCGATCAATGTGTCGGCGCCGCCCAGGCCGGTGAAAATCGCCACGTAGGCCTTGGCGCCGATGGTGATCCAGAGGATCATCGACGTGACCTTCAGGGTATGGATGCCGGCCTCGGCGAGCCCCCGGAAGGTGAATTTCCGGCGCACCAGGCTGGCCAGGATGGCGCCGACGACGCCGACCGCGGCGGCCTCGGTGGGGGTGGCGATGCCCAGGAAAATCGAACCGAGCACCATGGCGATGAGCAGGGCGGGGATGACGATGGCCCGCAGGCTGAGCATCTTGAGGCGCATCGGCACGGCCCTGGCATCGTCCGAAGGCACCTTGCCGGACTGGAAGTAGGACACATACAGGATGTACAGGATGTAGACCGTGGCCAGCAGGATGCCCGGCACGATGCCCGCGATGAGCATCTTGCCGATGGAAACCTGTGCCGTGACGGCGTACACGATCGTCAGGACCGAGGGCGGGATCAGCACGCCCAGCGTCCCGGCGGCGCAGATGGTGCCGGCCACCAGCGAGGGATCGTACTTGCGGCGCAGCATTTCGGGCATGGCCAGCACACCCATCGACGTGACGGCCGCGCCGACCACGCCCGTCATGGCCGCCATGATGACGCAGATGATGACGGTCCCGATCGCCAGTCCGCCGCGCAGGCGGCCGAACCACAGCCCCATGACACGGTACAGGTCCTCGATGACGCCGGAGCGCTGCAGGATGCCGGCCATGAGGATGTAGAGCGGTACCGCCAGCAGGGGTTCGGAGCGCATGGTGTCGAACACCTGCAGCACCAGGATGATCACGGATTCCGGGTTCCAGAGGGTGACTGTCAGCAGCAGCGACAGGCCGCCCAGCACGAAGGCGATCGGCAGGCCGGTGACCATCAGCAGCGTCAGGCCGCCGAACATCAGGATGAGGATCAGGTTCGGGCTCATGCGGTTTCTTTCCTCGCGTCACCCAGGCAGGTCCGGGCCAGTTCGGCCAGGCTCTGCAGTGCCAGCAGTAGCATGGCCAGCGGCACCGCGATCTTGTAGGGCCACAGTGGCGGATTCCAGGCGGAGAATGTGGTTTCGCGGTATTCGATCGATTGCAATACCAGGGGCGTGGCGTAGTACAGCATGACGGCGCAGAAGAACAGGATGACGATCTGGCTGAAAGCGTCCGCCACGGCGCGGGCCCGCGGGGGCATGCGGTTGCGGAACAGATCCATGTTCACATGACCGCCCAGATGCAGCAGATAGGGGCCGCCCAGCAGAAAATACGGGCCGAACAGCAGCACGGCCAGTTCCATGCCCCAGACTGTGGGGGCATGGAACACGTAGCGGCTGACGACTTCGACCATCATGGCGGGCACGATGATCGCCATCAGGGCGGCGGAGAGCATGAATAAGGCCTTGTTCAGGGCCGTCACGGCGTGAACATAGAGTCGGATGACGCTGGGCATGGTCGGTATCCGGAGAAAGACGGATCGGACCGGCATGGCGCCGCGGGCGCCATGCCGGCGAGGCGGCTGTCGGTGCTCAGGCGATCAGGCCCAGCTTCTCCATGAAGGCGACCTGGCTGTCCAGGATCTGTGTGGCCAGGGCGTCGCCCTTGGTGGCCTTGCGCCAGACTTCGACGACTTTTTTCCGCGCCTGGGCCACATCGGCGGGGTCCAGCGAGCTGACTTCGACGCCCTGCGCCTTGAATGCGTCGATGGCTTTGCCGTCGGCCACCAGGATGTGCTGGCGCAAGCTGCTGGACACTTCGCGCGCGGCCACCGCCAGCGCGGCCTTGTGGGTATCGGGCAATGCCTTGTAGGCCGCCTGGTTGGCCACGTAGCTGGTGGCCGTCGTGGGTTGATGAGGACCGGGCTGGATGATGTATTTCGCCACTTCGCCCAGGCCGGCTTCCAGATTGGCCGTCAGGTCGCCCCGGTCGGCGATGTCGATCACCCCCTTGTCCAGGGCCGAGTAGACGTCCGCCGTGGCCAGCGGCGTGACCGCCACGCCCAGCGCGCCCATCACGGCCGAGGCCAGGCCCACGAACCGTCCCTTTTTGCCATTGAAATCGGCCACGGTCTTGAGGGGCACTTTGGAGTGGATGGGCTCGGCGCCGTACACGGTGGGCGCGATGTAGAACAGACCCGCCGGAGCATAGGCCTTGCGGGCCAGATCGAGTCCGCCCAGTTCATAGAACCAGGCTTCGTACTGGTCGGATTCGGTGAAACCGAACGGGATGGTGCTGGTGAAGGCGAAGCTGGGGATTTTCCCCGCTTCGTAGCCGTCGAAGGTTTTCATCAACTGGAACGCGCCGCCGCGCACGGCGTCGAAGGCCTGATTGGCCGGCACCAGTTGGCCCGCCGAGAACAGTTCGATTTCAAATTGGCCGCCCGTCAGTTCGGCGACGCGCTTGACGAACGCGGCTTCGAATTTTTGCGGCGTGGTCCCGCCGTCCCACAGCGCCTGCATGCGCCATTTGACCTTGCCCTGGGCGGCGGCCGTGCGACCCAGGCCCAGGCCCAGGCCCGCCAGAGAGCCGGCGCCCAGGGTCTTCAGAGCGGAACGTCGATTGAATGCGGTCATTGTCATCTCCATCAAAGCCTCGTCCATCGGGATCGGGGGCTGGAAAGCGGGCTGTCGGCCCGACTGTTCATCGTTATATGCCCGCCGATCATGCGGCGGGATGATCCATCATAGGTGAGTGAAGGGTACAATAAAAGGTACAGTTTGTCGTTTTCCCATTGACTGTCCCCTTTTCTGACCCAATACAATCCGGCCGCCCATGACTCGAATCGAACGCGTGATTCAGCGGATCCATCGCGGGATGGCCGATGGCATCTGGCCGCCCGGGGCGCGGATCTGGTCGATCCGCACGGCTGCGGCGGAATTGGGCCTGTCCAAGAACACGGTGGCCGAAGCCTATGACCGCATGGTGGCCCTGGGGCAACTGGAAGCCCGCGTGGGGTCGGGCTATTACGTGCCCGTGTCGACCCGCCGGGAACGTCTGCCCAAGGCGCTGTCCGTCGCCCAGGCCGTGGATGCGGTGTCGCTGCTCAGGGAACAGTTGGTGCGGCAGTACGAGGTCCGGGTCGGCGAGGGCCGGCCGCCGCATGACTGGGCCGGCACGCCGGAATTCCGTCCGCCATCGGGTTCCCGCCGGCCACGCGAGGACAACGAAGTCCATGGTTACGGCAATCCCTGGGGATTCGCGCCGTTGCGTGAATATCTGGCCCGGCATCTGGCCGATTTGCGCATCCAGGCGGAACCCGAGCAGATACTGACCACCATGGGAGCCAACCATGCGCTGGATCTCATCGCCCGGCAACTGCTCGAGCCCGGGGATACCGTGCTGGTGGACAGTCCCGGCTACTATCCGCTGTTCGCCAAATTGCATCTGATCGGCGTGCAGATCATCGGTGTGCGGCGCCTGATCGATGGTCCCGACATCGAGGATCTGAACGCCAAGGCCGCCCGCTACCGGCCCAAGCTGTTCTTTACGCAGTCGCAGGCCCACAATCCGACCGGTGGCTCGATGTCCTTGCCGACGGGCCATCGCATATTGCTTGCGGCCGCCCAGCATCGCTTCCAGGTGGTCGAAGAGGATCCCTTCGCGGACATCCTGCCCGCCGACGCCCCCCGGCTGGCCAGTCTCGATCAGCTCGAGCGCGTCATTTACGTGGGGACTTTTTCCAAGACGCTGTCGGCCGGACTGCGGGTGGGCTATCTGGCCTGCCATTCGACTCTGGCGCGTTCACTGTGCGACCTGAAAATGCTCACGATCGCCAGTTCGGGCGATATCGCCGAACGGATGCTCTACGATTTCATCGCCTGCGGCCATTATTTGAAGCATCTGCGCAAACTGCGCGCCCAGGTGGCCCAGGCCACCGAACGGTCGCTCCAGATTCTGCGGGACCTGGAGCTGGATGTCTTTTGCGAGCCATCGGGCTGCTTTTATCTCTGGGTGTATCTGCATCCCGGAGACCATGAGGAAAGGCTGGTGCGGGAGGCGTCCGAGCGCAGCATCTTCATTGCGCCAGGCCGGCTTTTCATGCCGGACCGGACCAGCATGCGTCCCGCCATGCGACTGAACATCGCCTATGCCGCGCACCCGAAATTCATCGAGTTCATGCGCCATCGCGGGCGTTGATGAGGATCGATCCCCATCCGGCCCACTGGGCGAGCCACGCCCGCGGCCGCTCAGGCGCGCAGGGTCTTCAGCGCCGTGGCCCAGCGCAGCAGTTCGTCCAGCAGCGTCGTGGCCGAGGCGTCGATCAGTTCGTTGGAGGCGAATTCGCCGTTTTCCCGGATGTGCTTGGCCACCATGGGGATGGCGACGCCTTCGACCATGGGCATCATCTTCAGGGTGGTGACTTGCGGCTTGACCGACTGGACCGCGCGCAGGCCGCCCGATACCCCGCCGTAACCGACGAAGCCGCAGGGCTTTTCGTTCCATTCCTTGTAGACGAAGTCCAGCGCGTTCACCAGGGAGGGCGGCGCGCTGTAGTTGTATTCGGGCGTCACGAAGACATAGGCGTCGGCGCGGGACACGCTGGCGCTCCAGCGCTTGGTGTGGTCGTGCGCGTATTGCTGCATGCGGGGATGCACCGGCTCGTCGTAGAGGGGCAGCTTGAAGTCGGCCAGGTCCACCAGTTCGACGTCGAACTGGCCGTGGGCGCGCGCGAATTCGTGGAACCAGCGGGCGACCGAGGGACCGACCCGACCGGGACGGGTGCTGCAGATGATGACTTGGAGCTTGAGCGGCATCGTGTGTTTCCTTGCTTGTGAGGGGGTGATGGTCAGCCCGCGCCTTCGGGGAGCGGGATGAATTCCCGGTCGTCGCCGACCGGCAGGGCCATGCGTTGGGCGCGCCAGTCCTCGCGGGCCTGTTCGAGCCGGTCCTTGGACGAGGACACGAAATTCCAGTGGATGAATCGTTCGCCGACAGGTTCGCCGCCCAGCAGCATGACGGTGGCGGGCCCGCGGGCCCGGATGTGCGCGGCGCGGCCAGGGTCCAGGACCCGCATTTGCCCTTCGGACAGCGGGTGGCCGTCCAGCTCGACGGCGCCCCGGGCCACGTAGACGGCGCGTTCGGAATAGTCGGTGCCCAGGGTGCGGCGCGCGCCGTCGGCCATTTCCCAGTGCAGGTAGAACAGGGGCGAATGCGTCCGGACGCGGGCGGCGGCGCCGTCGATGGCGCCCGCGATCAGGCGGCCGGCGACGCCGCCCTCGTCGAATTCGGGCAGCTCTTCGGCACCCTGGTGGTGATGGAAGGCCGGCGCCGTTTCCTCGTGTTCGCGCGGCAGGGCGACCCAGGCCTGGATGCCGTGCATGGTGGCGCCGTGGGCGCGGGCATATTCCAGTCTTTCGCTGTGGGTGATGCCGCTGCCGGCGGTCATCCAGTTGACCTCGCCGGGACGGATTTCCTGATTCGATCCCAGGCTGTCGCGGTGGGTGATGGCGCCGCTGTACAGGTAGGTGACGGTGGACAGGCCGATGTGGGGGTGCGGCCTGACGTCCAGTTCGAGCGGGGCGCCGCGCGCCACATCCAGCGGTCCCAGGTGATCGAAGAAGATGAAGGGCCCCACCATGCGGCGCTTGCGGAAAGGCAGCACGCGGCCGACGATGAAGCCTCCGCCCAGGTCGTGCGTGCGGCGGTCGATCAGCAGGGTGGCGGTCGTCATGGCTTGCCTCGCGCGGGCCGGGAGGGAGCGGCCCCGCGATTACGATAATCGGGAATGCGCCCGGAAAACAAGCGAGCCCCCGGACGGGGGGCTCGCGAGTCGCCGAGGGTGACTGATCCGCGGCTACATGTGGCTCGGCAGCCAGGTGGCCAGTGCCGGAAAGTACCAGAGGAGAAAGAGCGTGAGGGCCATCAGGCCGAAATAGGGGGCGCAGATCCGGGCCAGGTAGGTGATTTCCTTGCCGGTCATGCTTTGCAGCACGAACAGGTTGAAGCCCACCGGCGGCGTGATCTGGGCGGTTTCCACGGTGATGACCAGGAAGATCCCGAACCAGATCGGGTCGATGCCGGCCGCCTGGATGATGGGCAGCACCACGCCCATGGTGAGGACGATGGTGGAGATGCCGTCCAGGAAGCAGCCCAGCACGATGTAGAACAGGCTGAGGACGATGATCAGCATGCCGGGCGACAGGTTCAGGCCGCCGACGAATTCCGCCAGTTGGCGGGGCAGTCCGATATAGCCCATGGACAGGGTCATGAAGGCGGCGCCCGACAGGATCAGGGCGATCATGCAGTACAGGCGCGTGGCCCCCAGCAGTGCGTCGCGGAACGATTGCCAGGTCAGGGATTTTTGCCAGGCCGACAGCAGGAAGGCGCCCAGGACGCCAATGGCGGCCGATTCGGTGGCGGTGGCCACGCCGCTGTAGATGCTGGCGATCACCCCCAGGATGAGCAGGACCACGGGGATCAGCTGGCGCGATTCGCGCAGTTTCTCCCGCAGTGGCAGGCGGCCTTCCGCCGATTCCGGGACGCGATCGGGGTGCAGCAGCGCCCAGCCCGCGAGCCAGCCGCTGAACAGCAGCGCCAGCAGCACCCCGGGCACCACCCCGGCGATGAAGAGCTTGGCGATCGAGG
>Ga0182738_1008175_pt1 | contig 10443 bp, 5 predicted proteins | sample eDN5th30CBELigMG_FD_128876 | JGI IMG/M metagenome (GOLD analysis project Ga0182738, IMG submission 128876) | Enriched Miracle-Growth compost microbial communities from Emeryville, California, USA - eDNA 5th pass 30_C BE-Lig MG (version 2)... ... | reverse complement strand
TTCTGTTTGCTGTAAATGATTCAGTCTTGGCCCAGTTACTTGTATGTCCCTCATATGGCACCCACAGCTCTATGTTCTCCTTAAAGAACTCTGCTGTAACACCATCATCCTTAAAATTGTCTACACTTTCCTGTAACTCATCATTATTATCCAATAGATTAAGCGCAGCTTCTAATAATGGCTCTTGTACTGCATCTAGAGTCGTATCAAAGGTTGTCACTCTTGCAGAATAAGTATAAACAACCAATAATTGCTGCCAAGCTGTCAAGGTTCTAAACTGACGAATATTCACAAGATTAACCAATGTCATAGAGTCATTCAGATCGTTCAAAGCAGAAGTCGTTAACAACAAGTTGATAATAACCGCCACAATAACCACAACAACTGACAAAAACACCATGACAATAGAAATGCGGGTTGAGCTGCTGATCCTTTCTTGTCTAAACACATTGTTCAAATGCTTGGCAATACGAGTGCTACTCCTCTGAGAAGTAAGGGAAGTACCAGTCTGACTCAAACGAGAAGCATTCAAAATCTTGTAAGATTTAAGACCGTCATTTGCCTGAGTCTCCTCCTTCTTTACCGTGTTGTTATTAGATTTGCTGGAGTTATCCTGGGCCCCAGGTGATGTCATGATATAAGTCGTCATTTGGGTCGTTGGCCTATTTAACAATTGAATACTGGCTTCTCTATCTTTGTTTCTATCTCTAGGGTCAGCGCCTCTTTCAATTTCCATAGGAAAATCATCAGCAAATGTTGTCTCAACAGCTTCTTGTGACTTGAAATTTTCAGTCACATTTGTAAAAGTTCTCTTTTGTATCAAGTCTGTTTTTTGTTGTTGTAATAATCCTGACACTTGGGAAGCGCTGCTAAGCATCTTGCGAACTTCACCTTGTCTGTAAAATTTAACAACTTTAAAAAGATCTCCATCGATCATAATCGGGTCAACCCTGATTTCAAATTGCATTTCACCTCTCTTTACAAATCCTGATGATGCTTGGGCCGTGAAATTCAATATTTTTCCTTCTCTAAACACCTTACAAATAGCTTCGTCCATTTCTTTCATTGGTGTACCATGACTAAATTTAGTGTCCCGAGATTGAGCATCTTTTTCACCCAAAGTAAATCCATGGAAACTTTTATCAGAACTATTAACAAATGGTGGCGATTTCACACCCTCAAGCTCCTCTTTGACTTCTTTGGCACTTGTCTTCATCTTCTCATAGATTGTCGATTTGTGATGGCTTGATGAAGCGTTCTCTCCTTTGGATGGCGCATTGTCTCCTCTAAATGCTACGGCAAAAGTTGGATTCACCTGTGAATCAAATACGTTGAAATCCCCGCCATCAATCATGTATGTGATAGGTCTTGATTTGTAGACTCTGTTAAAGGCAGAGTTGGCTTCAGCAAATTCAGGACAAAGCTTGGAGAGTTCAAGGACCCCAGCGTCTTGTTTCTCACTAAGGTTTAAGTCAGTCATAATCTCCTTCGAAAATTCCACAATCTTGCCTTGGTAATCAACAATCAAAGTTGGAACGCCCATTGCCATTCTTCTGATGTAGGCCATCAGATTAAGCCCCTTGTGCATAGAAGGGTAGAGTCTGAGTGTAATCTCCACGGGGAAATAGTCTCCATTTATTGTTTTGGCATAAGACACAAAGTGACGATCCAAATCATGCTTAAAATGCTTCTGGAACTTCATGATAAATTTATCATGTCTCTTTGCAACCACTTTTGGTAATACCATATTGATATTGGTATCAATGAAATTGGACTTTTCGACGTTAAATAGCTTCTTTACTGACGCAGAAGCATCAATAATTCTTCCGAGTTTCTCTGGCTCAATCGAAGCAACAATAATCGCAGCGTGACCTGTAGCAACTTCTGCTAGATCTCTGTGCTGATGTTGCTTATTGAGTAACAACTCGTAACTTTTCTGTACTAAAGGAACTCCCTGGAAAGGTAATCCCCTTATAACGTCGAGGTACAAGCCATACATGAGTGGAGCGTTCACGTAGCTCTTCTCATTCTTGTCAAAGTGCTGATTCCAATACTGCTCGATTTTGGTCGCCAATCGAGAGATATTTTCGGTTTGGGTCACTACCTTGAGACTTTGAATATTACTCTCGTTAAGTCCTCTCCACAAGTTAAGATGCTCATCAATTTCCTTCTGGATCTCTTGCTTCAAGACAAGAGTCTTTTCTCTAAACTTGAAATAAGCCATATGCGTGAAGTTGTTTATGATGATTTGAGTGTCCTTCATGTACATATTTTCAAGCTGATAATCAATATCTTCAATCGAATTATGGGCTGCAGTGCTCAAATTGTAAGTCTTCATTTTGTTCAGCAACGCTATCGCCTTAGAAGCGTCTCCGAGCTTATTAATATATAACTGTGCCAAATTTAATAATAGCATCTCATTCTTTGGATTTGTTTTCAAGATTTTTACATACTTCTCTGCAACCATCTGGTACAAACGGGTCTTTATCTCCTCAGCCGCATCTGGGGCCTTCATCGCCAAAATCTCCTCCATTTCTTCTCCCACAAGACTTGAAACATATAATGATGAGATATTCGTCTTCTTTTGCATTGGAAGATTCGTTACTTGCTTCTTGTATCCTTTCAAGATCATTGGAAGATGTAAAACTCTTTCAGGACTGTTGACTTCGAGTCTCAGAATTCTCTTGAAGGTCATGTTTAATCCAATAAGTGAGGCTTTGATGATCACTGGGAGAGGGACAAAGGCTATCAAGAATAAATTTCCGTCAAAGTTAGCAGCTCTTGCGATCAAAACTCCAGAGATCCAAAGAGCCATGGTCCATGTCACGATCTGTAACTTGAGCATCTTGATATTATAGTAAGTAAGCCTTGTGTGGAGCATATACAAGTTCACCAGAGCAAACAAGACATTCAAAACGATGGTTACAATATCCGAATTGTCAACCAAGTAAAGCAGCAAGATAATCAGGGTTTTTTGACCCAGAGTCAAAAGAGGGTTGATGTTGTCCTTCAAAGACAAAACGCATTTGCTCTTCCGAATCTGATAGCAATATAATTCCTTCAAAACAGCAGGGGCAAGGTTCAGAATGATGATTATAGCTGAGATTATTGGCCAGTACATGTCGCAATAATCTCCATTGTAGCTCTGGAACGCGCTACAGTCTCTGTGCATGTATATAAACTTCACCATGCAGAGATGAATTGCGTAAAAGAACAACCTGCTGTGGGTGTGAAGAGCAAAAGTCAGAATCTTTGAAAACCATGGCTTGATGTGATATTCATTTATCACCATGACCACCACGGTGATGATCAGAGAATACAGCACTATAATGTATACTGCACAGATGACAATGCCTATCAGGCCGTTGTTGAACGAGTCAAAGGAGTTGGTGATGAAATCGGGCTCAAGCAGCTTGATAAAAGGCTGGAAGTTGAGCGAGATCTGCTCATCTTCATTGTCTTGGATGAGTTGGGTGTTGAGTAGGGTAACTGAAATGATCTGAATGCTGCAGAGGATTTGGAGAGCAAAGAAAACTGGCGCAGGAACGTCCCAGACACGTGAGCACTCGCGCAAGATTCGTAATTTGAGAGATTTTTTGTTTTGTTGTTGACTCATAGAAGAAGGAAAAAGAAGTTAAGATGGTTTCTCTCTTGAATTGCAAAGGCTAAGAGAATCAAAAAGTTGTTAAAAAAGGGATTATTTTCTCGCTGTCAGTCAGGAAAAAATTAATCGTTAAAAATTTATTTCCTATCAATAAAACTTCTCTTTCTCGTGTGCGATAATATTCACCAAACAAAACCACTGGGCACAAATTATTCATCATGATTCAATGTGTCCAGGGTGCTCTTTGCCAAGTATCAATGAAATCTCTGTAAAGTATTATTTTTTGAAAGTTTTAGTGCTTGCATTTTTTAGCTAGATTTATGATATTTATATAAGTCATTAGAAAAACACTTCATTTGACCCGTATAAGAGGAGAAAAGGAACAAACTGAGGAGAGTTTAATATTCCTGAGACATTGAGTAAACAAGAAATGAGACATATTGAAGAGTTTTGGTGAGGGAAGAAGAAAGTTGAAGAAAAGTACAACTTATTTTTTCTCAATAAAAATTTTTCATTTAAAAATCACTGAAAACAATTCTTCGATCGACAACGCATGATTTTTGCAACTGGTTTTTTTATCTTGGAATTTTCGCAAAAAGACCTTGCTACATGGTTCAAAACTGATCATTGCCATCTTCACCAACTATTTTAATCTCTCAGTTCCTGATCCATTTTTTCTTCGTCTTATAATCTGTAAAAACCTCAAAAATCTTTGCTTCTTGCTTCCTAACAAGCCTCTGGCTCTCATGTTTTGTTTCTCAAAGAGCAACGAAAAAGATGTTGAGGTTTTGTTTTGGTCATTAATTCGCAGTCTAAACGATTTATATTGGGCAAATGCAATACCATACAATCATTTCCTTTGGCTTTTTTCCAGAACCTAATAAAGAGCAAACTTTGAATCCAAATCTCACCTAAAAATTTTATGAAGAAACAAAAATCCAAATTTAGTGGCTCAAGAACACATCGCAAAGCTCTTTCAGAACAAAAACTCAAGACCAGCTCATGAGATTTCAACATACAATGAACAATCTTGGAAATTCTAAATTTAACTTTTTCTTTAAACTCAAACAGCAAGAATTTTAATCAAAGCTTGGTTTATTTCGAAAGAATCTTTTTTTAATTTTAAAATTAATGAAACGAATAAGTTGTTGGCAACTTCAAATTTCAATCCCCACCCTCAGATGCACAAACTTCCTTCTTCACTTCTCAATCCAAATCCTAAAACTTCTATCTTTTTAGTGTTCCTTTCATCAACTCACTCTTCCCTTCAAAATCTTTATCCTATTTCGAGACTGAATTCTGACAATTGTCAATTGTTTGATTTCCATGGATATGAGAAAGTGAATATTCTTATTAGTTAGTCTGTACAGATCCAGAGGGATCACTATTTCATAAAACTGTCAAGCTCTTTGCGAAAATCTTGAGGAAAAAATGTCATCTTGATAACTGAATTGATTAATTTGAAGTAAGATAACGGTTCGTGCCACAGGGAAAATTTTTTTGAAATTTATTTTATCTTTCGATTTCGTGTTGATTTTCAAAAAATTTAAAACTAACTGTCAGGAAAAATAAAAGTGAGGAAACTCTAAAAGCCCAAGGAAAAGCTTAATCTTTTAACAAAGACTGTCCCCTTTCTCTCTATCCAGCACAAAACTTTCAACTTTTTCTCCACCAAAAAAGTCAAAATCCGAAAAAAAACTCTCATAGCGAAAAAACTAGCAAAATATAATTAAATAGCGAATTTGTAAAAGTAATAGAGCTGCTTTCAGAGTTTGAGTAAATTTCGAAGAAAACAGCATTCCTGAGGATCTCTCCAAATAATCCAAGGAAGGGACTGGGAGAACTTTATTGTTTGGAAAACACAACGAGCTTTCTGAATAAAAAAAACCTCAAAAGTTTGGATTTCAACAGTAACTGCTGACTGGTAAAAATATCGTTTGAATTAATCTTTCTAAATATGTAACTCTTCATTTATTGCGATTCTAACTGTCAATCTGAACAATTACCATTCTTGTGCTAAATCTAAGAGCGAGCTACGGCTCCATATTGCTCTCTTCTCAAACTGATTTTTTTTTTTAATTAAATACCCGTCGAGTTTCATTTTGCTAAACTAGACTGTTAAAATTTTAAATTGCTCATAGGAAACAAATTCAAGGTAACACACAACACAAAGATTTTCATACTTGAGATTGATTTTTTGGAACTTGAAAATAATAGTTTCAACTCTTTGTTCTGGTAAAACCGGAGATGTTGAACACCTTTCTCGAGTCTGGAGTGGCCGGTGGTGTCAGCTCTGGTCCAGTTTTGCTCGAGGTCAAAGGGCCAAAACAAAAAAATTTTTTTAATGAAATTTCAATCTCTTCCTCTTTCGTGAAAAAAAAAAAAAAAGCAAAAGATTTTTCTTGCGAAAAATTCGAAATGACAAAATCTCATGTGATTTTGGTTGCTTTAGGGCTGTGGGAGTGATTTTATTGAGTTTTAAATTGAATTTTGCTTCCAAAATTAAAATCAGATATCCTTACACATTTTAATGGAAATCCCTAGCTCTAAATATTCAAGAAACTCTTAATAGAGTCAATCTTTAAAAAAAAAGACCATTTTTGACATCAAGGGCTCAGTATCCCTGATAATAACTCAAATTCGAAGGGAAAAAGTTGGATTCTTTTTCAATCAAGAATCTTGAAATCAGCCACCTTGTGTCTCTTTGGTTTTAGAAATCCACAAGACGGATAAAGGAGACAAAAATAGGATTTCCTTCATTTTAGGTCCTTTTGGTGAAAAAGGAAGGTCCAAGAAAATTATTAAAAATCCAAAACGCATCTAGATCTCAAATAATTATAATTCAGTGTTCTCTCTTTTTAGAATAAACATACAGCTTTCAAAAAATAAAAATAATTTAATCATATTACTAGAAAATACTTTAAAATACTTATTGAACATTAATTTACTTGGATTCAAGTTAAATTAACCAATTCCGAAAAATCAAGACTGAAGCCTCGATCTGCTTCAATGCTTTTGAAATCTCTTCTTTGTAAAAATTTGTTAAATTATTCTCTTTTGGAAGAATCTTATCCAAAAGTTTTTCCACTTCTTGATTTCTCAATTTTATCACATCACTGAAATCCCTGTCAAGCTCATCATTTTGGATTGAAATTTCCCTCATTAAAATCTTCTCTTCCTTTTTAAAACTCTCATGATCTGCTTGAATATTACATTTATCAGATCCAGTCATAAGAGGTATTGTCTCATTGAAATCTCCATTTATTGCTTTATTGAAATATTTTTCTATCTTTGCATAAAACCCTTGTTTTTCTTTTTTATTTGCACTCTCCAAATATCTGGCCAGATATAACATCCCAAAGCTCTGGTTGAACCAAAGTTTCAAATAAGCAAATTCTTGAGTAGATTCATCTCCCGATTTCCAAAATAAATCTTCAGCTTCTTTCAATTTGATTTCACTCAGGGCATAATCACCAAGTCCTCTATACCAATTTCCAAGTACAATTTTTGTCTTCATTAACGTTTTATCAATATATTCTTCTGAATTCAAATACGAAACATCTTCAACTTTACTTAGCCATTTCAGGAATTTGCCATCAATGTTTGCTATAGAATACAAGCATCCTAATTGGAAGAAAATTTCAAGATCAATTTTTTCCAATGAACTTGGACAATATTTCTCAATGACCTCTTCAATCTGATCCAATTCTTCAGTTTTAAGTTGAAAATTAGATGATGGAGTCAAAAAGGAAAAGATATATGATGATATCTTTTCACACATTGAGCCATTATAATCCTCTTTATTCCCATCCTAAACTTGATCTAGTCCTTCCAACTCTTTATTCAAGTTATCTATTAACCACGAAGAGTTATCTGGGTCAGAGTACAACTGATTAGTCACTTCAGATTTCTCAACACCAGTGAGGTCAGAATACTCTTGAATAATAAATGACATGGAGATGAAGACGGCCATCAAAATACAAGAAAAGATAAATATGTAATTTAGCTGCTTCGGCCTCAATTGTATATTTCCTGGGATGAAACGAAGACCGAGACTCTGAATCCAAGAGCTTTGAGAGATTCTTTGGGATAAATCTTGAGGAGCCTGTCTTGAGCCTTCTTCACTTTGAAACGCAGATCTTCCTTGGCCAAGGACCGCGCTCGGGTCCGCAATAACTTCTTGCATTTCTGAACTTTGGTCATTCAAGTCTTGATTCGAGTCTTTGGAATGGAGATTGTTATGGGAACTACAGGTGGTACTCATCATTTAAAAAGTTGCTTGAGATTATTTAACAAATTATATCACTCTTTGGGAACATTCAGATAAAACGGCGTTGTCGTTGTCTAAAATTATTAGTTTAGTCAACAAAAGCACCAAACAAGACAAGTTCTATTGAAGAATATTTAGAAAATGATTTTTTGATAGAAGGGGATTGAAAAGGCATCAAAGTGAGGAATTTTTTCTAAACACATATATTTATCTCGTACTTGTCTAAAAATCAAATCTATTTTTTCTTCAAGGTTTTAATTTCTTCCCTTTTTTATCAATATTTTTTTTTTTGGTTTTTTTTATTTTCTCAATTCAGCAGAATTAAAAAAAAAGTTTTATCATTTTTGTTGAGGCTTTATTTCCTAAAATTCCGCTTTCGCATTATAATGTCAATAATATTTTACATAACACGGGAATCCCAACAAAAACAATAAGAAAATTCTATTCAAAATAATACACCTTTAAAATTAACAACAATTATAATTTGTTTAAATGCTCATCAGACAGACTCGCATTCTTAGAAAAATTTTAAGAAAGGCCATTTCCCAAAGCAATTTTAATCTTTCAAACATCACCTCAACATCTCAAACAAAGCCCATTCCCAATTAAGCTGAATGAATATAATATGTTTCCATGTAGGACCGACTTGGAAGAACATTGTTCGCTCTTTCTGTTGTTTTATACAACTTTGGAAGCTGAGGAACCAACTCTTGCAATTGCCTTCTACTTAAATCCCCAAACATTGAACTTTCATGAATTAATGTTTGAAGTTTTGTCAGGTTTTGAATCCCAGATGTCATCTTATAAAAACTTTGATTTGTAAAGACTCCAGGGAATCTTATATAGAGCTTTTCTAACCCATCTAGCCTCTCAAAGGGAAGAGCAAAGGAAATTTCCTTCCGGGTCAGTCTTGGGTCATCTAAAAATTTGCCTTGGGTCTGAACTTTTATCTTCAAATTTTTTATAAAAGGAGAAATATTCTCCATTGTCTTTTCTAAATACGGCAAGAAACTCAGATCTTCACAAGCCAAATCTAATTTAAGAGTCTCCAAATTTTGAAAAATATTCAATCCTTTTGCGATCACCTGGAAGGTTGCTTCTGTTGCAAGGTTTGTATTGAAGTAGTAATATCTCAATTTATATGGAGCTAATTTCAAGGAAAATTTCTTGAGGTGCTGCAAACATGGAACGTCGAATAACAATGAAAGTTCTATCTCTGCTTCGCCATGAGGCACTTCAACAAATTGGAACTTGAGAGTATGCAAAGCTTCAATTTCGGATAAAGCTTGGGTCATAAACTTGAAAAGATCAACAGCTTTTGCATTTTTCTCATTCAGTCGGACATCAAGGTATTGTAAAGTCTTTGGAAATTTTATACCATCAAGGTGAGAAAGATCCCCAGTAATATCACTCAAGTAGATCTTTTGTAAGGAGGTGTTTTGTAAAAGAATTAGCTTGACCAATTGAGGATTATATTGGTAGTTCAAACATAAGGTTTTCTTATGCTGCGCAAGATGGGAAACACCTCCTGATAACAAAGAAATATCACTCCAAAGCAGTAAACAATCAGCTTGTAGCAAGAAACTCAAGACTTGTTCAGAAACCATGAGATTCTGAGCTTGGGAAGTGTTGGATTTTATCCGAACCCACCATTTTGGGATGGTTGTCTGACCGATCTTAGCAAAGATGGCGAAAATTGGTTCCATGTCAAGGCTGAGTTTTGTGGAGAACAGGTCAAGAAAGAGATATTTAATATTGGGAAGTTTGATAAGATTTGCAATGAGAATGAAGGATTTTAGGATGGAGCCTGGAGAGAATGTGTTGTTTCTGGTGAGTTGAACAGAGGTACTTTGAAGAGATCTAGGCCATCTGAAGCCCAAAGGGATTGAGTTGATTTTTATTTCAAGTTTAGATTTTATGAGTTTGTTCAGTTTTACAATGACTTTGAGATTTATTTGATGAAGATTTCTTGGGAGTTCGAGTTGCTTCAAATGTTTAGCAGTGCTTAGAAGATGCTTGATGAGCCGAAGTTGTTTAGAAGGAAGCTTCATATTTTTAACAACCGGTCTTATGAAGAGAAATTAAGGAAAAAATTGATAGAAAAGGAAAATTTTACTTGGAGAGAGTGAGATTTCGAAGGTTTGTACAGATAACAGGGGACATTCTTTGGAAGGTTATGATAGTAAATTTGGGTTTTTTCATTTGTTTGTAGAGATTGGGTTTGTATTTGAGAGCTCTTCTAATAGAAAGTATGCCATGCTTTGTTAAAAAAGTGAGGTCAGAGGTTTGAAGAGAGTGATTTTTGCGGATTTTAAGACGGATCTTGTCTTGTTCAATAGAGTATGAAGAAGGAAGGAGACGTTGCATAAAATGAAAAAAAAAGAGGAAAGGCTGAAAGGGATAAAAATTATTTTGTATTTTTTGGAAAATAAGTACAGTATATTTATTTATAAACTTGGCTCTTTTTTTGTGTCGGAAAAACTTTTTAAGAGCGGCCAAATTTAAATGTTTTAGTTTCTGTTTATTTAACAATTTCTGGTAAAATCTTGACGATTTTGAATTTTCTTAT
>Ga0182738_1008174_pt1 | contig 10444 bp, 10 predicted proteins | sample eDN5th30CBELigMG_FD_128876 | JGI IMG/M metagenome (GOLD analysis project Ga0182738, IMG submission 128876) | Enriched Miracle-Growth compost microbial communities from Emeryville, California, USA - eDNA 5th pass 30_C BE-Lig MG (version 2)... ... | reverse complement strand
CGGGCCTGCTCGGCGTAGCCGGCGTCGAGGATGTCCTGGTCGACCGGGACGCTCTCGACGTGGTTGCGGCCGTTGTACTTCTCGATGTAGGCGTCGAGCTCGGGGCCGGACTCCCACGACGTGATGAGGCAGTAGCGCGGGTCCGTGCCGATGTGGGTGGCCGCGTGCCACAGACGCTGCGTGTCGATGATCAGCTGCGCGCCGGCGGGCAGCGCGATGCGGGTCTCGCCCTGCGGGTCGGTGCGGTTCTCACGCAGGACGAAGAAGCTGTCCTTGTCGTCGGTGAGGTTGAAGAACCCGCGCACGACCCAGCCGGTGCCGTCGGGGTTGAGACGGTTGTTGTCGTCCTGGTGCAGGTTGTACAGGCACTCGCCGTAGGGGGTGGGCTGCAGCTCGATGACGCGGCAGCGGCCGACGTTCGCACCCGGCTCCTGTGCGCGACGCACGAGGTTCGGGGCCTTCTCGACCTGGGACGGGATCCAGACGCCGTCCTTGTCCGTGCGCGGGGGCACGGAGTTCCAGAAGCCGTTGCACTCGATGAGACCCTGCGCCGAGGCGAGCGGCGCGAAGCGGGTGTCACCGGAGGACTTCCAGTCGACATACTCGATGTCGAGCCATTCCTTCGGATCGAGTTCCTGGTTGTACCGGTCGAGGACGACGTAGCCGGTCTCCTCGAGGGCGGCGGACTTGATGTAACTCATGATCGCGATCATGACCTTTCGTAGGGGGCCAGCACGTTTTAACAGGCCCAACTTAGGCAAGCCTACCTCCGGCCCCTGCGCGTCCCCCGGTGACTGCCCCGCTCAATGGCGGACCCGCCCCGGCATCCGCCTACAGTAGTGAGGGCGGCCCGTCGGGCCGTGTCGAAGGGAGAGCTGAGCGAGGGCATGGGCACTGCGACGAACATCGACGCGACGGCGGTCAACACGATCAGCTGGCTCGCCGAAGCGCAGACGAACATCGTCGTCCCCGTGTACCAGCGCCAGTACCGCTGGGACATCGGCGGGTGCGAGCAGCTGCTCGCCGACATCCGCGCCGTGGCGGACTCGGATGACCGGGACATGCACTTCATCGGCTCGATCCTGTCCTCGCGCAGCACGACGGACGGCGAGCTCGTCCTCATCGACGGTCAGCAGCGGATCACCACGATCATGCTGCTCGTCGCCGCGCTGCGCCACACCCTCGCCGAGACCGACCCGGCCCTCGCGGCCGAGCTCGACCGCGTCCTCGCGCGCGCGGATGCGCCGGACACGACGAAGCTGCGCCCGCACCGCGCGTGGGCGCGCGTGTTCGAGGATGTCATCCTCGACCGCACCGACGCGTCGTCGCAGGAGTCGCGGTTCGCCGACAACTACGCGTTCTTCCGCAGCCAGGTGCCGCCCACCGAGGCGCCGCAGATCTGGCGCGGACTGCAGAAGCTCGAGCACGTCGCGATCACCCTCGGCGCGGGCGCGAACGCGCAGCAGATCTTCGAGAGCCTCAACTCGACCGGAGAGCCGCTGCGCGACCACGAGCTCATCCACAACTACGTGCTCATGGGCCTCTCGCACGCGCAGCAGAGCGCCATCGAGGACGAGTTCTGGGTGCCCATCGAGCAGAACACCGGCGACGCGATCGGCTCGTTCTGGCGGCACTACCTCATCATGACGACGGGCCGCGAGGTCACCGTGGCCGGGGAGCGGGGCGTGTATGACGCGTTCCGGCAGCGCTTCCCGCGTCTCGACCACGATGCGCTGCGCGCCATCGCCGCCGAGTGGCGCGAGTACTCCGACATCTACCGGGTGCTGCTGGACCCCGCGTCGGCGCCGGATGCAGAGCTCGCGCGGCAGATCTCCTACGTCAACACCTTCGGCCGCGGCATGTACCCGCTCGTCATGCGCGCGTACCGCGACCACCTGCACGGCGACCTCGACCGCGCGGGCCTCATCGAGACCCTCGAGCACGTCCAGGCGCTTCTGCTGCGCCGCGCGCTCGCAAGCCTGCCGAACGACCGCCTCGTCGCGCGCCTGTGCCGTGCCCGCGCGGAGGGCCACGACGCCCTCATCCACGCGATCTCGCGCATCACGCCCTCCGACGAGCGGGTGCGCGTCTCGCTGAAGTTCAGCGACCTCCCCCACGCCGCGTACGTGCTGGGGCGGCTCGCCGGCGTCGAGAGCCTCGCCGGCCTCGAGGTGGAGCATGTGTTCCCGCTCTCGCCGTCCGACGAGTGGACGGGTGACGGCAGCCGGTCCTGGGCGGACTACACCGAGGACGAGCAGAACAGCCACCGCGCGCTCGCGCAGTCGCTCGGCAACATGACGCTGCTCGAGGAGGACCTCGCGGAGCGCGTCTTCGACGCCTCGTTCCCGGAGAAGCGGGATGCCGCGTACGCGCGCAGCCGCGTCTCGCTCAACGTCGCGCTCGCCGATGCCGCCGCGTGGGGCACCGCGGCGATCTCGGCCCGCACCACGGCCCTCACGGACCGGTTCATCGAGGTCTGGCGGCGGCCGGCCCGGGTCCTCGTCGACGACGACGGCCTCACGCCGATCCTCGACGCGAAGCGCCGGCGCGGCTGGCCGCGCGGGTGGGAGCGCGAGTTCGACTACGTCGAGTACCGCGGCGAGCACTGGGAGGTGCACGACGTCCGGTACCTGTTCAACCGCATCTTCAAGCGGCTGTGGGCCGACGCGCGCGCGGATGTCGAGTCGTTCAGCGGGCGCCGCGGCGGCCCGATCTTCACGGCCAAGGCCTGGAACGGCCAGTGGGACGAGCTCGACGACGCGCACTTCCTCTACATGGGGTGGGACTCGAAGTACATGATGACGGCCGTGCAGGGCGTGCTCGAGGAGGCCGGGTTCGCCCATGAGGTCTTCCTCAAGTACTCCTACATCGGCGCCGCAATGTAGGAGCCGCGACCTACACTGGTCGCCGGCGGCCTGGATGCCGTGTGGCGTCCGTCGGTCGAGGAGGCGCACGCGGAATGGGAGGCCTCGGTGGAGATGCCGGCACCCGCTCCCCTCGCCGGCGACAAGGGTCTCGACGAGGGCACCATCACGATCCAGGTGCCCCCGGCATCCTGACTCCGCTCAGGTCCGCCGCGGCGGGTCGTCGGGATCTCGCACGGGCGGGTTCGGCCACACGCGGGCGACCGCCTCAGTGACCCGGATGGAGCCGGTCTTGGGGTGCGCGGGATCGCCCGTGCTCCCCCGCGGGATCGGCAGCTCACGACTGTCGCTGATCACCTGCGGGTGGAAGCGGGCGAGCTCGAAGACGCCGAACACGGCGATGAGACCCGCGATGCCGAAGACGAAGAACACCCACAGCGGAGCGTGCGCGGCCTCGCCGAGGATGAGCAGGCCGATGAGGATCGCCACGATCGGATCGATGACGGTGAGCCCGGCGATCACGAGGTCCGGCGGGCCCGACGAGTACGCGGTCTGCACGAAGTACGCGCCGACGCCGGCCGCGGCCACCAGCGCCACCACGCACACGAGGGTGAGCCACTCGAACTGGCCGTTCTGCCAGCGGCTGATGACGACCTTCGCCAGGGTCGCGACGAAGCCGTACATGACACCCGCGGCGACGATGTAGAACAGCGCCGACACGCGGTGGCGCAGCCACAGCCAGAGTGCCGTGAAGACGATCGCGACGACCGCGAGGATGAGCAGGATCGTGATGAGCTGCGCGTCGGTGACGGGCTCCTCGGAGGCGAACAGCGCCGCGACGATCACGAAGATGAAGATGCCGCCGACGCACTCGATGATCGCGCGGATGGAGCGCGCGGTGGGCGCGTGCCCGCTGATGCGCGCGTTGAGCAAGGTCGTGATGACGAGCGCGATGGCGCCCAGCGGCTGCACGACGATGAGCGGCGCGAACGAGAGCGCGGTGAGCTGGAGCACGATGGCCAGGCCCAGCATGACCGTCCCGATGACCCACGAGGGCCGGGTGAGGAGGCGTCCCAGCTGCGCGAGGCCGAGCCCCGCGTTGCCGGACTGCCCACTCAGGCGCTCGACCTTCATGACGCCGCGGTGCTGGTACTGCGCGCCGAACGACATGAAGACCGCGCCCAGGAGGGCCAGCGGGATGCCGATGAGGATGCGCGGGTCGTCGAAGACGCCGAGGAGGACTTCGCTCACCTCGGCGAGCTCGGCTTCTGACCAGACCACCCCTCGACATTACCTGCACACCTCTCCGGCTAGGCTCAAGAGCGTGGCCGTTCTGCCGATTCGCATCATGGGTGACCCTGTCCTGCACGCTCCCGCCGACGAGGTCGGGGAGATCACCGACGAGATCCGCACGCTCGTCGCCGACATGTTCGAGACGATGGACGCCGCACCCGGCGTCGGACTGGCGGCGCCCCAGGTGGGCGTGCCGCTGCGGATCTTCACGTACTCGTACCCGGACGACGACGGGCAGCCGTGGCGCGGCGTCGTCATCAATCCGGTGCTGTGGATCTCCCCCGGCGTCCCCGGCTCGCCCGATGAGGATTCGGAGTCGGAGGGGTGCCTCTCCTTCCCCGGCGAGCGCTTCCCGCTGCGCCGCTCCGAGCGTGCTCTGCTGACCGGGATCGATCTCGACGGCGAGCCGGTGCGGGTCGAGGTCGACGGCTGGCGGGCGCGCATCCTGCAGCATGAGTTCGACCACCTCGACGGCGTGCTCTACATCGACCGCCTGTCGGACTCCGACTGGAAGACGGTGCAGAAGATCGCGCGCAAGCGCGGCTGGGGCCGACCCGGGCAGCAGTGGATGCCGGGCGTCGACGACATCGACGCCTGACCCTCGTCGTCACGCTCCCGCGCGGGCGCGCTCCTTGGCCATGCTGGGGGCGTCGACGGACACGTCGATGAGCTCCCCGGTCCGGTGCGACGACCACACCAGCTCGCGCCCCTCGGCGGCGTGACCGGCGGCGCGCACGGCGCGCTCGTCCGCCCACCCGTTCAGGCGGTGCCCGCGGTGGCCGCGCACGTGCACGAACACGACGTCGGGCAGCCCCGCGGCCTTCCGCGCATCCCGCGCGGCGATGAGCGCCTGCAGGATCTCGACGTTCTTGGTCGGGGCACCGGTGGACGTGCGCCAGCCGCGGCGCGCGTGCCCGTCCATCCACTTGGTGTACGTGTCGATCGCGTAGCGGGAGTCGGCCTCGATGGTCAGCTGCGCGACATCCGCGTGGTCGCGGATCGCGTACAGCACGGCGAGCAGCTCGCCGATGTTGTTGGTGCCCTCGATGACCGAGCCCGCCGACCAGTGGCCGTCCTCACCGACCCATGCCCAGCCCGCCGGACCCGGGTTCCCCTTGCACGCTCCGTCGGTCGCCACCGTGTAGACACTCACCCGTCCAGTATCGCCCCGGCCGGACGGAGTCCTGCTCACACCCCGTCGTCGGCGAGCTCCGGCGGCCAGACGACCGCGAACCGCTCGAACACGATCGGGTCCGCCTCGCTCCACGTCCTGCCCTGTGCCGCGCTCGTGCGCTGCCAGTAGCGCCGGTGCTCGCGCGCCCAGCTCTCGAGACTGAGGTCGTCCTCACCCTCGGCCGCGGCGAACGACGCGTCCGCCGACGCCATCGGCCCGATGCGGACCTGCGTCGTGCGCACGATCAGCCGCGGCGCTCCGGTGCTGTCGCACGCGATCCAGTGCGTGCCCTCGCGCGGGAGTCCCTCGGGGTCGTCGTCGAAGGCGGCGAGCAGCTCGGCCGTCGCCCGTTTGCGCCGCGAGGCGACGAGCTCCAGGAGGTCGTCGGCGAGGCGGGCGCTGTCGCCGAAGTGCTCGACCGTGTAGGCGGGGCTGGTGAGCGGGACGTGCGGGCGGGCGGCCCGATAATCGGCCCACATGCCCGCGGCGGCCACGCGATCGGGAGCGGCGACGGGCTGCCCCGTGCCGGCGTCCTCCCCGCTCATCCGCGGGGCGTCCCGTCGGCGGTGAATCCGAACAGCGGCGTGGCGTCGGGCCGCTCGGCGGAGGGGCGGCTGATGCCCGGCGGCGGGTCGCTCGGGGCGCCCGGCACGAGCTCCTGGAGCAGATCCGCCCACGATCCCGGTTCGCAGGTGCTCGTCGCCCGGACGGTGACGTTGTCGAACAGCTCCCCCGGCGTGAAGTCCACGACGATCTCGGAGACATGGGCCTTCGTCCGCGCGGCGACGAGCGTGACGTCTTCGATCTCGCCGTCGAACGTCTTCACCGAGACATCCTCCCAGCCCTCGCCGTCCATCCACGCGCCGAGGCTCTTCGCGGCGTCGAGCGGCTCCGCGGCGAGACGCCACCCGTCGGGCGTGGCGCGCCCGAGCCGGAACTCGTAGCCCTCCGAGCCGCATCCCCGCGGGATGTCGCCATACTGCTCGACGGTCCACTCGCCGTCGAAGACCTGCAGCTGCACCGCGCCGACAGCCTCCTTGAAGGTCGTGTTGACCGCCTTCGCCTCGTCGTACAGGTCCTGCGGGTCCACGGAACCCCCTCCTTGGCATGCGGTCAGCGACAGCACCAGCCCCATAGCGGCCAACACCGAGAGTCGTCGGATGCCGCCCCTCATCGCGCCGCCTCCGCGGCCGCCTTCAGATCCACCACGAACTCCTTGTATGACTGCGACCGCGGATCGAGATATCCGATGCTCTCATCGTCCATGATCGGGACCAGGTTGCCCCACAGATCAGACTCCCATCCATCGATGAGGTAGTACCACTCGGTGCTGCGCTGGGAGTTGTGGCCCTCGACGCGCTCACCGTATTCGCCGCTGCCGTACCCGGAGACGTATCCCCCGTCGGCGGGGAACTCGACGACGCCCGGGATGGTGCGCGGATCGACCGGATGCTCCGACACGGGCCAGCGCCCGATCGGCGCCACCCAGTCGTCGCTCGCGTGCGTCGCGTGGACGGTGAGCGTTCCGGCGGCGATCTGCTCGCGCAGCTGCGCTGCGGCGGGCTCGTCGACGCCGGCCGAGCCGAAGAGCCACACATTGTCGACGAGGCCGGGGTTGGCGGCGACGAGCTCAGCGGTCATCGTCGTGCCGAGCGAATGCGCTCCGACGTTGAGCTGGACCTCGGGCGATGAGCTGCGGAAGCCGCCGAGCAGCTGCGCGAGCCGCTCGGCGCCGGCGGCGGGTCGCTCGACGTTCCAGACGTTCCCGGCGTTGCCGGAATCCCACTCCAGGTAGACGACGATCGCGGTCTGCGCCGAGGCCCCCTGCGCGGCCAGCTGCGTGCGCAGGTCGTTCTGCAGCGCCGATGCGCTGTCGCTCCAGTCGCCGAGTGAGCCCAGGTCCGTGGCGATCCCGTGCGTGATGGCGGTGATCTGGTCGGCGGTGTCGACGTCGCCGTACGCGATGCTGGCGCGCGGGCTGCCGTCGCTGTCGACGAAGACGCTGAGAAGGACGGCCTGCTGCCCGCCGGTACCGGTCAGCGCCGGGTCGACGAGGGCGCTCAGCGCGAGGAGCTGCTCGTACTGCTCGTCGCCGAGGGAGGGGTCCGCGAGGAGCTGGCGGAGGGTGGCGAGCGTGAACGGCTGTCGGTCGGCGATGCGGACGCCGTTGAGGTTGCCGATGGCGGCCGGGGCGAAGGCGAGCAGATGGGCGAGGGGCCCGCTCGCCCACGTCGGGAGGCCGTACCCATCCGGCGCGCCGGCCGTCGAGTCGGCAGCGAGGCCCTCGAAGAGGCGGGCGGCGACGGTGGGGTCGACGAAGCCCACCGCCGACGCGAAGTCGGGGTGGTCGGCGAGCCAGGACCGGATGTCGGCGGCCGGCGCCGTCGCGAGCCACCGGATCCGGGCTGCGGCGGCATCCCCGAGGGCGCGCTCGAGACGATCCGAGAGGCCGACGATCGTCGGGCCGGTTCCCCACATGCCGGCGGATGAGCCGACGGCGGCGCCCCAGTACGTGTTCGACACCGAGACGTCCCGCCCGTCGGCGCCGCGCACGTCCGTGCCGCCGGTGACACGGTCCAGCGCCTGGGCGAGCTGCTCCTCGGTGTCTTCGACGTCGCGCCGGAAGCGGCGGATGTCGCTCTCGAGGTCCTCGGCGGCCTCCGCGACGTCGTGGGCGTCGTCCTCGCCCGCCGTCCGGTGCCGTGTGTTGACCTCCGCGATCCTGCGCGCGAGCTCGTCGCGCCGCGTCTTGAGGGCGGGGAGCTCCCACGACGCGGTCTGCATCAGGGAGGTCGCGGCCGCCGACAGCGCGAGCGCCCACGCCCGCGAGTCGACGACGGCGTGATCGAGCATGTACGGGGCGGACTCCGCACCGCTCACATGGAACACCTCGCCGAGGTACCACCAGCGGTCGCGGGCTTCGTCCATCGCGGCGATCGCCGTGTTGCCCACGGCGATGAGCCGTTGGGCCAGCGCTTCGACCGCGGCCGCGTCGATGACCTCGGGCAGGTGGGCGGTCACGAGGACGCCGGAGGCGCGGTGGCTCGCGGGCATGTCAGAACCCCGGATCCTGGGCGACCGGCAGCGGAGGGATGTCCCACGCCTCCTCGGCGTGCCGCTCGGCCCCCGCGGCGGTGCGCGCCATCTCTTCGTCGCCGAGCACGATCTCGACCGTGGCGTCGCCGACACCGGCGGAGGCGCGGGACAGGACGTACATGAGCTTGCCCGGGACGAGGGCGCGCCGATCCATCAGCCGTCCCCACGCATCGCTGACGACCGTGCGACCGTCGGCGCTGAGAGCCGCAGTGCCGTCACCGCGCAGCGCGGTCGCCTCGGTTTGGGCGGACTCGAAAGCGGGGCCGAGCTGATCGAGTCCGGCGAGCACGCCGAGCACGCCGTCGGGATCGACATCCCACTCGTCCACGCGTGCACCTCCCCCGCCCGCGACGATACCCGATACGCGGATTCGAACAGTCGGATCATCCACAAGAGCGGCCGTGCGCGCTTCTAGGCTGGACGGCGATGTCCTCGCAGCCCCGCCCCTGGACCCGCGTCGAGACCGATGCGGGTATCGTGCTCCGCCGCCCGACGAGCGCCGACATCCCCGGCGTTTTCGCGGTGCACCGCGATCCCGCCGTCTACCGCCACGATCCGCAGGACACGCATCCTGATCCGGATCACACGGCGCGCTTCCTCGCGCCGATGCTCGCGCACTGGGCGGAGCACGGCTTCGGCTACTGGGCCGTGCTGATCCCGCGTGCCGTATGGCCGGAGGGTCCGCCGAGCGCGGAGGCCGAGGACGGCGAGCGTGTGCTCGCGGGCCTCGGCGGCATCCAGCACCACGTCGTCGGGGGCGCTCCCGTGCTCAACGTCTATTACCGCTTCGCGCCGGCCGCACAGGGTCGGGGTCTCGCCCGTCTCGTGATCGATCAGGCGCTGAGCATCGCGCCGCTCGTCGCCCCGGACACCGATGTCGTCGTGCGCACGCGGCCCGCGAACACCATCGCGCGTCACGTCGCCGAGCGGGCGGGCTTCGTCGACGAGGGTCTCGAGCCCGGCACGACCGACATGCAGCTGCTGCGTCGGAGCGCCTGACCGCCCCGGGCGTCGAGACGGGACGGGATCATGCGAGAAGCCGCCGCCTCCCGGTGTTTCGAGGGACCGCGGCTGCATCACTGGAGAGTTCAACGCAGTTCTGGGGATGAACAGAGACAAATGTGAACAACTCTCTAGTCAGAAATTCTGCGTTCGGCCTGCGGCGCTTCTTCGCTATAGGCAGTTCGGTTGGACAGTGGTAGCGAGTCCAAGCGGATCTCCGGCCGCCCGGTCAATCATCGCCAGGAAGCTTGCCGCCGCCGATCTTCCTGATCTTCCGCTGGCCCCGGATGTACTTATAGTTCGTGAGGTCTCGATACCAGCGACGTCCAGTGCTGTCCACGATGACGAGAGTCAGTGACCTTCCCTTCGGAGCGTCAGTCTCCGACGTGGCGACCTCGCCAGGTTCAAGCTCAAATCTGCTACGAGTGACGGTGAGAAACCTCAGATGATCACTGCCGTCCATGTTCCACATCACAGCGCAGAAGATGATCGGACGGCTCCCGGTGTTGCGAACACTGACGGTTTGAACTTCGGTCGTTCCATGCCATGCGGAACCGACTCGACTGACGACGGCATCGGCGTCATGGCGACGAGCAAGGGCCCGAGAGTGGGCGAAGGTTCCGACACCCCAAAGCAGTGCGCCCACCGTCCCGATCGCTGCGAACCAGTCGGCCCACGATCCGAGGGGCAAGTACTCACTGCACCACTTCGTGAACTCTTCCCACCACTCCTGCATGCGGTGAGACTAGCGTTGACGGGCGCTGTGGCGTGGCGTCCCGTAGCGCCAGCTTGCGCCGACCTCTGCTGTGGTCGGGTGCCCCGAATCGGGCTCTCAAAGTGAGGTTCTCCGTGGGTTCTCCGTGGGTAAAACGGGCCTCACGAGGAGTCGAGCTCATGAGAGAAGCCGCCACATCCCTGTGATCACACGGGCTGCGGCGGCTTCGTTTGCTCCCCCACTTGGACTCGAACCAAGAACCTATCGGTTAACAGCCGATTGCTCTGCCAATTGAGCTAT
>Ga0182738_1008173_pt1 | contig 10444 bp, 13 predicted proteins | sample eDN5th30CBELigMG_FD_128876 | JGI IMG/M metagenome (GOLD analysis project Ga0182738, IMG submission 128876) | Enriched Miracle-Growth compost microbial communities from Emeryville, California, USA - eDNA 5th pass 30_C BE-Lig MG (version 2)... ... | reverse complement strand
TTGGGGTAAGATACTTGATTCCGTGAGCTGTTATGGTAAGCTCAGTAAACTCTTCTGCCCATAGGGATATTGAGCAGCCATTAGGAAATCTAAATTTCATGATACTTCTTTAATTCTTTAATTCTTTTTCTTTTTAAATTTGATGTAACTTCATCTGAGAAACTCTCATAGGCAGTTCCAATTGAAAGATCTCATTCTCCTTCGCTCTCATCTGACTCGAAAGAAATAAACTCAGAAGCCATTTCACCTTTGCCCAATCCTCATCCCCATAATTTCTAGTTTGAGTTTGATATTCTTTAGAATTTTAGAATCATCCCAATTCAATCTAACCATATTATTTTCACAAGTAGCCAGATATTCTCATTTTTTCAATGAAGGTCTGTATTTTCCACACAATGAATAAAGAATTTATCTGAGTTGTCAGCAAGACTCTTCCTGCAAAATGCTGTGCCCAGCTAGCAACTTTACTTGCAGTAAATCAATTATTGATCTCCTATGGAGCTTTCACTTTATATTTTTTTCGATAAAAGAACTGATCCCTGGCGAGATCTCATAATAGTCTGCAAACTTCCCAATTAATGACAAAAAAGTAAATTCTCTCTCAACTGCCAAAACTTTTTGTTCATCATCTTCGAGAATTTCTTCAACTCCAAAATCAAACGTCTTGACATAAACACTCTTTTTGAGATTTGTTCCTAGATAGATGTTAATTTCAGGGAGAGAGACTTGAAAATTCTTTTCAAGAAATTGAGTAATTCGGGGAGAAATAAGCAAATTCTGTCCATTCTACCTTTTTCAGGATCTGAAATGAAAAGTCGATTTGAGGATCAATTATGAATGATTCATCTTTTTCAATAACTACCCCTCCCATTTTTCAATCAATGCAAGGTGAAGATCATGTAGAATTTCCATATCCGAATCGTAGAATCATCTTTATGTTTGCGTATTTTTTCATTCAAAAGAAGGTGGCTAAAATTTCGAGCTGATGAAATTTTAATCATCAAAAAGATTTGGGAATATTATAAAAGAAGTCTTTCAAAATCAAAATGATATATTTTTTTTCAAACCAAAATTTTTCACCTGCCTTTTATGATTTGAGATCTGCAAGCTTTGAAATTTTGGGAAAGACTTCTAGTTTGAAGCATTGCATCACAAAATATTTCCTCTCAAAAAACTTTTTTCATCATAGATATCAAAGAATAAAGGGAGTTTGAATGAGGAATAAAAGTAAAAAGAGAATCAAGTCTTTCTATTTTCATTTTCTTGACAACAAAAAAATCTAAATAGGTTTTTGTTCTCAAAAAATGTAACAATATTAATTTTTTATGAGGATTAAACTTTGAGTCTATCGACACTATTGAAAGAGATTCTCGAGTCAAGAGGCAACCACTTTTTGATCTGAAAGACTCGGAATGAGACTTGAGTTTACTAAAAACCAGAAAATCTCAAACAAGAAAGAATTAAGACTTCTTATAATGCTACAAACAAGATGTATTTCATCATTAATATTGGCTTTGAAAGATTAAAAAAGCCTTTTGTCAAAAAACTATAACTTAACCAGCACGAAATGGACAGGTTAGACTACCGTGAGACTCAAATTGGCTGGGGGCATGAATTTAAATTGATTCACCAGAGAAACTTCGAAAATTTTTAATTTAGAAAATCAATTCAATCTCAAGGTCTCACTCAAAACATAGTTTTGACTAACTAAAATAGCAAACTCCTCAAGAAGGACATTCATAAAGCAGAGGAAGAGAAAAATTAAAACTGTAGATTGATTCAGTATCTTATTAAGAAGGGTTCAAAATGTGAGATGAATTTTTAGAGAATAAATTTAAATGTGGGTGATTATTGATCTTGCCACGCATAAATCTACAAACAAAGGTTTAATCTCATAATAATAAACAAAACAAACAAGAAAGTTTCAAGATCCATCATCATGAGTCTTTCAAACGATATCAAAGCTTGGTTAGAAACTTACCCCAGATTGAACTGGAGACTTACCTTCGATTTTTTATTAGCTCCAGAAAATGCAAAGGCCGTAGAATTTAGCGACTATGGTGTTGCTTGCTTCGTCAAGGGATTCCAACGTGAATTTATTGACAGAGACTACCATGAAGCTCTCAACTGGTATGAGACTGGCGCCATGCAGTACGACTCTCTCTGCTTATTCCGACTTCATGAGATCTATATTGGAGATACTCATTTCAAAGTCCCTTATGATGAAAGACAGGCCATCTGCCACCTTGTTTACAGTGCTCTCCTCTCACAGTTTGAAATTTTTGACGCTAAAGTCTCATTCTGGCAAAAGTTTGAAGCTTTCTGGAAGAAGGAGTCGAGTAAAACTGCTTATATCCAAGAACTATTATTAAGTCCTTCAGCAGACTATTTCGTTGCAACTGGAGGCTTATTTTCCAAGCTCTTCACTTTCTATGGAACCAAAAACAACTTCCCTGATATCCTTCCTGAACTCAGAAACTTGTCAGCGGATATCCTCAAGACAAAGTTCTTTTCAATCATCAATGCCATGTTTGATTTCCTCGCCTATACATATAATTCAGGATTCTCCAAAGTTGACCTCCAAAAATACGTCGACACCATCCTTGATATGCTCACCAATGACATTCTTTTCGACAACTTCTTCCAAAACTATATCACTCACATCAAGCTGTTGAGGGCCAAAAAGAAGTTTGCCCATGTCTTCCAAAGAAGATTAGAAACTGATTGTTTCTGGGTTTGGAGCTTCTCTTTCTTGGTTTCAATGAAGAACTACTATCTTGGGATCCTTCAAACATATGAGGACACTTTCTGTGATGGAACTCTTGTCCTCAAATGGAAGAACACTGCATCATGGGTTAATAACTTTGTCGGCTTTTGCAATGAAAAGGGTATTGGAACCTCAAAGAGTACCGATAAAGCTATGGAAGCATATGAAAGAGATATGAACGAAATGCCTAGAGTCTTATTCTCCAGATTTAGGCATATTTTACTCAGAAAAAGAGGCCAACTTCAAGGCCAACAACCCTTCCAAGAAGATATTGACCCACAACTTGAAGAAGAAATCACAAGTCTCAAGTCAATGATTGAAGGCCGATTCGAAGACCAAAACAGAATGGATTGCTACTTGTATTATGTTTATGGAAAGGTATATGAAAAAATAGATGAAGACATTGATACGGCGATCCAATGGTATCAAAAAGGTGTTGATTCTGATACCGATTCGTGCTTAAAAAATCATTTACTTTGTAATGAAGGATGGAGAATGAAATGCGATAAAAGACTTCAAAAACTCAAAATGAAGAAAGGTCTCCAAACTCTCATTATAAACAAAAATCAAGAAGATTAATTCAGCAGTACAGTCTCGATAAAAACACTTTTTAAAAAGAATTTTGTTTCATTTCATAATAACTTTTTACTATGAATACTTTTTTTCCCACCTTCTATAATTTTTTTACGTAAGGATATAAAGATATTCATTCATTGAAGCTTATATCTCATCTGATTTTATTATTAATTAAAAAATTCCTCTCTTCGATCCGGATGGTTTGAACTTCCTCGTTGAAGTTTCGATATAATAAGAGGACTAATGTAACTAACTTGATTTATTAAATCTTGAATCTGTTATACAAATTGTAAAACGAATTCGATTTTAATTCAAAGCCTTTAAGTTCAGTTAAAAGTAAAACAGTCATCTCATGTATGAAGCCTTTAATTCTATCATTTATTAGCGCCCTTTAATTGTTTAGATGCCCAATGATATTGAATCCTGTGAAAATAAATTACCAGCTATAAAAATTGAAATTTCTTGAATTATTGAGGATTAGAAGAAGTGGCCGGTCAGGATCTTTGAATTCATAAAAGAAAATTCTATAGAATATTTTTCTTGGCTTCCGTAAATTTAAACTCCCTACATCATCAGAATAAAAATCGTGTTTTTGTGGGAGAAATTTTTCTTTTATAAAGTTTTTCTTAAGATGAAAATCGATTTAAAAAAATTACAATTTGAAATTGATGATTATTATTGACAATGACTTGCCTAAAAATAAAAAATTTTCGTTCGGAGCATCTTTCAGTATTATGAAATTAAACCAGTTTAAACATTTTCCTTCTCCAACAAGATTTCCTTGAAAGCAAAGAGGCAATTTACATCTCGTCTTGAAAAGCTAACTTTACTATTTTGTTAAATAAAACTGTTCTTGAATTTTAATAGGTGAGATGAAAACAATAGAAAAGAGTTAGATTTTAATTCAATTTTATTGAAAATTTTTAGGGTTTAGGGTTTCAAGTTCGGGTTCAAATCAAATCCTGTTTTCAAAGTCAATGACGTATTTCAATAAGAAAAAACTTGTTTCAGTAAATTTCATATCTCATGGGCAGATTTTGTTGGATTCTTTTGCTTTTCGTGGAAGTCAAGAAGGAATCAGACGAGAAACCTGGCAGAATATAAAATAGATAGGTTGGTAATGCGAATACTAAAAATAATTTACATTTTGAGTTATGAGTTATTTGTTATAATTGTAAGAAAAATAGATTTATTAAATTGACTTCTAACTGATGATCCAGGATAAAAAATTAAAACCCAAACAAAATCCTGATGTCATATTAAAAAAAACCATAGCTTCATTTCCACATCTCTGAAAAACTCTCAACTCTCCAAAAGATTCTATCAGAAAAAAAAATCAAAACTACAAGAGATAAGAGAATATCAGAATAGACATGAAAATTCTAGACGAGTCTCGAAATTTCTTGAGGTTTCCTTTCTGGTTGAAACCGTTGAGATCCAGTAAATCTATTTGCTCTTACTATTTAAGCTGATATACTTTATCATAATTAATTTATTTTTCAAAAAAGCCGCAGTATATGTCTATTGAAGTAAGTCAGGGTTTCGATTCAAGCGTAATCCCTGTCAAATTAGTCAATGAAATCATCAAGAAGCATCCCATTAGAATCGAAGGACATAGAGGAGCAGGCCATTTGGAACCTGAAAACTCCTTGAAAGCATTCAACAAAGCTATTGAACTTGGCATTGATGGTGTAGAGTTTGATGTCTGGCTCACAAAGGATGATGTCCCTGTTGTTGTTCACGGCAAACCTGAGGGTGAAGTTGAGTTCCTTAACGGAACTGAAGTCCCTATCGGTCAAGTTAATTTTGAGGCCGTTAAAGATATGATCCTCATCAACGGTGAAAAAATCCCAACATTAGCTGAAGTTCTCGATGCCTGTAAAGACAAGGTCCATCTTAACATTGAAATCAAAGAAACTCGAGAAGAAGTCATCGGAAAAGTTTTGACTCTCCTCCAAGAAAGACAAATGTTTGACCAAATCACTTTCAGCTCTTTCAATCATCATTTGAGAGCTTGTCTCTACAGAGAAGTTTTAGAAAGAAAAATCGAAGCAGAAGTTTCTTTTGGATTTTTAATGGAACTTGAATATAACCCACTCCCTGATTATGAGCATACAAGACCTGGAGATTCCATTAACGTGGATATCAGATACCTCGAAAAGCATAGAGAAGAATGCTTGCTCCACATCAAGAAAGCTCAGGAAAAAAATGTTAAAGTCAAATTCTGGTTCCCCATGGAATACCAAGAAGAACATATGTTTTATGATGACCTTCTAGGTTTAGAAGTTGATACTGTCATCACGAACAAGCCCATTTCCATGATTGAATATTTTGGAAAACTAGCTATTAAAGCTTAATTACTCATTATTGTTATATAGAACCCTTTACTCAAACAAATCAGGTTCTTTTTCGTACAACCTGTGTCAATATTGAATTTTCATTTCATAATTCATGATTTTTTAGTTTTCATCCCCTATATATCATACTGTGGCTTTGTTATTAATTCATGCCAGAGTGAATCTATATATTACCGCTTATAGTCTTTTTATGCCTCATAATAAATGGCATAACTTGAAAATCTAAAAGAATGAGTTGAGTTGACTCAAAATCAAAAGACGCCGTCTTCGTAGCTTTCCTCTTGATAAACTTGGATCCTAGTAAAAAAAAAATATTTCTGGAATTTTCCATCTTAATTAAAAAAAAAATCTTCTTGAATATTCTTCAAATTAACTGGAAATTAATCTAGATGGAGGATAGTTGAAACAATCTCTCTCTTTTGTGAAAACAAGAAGAAAATAAAATATTTCACAATTTTCATAATTTTCTAAATTTCCCCTTCAAATCAAAAGAAATTTTAAACAGATAAGCTCGATTTTCATTCAACTCTATTAAACTTCTTCCTCGATACTTGAAATCAATTTTTATATTTTTCCCACGCTAATGATACAGATTAATTAACTTGTATTAGGAGTGCATTGCCCCTTTTTAAAAAGAAAAAAGTTTAAGGAGAGGAGAATCTTATAAAGAAATATTCATGGAAAATAATTACAGATCTTTAGATGATCTTGATGATTCCTTCATAAATGCCCCAATTTCTGCAATCAGTCACCCTTTAAATCTTTTGACTGGAGTTGAGCACATTGCAGACAGAAACCATATAAATATTTTGACATACAATATATTTTTGCGTCCTCCTGGTGTCAAAAATAATGCAAGTGATCACAAAGACGAACGCTTGAAAGGCTTTATCAAACTGTTGAAAGACTTTGACATTATATGTTTGCAAGAAATGTTTGGCTTTTTAAACAAAAGAAAACACAAACTCATCAGATGCGCAACAAAAGCTGGCTTCTTGTATTATGCAGATTCTTCTAGTCCATCTTTCTTTACCAGTTTCGTTGTTGATGGTGGACTTCTCGTCTTAAGCAGGTAAATGATTTATGAGAAAAAGAGGATTTAACCTTCCCTTACATAGATTTCCATTATTAGCTTCGGAATTCAAGCCATACCCATACGGAATTTTTTCTGATTCCTTGGCTCAAAAAGGCGTTTTATATACAACAATCCAAATCAAAGATGAAATCCTCCATATTTTCAGTACACATACTCAAGCTTCATATTTTGGAGAAAATCAAGTACATCTCAACTTTGATGGAAGAGAAATAACTAACCATGTTTTTCATATAGAGATACCCAATCCTTACAAGAGCTGACCAATTTACTACATTCAGAAATTTCATAGTGACTACATTGAAAAAATATCACTATAAAAATGGAGAAGTTGTCTTGTTAATGGGTGATTTTAATGTCGACTCCAGAAAACCCTTCATTGAAACAAACAAAATCCAAAATTACCCTGGCTTCAAGGAATATAGTCATTTAAAGGTCCATGAATTTTTCAATGAATATGAGGCTATGATGTGCTATTTAAGTGATAATTTTAGAGATGGCATTCAAGATCTTCTTCATGTAACAGGACAATTGTATTGAAAAAAATTCTTATCAATTCCTTAGGAAAAATATAAAGAGCATCCTATCACATATGCCGACAGTGTATTGGATGGAGACAATCAATTAAAACCATCAGAAATTGTCTTGACACATAAAGATGATTATTGCTCGAATCAGAGCTTAGATTATATTTTTAAACTCACTCCTAAATCGATCTTTACTCAAAAAGATCATGGCGATCTTGAGGAAGTAGCACCTATTGTTAAAAAACTGACTTGCTAATATTTCATATCCAGGGTCAATCATTTATGAGACAGAGAAAACTGAGAGTAGTTGAAGAGAGTGCAAAGGTTGAGAAATTCTTGGTGGCTGGAAGAGACTTCACTCAGCTTTCAGACCATTACGGAGCTTCGATAACTTTAGAATATAATAAAAATGGAAGTCAAAGACCAGAAGGAGAAGGCCAAAAAACACCTAAAGAAAGAACCAGTCATGCTAGTTTTGATCAAATCATTACATTAGAATAAATTTTTATTGTGATTGTTGTACATTCTTTGAAATGTCTAAAATTCGTGTAAAAGTATTTTATTTGGTGAGTCTGATTTTTAAAAATAATATACAGAAAAATTTGTCAACTTTTTTAATTTCTCAAAAAGATAATTTTTATTTTTTATTTCGAAAAAGCTTATCAATCAGCAGTCTTTTGAATTTTAAATAATAATCTTGAGAATATATAGACACAGTAAGTCAGTAAACGCACATATTTATTGTCATGGCTTCTTTCTAGATCATCATTTTTACTTCTTGGTGAGAAGTGTAACGAGTAATTGTTTAACAATAGCTTGAATCTTTTCGTAAATCACAAGCATAAGAGCAGAGTTGATGACAGTTTGGGACAATTTTGCTCCAAAGCCATTAAAGAAGCCTTGGACACCTTTATGCTTCAAAATCTCTCTGATCAACTCAATTTGAGTGATGTTCTTTTGCTTATTTGCTTGCATATTGGTCTTCATGGTTTGATAAGGGTAGGTAATGAAAGTTGCAATTGCTTTAGAAATTGCACCTGCAATAAAAACCAGAGCAGTCTGATATTTAGTATCTAAAAGAGATATTGATTATACTCAAATCACCAAAAATAGTACTTTCAAACTTCTTCTTGAGGAATTCATAGACGAGGAATTGAGTAATAGGATTCAACACTAAAACATAACCAGCACCAATACCTTTGAAAAATCCTTCGAGACCTTCCTTCTTAGCAATACTTTGAATAGTTCCAATGATGCCATTGTTTTTTTCTTTATCCAGCAAGATTCTGGTATGGATAACCCAGAGAGGATTTGTTACAGTAGAGGTAATCCATCCAGCGCACAAAGCGGTGGCAGAATATCCAGGAATGCTGAATTTGTCCTTGATGAAGAAAGCCTTGAAAAATTCATACCTATTCTCTTATAAGAAACCACTCTCCAATAATCACTGGCCATACCAGAAGAAATAAACACCAAAAGAAGCAAGTGTTCCGATAAAGTAAGGGAGGACTCCTTTGTAAAATCCTTTGGGTCCTTCTTTTTCAATGATTTCTTGAATGAGATCGAAAACCTTTTTCGATTTTTTTGTCTTTTCAGCTTCAGGATTATCGGTTTCTTCGTTATTGTTTTCTCTTTCGTGTTTAGCCCTAGCCCTAACATCACTAAATGGATGAATTCAAACTTCTTACAATGCTTGCATGCGTGTCTTTACATTTTCGATTGGATACAATAATAAAGTTGACAAACATCCAGCAAGAGCACCTATCAAAGGTCACACTTCTACTCAAAAATCATGGAAAAACCGGAAAACCCGTGGAGGAAAACGTTTAAAGTTCTTTCAGAAACTAAAAGAGAAGCTCCCTGGTCAGCAATCTTTGATAGACTCATCAAAATTCTCTCTTGACGCAATTTGTTAAAAATTATAATCTTACCAACGTACCCTTTTCACATATGTTTGATCTATTACGACATTTACGTACTAAATCAAAAATTAGAATTCGAGAAGCCCGCCCAATGAAAAAACAATACTTTCAAAAGGGAATCGATTAGCATCTTTGATTGGTAGTTTTAATGAGCAAGTATATTATACTTCTATACTTCATTAAATATGGAACACAAAGACACAAAATTATATAGATAGAGATAATTTATTATAAAAACATTCATTATAAAAGATTTGACAAGACAAGCTTTTCGCGTTTCCCATTATTGAAGAGGGAGAAAAGTAAATTTACAAAGAGTCAATTCAATTATTTAGTCTTCATATCTGTTTCTAGAAGACTCCCGAACCTTTTAGCAAAGAATTGTAGAAAAGTCAAAAATTGATTTTACATTCTTAGCATACTCCACTTGTTTGATATAATATTCATTGACTCCATTTGGGAAACACACCTCACTTTGAAAAATGTTAATTTAATCTCGCCAAAATAATAAATATACAATTCTTTCAATAATTCTGCAATTTCAGAATTTAAATTATCTCTAATTGTTTCAGTCTCAGTGTAAAGAGCCTTGATTTTCTGCCCAAGGCCTTCTGAATCTCGATTTACTGAATCAAGTTCTCCTTGATTATTGTTTGCCCTGAGGGAAAATTTTAGAAAACTTTATTAAAATCTCAAGAAATACTGATATTCATATATTTTTCCGTATTTGGTTTTGAGCAATTCTTTATATGTTAATATTTGTTGGAGGCACTAAGAAAATTTTAATTCTATTTGATCTCGTCTCTTACGGATAATATGAGCTCATGACTTTGCTTGACACCTTCAATTTTGCCTCTAAAGTATTTGACTTCTTTGGCAAAATCTTCAACGATGGGAGTTTCTTCAGAAGGTCTTCTGACCTCAGCAGTGAATATGCTGGACAAAGAGCCCAAGGCGTAATATTTTGAGTCGTCAATTCTATTCATAATCTTTGTAGAAGTAATATTCAGCTTTGCTCCGAGTTGCTGAATTTTCTAAATGAGGTTAAAATTAACAACAAAGCTGTCAGTTTTATAATACTTCATGCTGTTCTTGAATTTTTTGAAGGAATTTTTGAGTTCCAGAAAGCAAATTATCCAGTTCGAAAATCTCATTGAGACTTGCTTCAACACCTTTCCAATCCTAAGATAGTTATGCCAACA
>Ga0182738_1008172_pt1 | contig 10445 bp, 5 predicted proteins | sample eDN5th30CBELigMG_FD_128876 | JGI IMG/M metagenome (GOLD analysis project Ga0182738, IMG submission 128876) | Enriched Miracle-Growth compost microbial communities from Emeryville, California, USA - eDNA 5th pass 30_C BE-Lig MG (version 2)... ... | reverse complement strand
GTTCTGGAGCGTGCCCTGATAGGTCGTCGTACCGATGTTGAGGCTGATCTGGCCGCCGTTGGGAACTCCGGCGCCGGAGACGGCCGGGAGCGCGTCGATGGTGAAGGTCAGCGGATCGCCGAGGCGGCGGGGGTTGACGTTCGAGGAGATCCTCAGGTACGCCTCCTGCTTGACCACCGTCAGTTGGGCCGAGGCCGTCGTCGCCGTTTGTCCGCCGCTGGTGAAGACGGCGCGGTACCGCGCGCCCGAGTCGGCCAGGGCGGGCGCGACCGTGTACCATGAGTTCGTCGCGCCGGGGATGTTGGTCCAGGCGCCGCCGCCGACGCTGATCTGCCATTGGGCCGCCGGGTTCGCGGCGCCCGTCGCGGCGGCGGTGAAGGTCGTGGGGGTCCCCACCGTCACCGTCCGGCTGCTTGGGCTGACGCTGGCGGCGAAGGGCTTCGCGTTGTGGAAAACGAAGCTCGATCCCTGGAAGGAAGCGCCCCCGCCGGCGGAGGAGGTCGGAGCGCCGACGATGACCGTCGAACCGTCGAGGCTCGCGGCGACCGCCTTGCCGAAGGTGTCGTTGACGGCCCCGCCGGTCGCCACGAGCTTGGTCGGCTGGCTCCAACCCGCCCCGGAGTTGCCTGAAACGTAGACGGCGCCTTGAAGAAGATTGCCGCCGACGGTCGCGTTGCCAGCGCCGATCACGGCGGTGGTTCCATCGGCGCTGATGGCCACGGAGTCGCCAAAGCGATCGGAGGCGGCCCCATCGGGGGCCGTCAGCTTCACGGGTTGGGCCCAGTTCGATCCGGTTCGGGTGAAGACGTAGGCCGCCCCCTGGCTGGCGTTGGCCCCGACCGCCGCCAGGGGCGCGCCCGCCAGCACGATCGCGCCGTCGGAGGACATCGCGAGAGAAAGTCCCATCAGGTCGCCGGCGGAGCCGTTGGGATCGACCAGCTTGGCCTTTTGGGTCCAGGCCGAGGCCGACTTGTCGAAGACGTAAACGGCCCCTTGATTGGCCTTGCCGGCAATCGTCGCGCCCGGCGCGGCGACGGCCAACGACCCGCCGTCGGCGCTTATGGCGACCGCCAAGCCAAGCGAGGCGCCGGCGGCCCCGTCCGAGGCGACCAGCTTGGTCGTTTGGCTCCAGGAATAGCCGCCCGCCCGCGCGAAGACGTAGGCCGCCCCTTGTCTGGCGTTGCCCGCCACCGTGGCGCTGCCGGCGCCGGCGACGATCGCGTCGCCGTTGCCGCTGATCGAGACGGACGAGCCCAGAAAGTCTCCGGCGGCGCCGTCGAGGGCGACAAGTTTGCCAACCTGGCTCCACCCCCCGCCCGGATTCGCGAAGACATAGACGGCGCCATGCCCCGCCGCGCCCCCGATGTGAGCGTTGGCCGCGCCGGCCGCCACGGTCGTTCCATCCAGACTGATCGCCACCGAGTAACCCAGCATGTCCCCGCTCACGCCGTCGGAGGCGGTCAGCCGGGCCGTCTGAGTCCACGTTGTTCCGCTGCTATCAAAGACGTAGATCGCTCCCGTCCCGGGTTGGGCGCCGTTCTCGTCCCTGGCGCCGACCACCACGCGGTTCCCATCGCCGCTGACGGCCACCGAGTAACCGAACAGGCCGAAATTCACCGGGGCCGAAGAGCCCAGTCTCGCCTGCTGGACCAAGGGATCGATCACCAGCGGATAGACCGCGTCGGCGTCGTCAACCTGAATGGAGAGCACGTCGCCGTCGGCCGTCGAATGGACCGACATGGTGGCCGGCGTCTCGCGACCCGTCGCGTCGTACGCGATTAGCCCGCCGTAGGTCAGAGCCGTGGTTCCGTCGGCGCGAGCCAGAGTAACGCTCGTCCCCCCGGCGTCGGCCGTCGCGATCAGGGTTCCGCCAAGGGCCAGGTCGACCGTCAGGGGGCCGTCGGCGCCGGTCGGCCGCTGGGTCAGGGTGAACCCCTGCTGAAGCCCGAGCGGTCCGTTGACGAACCACTGCGAGACCCCGCCGTAGTCGTAATCCACCCGGTTGCCGACCACGGTCTCGGCGGCCGAACCGAGCGCCTTGAGATCATCGCCGTGGCCGACCCCCGTCAGCGTCAACGACCAAACGTCGGCCCCCGACGTCACGCGAAGGCCCCCGGCGTCGACCACCGCTCCGTACTGGTTGGCCGCGTTGCCGAGCGCGAGGCCGCCGCCCGCGGGCTGCATCGCGTACGAGGAATCGCCCCGGCCGATCGCTTCGGAAAGCGCGTACCGGGCCTGCGCCGACAGGCCCGGATCCGGCGACGGCGAGACGCTTGAGATCAGGGCCGGCCCCGTCGCCACCGCGCCCAAGGCCGACCACGCTCCGGCCGCCGGCGCCATGCGCTCCTCCAACGACTCCCGCTCGGGACGCAGCCGCCGCCTCGCCGCGACGCTCCCATTGGATCGGACCTTCGAGCCTGACCTTGACCAGCCGCGACGCGGACTTGCGGGGCGATCGATAAACATGAAGCAATTCCCTGGTTGGATTCAAGCGCGTTCCGTCAACGGCCCCGGAGGCGTTCGCGGGCGATCCGATGGATCGCCGGAACGCGGTCGAAGCGAGGCCCTTTCGCGCGGCCTCAAGCGGCGAGCCGCGCGTTGGAAGGGCTTGGAGCACGATCTTCGGTTGTGGTTTCGGCGTGGTTTAGTTTGCGCCTCGGCCAACGCCGAAAACAACGCCGTTCCGCGAATCATCGGCGTAAAAAGCGAAATGACCGCCGCTCCCACGCCAAGAACGCCAAACATGGCGACCGCGTTGCTCTTGGGCAACACAATGGTGGGCGTAATTCAATTCGAGCCGCGAGGCTGAGGGCTTGCGGAGGCTTCCTCGCCGCGCGATAGTGCGTAAGTCCGTCCGGAATCGGAATCCATCCTCGTTTTGGAGCCCGCCCATGTCGTCGCCCAACGTCAATCGCCGGGATTGGATCAAGAGCACGACGGCCGCGGGGCTGGCGTCGGCCGCGGCTTCGGGCGCGGCGGCGGCCTCGGCTCGCGGGGCTTCGGACGCCGATCCCGACCGGATCCGCCGCGAGAACGAGAGGCCCGGCACCCTCGATTGGATGAACACGAACGTCCGGATTGATCCGAAGACGAATTATCGAAGCCCGGGAATCGAGGGGTACGTCTCGCGGACCAGCGTTCGGCCGGGCGAGTCGCTGTCGTTTCACGTCAGCGCGAATCCGGCCTCACGGTTCTCGATCGAGCTTTACCGGATGGGCTTTTACCAGGGGAAGGGCGCCCGACTGGTTGAAAAGCTGGGGTCGTTCGACGGCCGGGTCCAGCCCGACCCGCCGATCGGCGAAAAACGGGTGCGCGAGTGCGCGTGGGAGCCCTGCCTGACGCTGACGATCCCCGAAGACTGGGTAAGCGGTGTTTATCTTGGCAAGCTGAAGGCCGAGCGCGAGGGGCTGGAGAGCTACGTCGTCTTCGTCGTCCGCGACGATCGCCGGGCCGACTATTTGTTCCAGGTCTCGGACAACACCTGGAACGCCTACAACCGATGGCCCTCGCAGTTCGCGCTTTACGACGACGGCAAGAAGGTCTGGTACTGGGGCCCCGACGTTCAAACGAGCTTTGACCGCCCCTATGGGAAATACTGTCAGATTTTCGACGCGCCGCTGTCGGTCGGCTCGGGGGAGTGGCTCCTTTGGGAGTTCCCCCTGGCCTTCTGGATGGAGGAGCGCGGATATGACGTCACCTACATCTCGAACATGGACACCCACTTTGATCCCGAGGGCCTGCGACGGGCCAAGGGGTGGATCTCGATCGGCCACGACGAATACTGGTCGCTTGAGATGTTCGAGAACATGAAGCGGGCCCGGGACGACGGGTTGAACCTGGCGTTTCTCTCGGGCAACGCGATCTGCGGAACCGTCGACATCCACCCCTCAAGCGACGGCCGCCCCGGTCGGATCATCGAGCGCGTGGGCCGGTTTGGCTCGCCCCGCAAGGAGGAGTTGGAGCAGGGATTCCCCGAGGAGGCGGGCCTTAAGAAGAACGGTCCCAACGAGGCGACCTTGATCGGCGCCCAGAGCACTTATCCCGTCACCGGCGGCGGCGACTGGATTTGCCGGAAGCCCGACCACTGGCTGTTCGACGGCACCGGCATGAAGGACGGCGACGGCGTCGCCGGCCTGGTCGGCTGGGAGTGGCACGGCGAGCCCTGGTCGATCCCCGGCCTGGAGGTCCTGGCCAGCGGCCCAACCACAAGTCCTCGCGGCGAAGGTGTTTACACCGCGACCATCTACCCCGGCCCCAAAGACAATTTCGTCTTCAACGCCGCGACCATCTGGTGGGCCCTCGGCCTGTCGAGCCCTCCCGGCCTGATTCTCCCGGCGGTCTACACCAAGCCCCAGGGGGTCGATCCGCGCGTGCAACGGATGACGCGGAATCTGCTGGAGAGGCTGAGGGGCGCGTAGGGTTTCGCCGAACCGGATTTCGCGAGGGTGGCCCCGGTTTTAACCGAACCAGGGGTGTCGCGCCGGCCAGCCTCCGAACGATCCCCAATTGGGTTCGTTCGGCGCGGGCGGCGAAACGGTGTTTCCGGGCGAAATGTCTTAGGGCTTAGAGTGTTGCGCCGTTCGACCGCAGCGCGGGAATTGGGTTCGTTCGGACGGATTCGTCGGGGTTAAGGCTCCGTCCGATAAATCCTCGGGACCGCTGATCCGCCGGTCGGCTCTTCTCTCTCTCGGTGGTTGGCCCGGATGCCGATCGGGAGATCGGCGTTCCCGGCGGGGGATCGTCCACCGGCTTCTCTTTGGCGGGCATAGCCCGCCCCACGGGGTTTTTGCGCGCCCTTCCCCCGCGGAATTGGCTTCGTTCGGCGAAATTCGCGCGGTTTGTAGCTCGGCCTCGGCGCGGGAAATTGGCTTCGTTCGGCGAAATTCGCGCGGTGTAGCTCGGCCTCGGCGCGGGGAATTGGCTTCGTTCGGCCAAAATCGCGCGGTCTAGCTCGGCCTCGGCGCGGGAAATTGGCTTCGTTCGGCCAAAATCGCGCGGTTCGCGGCGTCTGGTGATTTGCGGATTGTCAAAGAGCGAGGAGAAGCGAGACCATCCCGCTTCAGCATGATCAGCGGCGGAGGGATCCCGATTTCATGATTCTGGAAATCGCCGCGCGGAATCTCGGATTTTTTCCATGAGGGAGACCGGAATCCCTGGTGGCCCGGGCCGACCCGCCGCGGAGTCCCATTCCGGAATCCATGGCGATACCCTCAACGCAAAATCGCTCTACTTAGATCTCGGGGTACTCCGCTTTTCCCACTCGCTCGCCCAGCGCCTCGCGAAGGCGCCGGTTCTCTTCGACGAGGGTGGCGATCGTCCGATCCTGGTCGGTTCGTTGGCGGAAGAATCGGAGGGCGGAGACCGCCAGCGCGATGATGGCGAACCAAAACAGAGCGGTGAAGGCGAGGATCACCAGTTCCACCGGGCCGATGTTGGGAAGGAAGGCGAACGGCATGGCCTGGGGTCTCCCTGTGAATTGGCGGGCCCGGCCGAATCGCGGATCGGGACTCGGCCTTTACGAAACGACTTATTTATCTTACTCGTTGAGTCGTCGCGGAAAATTCCTGGCACGGAGTTGTCAAACAAAGCGAAGGGCGGGAGGCCCGTGAAGACGACGGACGCGAAAAGGATTGACGGCCGGGCGCCCGGGGCGACGACGAAGGTCGACGCGGCGGCGGCGGTGATGGGCGGCCGGGTGCTTGAGCTCGACGCCCTGCGCGGGCTGGCCTGCCTGACGATCGTCTTTCACCACTTCAAGCCCCACCTGCTCCCCTTTGGCTGGGCGGCGGTCGACCTGTTTTTCATCCTCTCGGGCTACCTCATCACGGCGATCATCATTCGGCACGCGAACGAGGATCGCTTCCTCTTGAACTTCTACGTCAGGCGAGGGCTGCGAATCTGGCCGGTCTACTATCTGACCGTCCTGACCATCGCCGCGGCCTCGCCCTGGCTGCCCCGCTACTACAACTTCGACGTTCTGCCCCACATATTGACCTACACGCAAGAGGTGGGTCTGCATTGGGGTTGGCGCGTCCCTCCGTTCAGCGAATACACGGCGCACATGTGGTCGCTAGCGATCGAAGAGCAATTTTACCTCATCTGGCCCGCCCTGATTTGCCTGGTCGGTCGTCGGGGCGTCGTTCCCCTGGCCCTGGCGGTGGCGGCGGCGGCCGTTTGGGCGAGGTCGTCGGGGATGTACTGGAGGATCCTCCTGACCCGGGCCGACGGCCTGGCTTTGGGGGCCATCCTCGCCTCGCTGTTCGCCAGTCGCGAGGCGATCCGATCGCATCGGGCCATCCCCCGCGTCTTGACCGTTCTTGGCCTGGCGGCGCTGACCTACCTGACCGTCTTGATCGCGTCGGGAGGGATGCCAAAACCCGAAGCGCCTCCTTGGCCCGGTTTGTCGATGCTGATGATTAACGTCCTCGGCGCCTCGATCATCGGGCTGGTGATTTACCACCGGGGCAAGCCGGCCCTGCGCTTCTTGCGGCGGCCGAGGCTCGTTTGGGTCGGGCAGTTGAGTTATGGAATCTATGTGTACCACTACATTTTGATGTTGCTGAGCGACGACATCGCCCAGGCGCTGGGCAAAGGGGGCCGTCCTTTCTGGCGGGAGGCGTTGACCGTGGCCCTCGTTTTCGGCCTCGCGGCGCTCTCTTGGCGGTTCTTCGAGCTTCCCCTGCTCCGCTTGAAGGACCGTTTCGAGTATGGGCGAAAGCCCAACTCGGGTCTGGCCAGGCCGCACATCGAATCAAAACCCGCCGACCGGGCCCGCGCCCCGGTTTCGCCCACGCGATGATCGGGGCGGCCCTCCCCTGGCGTTGAGCGGGGGAACAGGCGACAATATCGACGGCCCGCGCCGGGGAGGCCGAAGACCAGGATCCGGGGTTGGCGGGTCGGACAACGTCGAGGGGCGAGGCCTTCGGCGTCGGCGAACGGGACGTGGGGCCGATGAGACACAGGCGAAATTTCGGGTGGGAGTTCGGGGGCAACCGCGAACGCGCCTCCCTCTGGCGGCGGCTCAGCCCCTCGCAACTCTTCGTCGGCTCGTTCGTGCTCTTGATCGCCGTGGGGACGGTGGGCCTGAAGACGATTCCGGGGCTCTACGTCCATCAACCGCTCTCGTGGATCGACGCCCTGTTCACCGCCACCAGCGCCTCGTGCGTGACGGGGCTGACGGTGGCCGACACGGCGAAGGACTTCACGCCCGCGGGCCAGGCCTGGCTTTTGGTTCTGATCCAGTGCGGGGGGCTGGGGATCATCACCTTCACCACGCTTTGGACGGTCTCGCTGGGCCGCCGGCTCTCGCTTAGGCACGAGGCGCTGACCGCCAGCGTCGCGGAAGTCGCCCCCCATGTTGACTATCGCATTTTGGCGCGCGACGTGGTCCGGTTCACGTTGGCCATCGAGGTGGTCGGCGCGCTGACGCTCTACGTCGACTGGGGGCCCCAACTCGGCTGGGTGGAGGCGCTTTGGCCATCGGTGTTCCATTCCATAAGCGCCTTCTGCAACGCCGGGTTCTCGACCTTCCCCGAGTCGATGAGCGGAAGCTGGATCACGTCGATCACTTTGACGGTGATCATGATTTTGATTGTCGCCGGCGGGCTGGGGTTCTTGACGTTGGAGGAGCTTTCGCTGTGGGTTCAAGCCCGACGACGGCGTCGGCCGTTTCGGATCTCGCTGCACTCTCGGCTCGTCCTGGTCACCTCGACGATCCTGATCATCGTGGGGGCCGTCGCGGCCCTGGCTCTAGAATGGAGCGTCACGCTCCGCGACTTGCCGCCGGAGTCGAAGCTCCTCCACGCGACCTTCATCAGCGTGACGGCTCGATCCGCCGGTTTCAGCAACATCGACTACGCCGCCGCGACCGACGCCACCAATTTCCTGACGATCATCCTCATGACGATCGGCGGCTCGCCGGGCTCGATGACGGGGGGATTGAAGACCACGACGACGGCCCTTTTGGTCCTTCTGGCCTGGTCGCGCGTCGGGGGAGAAGATTTGGTCAGCGTCTGGGGCCGGTCGATTCCCCAGGAAACCATGCAGCGGGCCGTGGGCCTGGCGGTCGCCACGGTGGCGTTCGCGACCCTGAGCGTCTTCGTCCTGGTGGCGATCGAGAGGACGGCGATCCCCCACCATGAAAGCGGGGGCGGCTTCATGAAGTATTTCTTCGAGGCGACCAGCGCCCTAACGACGGTGGGGCTCACCATGGGAGTGACCCGCGAGTTGACCAGCGCCGGCAAGTTGATCGCCATCCTGCTGATGTTCATCGGCCGCGTGGGCCTTCCCACCACGGCCGCGGCGTTTCTGGTGGCCGAGCGGAAGCCCTCCCGCGCGTTCCGCTACGCCTATGAGGACGTGGCCGTCGGCTAGCGGCGGGAAGTTCGGCGATGAACCGGGACGCGAGTTCGCCGCGCGAGCCCTCGCCAAGCCATGATCCGGCCCGCCGCCACGACGATTCGGCCGGGACTCGCTGGCGTTAAGTTGGGGAAAAGCCGACAATAGGGCCGGCCCGCGTCTGGGGATGACGCGATCGGACTTCAGGGTCGGCGGGCCGGATTTCAAGGCGGGTTGAGGCGCCCCCGCGGGGCGTCGGCCTTCGGCGTCGGCGAACGGGACCGGGAGCGGATGAGACACAGGCGGAATTTCGGGTGGGAGTTCGAGGTCACCCGCGAACGAATCTCCCTCTGGCGGCGACTCAGCCCCTCTCAGCTCTTCGTCGGCTCGTTCGTCCTCTTGATCGCCGTGGGGACCGTGGGCCTCAAGACGATTCCGGGGCTCTACGTCGACCAACCCCTCTCGTGGATCGACGCCCTGTTCACCGCCACCAGCGCCTCGTGCGTGACGGGGCTGACGGTGGCCGACACGGCGAAGGACTTCACGCCCGCGGGCCAGGCCTGGCTTTTGGCCCTGATCCAGTGCGGGGGGCTGGGGATCATCACGTTCACCACGCTCTTGACCTTCGCCCTGGGCCGTCGGCTCTCGCTTAGGCACGAGGCGCTGACCGCCAGCGCCACGGAGGTCGCGCCCCACGTCGATTATCGCCGCCTGGCCCGCGACATTCTCTGGTTCACCTTCGCCATCGAATTAACCGGCGCGGCGCTGTTATTGGTCGACTGGGGGCCTCGGCTGGGCTGGCGGGCGTCGCTCTGGCCGTCGTTCTTTCACTCGATCAGCGCCTTTTGCAACGCCGGGTTCTCCACGTTTCCCCTGTCGATGGGAGGCGAGGAAAGCTCGGCGATGAGCCTCACGGTCATCATGGGCCTGATCATCGCCGGCGGCTTGGGGTTCCTGACCATGGAGGAGCTGACCATGTGGGGCCGAGCCCGGCGGCGGAGGCGGCCGTTTCGGATCTCGCTGCACTCTCGGCTCGTGCTGATCACCACGGCGATCCTCGTCGTGGGGGGCGGCCTTGTGGCGCTGTACCTGGAGTGGGGCGTCACGCTGAAGGACATGCCGCCGGGATCGAAGTTCGTCAACGCGATGTTCATCAGCGTGACGGCGCGCACCGCGGGGTTCACCAACATCGACTACGCCAGGGCGACCGACGCCACCAATTTCCTGACGGTCATCCTCATGTCGATCGGCGGCTCGCCCGGCTCGACCGCGGGGGGCCTGAAAACCACGACGACGGCCCTTTTGGTTCTCATGGCCTGGTCGCGCGTTGGCGGGACCAAGCTGGTGAGCATCTGGGGCCGGTCGATTCCCCGAGAGACGATGCAGCGGGCGATGGGCCTGGCGGTCGCCACCCTGGCGATCGTGATCCTGAGCGTCTTCGCCCTGGTGGCGATCGAGGGGTCGGGCGTTCCCCACGAGGAGAGCGGCGGCGGCTTCATGAAATACTTGTTCGAGGCGACCAGCGCGCTGAACACGGTGGGGCTCACCATGGGAGTCACCCCGGGGTTGTCCAACTCGGGCAAGTTGATCGCCATCCTGCTAATGTTCATCGGCCGCGTGGGCCTTCCCACGACGGCCGGGGCGTTCCTTCTGGCCGAGCGGACCCCCGCCGGCGATTTTCGATACGCTTATGAGGACGTGGCCGTCGGCTAACGGCGGAGGAACGATAAATGAAACGGTTCGTGGTCATCGGCCTTGGCAACTTCGGCTCAAGCCTGGCGGAATCGCTCCACAATCAGGGGCACGAGGTCGTGGCGATGGACGTTCGCGAAGAGGCGGTCGACCAGATCGCCCCGTTCGTCTCGCGCGCCGCGGTGGGCGACGGCCGGCAGCTCAAGACCCTGGAGCGGTTCGGCGCGAAGGGGTCGCACGCGGGAGTCGTCAGCACCGGCGACGACATCACCGCCAGCATCCTCGCCACCATGGCGCTTAAGGATCTGAAGGTTCGCAACGTCTATGTGAAGGTCGTCTCGCGAGACCACGCGCGGGTCATGGAGAAGATCGGCGTCACCGAGACGATCTTCCCCGAGCGCGAATCGGCCCAGCGG
>Ga0182738_1008170_pt1 | contig 10447 bp, 7 predicted proteins | sample eDN5th30CBELigMG_FD_128876 | JGI IMG/M metagenome (GOLD analysis project Ga0182738, IMG submission 128876) | Enriched Miracle-Growth compost microbial communities from Emeryville, California, USA - eDNA 5th pass 30_C BE-Lig MG (version 2)... ... | reverse complement strand
GGTATTGATTGTAGCCATGGTGGGCGTTGTCATCCTGGCGAAAAAGAGGCTTTAAGTTACATGGTTCCCACTTCGTTTTTCATTCTCATTAGCGCAGTGCTTTTCACCATCGGCGCCCTGGGCGTTTTGGTGCGGCGCAATGCCATCGTGGTTTTTATGTGCATCGAATTGATGCTCAATGCGGCCAATCTGGCATTCGTGGCGGCAGCCCGCCAGGTGCAGCAAATGAATGGTCAGATTTTTGTGTTTTTTGTGATGGTGATCGCCGCCGCCGAAGTCGCGGTGGGATTGGCTATTATTGTGACGGTTTTCCGGAATCGCGAAACGCTGGATGTGGATAGCGCCAACCAATTAAAGAATTGACATGCCTTTCGATTTACCCCTTGCCCTGATTATCTTGTTCCCTCTCACGGGCTTTGCCGTGTGTGGCCTGATTGGCTCGCGCATGAAAAAGCCCTGGCCCGGCGCCATCGCCAGTTTCGCTGTGTTTGCCTCCTTCGTGGTGGCATTGCTGCGTTTCGTTGAATTGGCCTCATTGCCGCAGAGCGGACGTACTATCTCTGAAACCGTCTACACCTGGATCTCTGTGGGGGCGCTACGTTCCGATGTCTCGTTCCTGCTGGATCCGTTATCCGCGGTGATGATTTTGGTTATCACCGGAATTGGTTTCCTGATTCATCTCTATTCCATCGGTTACATGGCCGATGATCACAATGATCCCGAAGGGCGATTGAACGCGCGTTATTTTTGTTGGCTCAACCTGTTCGTGGCATTTATGTCGCTGCTGGTGCTGGCGGATAATTATCTGTTGATGTTTGTGGGCTGGGAAGGCGTGGGACTTTGTTCCTACTTCCTGATCGGATACTGGTTCAATCGTGAAGATGCGCGCGGCGCCTGCAAGAAAGCTTTCATTGTTAACCGCATCGGTGATTTCGGTTTCCTGCTGGCCATGATGTTGATCTTTCTGGTGGTGGGATCGCTCAATTACGACGACGTGTTCGCGGCAGTGCGCAATTCTCCGCAGTTATTTACCGCCGGAACGATGGGCGTCATTGGCGCTACTTTCTTGATTCCGCTTTTGCTATTTGTGGGCGCTACCGGTAAATCTGCGCAAATCCCACTCTTTGTCTGGTTGCCAGACGCTATGGCGGGTCCTACACCGGTTTCCGCATTAATCCATGCCGCCACAATGGTGACCGCCGGTGTCTACATGGTGTCGCGTTCATCCGCGCTGTTTCTGCAGGCTCCTCAAGTTCAGTTATTGATTTGCGTGGTGGGCACGTTGACGGCGCTGTTTGCGGCATTAACGGCTCTGGCTCATTCTGATATCAAAAAAGTACTTGCATACTCGACCGTATCTCAGCTCGGCTTCATGTTCATGGCAGTTGGTGTCGGGGCTTACTCTGTGGCCATCTTCCACGTTTTCACTCACGCCTTTTTCAAAGCCTGCCTCTTCCTGGGTTCCGGCTCGGTGATTCATGCGTTGCACGGCGAGCAGGACATGGATAAGATGGGCGGTTTGTCCAGGAAGATGAAGATCACTAACATCACCTTCCTGGCGGCTGGATTGGCATTGGCAGGCGCGGCGCCCTTTGCCGGGTTCTTTTCCAAGGATGAAATCATCGCCGCGCTGTTCCATGCGGGCGGCAATGCTCCTATTCTGATCATTTGCGGCGTTGTCGCTTTCATCGCGGCATTGATTACCGGAATTTACACTGGCCGCCAATATGCGCAGGTGTTCCTGGGTGAGGCGCGCGATGAAGAATTGTATGAGCACGCCCATGAAAATGGCCCCACCATGACGATTCCGCTGATCGTTCTGGGGATCGGTTCGCTGGTAGTGGGCTGGATTGGCCTGCCGCATTTCGGTGGCATTCCCGCCTGGGGACATGCTTTTACGAACTGGCTTGCTCCTGTATTTGAAAACGGCGCTGCCGGTGCGGCGGAAGCTGCGCCCAGCATCGTGTTATTATTGCTCGGTCTGGTAATCGGCTGGGGCGGCTGGCTGGGCGGCGTCTCGCTGGGCAAGAATGCCGTTGGTGTGGTCATGCCGGAAAGCCTGCGCCAGGTTTCTCTGGACGCCATTTACACCGCCACCATCGTTCGCGCCGGTTTTGCCATCGCCGATGGCTTGCGCTGGATCGACGAAACATTTGTGGATGGCATTGTGAAATTGGTGGGCGGTTTCGTGGGTGAATCCTCCGATGCGCTGCGCGCTACCCAGACTTCCTACGCGCGCAATTACGCATTGGCGATGGCAGTGGGCGCGGTCATCGTGCTGGCCTGGTTTATTGCGAAATAACGAATCGCACGAAAAGCGGAAACAGGGGGAGCGCGAGATCGCGTTCCCCCTTTGCTTTCCCGTGTATACTCAAACCGATATTTGTTGCGGGAGATGATATGCGTCCATCAAAAGTACTTTTACTGCTTGCCTTTTTAGTGACATTGCTGGTGCCGGTCAGCGGCTGCCGCGCTGCTGAAACTGGTGGCGCTCTGGATGCCTATGTCAATGCTCCCGATTCCAGTTTCGAGTGGAAACACGTGTCCTCCGAAAACGGGATAGACACCATCAGCCTGACGTCTCAAACCTGGCAGCATCAAAAATGGACGCATCAACTTACCATCGTCACGCCGGCACGTTCGGAATTTCCCGGAACGGCATTATTGCTGATCAATGTCGGTGGCGATCCTGACGATTTGCGCATTTTAAAAATTCTCGCCAATGGCAGCGGATGCACCGTGGTGGGATTGAGTCAGGTGCCCAATCAGCCGCTCTGGGATCGCCGTGAGGATGCGCTGGTTGCCTACACTTTCGCGCAGTTTTTCCAGACCGGTGATGATACCTGGCCACTCTTACTGCCCATGACAAAATCCGTGGTTAAAGCGATGGACGCGGTGCAGCAATACACCAAAAGTACTTCTGCGCCCATCACTCAATTCATCGTGGGCGGCGCCTCTAAACGCGGCTGGACGACCTGGCTGGTGGGGGCGGAAGATAAACGCGTCATCGGCATTGTGCCGATGGTATATGACAACCTCAATATTCCCCGGCAATTGCCGCATCAGAAAGAAATGCTGGGTGATTATTCCAGCGAGATCGGCGATTACACCCGCCTCAATTTACCGGCCAAACTCACTACGCCTGCGGGGCAAAAATTGGTGCAAATTGTTGACCCCTATTCTTACCGCGATCGCATCACCATGCCGAAGCTAATTATCAACGGTTCCAACGATCCATTCTGGACCGTCGATTCGCTCAATTTGTATTACAACGATTTGAAAGGCCCGCGCAATGTGTTTTATGTTCCTAACGCCGGGCACAGCCTGAATCTGGAAAAGGGCATCACCGGCGCGCTGTATTTGCTGGGCACCATCCAGAACTGGACGCACCTGGTGGCCGCCGGCAAAACGCCGCCAAAAGTCAGCTTCGATGTGAAAGATACGGCCGATGGAAAACATTTCACGGCAAGCGTGGCTGGCGGAACATCCGGTGAATTGTGGGTGGCCCAATCAGCCACCAAAGATTTCCGCAAGTCCACCTGGGTGGCATCGCCCATGAAAGAGGTGGAAGGGCATTTTGAAGGAGATGTCAAAAGCCCGGATAGTGGCTATACGGCCGTTTTTGCGCAGCTGACAACCACCGGCGAGACATCACTGCCATTTCGCCTTTCCACGCCGATGACGTGGTGGGGTGTGAAGTAGTTATTTATATCGTCATTCCCACCAGGGTGGAAATCCAGTGCTGGGGAAATGCTTAAAAGTACTTTTTTCCTTCAATTCCGTCTTCGCGGGAATGATGTTGAGATACCATGAACAACCTTCGTGATTTTTTATCCCAAATTGAAAAACTTAATCAGCTGCAACGAATATCCGTGCCCCTTTCCGCGAATTTAGAAATTGCTGAAGTGGCAGATCGCGTCATTAAAAATGCCGGGCCGGCGTTGCTATTTGAGAATGTCCGCGAAACGCCGGATGTTCCCGTGGCGATTGGATTATACGGTTCGCATGAACGCCTGGAATTAGCCTTGCGCGCAAAACCGCAGAACATCGCCAAACGCATCGAAGAATTGATCCAAACCGTGCCGCCGCCCGGTTTATTGGGCAAGATGCAATTGGGACTCAAGATGTTGCCCACATTGCAAAGTCTCGCAACAGTCACCGTCAAAGACGGCCCGTGCAAAGAGGAAAAGTACTTTGGTGATGATGTTGACCTGACGCGTTTGCCAGTAATGACCAGTTGGCCGCAGGACGGCGGGCCGTTTATCACGCTGCCGATGGTTTTCACGCATGATCCGAACACCGGCCGCCGCAATGTGGGAATGTATCGCATTCAAATCTACGACAAGAACACCACCGGCATGCACTGGCAGATGCACAAAGTGGGCGCGCAGCATGGCCGCGAAGCGCAGGCCAAAAATCAACGCATCGAAGCGGCGGTTTGCCTGGGCGGCGATCCGGTGTTGCCGTTTTGCGCGCTCGCGCCATTGCCGGAAGAAATCGACGAAATGCTTTTTGCCGGTTTCCTGCGCGGTAAGCCGGTGGAAATGGTGAAGTGCGAAACCATCGATGTGACAGTTCCGGCGCAATGCGAATATGTGATTGAGGGATATATCGAACCTGGCGAAATGCGTCCCGAAGGACCGTTCGGCGATCACACCGGATATTACACGCCGATTGAGGAGTATCCGGTGTTTCATGTGACGTGTGTGACGCATCGCAAAAACCCCATTTATCCGTCAACAATAGTGGGCATTCCGCCGATGGAAGACGGCTATCTGGGCAACGCCGTCAGCACCATTTTTCTGCCGCTAGTCAAAACGCAAATTCCCGAATTGGTGGATATGCATTTGCCGGTGGAAGCGTGTTTCCATAATCTGGCGATTGTTTCTATCAAAAAACGCTATCCCAATCACGCCTACAAAGTGATGCACGCCTTGTGGGGGTTGGGGCAATTGATGTTTTCTAAAGTCATCATCGTGGTGGACGACGATGTGGATGTGCACAATATCCACGAAGTGATCTGGCGCGCTACCAACAATATCGATCCGGCGCGCGATGTGCAAATCGTCAAAGGTCCGGTCGACAGCCTCAATCACGCCTCGCCGCAAGTCGGCCTCGGCTCCAAAATGGGCATCGACGCCACCCGCAAATGGCCATCCGAAGGCCACACGCGCGAATGGCCGGATGTGGTGAAAATGGATGCGGAAACGGTTGCGAAAATCGATAGAATCTGGAATCAGTTGGGATTAGGCGAACTCATTCCATCGCCGTCGGTGGATGGGCACATCGTGGCAAAAATGCCAGAGGCGTAAAAGTACTTTTTGGCTAATTCATGTGTCATTCCCGCGAAGGCGGGAATCCAGATGCTTCGACTCCGCTCAGCATGACATTGTAGAAAAGTACTTCAGTCAGGTTAGAAAAAGTATTTTTGTCAGCTTGAGCGGAGTCGAAAGCCATGTAGCTGCTTCTTCGCTTTCAGCGATGCGAGATGGGCTTTCGGATCGAAATCATTCGCGATTCCGCTATCGATCCCTTCCTGGATTGCAGCTTTCAGTAGATTCACCTGGCTATCTTCTTCTTCCGATAGGTGAAGTCCTGCGCGAACTACTCCGTTAATGCGATTTTGGACGAAGTGCCTAAAATGGTTTCCCAAGGATATAGGAGCGTTTTTACTCATAACGGCTTAACTGTTTTGAATTTACCCAAAATCGGTAACACGCGCATTGGAAATATTTGACGTTTTCAATGCACGTCATCACAATTGATAAACCTTACAATTCCTGTCTCCATTTAGTTGCGGCGCAACCATTTGCAGCAGCTGGTTATCCAGTATCTTGCAACCAGTCACCAGCATCCAGTAATCAGCACCCAACTTAATTTGACCACCAGCCGCTGGGGTTGTTGGTGGGAGTGTAGATTCGTTCGCTGCCTTGATTGTATTCGTAGCAGGATAGGGCGGAGCCCCACAGATTGGTGAGGTTGCGGTAATCGGAATCGCCCAGAGGGGCGCCGCGGCGGGAGCGCTGATAATTGGCGAATTGCTGGGCCGAGCGCCGGTCGCGGAACACAAAGATATACAACTTTTTCCAGCGTTTCATTTGCGTGAACTGGCTGCGTGTGAACGAAGCCAGCGATGCTGCCTGGCTGGTGGATATGTTGGAATCAGTTGGCACGATTGCCATGGTGCCAATGGTAATGTTGGGGTTAGGCGCCACTGCAATAGTGAAAGGCAGTTTTTGGGGAGCGGGAACCGATGAGTTGTTGGGCGTGTAGGAACTGGTTGGCGCCGCGGGAGCACTTCCGCCGTCAGGCGGCGGCACATCCATTGCGGGATCCATGGGAGGTGGCATGTCATCGCCGCTGCTGCCGGAAGGCAGGAAATTTTTCCCAACGGTAAATAACGCAAAGATTAATCCGATAGCAATAACGGCAATTTGCCAGGGCGGTGTGCCCGGCTTGCGCTCTTCGTCATCATCATCAATAGTTTGGGCGGCCCGTGATTGCCTTTGCCCGGCGGGTTGACTGCCTGCACCCACGTGAACAGTGTTAGTGAGAGGTGTGTAACATGCCCAGCACATTACTGCCTCGGGAGGGTTCTCTTCGCCACATTTGGGACAACGTTTTTTATTTTCCACAAGAATTTTAAAACCTTATATATTTTCGAATGAGACAATTGGTAACTTTGCCAATATATTCTACCCGTTTTGAGCTATTTTTAAACCCAAATCGCTAAAATTTTTTGGTCAAATGATGTCTCTATCTGAATGTACCATGTTTAACAGGTCTTTTATCGATATACAAACTGGGATAAAAGTACTTTTGTATGCCTGCGCCATCATATTTTACAAAATATCAGCTTCGCCCATGCGGTGCAGCTTGAGCAGGTTAGTGTGACCGCATCGTGCCACGGGCGCGCCGAGGGCGATAATGACGGCGTCGCCGGGTGCGGCCAGGTGCCTTTTGCCGAGTTGTTCTTCAACCTGTAACAACATTTCGTCGGTGCTGCGGGTGCGATCTACCACAAAGGCGGAAACGCCCCAGGCCAGCTGCAATTCGCGAACCACGGAAGGATTGCAGGTAAAGGCATACAGCGGCACGCGGGGATGAAATTTTGCCAGCCGCCGCGCGGTGGAGCCGGTTTCAGTGAAAGCCACGATGCAGCGCGCGTTGCTGCCGCTGGCGGATTGCGCCGCCGCCTGGCAGATGATGTCGGAGAAATCTCCTTCCACCACAGGCGTTTTACGAAAGTTATACCACAGCTCATCGGAAGTTGTTTCCACTTCCACCACGATGCGATCCATGGTGCGCAGGCTTTCCAGAGGGAACTTGCCAGCTGCGGTTTCGGCGCTCAACATCACGGCGTCCGTGCCGTCCAAAATGGCATTGGCCACATCGCTGGCTTCGGCGCGGGTGGGCGTAGGATTTTCGCACATGCTTTCGAGCATTTGAGTGGCGGTGATGACCAGTTTTCCACTTGCGTTGGCCTGCGAGATAATGCTCTTTTGCAGCAATGGCACCACTTCCACGCCCATTTCCACGCCAAGATCGCCGCGCGCCACCATCACGCCATCGGCAGCATCCAGAATTGTGTCGAGATTATCGATGGCCTCCGGCTTTTCTATCTTGGCGATAATTTTGGGTTGCGTGGCAGCATCTGCAAGCAATTCGCGCAACTGCTCGATATCAGCAGCATCGCGCACGAACGATAGCGCCACAATATCCACACCATTCGCAGCGCCCCAGAGCACGTCGGTGCGGTCTTTTTCTGATAATGCCGGCGCGGAGACTTGCACGCCGGGCAGATTCATTCCTTTATGCGGTCGCAAAACGCCATCCACCAGGGCCGTCGTGCGCACATCCGTTGCGGTGGTTTCTTCGACGCGCAAACGCACCAGCCCGTCATCCAGCAAAATTAAATCTCCGGCAGCGCAATCCTGCGGCAGGTTGGGATAGCTCACGCTGATTTCCAGGTTGTCTCCCGGCACGTCGCGAGTCGTGAGAATTAAGGAATCTCCCTGGCGCAGCATGACCGCGCCGTCCTGAATATCGCCCAGGCGAATGCGCGGCCCCTGCAAGTCCTGCAAGATCGCAACCGGCAAGTGCAACTGTTCGCTCAAAGTGCGCAGACGCGAAATGGCGGCACTTTGTTCGGCGGGGCCGCCATGCGAGAAATTAAACCGCGCCACGTTCATGCCGCTTTGCAGCAATTGGGTCAGCATTGCTTCGGAATCGGAGGCAGGACCAATGGTGCAGACAATTTTGGCGCGGCGTTGCGGAGCGTGCGGCGAGGTGGGCATAAAAGTACTTTTAAAAAATGAGGTGAAGGGGAACGAAGATCTTTCCGCCGCTAAAAGTATTTTTAGCGGCAGAGAGATATGTCCAGTAAAAGGCAGGTAATGTCCCTAAAAAAGTACTTTGATGATATAAAAGTACTTTTTATTATGTTCTGCGGCTATCACAAAATCGTCATCCAGAAAGCCGCGTAACGTGAATTAGACATTCTGTTTCAGCCAGGCGATGCATTTGCCATAGCCGACGCCGTTTTCCAGTTCCTTACCTTCATATTCGGCGAGATAGGCGCCTTGATAACCGGCCTCGCGCAGGCATTGCAGGGCATAGGTGAGATCCACTTCGCCTTCACCGAGAGCAGCGCCTTTATAGTTTTCACGGCTATCGAATCCGTCTTTGATGTGAGTGTGCTTGGCATAGGGCGCCATGACTTTGTAAATCTCGCGGCAGCGTTCCACGGAATGGCCATACCAGCGGTAATTCATGGTGTCCAGATTGGTGCCGATGCGCGGATGATTGACTTTTTGCAACAGGCGCAGCAGCAGATCGGCGTCGTTGGTCACCACGCCGTGATTGTCAATGGCCAGATCGATATCGAGCTCATCGACGAAATCGGCGCAGCCGGCGAAACATTCATACATACTGTCCAGCCACTTTTCCTGCGGCACTTCCTTGGGCCAGCCGCCTTCGCTGCGCAGCACCGTTTTGGGACCAAAGACTTTGGCGAGTTGTCCCACAATTTTCATGCGGGCAATTTGTTCCTTGATGACGTCGGGATCGGTCTGCACGAAATCGTTGCGGGCCGAAAGCGCGGAGGCTTCCACGCCATGACTCGCCAGCACATCGCGCACTTTGGCGGCGGACGCGGCCAAAGCTTCAAAAGTACTTTCGGTCAAAGAGCCCTGTTCTTTTTCGTCCCAAACGTCGGTGATGTTGACTTCAACGCGGTTACCGCCCTGCTTGCCGATGAATTCGGCGAATTGTTCGAAGCTAAAGCCGGGGAAGTTGTAGTGAATGGCGCCAATCAGTTGAGGCATAAGGTTCCTTTATTTGTGGGTATTATCGTTCAGCTCATGGCTGACGATGGCGAATTCCAATTGATATTCGCCATTAGTAAGATAACGCTGATCGGCACCTTTTTCAACATAGGCGGAAATAACATAGCGGATTCCGGCCCAGCGCCCGCTGTTTTTGGACTTGGTAACTTTTTTGAACGCGTCGTTAATCAGCTTGAAATACTCGTTCACATGCACCGTGTTTTGGATGCGGCTGACGTTGACATTATTGGGGTTATTCACGAAAACGCGCACTGCCGCATCCAGGCTGGCATTGATATGGGAGTAGCGGTAAGCGTCTTTAGCGGGCAAAAAGCCGCCCTTGCTTCCGGACATCAACGCGAACAGCGCGCGCGGATCGAAGCCGGCGATTTTATCGCGCAATTCGGCAAAGCTATACTTTTCCCCTGCGATGAGATGGGTCTTTTCGGTGTCGAATTTATCAATTTTGTCCACACTTTTGACGGGATAATGTTCGGTAATGGTGTGAATGACACAGGCGTTGTAGGCATTGATCCAAAAAACTAATTCGGCATCACGATTGGTGACAGTTTTGGTGACTCTGCCGGTTTTGGGATCGGTGACATCGATATCAAAGGTGGGAAATGCCTTGAGGTCGGCAGTGCCGACGGCTTCGATGAAGTTAGCCAGATTTTTGTCATCCTTCACTTTCAGGTAGTTAATATTCCCATATTCGTCGATGTTGCCCGCCAGGGCGGCATCCAGCAGCGAATAGGGAAAGAGAATGCCCTGCGGGTAGGTGTGCGGTGTCTCGGCCTGTGGTGCAGTTTCATCAGCCCGTGCGGGAAGCGTTCCCAGCGTCAGAGCAAGCATCAAGGCAGCAATAGCGGCGATCAGTTGTTTTTTCATAGTGCTCCGGATACATGCGACAATTAGACAGCGTTGTAAGTAATCGCTGCGTGATAGTGTAATGGATTTGGGATTAGACGATAAGTGCGGCGGGCGGTTCAATGGCCAGTTTGCTATTCGCGGCTTCTGGCCTGATCGCGCAAATCCATAATCGCCGCCATGACGCGTTCGCTGATGGAATCCAGCACTTCTTTGGTAGCTTTCTGTTGCCATTCCGCTTCAAAATTTAACGG
>Ga0182738_1008169_pt1 | contig 10447 bp, 4 predicted proteins | sample eDN5th30CBELigMG_FD_128876 | JGI IMG/M metagenome (GOLD analysis project Ga0182738, IMG submission 128876) | Enriched Miracle-Growth compost microbial communities from Emeryville, California, USA - eDNA 5th pass 30_C BE-Lig MG (version 2)... ... | reverse complement strand
CGCGGCCCAGCAGGATTCCATCCCGTCGATACTCTATTACAGCACGTTCCCCGTGTATCACGCGGGCAACTTCGTGGATGCAGTCAAGGGCTTCGAGCGGTCAGCCCGAGGCGCGATCAAAGGTGTGAATGGTCGCTGGGTCGACTCCATCTGCTACCACGCCATGACCGGCGAAGCCTATTACCAGATGGGCAACAACGCCAAGGCCCTGGAGCATCACCGCGCGGCCTTGCAGCAGTACTTACAGTATCCCAACTGGATGGTCCGGGTGGATTGGGAGCCGATCCGGCCATCTTCCAAGAACTTCGTTGTCCCGTGGGGTAAGCCGCAGCGCGTGGTCCAGGTGGGGCACTATTCCAACCGCATGAGCATGACGCTGGGCGATGTCCAGGTGATCCCCGGCAGCAACACGGGCTTCAGCAACTTGCGGCGGATTCCGGTCGACGTGACCGAGATTGTCCGCTGCATGGGCGTATCGATCCGGCGGTATCGCGAACTTTCCGGCCCCAACACCCGGCACGACCCGTTGATGAACTCGGTCGTGACGGAGTTATCGCGACGTTCGGTGCCGCCCAACACTTGGGCCGAATCGCTGATCGACGTGCTGCTAGGCCTGGCCCACAATGCTGTCGGCAAAGACGGCGACGCGCAAGCCTTGCTCAAGCGCGGGCTCGTTGCCGGCGGCCGATACGACCACCCGCTGACTCCATTGGCCCTGTTAGAGTTGGGCCATATTGCCTTGTGGGACGCCAACTTCACGGAAGCCCGCAACTGGTTCCTCGAAGCCAGCTATTCGGCCTACGCGTTTGAGGTAGGCGGGCCCGACGTGGTCGAAGAGGCCATGTACTATGGCTTCATTGCCAATCACTTGGCCAATCGCAAGCAACCGTTCCCGCCGCTGGAACTGGTATCGACCTTTGCCGGCAAGCAAAAGCTGCATCATTTGCAGGTGTCGGCCGCTACGGCGCTAGCCGAGGATATGGCACTGCTGGGCCGGACTTCAGAAGCTAACGCCGCGCTGGCAACCGCCTGGACCCAGTTGTCCAGGCGTGAAATGCAGAACGGCCGGATGGGTTGCCGCTACAAGTACGTGCAATCAATCGTGGCCTATCAAAGCGGCAACATCTCGGCCGGCGACGAAGCATTGGCGGCGGCCATGAATTTCCAGCGCAACGGCGGTTCGACCTGGCTGTTCCACATTGCGCTGGCCGATAGCCTGTACACCTCGGGCAAGCTCTCGCCGCGTTCGGCCGACCAACTGTTCGCAACGGTGCTCCGCGATCCGGGCCGAGGCGACTGGCTGGTCAATCCGTTGGAAAGCCTCACGTCGCAGATGACGCCGCACCCGCTGCCGTATGAGCACTGGTTCGAGGTCGCCTACGGTCGCAACGATATCGACGCGGCCCTGGAGATTGCCGACCGCATTCGCCGGCACCGCTTCTACAGCACGCTGGGAATGGGTGGGCGTCTGCTGAGCCTGCGATGGATGATGGAGGACCCCGCTAACCTGTCGCAAGAAGCCGCGTTGGCTCGCCGCGATATTCTGCTGGAATACCCGGCGTATGAAAAGCTCACCGAACAGGCCCAGCGATTACGTGCCGGATTGCGAACCGCGCCGCTGGTGCAAGGCCTGGAAGATGGTCTCCGGCAGCAGCAGGAACAACTGGCGCAATTGGGCCAGGTCGGCACGTTGCAAGAGGCATTGTTGCGGCAAATTGCCGTTCGCCGCGAGTACGCCCCGATGATCTTCCCGGTGCAGCGCACGGCCAAGGATATTCAGAAAGCCATGCCAGAATCGCAGTCGCTGTTGGTGTTCTACGCCAGCAGCCGGCATCTGTATGCCTTCTTGCTCGGACGCGACCGCGCCAAGTATGCCACCTGGACGATCGCCAGCCCTGCCCTGGTCACCAAGAATCTGAAGGACATGCTCCGCGAGATGGGCAACTTCGACGCGAATCGCACGGTGCCCGTCGCGGAATTTGCCAAGGAGGACTGGAAGGCCACCTCGGCCAAGTTGTTCGACCTGCTCATCCCGAGCAAGGTGCAACTGCCAGAAGCGATGGAGGAACTGGTGGTCGTGCCCGACGGACCGCTGTGGTACCTGCCGTTTGAGGCACTGCATTTTCCGGTGGACGAAACCCGCGTTCCGCTGATTTCCAAGGCCCGCGTCCGCTACGCGCTGACGGCGTCGCTGGCCGTGCCCGATGATCGTGCTCGCCGGCCTTCAGGCAACCTGGCGGTGGTCTTGGGGCGGATGTATCCCAGCGATCCTGACGAAGTGGCCATGGCCGAGTTTGATTCGCTAAGCCGCGTAGCCAAGGGGGCGGTGGCACTGCCCAAGACGTTGCCGGCGCCATCGGGCGTTTACGGGACGCTGTTTGATCGGCTGATCGTGTGGCAGGATTTCTCGCCCGATAGCGTGGGCCCCTATGGATGGAGCCCGGCTCAGGATAGCGGAAAAGGTTCGACGCTCGATGACTGGCTGGCCCTGCCTTGGGGCGCCCCCGACGAAGTGATTCTGCCCACCTTCCATACGGCGGCAGAGAGCGCGCTCAAGTCGGGCGGCAATGGCCAGGAGATTTTCCTGTCGGCCTTTGGCCTGATGGCGACGGGTAGCCGGACCATCCTGTTAAGCCGGTGGCGAACCGGCGGCCAGACCAGCTATGACCTGGTGCGCGAGTTCGTTAGCGAGCTACCCAACACGACGGCCGCTGCGGCCTGGCAGCGAGCCGTGTTCCTCACGATGGATGCCGACGTGCGCATTGATCGCGAACCGCGGCTTTCAGCCACCACGCGCGATACCACGCCTAAGGCCGAACACCCGTTTTTCTGGGCAGGCTACGTCCTGATCGATACTGGCACGCTGCCCCACAAGGAAGAAGTGCCGGTGGGCTTGCAGTAAACCGCTGCGCGCGTGCCACGGCTTTGCGAGCCGTGCATCGTCAACCTTTGCGCGCCGTCGGCAACTGCTTTGTTCTTCGCATCCCCCCTTGCATCGGGGCTGCAACTGCGCGACGATCGTGCCTGCACCAGTTTTTGTAGCTGAGTCGGCTGTCTCAGCGTTCCACTCGCTTCCACCCGCCGAGATTCCATGCGCCACGACGGACGCAAGCCTAACCAGATTCGTCCCCTCAAGATCAAGCGGCGTTATACCCGTACCGCGCCCGGCAGCGTGCTCATCCAGTCGGGCCGCACCACCGTGCTGTGTACGGCCAGTGTCGAGGAATCGGTACCGCCGTGGATGAAGGGCTTGAGCCGCGGTTGGGTTACGGCCGAGTACAGCATGCTGCCTGGCAGTACCTCGCCCCGTAAGCCGCGCGAACGCGGTGGCAAAGTCGACGGCCGCACCACCGAAATCCAGCGGCTGATCGGCCGCAGTCTGCGGGCGGTGATCGATTTGGATGCCCTGGGCGAGCGGATGATCACGCTCGATTGCGACGTGCTGGAGGCCGACGGCGGTACGCGCACCGCCGCGATTACCGGTGCCTTTGTGGCTCTGGTCGATGCCGTGCGGGCGGTGCAACCGCTGCTGCCTGATCCCAAGCGGGTGCCGCTAACCACGAGCCTGGCCGCGGTCAGCGTGGGCATCGTGAACGGCCAGCCTCTGTTGGACCTCGACTACCAGGAGGACGTCGAGGCCGAGGTGGACATGAACCTGGTGATGACCGGCCGGGGCGAATTCGTCGAGATCCAAGGAACCGGCGAAGAGGCCACGTTCACCGACGAGCAGCTTGCCCAACTGCTGGCGTTAGGCCGGGCAGGTATTAAAGCGCTCACCGAGCATCAGAAAGCGGCGCTCAAGAGCCACTGGCCGTTTTAAGCGGTCGCCATAATGCCCCGCGCGCCACAGCGCACCCGGCCACTACGACAGCGGGAACAGCGTCGCGCCGATCATGGTGACGATCAGGCCCACGATGCCCATTGATGCGACCATCGGGCTGATCGTCTTGAGTGTTTCGCCTTCGGTCATACCGCTCATCTTGCAGATGACCCAGAAGCCGCTGTCGTTCATCCAGGAAAACGGTTTGGAGCCGCAGCCAATGGCCAGGGCCAGGTACACGCGGTGAAAGCCCAGGTCAGGCAGACCAGCCAGAATTCCGGCCGCCGTGATCATTGCCACGGTGGCTGAGCCTTGGGCGGTGCGGACCAGGGCGGTGATGGCAAAGGCCATCGGCAGCACCAGCAGCGGGCTGCCGGTGGGGCTGATCTGCGCGTTCAGTTCGCCAATGCCGGTTTCCTTCAGCATGGCGCCAAACGCACCGCCCGCGGCCGTGATGAGGATGATCACGCCGCCGCTGGCCAGGGCCGATTGCACATCGCGAGCAATAGCGACCTTGTTGGCCTTCTTGACGATCACCATTGTGATCAGGGCGATGGCCGCCGAGATGATCAGGGCGATGTTCTTGTCGCCCAGGATGTTGATGATCCGCTTCACCTGGTCATCGACCAGCAGGCCGGTCACTTTCGGATCGAATAGCGTGGCCCCGCCGATCAGCAGCACCGGCAGCAAGATCGGCAAGATCGACACCAGCAGGCCCGGCAGTTCCGAGGCATCGCGGTGAGCCGCTTTCTCCAGGTCTTCCAGCTTGGCGTCTTCGGTATCGCGCAGCGGGATTTCCCAGCGGCGGTTGGCCCATACCGCGTAGAAGTAGCCAAACCCGCTGGTGAAAACGCCCACGCAACAACCAGCGAGGATCATCGTGCCGACGTTGACACCCAGCTGTTCGGCAATGAACAGCGGACCGGGCGTGGGCGGCACCAGCGAGTGCGCCATGGTCCCGCCGGCGGTGATGCCCAGCACGTACAGTAGGTAATTGCGGCCTGTGCGAATCCGCAGGGCCTTTCCCAGCGGAATCATCAGATAGAACACGGTGTCGAAGAACACAGGGATGCCCAGCGCAAAACCGCCAATCACAAACGCCAGCGCCGCGCGGGCTTCGCCCAGCAGGCCCAGTAGCGATCGAATGATGCGGTCGGCCGCGCCGCTTTCGAGCAGACACTTGCCGATGATCGAAGCCATGGCGATCACGATGCCGATGCTGCCGCAGGTGCTGCCAAAGGCGCTGGCCACGCGGTCGATCGACAACTGCCGCGAGCCCTTCGTGGCGGCCTCCCACTGCGCGGCGCTGATGGCGCGGTCGCCGCTCTCGATGCTGCCGTCCACCTGCCTCACGAGGATAGCCTGGCGGGGCTGGCTGTCGGCACCGGGTACCAGATGCACGGCGCCCAGTACTTCAATCTCGCCTTGGGCATCGGCGGTGCGTTTCTCAGGGTTTCCGGCAAACACTAGTAGCCGAGTGCCTTCGGCGGCGTACTGCCCTTTGCCGGGCGTTAGCAGGAAATAATTGCCTGGCTCATCCAACCGCGAACGATCTTCTTCCGCCAGTTGCTCAGGCTCAACAGCGGCAAGCTTGCCAGCCACATCGGTGCGTTTGAACCAGGCCACTTCTTCGCTGGGAGTCAGCGAGGCCACGGCCAATGCCGCCAGGATCAATGCCAGGAACGCGTGCAGACGGAACACCAGGATTCCGCCCACCACGATCACCACGCCAACCGCAAGAATGAAAACTGGTTCCATGGCAGGCAAGCAACGAGAGGAGCGCGGGCAGGCAAACGCAGTTCGCAGTCGTTGCCTTAGGAAAGCAAAAAAGGCAACGCGGAAGTGCTGACCGAAATTTGCGAGGCATCCTAACGTAGCCGGGGGGCTATGTCGAACATTTCGCCGCAATAAGTTGATGAGCGGCAAAGAGAAGCACCGAGCCGCCGCGCCTGGCCGAGCGATTTTCAAGCCTCGACTTTACGCAGCTTGTTGGCGAAAGTAAGCTCTCCACACAAGCGCAAACGTGCAGTAAGGCACGGCAGCGCCGCGCGGGTTCGCCCTTTGATCCGCTGGCTTTGCCGTTGCACGCCAGGCGCCCACTACTCAACGTGGCACGGATTGGATGGCGTTCCAACGGCGGCTGTCACGTCCTATTGGCATGGTTAATTCGAGAGGAAATTGACGATGTCCATTGGCGGACGTGCGGCGCAAGCATTATGCGCCCTCGGGACTGTGTGCGCGCTACCGGCCTTAACGGTCGCGCAAGAAACTCCCACCACGGTACAACCGGCCGACTACAACCACGGCGATAACGGTTGGATGCTCGTTGCCTCGGCGCTGGTGCTGCTGATGACCGCGCCCGGCCTGGCCATGTTCTACGGCGGCCTGGTCCGCAAGAAGAACGTGCTGGGCGTGATCATGCAGTGCGTGTTTCTGATGGGGCTGATGGCCGTGTTGTGGGCCACGTATGGCTACTCGCTGGCCTTTGGCACCGGCGGGGCCTACCTGGGCGGCACCGATTATCTGTTCATGAACGGTGTGCAGCCCACGTTCGATGTCTCAAGCAACCAGGCCGTCTGGCCCACCTACGACGATGCCGAAGGCAACCCCTTGATGCCGCGGCTGACGCACATGCTGTTCCAGGGCATGTTCTTCATCATCACGCCGGCACTGATCTGCGGCGCTTTTGCCGAACGGATGAAGTTCTCGGCCATGGTGCTGTTCAGCATCCTGTGGGGCACGTTCGTTTACTGCCCGCTGGCACACATGGTTTGGGGCGGCGGCCTGCTGACCTACGGTTCGGACCATGCCTACGCCTATACCGGCGCATTAGACTTCGCGGGTGGCACCGTGGTGCATATCAGCTCGGGCGTAGCCGCGCTGGTGTGCGCGATCGTGCTCGGGCGGCGGCTGGGACTGGGCTCTGAGCCGATGCCACCTCACAACCTGACGATGACGGCCGTCGGGGCCGCGCTCTTGTGGGTAGGCTGGTTCGGCTTCAACGCCGGTAGTGCCCTGGCTGCCGATTCAATCGCCGCCAGCGCTTTTGCCGCCACGCACTTTTCGGCCGCCGCCGGCGTGCTGGGCTGGGCCGGCATGGAATGGATTACCCGTGGCAAGCCGTCACTGCTGGGTGCCTGCTCGGGGGCCGTGGCTGGTTTGGTGTGCATTACGCCGGCCGCAGGTTTCGTTCAGCCGATGCCAGCCATTATCATGGGCCTGGCTGCCGGCGTGGTATGCTTCTACGCCTGCACCTGGCTGAAGAGTCGCTTGGGCTACGACGATTCGCTCGATGCCTTCGGCGTACACGGGGTCGGCGGAACGCTAGGCGCCGTCTTAACCGGGGTTTTCGCCACCCGGGCCGTGTGGAATATTGATGATGGAAAGACGCTGGGAGCCCTGGAAGGCGGAGGGGTACTCCCGGCTCAGATCGTCGCCACGCTCATCACCTGGATCTTTGCCGCAGTCGCTACCTTCATCCTGCTGAAAATCCTCGATGCCACCATTGGGTTGCGGGTAAGCCAGGAGCAGGAGTTGCAAGGGCTCGACCTGAGCCAGCACGGCGAAGAGGGTTACATTTTCATTTAGTGCAGCACTTGCAGGAGAATGGTTCGCATGAAGAAGGTTGAAGCGATCATCCGCCATTTCAAGCTCGAGGACGTGAAGAACGCCCTCAGCGAAACCGGCACCCAAGGGATGACCATTACCGAGGTCCGCGGTTTCGGCCGGCAGAAGGGCCACACTGAGATGTACCGTGGCACCGAATATGCCGTCGATTTTGTTCCCAAGGTGAAGATCGAAGTGGTGGTCGACGACGAGGGACTGCAAACCGTGGTCGATACCATCCTTCGCACCGCCCAAACCGGACAAATCGGCGACGGCAAGGTCTTTATCAGCGACTTGCAAGAGGCAATCCGCATCCGCACCGGCGAACGCGGCGGCGAAGCGCTGTAAAGTTGCCGTACCGGCGGAAGGCTTCATGTGCAAGCCGCGCCTTAGCGGGTACAAACGCCCCGGCGGTAGGGTCCGCGCGTGGACTCTACCGCCGGGTCCCCGCTCATTCTCTCTAAACAGATCTTAGAAATTCCTTGCCTGTGGCCGTGAGCCATAGGGAACCCTGCATGCTACGTGAGCAAATCCTGGCGGCACGCGAGCGGTTGGCGCAAGAGCGTCAGGCGCTATACCGCGGACACGCCGCAGGGACGCCCGGCATTCAAACCTGCCGCTCGATGACCGACCTGCTCGATACGATCGTGATCGAGCTGTTTGAACACGCCGTCGCTGCCGCCGTCGCCGCGGATACGGAACAGGATGCGGCCGCCAGCGCGGCCAACACCGATATTGCGAACGACGCCGCCGCGCCGTTGCTCAAGAACATTTGCCTGGTGGCCCTGGGCGGTTTTGGCCGCCGCGACGTGGCGCCGTACTCGGACATCGATTTGATGATCCTCTATCGCCCGGTGGCGGCCCATCAGGTGTCGCTAGTCGCCCGGCGGTTGCAGCGCGACGTCTGCGACGTGGGCTTACAGCTTGGCCAATCGGTGCGGACGCCGCGGCAAGCCCGTTCGTTGGCGTTTACCGATCCGGAGATTTTCACCTCGCTGGTCGAGAGCCGGTTCCTGGGCGGCAGCATCGGCTTGTGCCAGACCTTCCTGCGGCCACTGGTGCGGCAGGCGCAGCGGCGTGCAGGCGATTTGATCGACGAAATATGCGCGGCACGCAATCGCGAACGGGCACAATACGGCGATACCGTGCATCTGCTGGAGCCGAACCTCAAGCGGTCGCGCGGCAGCCTGCGCGACGTGCAGTTGCTCCGCTGGGTTGGCTTTGCCCGGTACGGTACGCCTGACCCGGACCTGCTGCACTTACAGGGCATATTGAGCAAAAGAGATTATCGCCAACTGCGCGACGCCACCCAGTGGCTGCTCCGGCTACGCAACGAGTTGCACTTTCATGCCAAGCGCGCGCAAGACCAGTTGAACCGCGCCGAACAGTTGCGGATCGCCAAGCTCTGGCAGTATCCCGACGAGCCGGGCATGCTGGCGGTCGAACGGTTCATGCGCGAGCATTTCACGCATACCGAGGCCATCAGCCGCATCACCTCGCGGTTTGTCGAAGGTGCCCAACCGCGCCGCCTGTGGCAGACCCTCTGGCATCCGCTGCTGAGCCATCGTTTCGAGGGCGACTTCCGCGTTGGCCCGGCCGAGATCGATGTGGTCCGCCGTGGGCAACCAAAGCTGGAAGGCAGCCTGGAACAGATACTTCGCCTCGCCGACCTGGCCAATCTGCACAACAAACGCATCGCCTACAGCACCGGCGAGGTGGTACGGCTTTCGGCGCCAAAGATTCCCGATGAGGTTTCGCCGGATTCCGCCGCCCGCTTCCGTTCGCTCCTATCGCACCCAATGCAGTTGGGCGAGTTGCTACGGCAACTGCACGAGTGGGGCATCCTGGAAAAACTGATCCCGGCGTTCACGCATGCCCGCGGGCTGCTTCAGTTCAATGAGTATCACAAGTACACGGTCGACGCGCATTGTATCCGCGCGGTGGAGTGCGCTACCGAGTTCCGCAATGACGATGGCCCGCTCGGTGACGCCTACAGCCACATCAAACACAAAGACATCCTGCACCTGGCGCTGTTGATCCACGACTTGGGAAAAGGCTTTCCCGAGGATCACTCCGAACGCGGCGTGATGATCGCCGCCGAAGTTGCCCAGCGGCTGATGCTCAGCACGGAAGAAACCGAGACGCTCAAGTTCCTGGTGTACAAGCACCTGATGATGTCGCACCTGGCGTTCCGCCGCGACACCAGCGACGAGCAGTTGATCCTGCAATTTGCCATCGAGGTCGGTTCGCCGCGGATGCTGCGGATGTTGTACGTGCTCACGGCAGCCGACCTGGCCGCGGTTGGCCCGGGCATGTTGAACAACTGGAAGGTCGACGTGCTAACCGAGGTCTACGGCCGCGCTCTGCTGCACCTGGCCGGCGATGGCGACCGCTCCACGCGTGCCGCGCAGGCTCGGCGCGCCAAGCTGCTAGAACTGCTGCGGGATGAACCCAATACACAGTGGTATGCCGAACAGGTGGAAGCCTGGCCGGTGGTGGAGTTGGCTGGCCGCGAGCCGGAAGACATCGCCGAACAACTGCGCCTGCTCGCGAAGCTCAAGCCCGACGACGTGCTGGTGCAAGGGCGGTTTGTGCCCGAGAAAGGCACCGTCGAGTGCATGGTGGCCACGTATGAATCAGTCACGCCGGGCGTATTCCACAAGCTCACTGGCGCACTCACCGGCCAGGGGTTGGGGATTCTGTCGGCACACATTGCGACGCTCGCCCGCGGGCTGATTGTCGACCGCTTTGTGGCGGTTGATCCCGATTATGACGAGCCGCCGCCGCACCGGCTGGAAGCCATCTGGCAGGCGATGCGCGACAGCCTCAAGGCTGACAAGAACCCCAACTTCCGCGAGGTCTGGTCGGCGCGCCGCGGCAAACGCACCATGGAGTTGCAGCCGCTGCCCACGCGGGTTCGCATCGACAACGCCACCAGCGAACGGGCGACGATCATCGATATCTTTACCGTGGACCGGCGGGGGCTGCTGTACACGATCACCAGGACGCTGTTTGACCTGG
>Ga0182738_1008167_pt1 | contig 10449 bp, 7 predicted proteins | sample eDN5th30CBELigMG_FD_128876 | JGI IMG/M metagenome (GOLD analysis project Ga0182738, IMG submission 128876) | Enriched Miracle-Growth compost microbial communities from Emeryville, California, USA - eDNA 5th pass 30_C BE-Lig MG (version 2)... ... | reverse complement strand
GAGCTGTCGACCGGCCTGCTTTTGGGCTTCACCAGCGCCCCGGTCGTGGCGCTCGTGGCCTGGATCTGGAAGCGCCAACCGTCGGTCGCCGGAACGATCCTCCTCTCCATCGGCCTGGCCGTGACCGCCGCCGCCCTGATCGGCATGATGCTCCCCATCGCGCTGGGGCTCTTCAAGCGCGACCCCAAAGTCGCCGCCGGCCCGATCACGCTGGTTCTGACTGATCTGACAACTTTGTTTCTATATTTCGAGTTGTCGACGCAGCTATTGATTTGAGAGGGTTTGACCCGGGGGGAGAGACTCTTCTGTAGCCGGCCTCTATGAGGCCGGGACCGGCTCGGGACCGAAGGCTCGCCCCCGGGGTCACAGACCCCGGCTACAATGGGCGGGGGCCGCGTCGCTCGATTTCGCGGTCAATTCACAGCGCCGGCCGACTTGGGGATTCGGCTTGGTCCTCGCGGACGGCTTGGTGGATCGGCGGGGGCGCGCGAGGTCGTGTAGCAGGGCCAGGTCAGATAGGCGACGGCCTCGGCGGGGTCGGCGGCGACTCGGGCTTCGACGGCCTTCAGGTACGCGGCGAGGGCCCGCTCGGCGTCGCCTCGGGCCTGGTCGTCGAGCGGATCGAAGTCGATCGCGAAACGGCCGCCGGGCAGGTGCTTGCAGAAGATGAAGAAGACCGGCGCGCGGGTCAGCGCGGCCAGGTCGGTCCAGATCGCCAGAAACGGATGTTCGAGGCCCAAGAGCCGGCAATCGCGGGTGTTGGCGCCGTCCCAAACCACGTCGCCGTTGAGGTAAAGCGCCAGGCCGTCGCGAAGGGCCGAGCGGGCCTGAAGCGTCCGCTCCACCGCGGCCGAGGGGCTCAGGTCGCGCCTCAGGAAAAACTCCGATTGAGCGTAGCCGCCTTCGGCTCGGTCGAACAGCCCCGAGAGGGCGGCCGAGACGTGCTTGGGGCGCTGCACGAGCGCCCGAGCGGGGGGGCCGTACCGAAACAGCCAGTGCATACCCGCGATGTGGGCGCCGAAGTGGCTCCCCACCAGGATCGCCCCCCGGCCTTTCGCCATCGCGGCTTCGACGGCGTCCAGGCCGGTCACGTCGAACCGGGCCGCGATCTTGGCGTCGTCGGGGTCGTTGAGCGCGTAATCCCGGGCGGTGAACCGGGCGGCGCTTTCGGCCAGGGCCCGCCAATCGGCCGGCGGGGCGTCGTCGCGCTTCAGCTCGACATTGACGCGGCGGGCGGCCTCGCGGAGCGCCGCGCGGCGGCCGGGACGGAGCCGGGCGCCCAGTCGACCCATCGCGGCGACGGCGCGGTCGGCCCGCGACGGTCCCAGATGGCGGAGGCCCGGCAACAAGATTTCATAGAAGTAAAACTTCCAGGTGAACACCCGGCGCGACAGGCTGGACACGCGGCTCACCCCCCCTCGGCGGTCATCGCCTTGAGCTTCTGGTAATCGACCTTGTCCGTCGACGTGGCCGGCATCCCATCCAAAAATCGAATCGTGTCGGGAATCATATAGTTGGGCAGGTGGATCGAACAATGCCGCTTCATGGCGATCAGCGACTTCTTCCCCCCGGGCTTCATCGCCACGAACGCCGAGATCGAAACCCCCGCGTCGTCGCTCTGGGCGACGACCGCGGCCCGATCAACCTGATCGTGACGATACAGGGCCGACTCAATTTCGCCCAGCTCGATCCGATAGCCCCGCTTCTTCACCATCCGGTCGCGGCGTCCCCGGAACTGGTGACAGCCCGACTCGTCGGCGACCACCAGGTCCCCCGTCCGATACCACTTCTCGCCGTTCTCGTCAACGAAGAAGGCCGCGGCGGTTTGCTCGGGTTGGCCGAAATACCCCCGCATCACCCCGGGGCCGGCGATGACCAGTTCGCCCATCGAGCCGACGGGCAGCGTCCGCCCCTCCTCGTCGACAACCCGGCCAATAAGCGGCGGGCAGACGTTGCCGATCGGAAACGGCCCGGTCTGATCGTCGCCGATGGTTTGCGGGATCGGATGCGCCGTGCAGACGTTGGTCTCGGTCGGGCCGTAGAGGTTCCAGAGCTTCGCCGCGGGCCAGAGCGCCCGAAGTCGCCGCAACGGGGCGATGGGAAAGACCTCGCCCGCGAAGAGGACCAAGCGGGGCGCGGGGTAGCCCTCGCGGCCGATCCCGCCGTGCTCGTTCATCATCGCCAGGATCGACGGCGCCGAGTACCAGACGGAAATCCGCCGATCGGCGATGAAGTCGCCCAGCGCCGCGGGCTCCTTCGACAGCGTTTCGCCGATCAAAATCAGGGTCGCCGCGTTGTGGCACGAGACGAACAGGTCGTAGATCGACAGGTCGAAGTGCAGGGGGGCGTGCGACGAAAACCGATCGTCGTCGCTCCAGGGGCCGAGCGCCTCGACGCACCAATCCACGAATGTAAAGGCATTCGTATGCGAGAGCATCACCCCCTTGGGCCTGCCGGTCGAGCCGGAGGTGAAGAGAATGTAGGCCAAATCGTCGCCGCCGCCGGGGTCGGGAAGCTCGCCCGGCGCGGGGGGCTCGTCGGCCATGATCGCCGACCAGGAGGCGTCGGGCTCGGCGACGGCCGCGGGCGCGGAGTTGGAGTCTTCATCGACGAGGATGAGCCGGGGGAAGTCGGGCCGGTCGCCCCACGCATCGCGGAGCGCCGGGGCGAGCTTGGCGGCGACGACCACGACCTTGGCGCCGCCGTCGGCGAAGATCGTCGCGGCCCGGCCGGCGGGTCCGGTCGGGTCTACGGGGACGTAAACCCCGCCGGCCCGCAGAACGCCGTGAATGGCCGAAACCGCCTCAAGCCCCTTCGGCGTCCAGATCCCCACGCGGTCGCCGCGCTTCAGCCCCCAACGGATCAGCCGGGCCGCCAGCCGACCGGCCCGATCATGAAGCCGCGCGTAGGTGAGCACGTTTCCGCGTTCGTCCTCGACGGCCGGATGGTCCGGCCGCCTTTTGGCCGCCGCGTCCAGCAACTGGCTTAGGTGGCGTCCGTCCATGGGGGGCGTCTCCGTGTGGGATCGTGGGATGGAAATTGGTGGCCGGCGGCGGGATGTTGATCCTTCGGCTGGCGAACCGGGGTCACAGACCCCGGCTACAATCGGTTGGTTGTTTGTAGCCGCCCTCTGTGAGGCCGGGATCGGCGTCGGCCATCGGCTCACGCGCCGGGGTCACAGACCCCGGCTACAAGGGAATGCTGATGCGATTACGGTAAATCCTCCGGCAAGTCCGATTGCGGGATCGCCTTGCGGCCGGGGTAGAACAGATCGTAACGCGCCTGGTCGGTGACGATGTGGCGCGACAGGGCCATGAAGAGGCGGTGATGGCCGAGGGCGTTGGGGTGATCGTCCCAGGCGGCGATTTCGAGGTCGGCCGGGTCCATCTCGTCGAACGTGTCGGTCAGGTCGTACATCGGCATCGCGTAATGGTCGGCGATGGTCTGAAGCCTCGACAGCGGCTCGGCGCGTTGGGCGGGGTTCATGTCCTTGCCGACTCGGGGAATGACGATCATCATCAGCGGGATGCCCAGCTCCTGGCAGTCGGCGGCGAGGACTCCGACCGAGGCGTCGTAAAGGTCCCAGTAATGCGGGGCGATTTTGGCTTTGACTCGATCCTTGTAGACAAGATCACCCTTTGAGTTGACCATGTGGTCCTGTTCGTTGATCCCGGCCCGGTCGAGCGTCTCGCGGACGAAGTCGTAGGGGATGTTCGAGTCGGTTCGAAGCACGTCGCAGAGGTGAATCTCCATCAGCCGGGTGTCGAGCATCGTCGCGGCGAAGATCACCAGGTCGGGCTCAAACTCGCGGGCCTTGCGGCGGAATGACTCCAGTCGCTGAAGCGGGCTGTAGGCGGCGACCGCGAAGTTCAACACCTCGAATTTGCGGTCGGTTTGGAACCCCCGCTTCTTCGGGTGGTGGTTGAGCCATTCCTGAAGCTGATAAGCATACGTGTCGGCGGCCTTCACGCCCCAGCCCATGTCCATCGACGCGCCCACAAGCGCGACCCGAAACGTCTTGTCGGGCTTTTCGACCGTGACCTCGGGGCCGTGCATCCCGTGCGAGTTGGTCTCGAACGGCTGGCCGAAGAGGACGCTGTGGATGTCGGGGATCAGCTCGAACTGAAGAAAGTCGCCGTCGAGATGGCGGACGACTCCCGCGTCGTTGAACCGGAGCCAGCCGTTGGGTTTGCCCATCAGCTTGAGCATCAGCTCGCCCCGGCCCCCCGGCGCTTCGACGCCGCCGACCAGGCCCTCGTAATAGCCGGTCGCGTTATGGTCGCTGTCGGCCCGATTGGCCGCGTTCGAACTGGCCGCGGCCAGAAGCCGCCGGGCGCGCGACCATTTTTCGGGGAAGGGGATCGCGGCGATCGCGATCAGGATCAGGGCCTGGATCATGCCGACCCGGGCGGCGGCGACCGTCGTGGGTTGAATCAACGCCATCGCGTGTTCCGCTCCTTATAATCAAGACGCCCGAAGGCCGCGGCCGAGCATGTCGAACCAGGCCTCGATGCTGGGGCTGTTCCAAAGCGACCAAAGCAGGACGATGGTCGCGAACGTCGCCGCGGTCTTGAGCCCTCGAATCGCGAAGGCGCCAAACGGGTTCGGCTTTGGCTGGTCGGCCTTCTCCCGCCCCTTGAGCCGTCCCTTGGCCGGCGCGCGGCGGGCGTCAAGCTGGACGTTGACCAGGACCAACAGGCCCAAAACCGTCCAGAACACGGCGTCGGGGATGCTGAAGCCCCAGGTCCCCCGGAGCCAGAACGATTGATAGGCGTGGAGGAACCAGGTGACGACGAACACGGCAACCGTCGCCGCCGCCAGCGCCGCGGGCTGCGGCCACCGCTTCAGGCGGAAGACCACCGGATTGAACACCAGGCGGACCATGAAGTCCTTCCAGTAGATGTTGATCCGTCGCCAGTAGTCGGTGAAGCCCGTCGCCAAGAGGTAGTGATGGTGCGTGTCGGGAAGCTGATGGCCGAACAGGTGGAGCATCCCACAGGCGATGTGGAATTGCCCGGAGACTTGCAGATAGACCAAATAGTTGAACACCAAAAAGCCCAACAGGCTCCAGGTCCCGTAAACCTGATCGGCGGGGATCAGCCACTCCTGATCGATGATTCGGTAGAGGATCAGTTGAACGATCCCCTTGAACATCATGTCGAGCCCCCGGCGCTGGATGGCGTGGACCTCGTCGGAGAAAAACCCGCGCTGCCAGGTCCGGTAGTCGACCGTCGGGAAGAGCAGGAAGCAGAAGTTGGGGAGCATGAAGAAGTAGGCCAGGGCGTCGAGCGCGCTCTCGGGTTTCTTCGCGTGCTTAAGCTCGTACATATAAATCATCATGCGGAACATGAAGAGCGAGCCAAGCACCGGCCAGACCGTCGACGGCGCCAGATCGAAGAGCGCCACGGGACGGCCGAACCCCAGAAACACCGTTAAAGCCGTCATCAAAGCGGCTCGAACGCCCCACGAGATCGGCAGCCGGCTGATCGCGATCAAGGCGACGCCAAGCCCCAGGACGACCGCGCCGACGTCTGGGCCGAAGACGGAGAAAAGCCCGACGACCGAGGCCGCCAGGAAGATCGGCCGCTTCCAACGGTAGGGCGCCAGGTAGTGGATCGGCAGGGCGACGGCCGCCAGCGCGAAGAGCATCTGGAACGCCCGGCCCTCGGTGTGGTACTGGCGGCTGACGGAGAAGATCAGGCCCAGATATAAGAGGTTGCGAAGGAACGGGACGAGGCTCCGCCGGCAGTTCTCGGGCTCTCCCTCGTACAAGGCCCGGAATCGGGACGAACGTTTCGGGGCGCCTCCGGGCTCCGGCTCGGGGGCGAGGAACCGGCGGTGGAGGGAAATTTTGGATTTGACGGGATTCCCGACGTTCGACCCCATGGGCGGTCCCTTCCTCAATCCTGCTCGGCCCGAGGCCGCCCCGCGCGTGGCGGGAGGGCCGCTTGGCCGCTCATCCTTGATTGTCGGGTCAACGATCCCGCGAACGGGTCGCGGCGACGCTCACGCGCGGACGTTTTGATGGACTGAAAGGATCGAGCGATCAACCGGCGCGATGGGAATGGCGGGGCGTCCGTCCAAATAAGGTCCGAGCGGAGTCGTCGCGGGGATCGGTTCGTCCTTGAACCGAGTCGCCCCCGCGACCCGCACCATCCCTGGCACGTCGGAAGATCGCCAAAGCCTCCCCGGTCGGGGGAAGCCGCGATCTTGTCTTCTTGATTCGTTGGGAATGACGGCCGAGGCCGCCTTTGGAAGTTCGAGCACGGCCGAACCAGTCCGAAGCGCGCAAAGCCGCGTATCGGCTTCGCGCGGCGTCGTTTGGCCCTCGATCGCGCCGCTTGGATGGGCGATTTAACCCGGACGGCCCAGCTCTGTCAACCCGGGCCGATCATTTCCCGGGCCTTTTTCCAGCCGCTCGACGCCGGGCGCCCAGCGCGTTAAAGTTTTGTCATGGCGTGCGGAGGGGAGGGCTCGGATACGACTTTTGGAGGCGCGCGGTTATGCGGAAGTCGTTGATGATCGTGGGCGCGTGGATGGCGGCTTTGGTTCTGGCGACGGCCTCGCCCCTGGCGAGCGCCGAGGAGCCGAAGCCCGAGGGCGACCTCGCCTCGCTTCAGGGAGAATGGACCTCCAAGGATGACCAGGGGACGGCCTACTGGACCTTCGACGGCAACCGGCTGTCGATCAAGGCCCCAAGTCGAACCTACGAGATGACCTTCACCCTCGACCCGAAGACGAAGCCCCACAAGCACATCGATTTCGAGGTGCTCGACGATTCCCCCAACGCCCCCGGGACCAAGGCGGCCGGAATCTACGAGGTCGTCGACAAAAGCAACGTCCGTATCGCCGTCGCCGCCCCCAACACCGACCGCCCCACCAACTTCAAATCCAGCCCCACCCGAGCCTTCGCCTTTGATTTGAAGAAGAAGTAGGGAGAAAGGCCGTCGCCAATCATCCTTCTCCCCCCGGGAGAAGGGATTTGGGTTTCCCTCTCGTCCTCAAGAATCGCTCGCCGAAACGCCGATGAAGGTCGAAGCGGGATTTCGCGTTTTTCGCTTGGGCCTTTTCGAGTCTTCCTCATGCGCGCGCTGCTTGGCGGTCTTGTATTGGCGACCCTGATGGTTTTTTCACCGCTTCCTAAATCCAGGGCCCAGGCGCCGGCGGCCCTCACCGCCCGCGATCTTGTTCATATGAGCGCCCCTGAGCTGGAGGCGCTTTATCGGGGGGGCTCGGCGGTCGGTCTTCCGGCGGGGCGGATTCGAGGCACGGCGCTGCCGGCTCCCGGGGCCCGGCGCAACGGCCCGATGTCGACCGGCGCGCGGCTGGTCTGGCAGGGGAAGATCATTGACCCGTCGGGCGCGTCGGCCACCAACCGGTTCTTTGGCGTTCCGATGATCCGAGGCCAACTGTATCAGGGCGAAAGCTGGCTCGACGGCGCCCCGGCGGTGATCCTCGACTACGCCGAGACCTCCCGCGTCTACGCCCAAAACCGCGACGAGATCCGCCAGATCGCCCCAGGCCTCTACCTCGGCCTCATGTACGGCCGAACCGAGCCCCAGCCCACCCTCCGCTTGTACTTCGCGCTGGAAGTCCGCTGAGCGGGGGGACGGTGTTGTCCCCAACATCCGCCGTCGGCCTCGCGTTACCCTCTCTGGACCGAGAGAAATCCGATCTGATGTAGGGGCGGGCCCCCGTGGCCGCCCTCGCGGGACGCGCGGCCCGTGGCGGTCGCCACGGGGCGGCCACGGGGGGGCGCCCCTACAGCCGTTGAACCTCGCCCTCCCATCGATCCGAGTCCGGCGCCAACATATCTGACGCAACGAACGGCTAGGAAATCGACCGCCGATTCGGCCCAAAAAGTTGATCCCCCCGGCGCGGCGAGGCCGTACAATGGGGCTTCGTCCGCTCCCTGGCCGGATCAACTCATGGAGCCGCATCGTGAGGAACCTCGTCTTTGGGCTGTGGGTCGTCGCGTGTTGTGGGGTCGCCGGGCCGGCCTCGGCGGAATCGGTCGACCGGCCGAACGTGGTTTTGATCCTGGTCGACGACCTGGGCGTTTCCGACGTCGGTTGCCAGGGCAACACGTTCATCGAAACGCCCCACATCGATAAGCTCGCCAAAGACGGGACGCGGTTCACCAATTCCTACTCGGCCTGCACCGTCTGCTCGCCGACCCGGGCCTCGCTCTTGACCGGGCAATACCCCGCGCGCCTGCACATCACCGACTGGATCGCCGGCCACGTCGACCCGAAGGCCAAGTTGAAAGTCCCCGACTGGACGATGCATCTGTCCACAAAGCTTTTCAACATCGCCAAGGGTTTCAAATCCGCCGGCTACGCGACGGCCAGCATCGGCAAGTGGCATCTCGGCGGTCCCGAATATTACCCGGAAGAACAGGGCTTCGACGTCAACATCGGCGGCAACGATCGCGGCCAGCCGGGCCGGTATTTCCCTCCCTATAAGGTTGAGGGCCTTCCCGACGGCCCCCCCGACGAGTTCCTGACCGACCGTCTGACCGCCGAGGCCAACCGCTGGATCGAGGCCAACAAGGACCGGCCGTTCTTCCTCTATCTGCCCCATTACGCCGTTCACACGCCGTTGGCGGGCAAGTCCGAGGTTATCGATAAATACAAGCGCAAGGTGGCTCGGATGGGAATCCAGGCCAACGCAACCTACGCGGCCCTGGTCGAGAGCGTCGACGACTCCGTCGGCGCGATCCGGGCGAAGCTCGACGAGCTTGGCCTCTCCGATCGAACCATCCTGATATTCACGTCCGACAACGGCGGCCTGATCGGCCGGCCAAACAACCCCATCACCACCAACCCCCCGTATCGAGCGGGCAAGGGGTCGGCCTACGAGGGGGGCGTGCGAGTCCCCTTGATCGTCCTCTGGCCCGGGGAAACCAAGCCCGGAAGCACGACCGACGCGCAAACCATCACGCCCGACTTCTTGCCGACTCTGGCCGAGGCTTGCGGGTTCCAGATCCCCCAGGACCATCCCATCGACGGAGTTAGCCTTGTTCCCGCGTTGAAGCGTTCGGGAAACCTCAAGCCCCGGCCCCTCTACTGGCACTATCCCCACTACCACCCGGGCGGGGCGACCCCCTATTCGGCGGTTCGCGACGGCGACTGGCGGCTGGTTGAATTCTTCGAGGACGGCCGCGTCGAACTTTTCAATCTGGCCGAAGACGTCGGCGAAACCAAAAACGTCGCCGCCGCTCATCCCGACATAACGAACCGCCTTCTCAAGCAACTCGCCGCCTGGCGAAAGGAGGTCGGGGCGCAGCTTCCGTCCCCAAACCCCGACGCCGAATGAGCCTCTGTCGATCGGCCGACACTCTTGTCGGAAATTTCTGAAAACACCGACGGAACCCTCTTCCCATCGGAGTCGGGTTGATGTCTAATCATAGGAAAATCGCGATTCGTCCCTCGGTCCGAAGTTGGAATCCAAAACGAGGGGTTCGCGTGGCCATTCCGGTTCGTGTAGGCTGAAAAGATCCGGCTCGAAACGAGTTCCGGGTGGCCGTTCAGCGTCCGTTGACTCTCCTGCTCGCGATTCCGATGTTTACGTCGGTTCGACATTTGCAGATATAGGGAGACGAGGATCATGAAACGCGGGATTGTTCTTCAAGCGGTCTTGCTTGCCGGGCTCGCGTGGACGGGCCCCGCGGCGTGGGCGCAACAGGCCGGCGCGACCGGCGATCCAGCGCCGGCCGGGATGGCGGCCGAGATGGTCGGGGCTCCGGCCGCGGCCCCGGCGGCCACTCCGGCCGAGGCGGAGGGGGCTTCCGTCGTCCTCTTCGAGCCACTGACAAACTATCCCACGCCCGAGCGCGTGGCCCTGATTCTGACGCTTTTGGTCGCCGTCGCCGGGTTGGGCTACGCGGGGATGCTGGTCGGCCAGGTGATGGGCGCCGACCAGGGAACGGCGAAGATGCGCGAGGTGGGCGACGCCGTCCGCGAGGGGGCCTGGGCCTACCTGATGCGGCAAGCCGTGGCGCTCTTTCCGCTGATCTTCCTGCTGACCCTGATACTCTACTTCACGGCCGAGGCCACAGGCGCCGTGCAGATTGGCCGGGCCGCGGCCTTCTTCGTCGGCGCCTTGTTTTCGTGGTTGGTCGGCTTCGTCGGGATGAACCTCGCGGTTCGGGGCAACCTCCGGGTGGCCGCCGCGGCGCGGACGAGCTACGGCGACGCCCTTCGGATCGGCTACCGAACCGGCACGATCACCGGCATGTTGACCGACGGTCTGGGCCTCCTGGGCGGCACCGCCATCTTCATCATCTATGGCGAGAAGGCGTATGAGGTCTTGCTGGGCTTCGGCTTCGGCGGCACGCTGCTGGCCCTCTTCATGCGGATCGGCGGCGGCATCTACACCAAGGCGGCCGACGTGGGCGCCGACCTGGTGGGCAAGGTCGAAGCCGGGATCCCCGAAGACGACCCGCGG
>Ga0182738_1008165_pt1 | contig 10451 bp, 7 predicted proteins | sample eDN5th30CBELigMG_FD_128876 | JGI IMG/M metagenome (GOLD analysis project Ga0182738, IMG submission 128876) | Enriched Miracle-Growth compost microbial communities from Emeryville, California, USA - eDNA 5th pass 30_C BE-Lig MG (version 2)... ... | reverse complement strand
TTTTTTTTTATAAAAAAAATTTTTTTTAATATTTTTTTTATAATTTTTTTTTTTTTTTTTTTTTTTTTTTTTTTAATACATTCAATATGGTTTTTTTTTTTTTCTATTCGATTCTGGGAATATTTTTGAATAAAAGATGAAATAGTGGATAGACCTTCAAGATTTTATTTTTTGATAATTAAAAAGCAACAAACAAGTCAATGAAGGACTCTAACCAAATAAGCAATAATTAAAGAGATACGATGAGAATACTCGGAGAAATCTATTCTTATATTACTCATGAGCTTTTTCTTTTTCGATTGAGGTTTCTTCGTGGACAACGTTAGGCTTGATAATAACTTTACCTTGAGTTGGATGCTCAAGATAAAACTTGATAGCATCGTTAACATCTTTCATTTCAAAGACTTTGGCAATTTCAGTTTTTAATTCATTTGAAAGCATTCTATGGGCTTTGCCAACTGCTCTGAATTTAGAAAAGAAACCCTGTGATTGGAACCAATTTTGGAAAGAGAAGGCCTTGACTGTTTTATTGTTGATGAGAAGGTCAGCAAAATCAATAGGAGTGAGAAGATCCTTTTCAAGATGGCCGTGAATATAGCAAATAGTATCTCTGGGCATATTTCTCAGCAACTTGTGAGTGGTTTCTCCACACACAGATTCGAATAAACAGGTAGCATGAAGATCGGCTGCCTTTGCTCTCAACTCTTCTTCAAATCCTTTATTAGATGTGTCAATTATGACATCAGAGCCAACTCCTTCGAGAGCTTCTAATTGTTCTTTATTTTTAATGATACTGATAACTTTGACTCCTTCTTTTTTCAAGAGCTTGATAACCATTTTTCCTAGTTGAGAAGCAGCAGTAGTTTGGACAATGGCTCTATGCTTTTCTTTTTTGATAGTTTCGACAAAAGCGACTGCAGTAAAAGGATTGATAATTGCACATGCGCCATGGTCCCAATCGATATCATCTTCCATAACGAAGCAGTTTTGAGCAAGAGTAACGACATATTGAGCCCATGAGCCAGGTCTCGCGGGCAAGGCACAAAATGAGACTCTTTTTCCGACAAGTTTTCCTGCGCTTTGCCCACCTCCAGATGAGAGGACAGTGCCAGACCCTTCAAGTCCAATTTGGAAAGGTGGAGTGAGATGAATATAGTTTCCACGAATAAAGTTAATATCAGATGGGTTGATAGGTGCAGCCTCAACTTTAATCAAGACTTCTCCTGGGCCTGGCTTTGGTGGGAGAATTTCACTCACAATGAGAGGTTTAGTTTCTCCCATAACAAAAACAGCTTTCATTGGAGGATCTCTTTGAGTATCTGCTAATGTAGATCTTTGACGTGCTAATTTGCGTGGTCCAGCTGAGTGACTCTTGGTCGGTTGGACTTCATCAGTTTCTGGAGCTGGGCTTTGGCCCAGATTATTCTCCTGCTGTTGAGTAGCACCAGTATTTTCTTTTGCAGACTCCATCCTTGATACTCTTAGTTTTTTGAAATATTAAAAATTAAATGTTGTTTTACATTAAAGTTTTTGCAGAACTAAGTATAAAATATTTATTTTAGAATTGGAATAACACTTGATTTAGATTTAGATTCAGCAAATAATTAATTTCAAAACCGAAAAAACCGTCTAATCCAAATAAAATTTTCTAGAAGCAAAAGAAATAATACATTTTAATTTAAATTTTTGTAATGTTGATTGTTTAAAAATCGATCCTTGAACAAAAATTCGAAAGAGGAGGATGTCATAGAGAAAATAATAAAGATTTTATTTAGTGATATCGGAGTATATCAAAAAAGGGAATTGCAATGTATACATTTTTTCTCCTTCATTAGTTTTAATTCCAAGCCATTCTTTGACCAGTTTTTTCTCAATTCCTAAGAATACGAATGGCAAGACATCCTTTGATTTTCCAACCTCAAAGGCCACTTTGACATCGTTTGCATAGAGCAGCACAAGCGTATACCATTTCTTTTTCTTGAGAACAATTGGATCCTTCAAGAGAACCCTTTCAATTTCAAGGCTTTCCTTCACACTAACAGGATCACAATCAAATCTGAATTCATCATGCAAGAGAACTTGGCTATCTTTTTGAGCCCCTTCATATAATATATACTCCAAGTTGATCCTTGTTCCATCGCAAGGAAGGGGGCAATAGAAACCAAAACCTTCCAACTGTACATCTTTTAATTTAGGGTAAAAAGTAACTGCATCAAATCTTTCTTCTGGAGTTTTGAATATTCTCATGGTATTATTACTTTTGACTTGACTGAATCGAATATCTGTTTCGACCATATTCAGGCCAGATTCTAAATCATTTTCATCACTTTCATTTGCAGAATCCAGTTCCTGCTTTTGAGCTGGGACTGGAACAGGATTCTTTTGTTTGATCGCAGTTTTTTTGGGAGCAGTAATATTTTCTTCATGCTTGGTATTATGTCTTATTTTGCCAGCTTTTTCATCTTTTTTAATCTTTGAAACGGATGCGATAGGAGGAGGAGATTTATATCTGCTTTTGCTTCTGTTTTCTCTAGGTGAAGTTTGAGTTTTTCGAGCAAGTTTTTGATTTTCTCTAATGATATTATCCACTTCAACCCCATTATTTTCAAGGTCTTGTTTTCTGCCAAATGTAAATCTGGCCTTCTGCTTCCTAGTGCTGTCCAGTTGACCTTCAGAGCGGACAGGACTCTTCCCAACAACACTACTGTTTGTGGATAAAATGGTTTTTGTTGTAGAATGCATATCACTCAAAATACTGGCTTTGCCGAAAAGGAAGTTTGGATTTCTTGGATCTTCAGGCTCCCTTATTGCCTTTTTAAAGAGTACCTGAGTGAGATACTCCTCAATATTCAAGTCAAGCAGAGGTGATTGTAGAAATCCAGAGACCAAAGAAGTTAGATTTTCTTTGACTCTCTTAAACTGGAGCTGAAGGCCCATCAAGTATGCTCTTGTGTCGGCAGTGAGCTGAGTAAAATTGATCGCATCCTCTTCATAAACCCAACGAGGTGGAGCTGTATTATTTTTGGATTCCTCTTTTTCTATTTTTCCCAGTAATATTTCTGAGTGAACTTGGAGGTCTTGTTTATCTTTAAAGTCTTTTTTATCAAACTTCTCAAGCAAGTCATGTTGGTCTGAAAAGATTTCAGTTTTCAAGACGTTGAAATCCTGTTGGATTTTTTGTTCATATTGGTCAAGTGTCTCTATGATTTCCTTTCTAACTCTTTGAACTTGCCTCAAATGTTGTTCTTGTTTCTTCCTCAGTTCATTTTCCAGCTCCAGCATGACTTTATGCTTAGCTGCAGCATTTTTCCCCCTGGCAATAAGCTTCAGAGGAATAATATCAAGTTGAGAATGTTCACTATGAGGCTTGACAAATGGACAGAGATAACAAATTAGCCCACGGTGAGGGCAGCTTTGGTTAATACAAAAGGTTGAAAGTTCGCAATCGTTGTGTGAAGGAACATTACAACAAAGGAAACTCGGTAAATTTGGATCTGGTTCTATCATCTTTTAAAGAAAAAAGCTGTTTAATATTAATAATCCTAGAGCAATCTGAGTAATGGAGTGAAGAGAATTTTTTCCAATGTTTAAATAGTTTCTATGAAGATATGATTTAGATATGAATTTTTATTTTTCTTCTAAAGTTTTCCAAACTTGATAAAGAGCTCGAGGAATATGGAAACACCCTTTCCATTTTCCTCCTTTCAAAGGTAATAGGATTTCTCCGCGGCGATTCAAGTATCCATACCACTCTCCATTTTTGTCATCTCTAAAATGTTTCCAACAATACTCATGGACTTTTTTGAACCACTCGCTACACCTTTCATCACCAGTGAGTTTGTAGCCTTTGGCCAAAGCAACTAAACCCTCAACGTGTACCCACCAGAGTTTTTGGTCCCATTCGAGTTGTTGGGGTGGGTAACCTTTGATATCTCTAAAGTAGAAAATTCCTTCATATTCCTTATCCCAGCCGTATTCTAACGTATCAAGCATAATATTACATGCCTTCTTGATTAATTCTTGGTTCTGGATTCGTTTTCCGATATCCATAATGAACCACATAGCTTCAATTGTATGTCCTGGATTAACCAGTCGGCCTTCAAAACTATCTGAAAAGCTTCCATCGTCAGACACATTTTCTAAGATGACTCCGAATTCAGGCTGATAGAAAACATCCATGACCTGATGAATTAGGGTTGGGATAAACTCGTCAACTCTCTCTTTTCCTATAATATCTTCGAGCTCCAGCGAAAGGTTACATAGGATCATTGGCAAGCTAAAGTTTTTCAAAGAGCGGGTCCCGGGATAAGATTTATTGTAGCTGCCTTTCCAGTTATGTTGTCTTTTGAGAATATTTTGAAAAGTGTCAACAGCAATCTTTTTATATTTTTCATCTGGCTTGGCTCTATAAAGCTGAGCATAGGCCATTGTAGCGAAACAATCACTAAAGATGTTATAAGGCTGGATCAAGGGCTTTCCATCAGCAGTCAAGGAGAAATACCAGTTTCCTTCAGAGTCCCGACCAAACTTCTCCAAAAACTCAGCACCATGTAATGCCATTTCGAGCCATTCTGGTTTTTGCTCCACATTATTGTACATGTAGCTGAAGCACCAAACCTCACGTCCTTGAAGCCAAACGAATTTGTCGGAATCAAAAACCTTTCCTTCTTGATCAAGACAAGTAAAGAAACCACCATTCTGTTCGTCCTTGCTATGCTTTAACCAAAATGGCAAAACATTCTCAAGCAACTCCTTTTTGTAGAGTGGAGCAAAGTCAGCAAGCTTATTTGAACCTTGTTGGAGTGGTACACTTGTTGAATCCCCTGTTACCTCCATATCTCAAATAAAATTATAATGAACTCTTAATAATATAATTGAACCTGGTCTGACTTCAATTAATTAGAAAATATTTAAAACAAGAAATTTCTTTATTCTAAATTTGAGAAGAGTTTAAGAGAAAATGAAAAACTAGATTGAGGATGGAAAGAATCATTAAAACGTCAATTTTAGATTCATTATTTGTTCATATCCCGCTCAACACTAAAATACTTTAAAAAATTAGAATAGCGCACACCCTTCACCACATTGAAGTAAAGGAGGTTTTGGAATTTTCTCTGTTTGATCTTCCTTATTGTTCTCAAGTATCTCCGTATACTTCTTGAAAAATATTATATCTGCAAACTGCTCATAAAACGGTTTTTCTTGGTTCCTCCTTTGAGCAATCACAAGTTCGTAACGCTCATATAAGTAAGTCAAAAGCAGTAACACATCTCTCAGCGCTGCTGCTGCTGGTCCCTCGTACAAATCAAGTGAGTTTCCAAGTATGACATTTTTTATCTTCTCGATTTGCTCACTCAGTTTACCTTTGACTTTTTCCCAGACACTGTCTGACTTTGCCTCATCAAAATCAAATGTATTTCCTGCTCTCAACTTGAAAGCAACATCAAGCGCAGTAAATGCGACAGTTTTATTGACCTCATCTTCTCCATTATGTTCCATTATTATCATATTGATCATGCTTACTCGATTTTCAAATCGCCTCTCTTTCACACTTTCATAAATAATCTTCATAGTTTCATTCAAAATTCTCATAATCTTCTCCACGAAGGGAACAGATTCTATCACTTCTATTCCAAACTCAATCACATATGATGTTGTTGAGGCAACATACTTCTCAGCAGTGCCGCTTGCGCTATCAGTGTTGCCTTGCACGATCCCAGTACTTGAATTTCGATGGGCCGCCATATAGTTCATTAAAGTCCAATAGAAAGCCTTTGCATATGCATAAAGCTGCGGCGCATTTTTTTCCAAATCTGCGAATCCTTGTTTAATTCTCACCTTGTCCATAACGCCACTCGTCCTCAAATCTTCTCTCATCTTTTCAAGACATGCCTTGCACTGTCTTTTCCACCGTAGCCACCCTTTCTGTCAGATGGATTAGTTTTTCATTTAATTCCTTCAATTGTTTTTCAAGCTCCTGTACTTTTTCATTTGCTTTATCCATTTCCTCTTGGCTGATACTTTTGTTGTTGTCAAGTGTGGAAACTTGCTGACCGACGAAAATAGACTTTTCCTCTTGGATTTTTTTGAATTTACCCACTGCATCCTTTACAGCTAAATCTTTCTGATCCAACTTGTTTAAGCGTCTTGCAGTTTCTTTGACTCCTATTTCCAGTTCCAAAATTTTAGACAGTATTTTTTTAATGTAATTTTTATTTCTCGCTGACACATGACTCCCCCAGATATCTTGCTGAACCAGTTGATAAGCAGTCTTAAAGTCTTCTAAAGCTTTTTCAATTTGTCCAAGTTCATGATAGAGACAACATCTGTTGCAATAATACAAAGGTTCTTTTGAGATTGAAACATTGATTGCTTTATCATACCAAACGAGAGCTTCTTCTTTCCTTCCTATTTCTCTCAAAGCAACACCTTTGTTGTGAAAGGCATCAACATAATTAGGATTAAGATTGATGGCTTTATCATAGAAAAGAATAGCTTCCTCTTTCTTTCCCATTCCGTTCAATGCAACACCTTTGTTGATATAAGCTTGAGCATAATTAGGATTGATATCAATAGCTTTATCATAGCAAACAATAGCTTCTTCGTTCTTTCCCATTGCTTTCAAAGCAATTCCTTTATTGTTATAAGCATCAACATAACTGGGTTTCAGACTGATTGCTTTATCAAAGCAGGCAATAGCTTCTTCTCTCTTTCCCACTCCGTTCAAGGCAACACCTTTATTGTTATATGCATTGGCATAATTAGGATTCAGGCTGATAGCTTGGTCGTAGCAAATAATAGCGTCTTCGTTCTTTCCCATCTCCTTCAATGAAACACCTTTGTTGTTATAGGTGAAAGCATCGTCAGGCTTAAGGTTGATTGCTTTATCAAAGCAAGCAATAGCCTCTTCTCTCTTTCCTAGGCCCTCCAAAGTAACACCTTTATTGTTATAAGCATTAGCATAATTGGGCTCAAGGCTGAGAGCTTTATCATAGCAAATAATAGCTTCATACCTCTTTCCCATCCCATTCAATGCAACACCTTTATTGCTATAGGCTTTTGCGTAAGTAGGATCAATGCTGATCGCTTTATCGTAGTAAATAAGAGCTTCTTCATTCTTTCCCATTGCTTTCAAACTAATACCTTTCTTATTGTAGGCATCAGCGAAATGAGGATCCAGATTAATGACTGTATCAAAGCAAACAATAGCTTCTTTGTTCTTTCCCATTTCTCTCAATGCAATCCCTTTTTTGTGATAAGCATCAGTATAATTAGGGTTGATAGTGATAGCTTTGTCAAAACAGGCAACAGCTTCTTCTAATTTTCCTTGGGCATAAAAGATATTCCCTTTCTCCAAAAATTCCATATGCAAATTGGAAATTAAACTTTTATTTGATTATAGCTGAATATTGAACCATCAGACAAAGTTAGGGACTAAATAAATATCAGAAGACAAAAAATTGTTAGGATAACTTTCCTTCCTTAATCAGACCTAAGCTAAGAATTGAGCAACATTTTTGAAGGTAAATCTCCTAAACAATAAACTTGATCACATAGGTCAAGAATGTCGCAAAAGTGATAACTGGAAGCAGGTGTAGGGAGAGAAATACTTAAGATTTTGAATTGAAACTGCATTACGGGATTGAATTTGCTTCAAGTGCTTCAACATCCATCATCCATCCGAAAAAAAGTTTTGCCTCCGTTTTTTTCTCGAACTTAGGAACTTGAAAAGATAGCGTAAGAATCAAAGTCTAACAACTAATCTCAATCAGTGATATCCTAGTTTTCGAGAAGAACTGGAAGAACTTTCTTTGCTTTCAGAATTGTCTCCAATTGAAAAATATTTCTCACAAAATTTTTTCCAAAAGAAAATTTCAAATTTACCTTTTCTCAAAATATACTTCTGAGGAGGAACTTTAGTGGCAGCATTCAAAAAAATTTTACACTGATGAGAACACCTTTCCAGAATATAATTTTCTCCCTTCAAAAAGGGTTTGAGAGAAATTAAATTATGATCGATTTTTGTTTGTTAAGTTTTATTTTCTTGGAATTATGAATGCAGAGTCCTCTTCAATTCACAAAAAAAGCTTTAAATAATTGTGAAGAAAAACTTTTTATCAAATAAATTACCAAGTTCAGGATTTTTTTTTTAATATCTCTTCGCTAAGAGCATTTTCAATATCAGAGAGCATCTTTTAAAACATCTCAATTTCTCCTGAGGGTGTGGCCAAAGATTTAGCACCTTTTTTAAAAGCCAGGCTCAACTCATTTGTTGATAATAATTTTTCTTCTTCAGCGGAGTCCTTCGGTTTCGTGAGGTAGAATTGGACATGCAAGAAGAGTAAAGTTGCAGCAATGACAACGACACAAGTAAGTGCCTCTGGGATGACTATCGTCACAACAGATCCAAAGACAACACCCAAGCCCTGCAAGAATCTAAAAATGGCAAAATATTCCAGTTTTCCTTTGAAATGAGATCCGATTAGGGAAGTCATGATAGTTTGGAATGAATTATCAGTAAAGCCCCAGATAAACCAGCTTAAAACAGTCAGTGCATAGATTTTATAAATGTAGGCAACAAAAGTTAGAATTAAAGCAGCTTCTCCAATCATGATAATGGTATTGACTAACTGAATTTTATTGTAGATATCAGCCAGTTTACCCATTACGATTCCGGCCATCACCTCTCCACAAGCAAGAGCGACAAGTACGTATCCACTTCTAAGATTAACGTACTGATCATCCTCGGTTGGAAAGATCCGCTTCATAATGCTTGGCAAAAAGGCAACATAAAGCGCTACAACAATGCCTGCCAAGAAGAAGCAAGCAAAAATGAAATAAGAGCTTTTTAATCTGAGTGTGTAAAAGAATTTGCTCACTGATTCAGATAAACTCTCTTGTTTCTTTTCAGTTTGACTGTCTTGTTCTTGGACTGAAGGTAAAAAAACGAACATCACGCAAGCCAAGCATCCAAAGCATAATAACATTTTGTAAAATGTAAACTGATCAGTGTTTCCAAGAACGAATGTGGCCACAACGCTTCCAATAATTTGGCAAACTTGCATAATAGACCAGAAGACGCCATTAAAGAAGCCTTTGGTCTTTTCATTAGCACAGCAATTCACGTAATCCCCTTGAGAAAGCCACAGACAAGAACCAGATAAACCAAGCAATATAGAAGAAAGTACGTTTAAACCATAGATTGAGGATTTTTGGCAATAAAATCCGTCGGATAGGTATTTATGGCAATATGTAGCTAATGTTCCAATTGCAATGAAAAGTGTATAGAAGAAGGAACCAATGAGCATTCCAGCTTTATGATTCATTTGTCTTTTGACATGAGGAGCGAAGATGTTTCCAATACCCAGAGCTCCATATATAGAAAAGATGCAAATTCCTCCCAGTCCAGTGTATTGTAATTGCTCATAGATTTGAGAAACAAGATTTTGTGCCGATTGGTATGCAGTGAAGAGCATCATGAAGCACAAGCCAACGTAGATGACCTTGATCAGATTCTGTCTGTAAGCGCCGTCGCCATTATGGGGGCCAACCATTAATATCTCTGTTTTTGATATTGATTTATTTTTATTTAACTGTTAAACAGGTCTAGGTCTCAAATTTGAGCCACGAGACTCGGATTTGTAGATTCTTAAATTCACCCAGAAAAGAGAAAAGTGTCAAAGGTTTCCTTTGGGGTGAGGTTTCTCAGAAAAGTTTTCTGTCAGTGATTCGAATTCTTAATCTCATCGAAGCTCGGTACTGATCTGTGGGTTTTCCACAACACAATTTTTGAGGATTTTGAATTAAGTATCCTCAATCAACAAAGCGTTGCTTTACTTTACATTAGGTGGCTGAGGAAAAATAAAATAAAATAAAATAAAATAAAATGATCTCTCAATTTTTCAACTTTGAAAAAAATAGATTTGAGAAGAGAAGAAAGTCTTATCCCTTTCTTGAAAGACAGAATTCAGAGTTTTATTTGAGGATATAACTTCTAGCCCTTTAAAAATGTTTGGAGTGTCCACCTTTGAAAAAGAGATTTCCATTTTCAAAATCTCTAATTAGACAAAAGAAAAAAAATCCCAAAATATTTTTCCGATAGTTCACTAGCCAAAAATCTTAGAAAAAAAAATTCAGTAAAAATCCTTCTGTCCCAAGAAATATTTTTTTCTGGATTAGATTGAAGGAGATGTGCTTTTTGGGAGTCAAAAAAATTTTGAGTCAGAATTTTTTTCATTCCAATATCCATTTTTGAAAGATGTTACCGATAAAAATGTCCACTTTTTTTTGAAAAGGCTCAAAAATAATGGATTGATTCAAATTCCAATTAAAAAAAAAGATGATAGGATTTTTTTCGTCTCGAAGGATCAAAAATATTTTCCTAAAAACAAAATATTAAAAATATTAGGGGTTTGGGGTTTGGGGTTTGGGGTTTGGGGTTGGGGGTTGGG
>Ga0182738_1008164_pt1 | contig 10452 bp, 6 predicted proteins | sample eDN5th30CBELigMG_FD_128876 | JGI IMG/M metagenome (GOLD analysis project Ga0182738, IMG submission 128876) | Enriched Miracle-Growth compost microbial communities from Emeryville, California, USA - eDNA 5th pass 30_C BE-Lig MG (version 2)... ... | reverse complement strand
GGACGCGCATCCCACACATAAAGCTTGAAGTCGGACGGGCCGAAGAACGCGAAGCCGTCGGTCTGGTCCACGTGCTCGTGCGGCCCGCGCGCCACGCCCGGCAAGGTCATCGAGGCGTAGGTCATCGTCGGCCAGCGCTCCTGGTCCAGCTCGTCGTGCCGGAACAGCTCCACGAGCCAGCCGCGTTGGTCGTGGTACGGCTTCAAGGGCCGGACGACTAACCCTTCCACGTCCCCCTCGACATAACCCATGCCTCGTTGTTCTCCCCTGGGCTTGAGGGACACGTGGGGCCCTCGATGGAGCGAGTGGGAGGCCGCCCCCTGGGTCTTGGCCCCCTGTTCGACCGTGCTCATAAACAGGATCCTCCTTGATCCGTTACCGCTCGTCGCATCGATTCGTAGGGTGGGCATTGCCCACCGCGCGAGAGCCGATGCCAGAAGGGGAGATGCTCCGCCCAGAAACCAGCGTGGCCGTGGAAGCCACGCCCTGGGTTCTGCCGGTGGGCGGTGCCCACCCTACAAAGCATCCCGGCCCTCTCGAATCCGCGAACAATCTTGGATTCACCGCCAATCGAGTGAATTCCCCGTCTTGTACGCGAAACCCTTCTAAACTCCAAGGTGAAGCGTCTCCTCCCGAACGCAAAGCGGGAACTCAGTCCAGAAGCGTTCTGGCCAGAACCTCCTTGCTTACCCCAAGCCCGCACTCTCGCAGGTTGACAGGGGTGGAAGTGGCTGCCTACCATGTTCTGGGTTTTTGCTTTGATTTTATGCAGTGACCTTCCGTTTGAGAGAGGTGGCCACGGGTGGCGAGTAAAGCGTGGGGTGGGCGGTTTGGGGAAAGGACCGACCGCCGCGTCGAAGAGTTCACGGAATCGATCTCCTTTGACCGTCGGCTCTTCGAGCACGACATCAGGGCCTCGACAGCCCACGCCGAGATGCTCGCTCATGTGGGTTTGATCACTGCCGACGAGTGCCAGCAAATTGTGCGGGGGCTGTTGGATATCCGGGCTGAGATCGAGCAAGGCCGGTTCGAGTTCGTGCTGGAGCGCGAGGACGTGCACATGCACGTCGAGGCCGCGCTGATTGACCGGCTCGGCGACGTGGGGCGTAAGTTGCACACGGCCCGGAGTCGGAACGACCAGGTGGCGACCGACGTCAAGCTCTGGGTGCGTGATGGCCTGGACCGGATCTCAGAGCGATTGCGGGCGCTTCAGCAGGCGTTGGTGGGCTCGGCCGAGCGGCACCGCGACGTGATCTTGCCCGGCTACACCCACCTTCAGCGCGCTCAGCCGGTGTTGGCCTCGCACTACTTCCTGGCCTATGTCGAGAAGTTCGCCCGCGACCGCGACCGCGTGGCCGACGCCCGTAAGCGGCTCAATGTTCTTCCGCTGGGGGCCGCGGCCCTGGCCGGCACGACCTTGCCGATCGACCGCGAGCATGTCGCCCGTGCCCTCGGGTTCGACGGGGTGGCCGCCAATAGCCTCGACGTTTCCAGCGACCGCGACTTCGCCCTCGAGTCGGTCTTCGCCCTGACCCTGGTGGCCGAGCACCTCTCGGGCTGGGCGGAGGAGTGGGTCCTCTGGAGCACCCAGGAGTTCTCGTTCCTGGCCCTGCCCGACGCCATCTGCACGGGCAGCAGCATCATGCCCCAGAAGAAGAACCCCGACGTGCTCGAGCTGATCCGAGGGCGGACCGCCCGGGTGATCGGCTCGTTGAACACGTTGCTGGTCCTGATCAAAGGGCTGCCGCTGGCGTACAACCGCGACCTCCAGGAGGACAAGGAGCCGATCTTCGACGCGTTCGACACGGTCGAGGCCTGCCTGGAGTTGGCCGCGCTTGTGGTCGAAGGGGCTCGCCTGCGTGCCGACCGGATCGCCGAGCGGCTCGACGAAGGGTACCTCGACGCCACCACCCTCATGGAATATCTGATCCAGCAAGGAGTCCCTCAGCGCTCCGCGCACGAGATCATCGGCCAGCTCGTCGGCCTGTGCGAACAGCAAGGGCGGCACCGCTTGGCCGACCTCCCCGACGAGGCCTTCACGCAGGCCCACCCATCCCTCGGCGCGGGGGTCAAGCAGGTGCTCGGGGTCGCCAACGCCGTCAAGGCGTTCCGTTCGCACGGTTCCACCGCTCCCGAGCAGGTCGAAAAACAACTTCAAGGCTGGAAAACTCGGCTCTCCACCTCGCCTTCCTGACGACCGGCAATGTTTCGGTTTTCGTTGGGCCTGGCAGCTTCCCTAGTCTCGCCGGAAATGACCCAAATGAGCTCCTTTAACCCATGTGACGGCATGAGACTTCTCGATCTCGGTCGAGGGTGGGTCGGCTTGTGCGGAACAGGGCGTTTTCTTGCCGTGGGCAAAAGGGGCCGAACGCGAAACAAGGAATGGTTGGGCGGCTCGTTTGGGCGGCTCGAAGCTCGAAACTTTGCGGGTCCCGTAAGTGGTTTCGGCGCGTGTTTCAGGGCGGCTCGAGGAGCTTTGTGCCGAGCCGTCATGACTTTGCGTCGTGTGGTATATACCAACAAGCTGGTAGAAGGATGCCTCCTTTGGACGTTCTCCGCCCCTTTTGGTCGAACCTGTTCGTGTGAGTGATGGGCCTCGACCGCGGGGTGGGAGAAGCTCGAGACGAGATTGAGGCGGCTCCTCCAGTTCTTGGAGGAGAACGTCATTGCGGTTGGTCCGGTCATTGCAGACGTTTTCACGTTTTCAAATGACCCTCAACGAGACTGTAGCGACAACTTCGGTAGAGCTGACATCGAACCAGGATCTTTGAGATTACCTCCGAGCGTTTCGAGCAGGGTCTGGAAGTCTTTATTTGAATGGACCAAGAGGAAATGCCTCGGAGTTCCGAACGTGTGACTTCGCCCTGGCCGTTCCCGTTGACCCCGAGCAGAGCGGACTCGATCCCCATGAGCCGAATCCCTTTCTTCCGAAATCGGCTGGCCGTCATCTGCGTGGCCGTCGGCCTGCCAAGCACGCTGGTCCCTGGGCTTATCACCGAGGTTCGCGGCCAGGTTCCAGGCCCTGAGTCGTTCCATAAGCAGCCCGAGACGCCGATGGAGCTCTGGGAGGTGGCCGACTACCTCGTGCGCACCGGGCAAGGGCGGCAGGCCGCGCCCTACCTCGACAAGTTCATGAAGTCGAACCCGGACGACGAGGTGTTGCTCAACATTCGCGATCGGTACGGGGTTGGCTCGGTGCTTCGGCTCGACAATTACCCGGAGACCCGGGCCCTGGCCGCGCCGCTGGCTTCGATGCTGGCCGCGGCCTCGCACCGGAATGCGACCCGGCCCGAGCGAATTGAGCGGTTCATTCAGACGTTGACCAAGAGCTCGGAAGAGCAGCAGTACGCGGTCGAGCGGCTTCGGGAGTCGGGCCCTTACGCGATTCCCCCTTTGATCCGCCGGCTGGAAGAGCCGAACCTTTCTCGGGAAGACCGTTCGCTGTTGGCTTACAACATGGGCCGGCTCGATCGTTCGGCGGTCCCCGCCCTGATCGCCGCGTTGAACAGTCAGGACGGCCGGGTCGTCTCCGACGTCGCCCGGGTTCTGGGACGGATCGGCGACCCAAGGGCCGTCCCCTACCTCACTCCGTTGGCCGCGGCGAGCCCCAACTCGGTCGTTCGTGATGTGGCGCGCCAGTCGATCGCCGCGCTCACCGGCCGCTCCTTCGAGTCGCAGCCAAGGTCTCCGGTTCGGGTCTTGACCGACGCGGCTCGCCAGTATCACCTCCACAAGGTTGCGTTCCCGGGCGATTCCACCTTGATCTGGAACTGGGACGCGAATCAGAAGGTTCCCGTTCCTCAGACGGTCTCTCGCAGCGACGCCGAGTACTTGCTGGGCCAGCGATTGGTTCGCCAAGCGTTGAAGCTCGACCCCGCCAATCGCGAGGCTCAGGTGGTCTTGCTCAGCCAGTACCTGGAGAAGTCGGTTGAGCGGGTTGGCCTGAAGGCGGTGACGACCATCGACCCCACTCGAGGTTACGCCGCCGCGTTGGCGGTGGGTCCGGCGGTGCTCGGCGAGATTCTGCGTGGGGCGATCGCGGACCGGAAGCCCGAGCTCGCTGGCGTGGCCGCGACGGCTCTGGGGCAAATCACCAACCAGGACATGATGTCGAAGGACGGGCGGGTCCATCCGCTGGTCGAAGCGCTCTCCGCCCCCGGACGCCGGGCCCAGTTCGCCGCGGCCCGAGCCCTGGTGAACATGCAGCCGAGGCATGCCTTCGCGGGTTCCAGCCAGGTGGTCCCCATTCTCGCCCGGTTCGTGGGGAACCAGTCGGCCCCCCGCGCCGTGGTGATCGACGGGAACACCGCCCGAGGCGGTCAGCTCGTGGGGCACCTGAAGGCGATCGGTTACGACGGGGTGCTGACCCGCACCGGCTCGGAAGGGTTTCAGGCCGCGGCCGAGACCGCCGACGTCGAGTTGGTCATCATCGACGCCCACATGATCTCGGGAGCCTGGCGGCTGATCGATACGGTGTCTAACCTGCGAGCCGATGCGCGGACCGCTGGGATCCCCATCTACATCGTCGGCCCCCTCACGCTTCAGTACGCTCTCGACTCGACCCTTCAGAATTACCCGGGGGTCAAGTTCCTGGTCACCCCCTCCACTCCCGAATTGCTCAAGCAGCAGCTTGGCAATCGCCCTTCGGAGTTCACCGAGGAAGAACGCGTGGCTTACGCCAACGAGGCGGCCTCGCTTCTGGCCCGAATCGCCTCGTCGCCGGGCAGCCCTTTCGAGTCCGACCTGCGGCAAGTTGAGCCCGCGTTGAGCCTGGCCCTGAACACGCCCGCGACCAGCCAGTCGGTCTCGGCCGTCATGGGGATGTGCCCGACGCCGGGGCCCAGCGCAGCCTGGCCGACGCCGTGCTCGATCCCTCTCGCCCCGCGCCTCTCCGCCTCTCCGCGGCCGAGCAACTTGCCCGGAGCCTCCAGCGGTTCGGGCCTCTCCTGACGGCCGACCAGGAAACGAAGCTCTTCGCCCTGACCGACCAGGAACAGGATCCCGCCATTCGTAATGCCCTGGCGAAGGTGATGGGAGCCCTTCGACCCAAGCCCGCTCAGGCGGGCGCTCGGCTCCAGCAACCGGTTCAGCCTCTCCCGCCGCCTCAGGCTCCATCTGCTCCCGCCCCGGCGGATGCGGCGGAGGCCGCGCCGAGGGAGGATGCCGGCTCGGGTGACGAGCCCGAGGCCAAGCCGGAGATGGAGTCTGACCCGAACGGCCAGGAGAACGCTGATCCGAAGTGAGGTTTTTTCCCTGGGAGCGCGGGCGTCCCGCCCGCAATTGGAAAAGACGAAGAGCGGGCAAGATGCCCGCGCTCCCAGGATAGACGGCGTTTGGCCTCAAATCTCCCCGCGAATCAATCCGAATAGCCCACTAGGAACTCGAAAAATAAAACGAAACCAGGCCCGGACCGATTGACTCGAGGAGCGATCAACCGGTTCGATCGAGGCCTCCCTTATCTGCACTTGCTTGCTTGTTTGTTGGGTAGGTCGAACGAAAGAAAAAATGAACATGAGAGGCGAGACTAGAACGGTTCTTTATCATTCCCGCGGGCGAGGATGAATGAGAACCATGACCAGCTCGCCTTGGCAGGCAAGTGCAACGAGTCGACCGACCTCGGGAAGGACGCGCGGAGATGAGCACCCCTTTTGATCGACCCGGGGCCCAAGCCGGAGGAGGAGAGGCCCCCCTGCCCGGCGTGATCGGCTCGAGCCAGGTCATGCTCGAGGTCTATCGCGTGGTTCGCCGCGTGGCCGCCTCGCGCGCTTGCGTGCTCATCGTTGGTGAGACGGGGACGGGCAAGGAGATGATCGCCCGCGCCGTGCATAACCTCAGCCCGAGGTACTCGGGCCCCTACATCCGGGTCAACTGCGGAGCCCTGAGCGAGAGTCTGCTCGAGAGCGAGCTCTTCGGGCACGTCAAGGGGTCGTTCACCGGCGCCGTGGATAACCGGACCGGCCGGTTCGAGGCGGCTCACACCGGCAGCATCTTCCTGGACGAGATCAATAGCACCTCGCCGAAACTTCAGCTCAAGCTCTTGCGCATCCTTCAGGAAGGAGAGTTCGAACGGGTCGGCGATACGAGTACCAAGAAGGTGGACACCCGGGTCATCGCCGCGACCAACCGAGACCTGCTCGACGAGATCGACGGTGGCCGATTTCGCGAAGACCTCTATTACCGCTTGAACGTCGTCCCGGTCTATCTCCCCCCGCTCCGCGAGCGCAGAGACGATATCAGCCTGCTGGTCGATTCCTTTCTCAAGCGCTATGCCGAGCAAAACCGGCGCGAGGTTCAACGGGTCCACCCCGAGGCGATGCGGCTCTTACGCGAGCACGACTGGCCCGGCAATGTCCGCGAGCTTCAGAACTACATCGAACGCGCGGTGATTTTGGGAGACGGCTCCGAGCTGACGGTGGAGCATTTGCCCCCCCTGCTCCGTGGAATCGCCACTCCGCGCCCCATTCGCTCTCGAGGAGGAGGGGATCTGTCGGCCATGACCGCCGACCTCGTCCGCCAGGGCATTCGGGCGGCGGGTCCCCAGGCCAACGACCTGCACAAGCGCGTGGTTGACCAGGTCGAGCGCGAGCTGATCCAGCAAGTTCTTCAATCATGCGAGCGCGTGCAGATTAAAGCGGCCGCCCGACTTGGCATCAACCGAAATACCTTGCATAAGAAACTAGCGCAGTACCGGCTCGATGGTGACGACAGCCCGAACGCGGCTGGGGATGCCGAAGGCGCTGATGTCCCTGTCTCGAATTCTGGCGATGAGGAGTGAGCTCGACCGATGGCTTCAATACCTGTCTCTCCCGGTCTCGAGCTGGATCGACTCTACCAGGGCGATTGTCTGGACCACTTCAAACGCATTCCATCGGGCACAATTGACCTGATCTTCGCCGACCCGCCGTTCAACATCGGTTACGAATACGACGTCTACAACGACCGCCGAAGCGCGGACCAGTACCTCGCCTGGACCGAGCTCTGGGCCGCCGAGGTCTCACGCGTGCTCAAGCCCAGCGGAACGTTCTGGCTGGCCATCGGCGACGAGTTCGCCGCCGAGCTCAAGGTGGCATTCCACCGAGGCCAGGGGTTTTCCCTGCGCAACTGGGTCATCTGGTATTACACCTTCGGCGTTCATTGCAATAAGAAGTTCAGCCGGAGCCACGCCCACCTGTTCTACTTCGTCAAGAACGCGAAGGAGTTCACCTTCAACGACGGGGAGATTCGGGTCCCCTCCGCCCGCCAACTCGTCTACGCCGACGCTCGAGCCAACCCCAAGGGACGCCTGCCCGACGACACCTGGATCCTCCGCCCCCAGGACGCCCCGGACAGCTTCGCCCCTGACGACGACACCTGGTACGTCCCTCGGGTCTGCGGAACCTTCAAGGAGCGAGCGGGCTGGCACGGCTGCCAGATGCCCGAGCAGCTTCTCGGCCGGATCATCCGCTGTTGCTCGAATCCGGGCGACGTCGTGCTCGACCCTTTCGGCGGCAGCGGCACCACCCTGGCCGTGGCCAAGAAGCTCGACCGCCGCTACCTCGGCTTCGAGCTCTCCCCCGACTACGCCGCTCGGATCGAGGCACGCCTCGAGGCCACCCAGGTTGGCCAGTCGCTTGAAGGGGGCGCTGAACCCTGGAAAGCCAAGCCCACCCCCACCCCAAGCGCCGCCGAATCCGCCAAGCCCAAGCGACGCCGTTACGTCAAACCTTGAGCTAGGCCCCCTCATTTATGCGTGATCGCTGACTTGGCCGCCAAGGCAGGCGTACTTTTGTTTTCACCTGTAGATTTGTAAGGTGGGCACCGCCCACCGGTAGGAATCCTGGGTGGTGACTTCCACGGATTCATTGGTTTCTGGGCAGAGCATCTCTTCTCCATCCCTGGGCGAGGATAGCGGTAAACCAGGAGAGCCGCTGGCAGGAGCCGGGTATCGGGTGAGAAGATGTTTTCAGAGGCTGACTCTGTTCGGGGTGCCAGGCAAGGTGGTCACCGCCATCGGCATGGTTGGCCTTCGTTTATCTCAACATTCGTTTGGGCGGCGATCGGATGGAAGAGACCTTGGGGGAATCCGCCGGGCCATCGCCAGGATTCCGGCCGTGCTGTCACCGATGTGGGACTCCGCTCGTGGGCTCGCCTGGCGCCTGTTCCCGGTGCGTCGAGCGAGTCAGGCCACCTATCGGGCCTAGATTGTTCCGCTTGGCTCGTTGGAGGCTTCGCACCTTCATCGTCATGGTGGCCGTCGTGGCCTACATCTTGGCCTGGGGCATCCATAACTGGCGTCGTCGGCTCGCGGACGACCGGGATCAGTTCTACTCACACGAGGAAATGGCCCAATACCAGGCCTTCCTGAAGGAGGTCGCTCTCGGCCAGGTTCGGGATGCCGAGCAGAAGGCGGCCGTAGCCGTTGGCGACCGGGAGCATTGGGTGGCGGAAGCCGATACCTGGCGCGCGAAGGCGGCCGCTTCGGCGCGAGCCGAGGCGGAGTACCGTTGGCGGGCCGAACTTAAGCAGCAACTCAGCCGAGGCGGCTGGTAAATTGTGTTGTTGTAAAAATGCAGATGTACAAAGAACGTTAGGATTTTACCTGTGGCCCATTGCCAGAAGGATTGCTTCTTACTTTTGGATTGGGTCTCACGGACTTGAGGGATGAAGCCAGCGAGCGGCTCCCTACCCCCGAATCCGAGGGCACGGTCGCCTGGCCGCTGAGCATCGTGCAAAAGGTGTTGCGTTCCGCGCTCGAAGGCCAGTCCGCCATCTCAGCCCAGATCAGACTTTGGTATATAATGGCATGAATTTAATCTGATTGTAATTGGATTATGAAAATTATAGTAGATAAGAGGCATATAAAGTCGGTGTAATTTAATCATGCTGGAAATTATGAGCAGGAACGACTTCGGCAATTGGGGTTGTGCCTGTCCACGTGTCTGGTAGGCTTCGCGGCGCTTTATCGGAATGTCGATGTGATTCACGATGTGTGGATTCGGGGAAAGGCGGGAAACGTGATGATGCCAAAGCTGACTGTCCGACGATTGTTGGTCGTTTTCGCCATAGGCGCGGTGCCACTTTGGTTTGGCGGTCGGACGATCATGGCGAAGCGGGCTATGAACCTATGCGAAGCGAATTATCACACGCGAAGGGAAAGCGAGGAACGAAAGAACATCGCGGTTTTCGAGCAAGCCAAAGCGGCGGGGAAGGCAGATTCAATTGATCCGTGGACGATGAGAATTGTGAATGTTGCCTACCGACGGGTGGCTTATCATGCACGGCTTGCCGAGCAATATCGCGTTGCCGCTTCGTATCCTTGGAAATATGTGTCTCAGACGGTTCCATCGGAGCCAGGAGAAAGCGAGATCTGGCCACGAGGAGATGATCATCAACTTGTGGAATTCAAACTGTCGGCTGAGGATCTGACCTCCCTTTCTCTGTCTTCAAATAGTCTATCTGGTTCGAAAAAGCAGAAGAAGCAAAATAGCATTATATGATAATAAGATGACTGATCTTCGTGCCGGCCAGAAATAGCAAGCAGTATGAGACGATTGTGATCGCTGGTCCGTAGGCGACCTCAGCCCAAGATAGTCGATCGGATTGGGGCATCGATGTGGCCTTCCATGATGCCAAGCCCGCGACCATCACGACGTACACGACGGGCAAGGCGAACCCCAGGATAGGAACGAAGTGTCTTTCCTTCGGTTTCACCGGAGTCTCCTTTCGTGCTTGCGATCACGCCCGGATATGCGGGATGACCGGGTCCAGGTACTGAGACGTTTGGGTTATGGGTGTTTCGATTGAGATTCTAGCGTCCTATTTTTGGTGTTGTAAGCTCACGAATCTGTTGATGGATTTTGGCCTGATTGACGATGCTTTGGTTGATTCCACTAGAGATGATTTGATTCATCTCTCGATTGAATTGGCTCCAGTTGCGTTGGCTTTGCTGGTTCCACATCGCTTTGAAGAAGGCCTGGAACTGATTATGGGCGTGGCCGAGTTTCCGGACCTTCTGCCATTCGTCGTTATTGCCCATGCCGTGCGATGCGCCCGCGGCGGTGAAGGTGCGCGTCTTGAACAGAACGACGAGATGCTTTTTGTAAGACCCACGGACTTCGTTCTTGAATCCCTCGAACATCTCCACCCGCACGATTCTTGCCGGTGTCGTCGTGGTTTGTTGGCTGGGGTCCTTGACGACCTTCAGCGTCAGGTTGGAGGGCTGCATGATCCACTTGGGGGGATCAGGTGGTTCCTTGGCGGGGGCTTGCATCACCTGCTGGAGTCGAAACTGCTCGGCGAGCTCGGGATCAATCGGCAAGGTGAACGAGTCTCCCAGTCGGACCTTTGCCTCGTGGTTCGCGAGTTCGATGTCGGCCTCGACGAGGGCGATCTTCAGCGAGCCGTCACGATCACGCCAGGGAATCGAGCTGAGGCAATAAACCTGTTCCAGCGTGATCAAGCCGCCCGCGTACT
>Ga0182738_1008162_pt1 | contig 10453 bp, 9 predicted proteins | sample eDN5th30CBELigMG_FD_128876 | JGI IMG/M metagenome (GOLD analysis project Ga0182738, IMG submission 128876) | Enriched Miracle-Growth compost microbial communities from Emeryville, California, USA - eDNA 5th pass 30_C BE-Lig MG (version 2)... ... | reverse complement strand
CGTCACAGTGATAAAATGCACGCGCTTATTGGCCAGACGTTTGGTGAGATCTATGCCGGACTTTTGCCACTTGCCGTTTCCGGTGAATTTGAAATCGATATTATTTCCGGAAATCCATTTGCCCTGCGCGTTGCAGGTGCCCACTGTGACCTGATAGTTTTGTCCCGGTGTAGCGGTGCGCGCCGCGAACTGTAAAAAGTACTTTTCTCCATTGGTGATGGGAATTTGTTTGTTCCAGGCCGCGCTGATATTGGCGCTGTTGGAAGCGTCATGAAGGTGCAGGCTGCGTTTGCCCTCGAACGGATTAGATGTGTCCACCGTGCCGCCCTGCCATTGCGCCAGATCTCCCAATCCCCAATCCACCTTGATGGAATGGCCGTAAATAGGATCATAAGGCGAGATGCGATGGTCGGAAAAATTGGTGTAATATTTCACCATCAGTTGTTGCAGCTGTGCATCCTTAACGTTGTGATAGGGCGCGATGCGTCCGGCGGAAAGCCCCAGCGCGCTTTTCAAATGTGGCGTGTCGGATAAGGTGAAATTCCACACATTCACGCGCAGCGGCACTTCGCGATTCCAACCGTCACCGGATAAAAGTACTTTTCCGGTATAGATTCCGGCGGGAATATCTTTGGGTGCGTAAACCGTGATCCAGAACGGCTGGTTTTGATTGGCTTTTAAATGGAGGGGTGTTTTTAATGGCGGCAATGCGTCCGGCCAGTCGCCCACGGCGCCGGTGGAATCGGTCGGATGCGCCACGTGAACATAAGCCACTTCATCGATAGTGACGTGCGAGCTATCGATTTTCGCGCCACCTGGCCCAGTTAAATCGGTGGCTTTCAGCGTGACGCCGGATATATCTTTTTGTGGATGCGCCACAATTTGCACCGCTTCATATTCATTGCGCGCCAGTGAAATCGGCACAAAAGTACTTTTATCGGCGGCGGCGGGCAAGGGGCGTTGCAGCGCTATTTTATAGGAAGAATTGCACCACCATAAATCATTGCTACCGGCAATTTGTTGGCCGTAATTGGATGCATATAGATCGGGAACGAAAAAATTCGTGGTTGCTGCGTATACAACTTTTTTATTTTGTTGCAATTGAACGGTTGCCTGCCAGTCACCGGTTTCGGAAAAATGATAGGGCACGGAAACGGCGCCATCCCCGGAAACGGGCGCTTCGAAAACCAGCGGTTTCCCCTGTGGCTGTTGCAGGGTAAGTTGTGCCGTGAGTGGCGCTTGCCGCGCATTGTCTATCTGCAATTGCACTGCGGAAGACCCGGGTACCAGATTGCCCAGCGAAAGTACTTTTACCTTGTATTGTGGATCGGTTGCCTGTAATGCCAGGAAGCTGGTGGAGCCTTTGGTATCCGGCACATTGCCCGAGAGCTGTGCCGTGTATTTATAGCTATTGATTTGAAATGATCCCGGCGCCGAATCGCCGCTACGATTAGCCGCTTTCTCGGCATGCAGGCGCACCAGAATCGTCGAAGCCGGGAAAAGTGACGGAGGCAAATCCGCTTCCGCTGTGCCCGTCTGGCTGGCGTTTGTCACATGTACCCATTGCTTTCCATCCTTACTGGCATCCACCTGTAGTGAGCCGCCCTGATAATAATTGATGGCGACGGCAACATGCGCTTTCTGCTGTTGAGCATCGGGAATATGTTGCTGGTAAATAATAGTGTTGTCATTGGAAAAGACCCAGCGATGAGTATTAAAAGAGGCATTATTTTCCTGTAGCTGGCGCGAGTAATTGGATTGCGATAAGGGCGCAGTGAAAGTATAAACGCCGTTATGAATTTGCTCGCCTTCACTCCATGGGTGGCCGTTCTGATTTGCATATAACAGCGTGCAGGGTTCCAGCCGCACATCATCAAAAAGTACTTTTCCGGTGGCGTTCCACTGGCCCAGACGCAGATAGCCGGGGTTTTGAGGCGCTTCAAATACAAAGGAATATTGTTTCCACCTGGTGCTAAACGCGAAATCGTGATTGACGCCCGAGGGGCCGCTCACGATGCAGCCATTGCTCCCGGCGCCGCCTTTGGTCCAGAAGGAAAGGCGGTAGAGATGGCCTGGCTTGATGGTTGCATCCTGCCATCGCCAGTAAACCGATTCACCGGGTTTGGTGGCAGACACGCTGATGCTGCGATGGCCGCTGTGGCCTTCTTTTTCCCAGCTGATGGCGGCGCTGTCGCTGGCCGTCCAGCCGGTCGGTGCGGTCTGGCCGGTTTCAAATGATGTGTGTGAAAGCGGGACATCTTGCGCCTGCGCGCTGGCAGACAGCCCGGCGCACAGGCCGGCTAATAACACGAAAGATATTCTATAATTCATATCCTTGTTCTTGGAAAATATAGATTTAATCCGAATTGGGATCGAATGCGCTGGTTTTTCCGCTGACGCCGTAATTTTTTGCCTGTTGATAGACCTCACCCGATTTGAGCCATTTGGCGTGGCCATCGGTAAAGGTCAGGTTGATGCCATCGAAGTGCCGGCCGTTTTGATAGTCGGACAAATTATATCCTTGAATCGCGTAGCTTCCGAATCCGGTTGGTGAGCCGGTGAAAGGCTCCATGCCCGGCACGTAGCCGTTATAGCCGGTGGGATGAGTAACGGTGGAGGCGCTAATATACCATTGCCCGGCATCCATTCCCAGATATGTGGTGGAAGGAGAGCTTACTCTTGCCATGCTAATGCCGCCGCCGCTTGATGGCATGATGTAATAATTGACGCCGTAGTTTACGGAGATGGGATTGCTGCTTCCGCCGGAGGGGCAGATGCAAACTTGCATGCTCTTGGTGTAGGGGTAAATGATATTTTGCCATATCCAGCGTTTTTCCCCTTCCGCCCAACTTCCCGGCCCGCCGGCCCAGCCTCCAGGAGGCGTTTGCTCGTCCGTGATTTGTGCCGGAGGATACCGTTCGTCATAATCCTGCACATACATCATAACGCCCAGGCCGATCTGCTTCATGTTGGAAAGGCAGCTGGTGCGCCGCGCGTTTTCTCTGGCCCGCGCGAATACAGGAAATAGGATTGCTGCCAAGATAGAAATAATGGCGATAACAACCAAAAGTTCAATGAGAGTAAAAGCTTCCCGTTTTTTTGTGCTTTTCATTTTTGTTTTCTCCTGTGATTGGAATGCCTTAATGCATTATTCCACGAAATGGTTATTTCTAAACGTCAATATTTGAGTTAATTAGTTTCGTGAATTGATATGAGTGTGGTGTGAACGAGGGGAAAAAGTACTTTGAGATGCCAACAAAGCTACAATGTCACGGTCAGCGTATCATAGGCCATTTGTACTTTTTCCGGCAGCTGAGCGCTGATGGTGGCGTGATCCATATCGTGGGCAAAATGCGTCAGAAAGCCGCGCTGCGGCTGGAGTTTTTCGATGGCATCCAATGCCTGTTGCAGCGAGAAGTGAGTGGGATGTGGCTCAGGCCGCAAGGCATCCAAAACCAGCGCATCAGCATTGGCGAGATGCTGCCACGAATCATCCGGGATATGCGAGCAATCGGTGGCGTAGACAAAAGTACTTTTCCGGTCATAAAATTTGTAGGCTGAAATTTCCTGCCGACCATGCATAATGGGAATGGTGGTTATTTCAAAATTGTTGATGATAAAGGTTTGCTGTTGTTGCAACGTGTGCGGGATGAGGCGCGGAAATCCGCCATGTTGGCGATCTGGCACAAAGGCATAATCGAAGACACGATGCAGGTGCGCCATCGTGGCCTCGTTGGTATATCCGTTCAAATAGCCTTGTTCATCGGTGATGCGGCGCAGATCATCCAGGCCGATGATATGATCGTTATGCGGATGTGTCCACAGCACCGCGCTCAGCCAGCTGATGTCCTCGCGCAAAAATTGTTGCCGCAGATCGGGCGTGGTGTCCACCAGAATGCGCGTGGTGGCAGCATCATCTTCCACCAGCACCGAGCAACGCAAACGTTTATTGTGCGGATCACTGCTGGTGCAAACGGCGCAATCGCAGCCGATATAAGGCAGTCCATGGCTGGTGCCGGTGCCGAGGAAGGTGATTTTCATAGAGATAAAAGTACTTTTATGCTTAGTTTCCGGACGGCATGATGCTGGGAATGGGGGCGGCCGGATTATTCCATTGTTTGGGATCCCAATAGCGCAATGTTTTGGCGAGAACCTTTTCGTAGAGCGCGACATTGCTCTTGACATTTTCCGGTGTAAATTCGGAATAATAGAACAGGTGATTCAGATAAAAGCGCTTTTGCCCCGGATCCCAGCTGAAATACCATCCGCCGTTCATATCGTTTTGATGCAATAATTCCAGCGCTACATCAGCGGGAATTTTCGATGGATCGGGCACGCCCTGCAATGGCGACAGAAACCACACCCACTTGCCCTGCGAAATGCTCACGAAAGTCTCGTAATGAAAGTGATCATGATCCCATGTCACTGTCAACAATTTCTGATCAGGCGCGGGCGAGGATTCCTTGACCGTCATATCCAGGCTTTCCAACGTGGTTTTGACCTGATCCAGCGAGATGCCTTCCTGCTGGCTGCGGCCAGGCGTAGCGCGGCTCAAAAAGAAAACGCCGCCGGCGATGACCAGGGTGATGAAGATGGAAATTTGAAAGTGTTTGTGAAGGCGTTGTTTCATGGTATCTCCTAAAAGTACTTTTATTGTTACTTCTTATGCAGTCCCTTTTTATAAAGGGAACTTTCGAATTCAGCGTTCAGCCATAAAAGTACTTTTGCTACGTAACATAAGTTTTTACTTATCATCCAGATTAATCTGATTCTTAAACTCGTCGGTAATTTTCCGCACTTCGCGCACTGCTCGTCCCACCTGGCGTGCCAGATCCGGCAGCTTGTCGGGGCCGAATAGCAATAATACTAAGACAAGGATGACGAGAAGTTCGGGTGTTCCGGGCATGACTTTTGATGACTCTCTTCCGTTTAAAATGGCGGTGCGTCAAAGCACCTCGAAATGGCTCCATTGCACGTGGCCTTCTACCACAGCCTGATGACACATTTTTTCCATTCCACCTGTTATTTTACTGCATTTGAGAGATTGGATTTGAGCACACTTTCCACAAAGCCGGCGGCGCTGGATGGACCGGCTTCGCGGCGCACTTCATTGCCCATTAATTCTGCCTGTTTGGCGAAGGCTCTGGTTTCTAATAATTGGTGTAGCAGCTTGGTGGCGCGGGGCGCCGAAAAGCGCCGCCGCATCAGGCGCAGCGCCACGCCCAGGCGTTCCAATCGCGCTGCGTTATCGGGTTGATCGTGGCTGAAAGGCACCACTAACATGGGTTTGCCGGCGCGCATTGCCTGCCCGGTGGTGCCGGCGCCGCCGTGGTGGATGATGACTTTGGCGCGCGGAAATAATTCGCTATGTGGCGCATAATCGCAAACGAAAACTTCCGGCGGCACGTCCTGCGGCAAATTGGCCCGTTCGCCCACCAGCATCACGGCGCGCTGTTTCAATGCCAGCGTGGCTTCCAGGCATTGCTGATAAAAATCCCTGGCGGTGAAAACCGCGGCCGATCCCAGGGTAAAAACCAGCGGTGCTTCCCCGGCATCCAGAAATTGTTGCAACTGCTCCGCCTGACCGGCCTGCACCGGCGTGGGATGCAAAGCGACTTCGCCCAGATGGTCATAATAGCAAAACCCGCTGCATTTGGTATTGGCCGGCCAATCCACCTGGGGCGCAGCCAGCAACGGAGAAAACAGCGCCAGCACGCCCCACGGCGAATGTTGCCCCTCGAACATGGGATGCGCGCCGCGCGGCAATCCCTGCGCTTCGCGGAATTCAAAAATCTCGCGCACCCATGGCAATGTGATGCGTTTGGCGAGGCGCAAAATAGCTTCCTGAAAACGCGGCCCCAGTTTGCGCAAATGCCCCAGCGATGGCACCGGTGATAATTCTGGCGGATCATAAACCGACCACAACGATGCCGGACAAAGCGCGCTCGATATCCATTTTTTCTGTAATTTTTCGGCTACAATCGGCGCCGTCACCGCCACCGGATGCGTGATCATTAAATCGCACTGCGCGGCAGGTTCCAGCAGATCGTCATAACTGTCCTGCAGCGAGGGCACGATGATCTTGCGAAAGAGATATTCGGTGCCGGTGCGCGAATCCATCACTTTTTCCATCAACTCAGGAATCGTCTGCCCCTGATCCAGCCCCGGCCGCACCGCCGCAAAGCCAATACCCTCGTCGAGGATCTTTTTGCGATAAGGTTCGCTGGTGGCAATAGTGACCCCATGCCCGCGCTGCTGCAATTCCATTGCAAGCGCCATGTAGGGATGAATGTCGCCAAGCGAACCGAAAGTGGTGATTAATATATTGGCCATAAAGCGCATTAAAGGGTATCAGATTGGGAAAGAATTTAGAAGGCAGGAGTTAGAAGTTAGAATGTTCCATCGCAAAGACATTTCTAAAAACCTCGACCTACCAACAAAAGTACTTTTTTACTACGACGCGTAATATTCTTCTAACTTCTGACTTCTGACTCTACTATACTTCCTCTTATGCCCACATTTGCGTATCAGGCACGAAATAAAGATGGCCAGCGGGTTCATGGCAAGCAGGAAGCTGCTGATGAGCGTACTGCGTTATTGGCGTTGCGCGAAGCCGGGTTATTTGTCACTCAATTAAATGCCTTGGCTGCCGCGAAAACATCGGCGCAGGAAGCGGATGGTGCAGCGGGAAACTGGTGGTGGCGCGCCAAACCCAAAGACATGTCGCTCTATTTTCGCCAGATGTATGCGATGTTGCATGGCGGCACTTCGCTGGCGGCGGCGCTGGGAACCATGACGAAAAGCGCCCCTAATAAACGGTTGCGGGAGGCCTCGCTGGAGATGAGCCGTAATGTGGCGAAGGGCACAACCTGGAGCGAAGAAATGCGCCGCTATCCGGGATTATTTACGCCGTTGATGGTGGCTATGATTCACAGCGGCGAAGTGGGCGGTTTTTTAGATAGCTCCTGCGGCAAACTGGCCGATTATTCGGAAAAAGATCATCATATTCAACAAGTCATCACGCGCGAAACCTGGTATCCCAAACTGGTGATTTGCTGTGCCATTCTTTTGGGAAATGCGCCCGTTTTGTTCATTACGTATTTTATGGGCGGCACCATTGCAGCGGCATTGCGCCAGTTTATGATGGGAGTTTTCTTTCCCTTCGCCGTGATTTTCGCCGTCTGGATGTTATTTAACTTACAGAAATTTTTCGCCCCGTTAGCGCGTCATCTCAAGCCGTTGTTATTAGTGACCGATCAAATTAAATTGCTGATTCCCATTATGGGAAAAACGGTGCGGCAGCTGGCAGTGGCCAAATTCTGCCGCACCTTCGCCGCGCTAAATATGGCAGGCGTAAGCGTGGATGGCAGTTTTAATCTCGCGGCAAATGCCTGCGGCAATGCCGTGATTGCGGAACGTGTTAAAAAGGTGATTCCCGCTGTGCAAAGCGGGCAGGGCATTACCGATTCGCTGGCTTCCACGCACCAATTTCAACCGGTGGTTTTGCAAATGATGCGCACCGGCGAAGTCAGCGGAGAGTTTGAGAAACAGCTCGAAAGTGTGGCTGATTTTATGGAGCAGGAATCGGAAACGACTATTCATAAGAGCATGATGTTGTTGGGCGTGCTGGCATTAATCTTAGTGGGTATTGTCGTATGTATTCAAGCGATCCAATTCTATACAGGATATTTCAATAGCATCTTCGATATGGCAAATGGTTGATGCAATAAAAGTACTTTTATGACGACTTCATTACGTGTATTTAGCGATAGCAAAGAGAACAAGCAGCCGCTGGCGATGGTTTCGCTCTATGATGCGCCCAGCGCGAAAATCTGCTGCGAGCAGGGTGTGGATGCGTTGCTGGTGGGCGATTCGATGGGCAATGTCATTCTGGGATTCGATAACACCGTGCCCGTCACCATCGATGCCATGGTGCATCACACTGGCGCGGTGCTGCGCGGCGTGCGCGCTTCGTCGCGTCCGGAAGTGCCGGTGGTGGCCGATATGCCGCTGGGCGGCGGCTTGCATCCGGATAGTTTCGATTGGGCCTTGCGCCTCATGCAAACCGGTGCAGCCGCCATCAAGATGGAAGGAGCCAGCAAGAAACTATTAGAAAATATCCGCCTGTTCAGCAATGCCGGAATTCCCGTGATGGGACATCTGGGCTACACGCCGCAATCGGCGCTGCGTTTCAAAAGCGTGGTGCAGGGACGCATCCCGCAGGATGCCGCGCGTCTGCGCGATCAGGCCGAAGCGCTGCAAGCCGCGGGCTGCTTCGCCATCGTGCTGGAAACCGTGGTCATGGATGTGGCCAAAGCTATCACTGAACAATTGCAAATCCCCACAATAGGAATCGGCTCCGGCCCCAATTGCAGCGGGCAGGTTTTGGTGTGGAATGATTTAATTGGCTTGAGTGATGTTTCGTTGCGCATGGTTAAAGAATATGCAAATGCGCGCGAAACCCTGCAAAACGCGGCGGCGGGCTATGTGGACGAAGTGCATAAAAGTACTTTTCCCACGGAAGAACATGGCTGGAAAAATAAATCCTCATAATAGAACGGTAAGGAGTGGGGGCAGGCCTCCGTGCCTGCTAATAACATGTCAGCTTTGCTGACTCCTTATTTTCAAAACGGCAATAAGGAATTATTTTTTATTGAAGCAGGCACGGAGGCCTGCCCCCACTCTTTATAAAAGTACTTTTCGCACATGCAAATTATCAAACACCCAAACGACATCTATAATCTCACCCAAAAATGGCGTCATGAAAACCAGCAAATCGGCTTCGTTCCCACCATGGGAGCCTTGCACGAAGGCCACTTATCGCTGTGCGCCAGAGCGCGGGAAGAGAATCAAAAATATATAACTTCCATCTTTGTCAATCCCACGCAATTCGCGCCCGGCGAAGATTACGAAAAGTACTTTCGCCCCTTTGAACGCGATTGCGAATTGTTGCGGGAAGCCGGATGCGATGCCGTTTTCGCGCCCGATGCCGCGCAAATGTATGATGCACAAAACAGCACCCAAGTTTCCGTCAGCGGCCTGACGTCATTATGGGAAGGCGCGGTGCGCCCCACGCATTTCGATGGCGTCACCACTATTGTTTCCAAACTGTTTCATCTGGTTCCCGCCCATCGCGCCTATTTTGGCGAGAAAGATTATCAACAACTAAAAGTCATTCAGCGCATGGCGCGCGACTTAAATTTCCCCCTCGAAATCATCCCCGTTCCCACCGTGCGCGAAAGCGACGGCTTAGCCAAAAGCAGCCGCAACGCCTATCTGCAACCCGCCGAAAGACAAGCCGCCACCGTGCTGTATCGCGCCTTGCAAAGCGCCGTGAAATTAGCTGCGGATGGAGAAAAGGATATAAAAGTACTTTTGGATACGATGCAGAAAGTTTGCGCGCAGGAACAGCTTTTTCGATTAGATTATGCGGCAATCGTGGATGCGGAAACCTTGCAGCCATTGGCTGATTTACAAACTCATCCAGCCCGCGCCTTGATCGCCGGTTACATCGGAAAGACGCATTTGATTGATAATTGTGGAATTGAATTTTAGAAAGCGCAAAAGCACCTTGGTTCTTTTTGTTAATTTCCTGAGGCATACTATAGCAATGCAAAACAAACTGTCTGTCAAGAAAAAGATAGCCATGTTTACGGCAATTTTTATTGCTGTCGTAGGCACATTACTTTTTGCCTGGGCGTCACCAGAGACGACGTTTGGTTACTGGATGTTTAGGTGTGTTTATGCCAGCCCCATCTCTAAGAAACCTTTTCTGGAAGCATATCGTGCAAATTTAGTTCAGGTTGAAGGTGGTTATATTCCAGAAAAAACGGACCAATTTCTTTGCTCACGATTAGAAGCGACTTCATCACAAACCGAGGTATATGCGATTGCCAACTTTTATGTGTTACAAGCAAGCGGTCGTGAAACCAAGGGGATTATTTCTCTCCCAGAGAGTGCTAAGCCAAAAGTTACCGGTTCCATTATGCAACATTTGGATAATTATGATGAGTGGCAGGCCGGACGAGCGTTATTGCTTGTTGAGGAAATACGGCGAGGAGAGGAAATATGGAAGGGCTCATTTGCGCCGGTGAATAATCATGAGTCTGCCAACTGGGTTGGTTGGTGGCAGAAAAGAGGGTTGAACAAAGTAAAATCTCTATACCGTAAATGGTGGCAATCTCAGGTGCCCTGGGCATCGAAAAAGAAACAAAACCCATTAGCTAATTCTGGCATTGTGGCTTCTGGTCCTTAATGAGGCAGGTTCAAGTGATGATATGACAAGTTGCTACAAAAGTACTTTTACTCCCAAGCTGTAATCCGTCCGCGAAGGAGATACGTTCAAATGTTGTGGATTGGCAAGAGCAGCGTCAATCTCCGTATAGTAATTTAAGCAGCTTTTTGCATTTGTGTCATCTCTGATTCTGCTAATTCTCCGTTGATAAATAGACAT
>Ga0182738_1008161_pt1 | contig 10454 bp, 10 predicted proteins | sample eDN5th30CBELigMG_FD_128876 | JGI IMG/M metagenome (GOLD analysis project Ga0182738, IMG submission 128876) | Enriched Miracle-Growth compost microbial communities from Emeryville, California, USA - eDNA 5th pass 30_C BE-Lig MG (version 2)... ... | reverse complement strand
TCACGGGCCGCAAGGAAGCGGCCACGCTCCCTCCAAAGGGCGCAGTCCGATCCCCGCAAGCGGAAACCGGGCCGCTCCGTTCAGCGGCTGAGCTGGATGACGTTGGACTTGCGCGGCACCGGAGCCTGTTCGCGGTAGAGGCTCGCCATCGGCTCGTCGGCCACTTCCGCCACCAGTTCCGCGCCGAATCCGTTGAACTCGGTGCGCATTGCGCTGCCATAGGCGCCCAGCATGCCGATCTCGACATAGTCGCCGGCCTTGATGTCGGCGGGCAGCATGAACGGGCCGGCCATATGGTCCATGTCGTCGCAAGTGGGGCCGTAGAAGCTGTAGGCTTCTACGTCGGCCTCATTGGCTTCCGGGCGCAGCAGTTGCACCGGGAAGCGCCAGCCCAGATGGGCCGCGTCGAAGAGCGCGCCATAGGCGCCGTCGTTGATGTAGAGTTCGTTGCCGCGGCGACGCTCGACGCGGACCAGCAGGGAGGAATATTCGGCGCTCAGCGCCCGGCCCGGCTCGCACCACAGCTCCGCCGAATAGCTGATCGGCAGGCTCTCGAAGGCGCGGTGGATGGCCGCGAAATAATGCTCCAGGTCCGGCGGCTCCATGTCCGGATACACCGAAGGGAAGCCGCCGCCGACATCGACGATGTCCACAGTGACGGCCGCTTCCACAATGGCCGCGCGCACGCGCTCCATGGCCTGGGTATAGGCATGGGGGGTCATTGCCTGGCTGCCCACATGGAAGCAGATGCCCAGCGCGTCCGCTACCTGGCGGGTCGCCTGGAGCAGCTCGGCCGCATCGGCCAGCTCACAGCCGAATTTGGCGGCGAGGCTCAGCTTGCTGTGTTCGGAGGAGACGCGCAGGCGCACGCACAGCTCCAGATCGTTGGCGAACTCGGTCGCGCGGACGATCTTGCCCAACTCCTCCAGTGAATCGAGGCTAAAGGTACGCACGCCGTGCTGGAAATAAGCCTCCCGGATCGCTTCCTCGGCCTTCACCGGGTGCATGAAGCACAGCTTGGCGCGCGGCAGAGTGCGCGCAACCAGGCGGACCTCGGCAATGGAGGCGACGTCATAATGATTGATCCCCGCGTTCCAGAGCGTCTTGAGAAGCTCGGGCGAAGGATTAGCCTTGACCGCATAGAGCGCCTTGCCCGGAAACTTCTGCGAGAAGAAGCGAGCGGCGCGGGCTGCTGCCTGCGGGCGAATGAGCGTTACCGGGGCTGCCGGTTTGAGGGAAAGAGCTACCCCCAGCGCGCTATGGTGCTTGTACAACTCAAGGGACCTCCAGTGGGATAACGCCAGTTTGAGCTGCCTTGCGGTGGAAGTCCCATGGGGCAGCAGGGGTGCGCATATATGGTGTGCATGGGGGGCTGTAAAGACGCGGGGTGCAGATTCCTGTCGCCGTCCCGCCACATCCGGGACTTGCTATGGGAGCGCTATCATGAGAGTCTTTTCGCCGATTTCACAGGGGAGGACGAGGCATGGGGAAGGCAGCGTCGGAGCGGATTGAAGTGGTGGATTCCCTAAGGGGATTCGCGCTTTTCGGGCTCTTCATCGTTCATATGATCGAGTATTTCGAGCTTTACTGGGCGAGCCCTCCGGCCGTTCCCGGCGCCATTCACCAGATCGTCTTCGGCCTCTTTGGTGGAAAGTCATTTTCGCTGCTGGCACTCTGCTTCGGCTTCAGTTTTCACGTTCTCTTCGCACGCGCGCGGGCGCGCGGGCAGGAATTTGCCGGTCGATTCGCCTGGCGCATGGTGCTGCTCTTCGCCCTCGGCTGGGTGCATGGCATGATCTATCGCGGCGACATCATCACCGTGCTCGCGCTGTTCGGGCTGCTGCTCATCCCGGTCGACAAAATACGCTCCGACCGGCTGCTCCTTGCCCTGGCGCTGCTCTGCTTCGCGCAACCCATGCTGCTCGCGCGCCTTGCCGCTGCCAGTGCGGGCCTGCCCTGGGGGCTTGCGGCGCCCGGATTCTATACCGACCCGGCCATGGCCGTCTATTTGCACGGCAGCTTGCCGGAGATGCTGCGTGCCAACCTCTGGATCGCGCAGCTCAACAAGGCCTCCTTCTATCTGGAGACGGGGCGCGTCTTCCAGATGTTCGGCCTGTTCCTCATAGGCGCGCTGGCGGGGCGCACCGGCTTCTTTTCCAGTGCCGAGCTTGGGAAGCGGCGTCTGCCGCTGCTGGCCGGGCTCGCTTTTGCTGCGCTGGTCCTTGCTTCGCTCCTGCGTGCGCAGTTGGGCGCGCGCTACGGCGAGATGCCGGGGGTGGGGCTACAGGCCCGCTTTTTGTCTTCGGCCTGGGTGGAACTGAGCGCCACTGGGCTCATCACCTTCGTGTTCCTGTGGTGCTGGAACGGTCCGCTTCGGCGCCTCCAGGAGACGCTGGTGGCGCCCGGGCGCCTGACACTGACCTTATACATCGGCCAGTCCGTGCTGTTCGTGCCCATCTTTTACGGTTTTGGCCTCGGCGCCTATGCGTGGATGGGGCAGGCCGGCGCGCTGCTGCTCGGCCTTGTCGCTTTCGCGCTGCAAGCGATCTGGGCAAAATGGTGGCTGACGCGCTATCATTATGGTCCGCTGGAATGGCTCTGGCGCGCCGGCACCTATCGCGCCGCCGTTCCCTTTCGCCGCAGCGGTCCGTTGACGGCGCGTTAACCATCGCGGCGCTAGGTTTCGCCCGCACCTTGGACGATGCGAGGCCTTCCATGTCGCTCTTCGACTATCTTGGTTATGAGTCCCTTGGGGCGAGCGCCGCCGCTTCGGCGCAGACGCAGGCGGCGCTGCTCCTTCAGCAGGCACAGGCGCGGCAAGAGGAGGCCACCGGGAGCGCCTCGGCCAAGGGCTCGCCGAGCCTGTCCTCCGTGCTGATTACGCAGGACGCGCAGCGCGCCGCCACCGCTGCGGCCGACGCGAAGAAGGATGCCGCCGTGCTTGCCGGGGAAATCCGCGACGCGCTGGACGGCAAGGGCGAGCGTCCAACGGGCATGACCGCGATGAGCGGCCGCGCGCTGGCGATTGTCGCGCTCAATGACGATGGCCGCTTCAGCAAGTTGGAGGTCGCCGCCGCCCGCGCCGAGCTGCGTGAGCGCGACCGCGCCGCCGCCGCTGCCTTCCTCAGTTCCGGCGAGGTGACGGCCGCTTCGCTCAAGACCTTCAGCCAGCAGCTTCTCGCCGCGCGTGAGGGGATGAGCGCGGAGGAGCGCCTGCTCCGCCAGAACGATCCGGCGCTGCGCTAGGGCCGTCGCGCGCTGCCCTCAGGAGAGGCGCATCTTGAAATCCGCATAGTCGAAGCGGCGCACCTCGCGCAGATCGTCTGTCTCGCTGTCCCACAGCCAGATTGCGGGCAGCGGCACGCCGTTGAACGTGTTGGTCTTCACCATCGAATAATGCGCCTGGTCGAGGAAGGCGATGCGCGCGCCGGGCTGCGCGGGCACGGGCAGGGCATAGTCGCCGATGATGTCGCCCGCGAGGCATGAGGGGCCGCCCAGCCGCGTCACCACCAGGCTGGCATCCGTACGCTCGCCCAGCATGGCCGGGCGGTATGGCGCCTCGATCACATCGGGCATGTGGCAGGTGGCGGATATGTCGGTGATGGCTACTGGCATGCCGTTGTCGATCACGTCGAGGAGTTCGCCGACCAATATGCCCGCGTCCAGCGCCACGGCCTCGCCCGGCTCCAGATAGAGGTCGAGCCCGGTCTCGCGCCGCACATTCTGGAGGAAGGCGATCAGGTCCTCGCGCTGATAATCCGCGCGAGTGATATGATGCCCACCGCCGAAGTTCAGCCATTTGAGGCGGCCCAGATAGGGCTTGAGGCTGGGTGCCACCGCCGCCCAGGTGCGGCCGAGCGGTACGAAATCCTGCTCGCACAGCGTATGGAAATGCAGCCCCGTCACGCCGTCGAGATGCTCGGGGCGAAGCTGGTCGATGGGGAAGCCCAACCGGCTGTGCGGCTGGCAGGGGTCATATTTGGCGACCTCGCCCTCGGCATGGAGTGGGTTGATGCGTAATCCCACATCGAAGGCGTGGCCCTGCGCGCGCGCGGCCTCCAGGATCGGGCGGAAGCGGGCATGCTGGCCGGGCGAATTGAAAATGACATGGTCTGAAAGCGCGCAGATTTCCGCCACGTCCTGTGCCTTGTAGCCCGCGCAATAGGTTGCGACCTCGCCGCCATATTCCTCGCGCCCCAGTCGCGCCTCGTAGAGGCCGGAAGCGCACACGCCATCCAGCGTGCCGGCGATAGTGGGGCCCAGCGACCACATGGAGAAGGCCTTGAGCGCGGCCAGCATGCGAATGCCCGCGCGGTCCCGCACATCCTTGAGAATGGCGAGGTTGCGCCGCACGGCGGCGGCGTCCACCACGAAGGCGGGCGAGGGGACGCGGGCGAGATCGAAGCGCGCGAAGGCGCCGGGATCGCCGGCTCTGGTTTCCATCGTCGAGGTCACTCCATCTGGGCAAGGGCTGCGCGGAAGGCGCCGGCGGCATCCGCGCCAAAGCAGACGAGCAGCACCTCGTCCAGCACATCCGGCGCGGCATTGACATAGGGAGTCACGGTCGAGACCGCCACCTGCGCGGCGGCCGCCAGCGGATAGCCGTAAATACCCGTCGAGATGGCCGGGAAGGCGAGGCGCCGCAACCCGTGCGCGACAGCAAGATCGAGCGAGGCACGGTAGCAACTCGCAAGCAACGCGGGCTCGCCCTGATCGCCGCCGCGCCAGACCGGCCCCACCGTATGGATCACATGGCGCGCCGGCAGGCGATAGCCGCCGGTGATGCGCGCCTCGCCCGTGGGGCAGCCGCCAAGCAGGCGGCATTCGGCGAGGAGCTCCGGCCCGGCCGCTCGGTGGATGGCGCCGTCCACGCCGCCGCCGCCCAGCAGCGAGCGGTTGGCCGCGTTGACGATGGCGTCGACGGCAAGGCGCGTGATGTCGCCCTCGATCACGGCAATGACGGTGCGTGGTCGGGCCATGGCATCAATCCACGCAGATCGCGGCCTTGGCGCGCCCGCCTTCGACCTCCGCATAGCAGCCATAGAGCTGGTCGTCGGCCTGGCAGTGGCCGGGTGTCTGCGCGCCGAGCGCCGGCAGCCCGTCGGGACCGCGATCGGCCAGGCAGCGCCCCTGGCAGTCGCTGCCCGAGGTGCAGCGACGGCCCGCATCGGAATAGGGATGTACGCAGGTGACGCGTCCGGCCTTGCCGCGCGCCTGGAGCGTTCCGCCGGAGTTCACGCAGATCTGCATGGCCTTGCTGGGGCCATAGTTGGTCATGGCGATATCCTGCCCGCCACAGCCGCTCAGCGCCAGCAGCAGCGCGGTGCCCGCCAGAGCCAGCGGGCTGCGTCTCATGATCCCATGCTTCATCCCGATCTCCTGCCGCTGCCCGCGCGCCCTGAAGATGACCAGAGTTTGGCTCGATTGTGAAGGGGCCGCTGGTTTAGGTCGTAGACTCATAAAAGCGGTCTGTCCGGACACGACGATATTGTGGACATAGATTACTGTGTTAGCTTCTCGCATGCAGAAACGCGGCTGGCTCAAATATGTCCATTGGTTCGGCTACTTTGCGACCCTTGTCGTGGTCATCGAGGTTCTGGCGATTGGATATATTGCCGCCGCTGAATGGATGAGGAGGTCAGCGCGCTTAGATTATACACGGATGCATGATGGACCACTTCATAATCGATTAAATGCAGATCAGGGCTATAACAAAGTTATTTGTCTTCTAGAAAAAACGCCGCCGCTTTCTGATCACGGTCAGGATGGGCTGCGCATCGTTTCGATGCCATCCTTCGGCGATACCTATTTTTCCATCTCATTACGCCGAGTGCAGACGGGGGCCGAGGGACAAATCATTTTCACGCCGGTGAGATCGGGGCTCGGATTGAGCGGGTCGCTCAGATTCACAATGGCGTCGTCAGATTATTCGAGGCTGACGGCAGAACTTGACCGACTATCGGCGGAGTGGACCGGCGAGGCTTCCCTTTGGACCGATGGAACCGGTGTTGCATATGAGCGCGCAAAGAACGGACATCTAACCTCGGGCTTTGGTAATTCGCCGAATTTCTATGGGAAGATCAATGCAGCGGTTTTTAGTGCCCTCCGCCCTTCCGTTCCGCAGTTGAGCAGATTTGAAAACGATGGTCATCCAATGGGAACATTTCAATAGGGGCGCTGGCTACTCCCCACAACATTCCGGTCGCTCGTACTGCTTGCCCCAACTCTGGACAGCGGACGTTTTAGCCGGAGCTTTTATGAGTTCACAGCCTAGAGTCTGTGCGAGCAAGAAAGAACCAGTGCTCCTGCGCAGGAGCACTGGACTGGCTCAATCAACACGGAAAGACCCTAGGACGGCGGCCCCGGAAGAGACCCGCAGAGGCGCGGAGCGCGTTCGGCCCCCCGAATTGTCGTTCTGGACGGCCGCGCTTCAATGCGGTTCCCTCGTCCTCTGCGCGCAATCCTGAACCTGTCGCTCAGAAGGCCAGCGGTGCCGGCAGTTCCTTCACTTGCCAGGGGAGGCCGTGCTTGTTCAGCATGTCCATGAAGGGATCGGGATCGAGCTGCTCGATGTTGAACACGCCCGCGCCGGACCAGATGCCCTGCACCATCAGAGCCGCGCCGATCATCGCGGGGACGCCGGTGGTGTAGCTGACCGCCTGATTGCCCGTCTCGGCATAGGCCTCCTCATGGTCGCAGACGTTATAGATATAGAGCGTCTTCTCCTTGCCATCCTTGCCGAGGCCCGTGGCGATGTCGCCGATGTTGGTCTTGCCCTTGGTCGTTGGCCCCAGAGAGGCGGGTTCGGGCAGCACGGCCTTGAGGAACTGGAGCGGGATGATCTCCACGCCATTGTAGATCACCGGGTCGATCCGCGTCATGCCGACATTCTGGAGCACTTCCAGATGCTTGAGATAGGCGTCCCCAAAGGTCATCCAGAAGCGGATGCGCTTGATCTCGGGGAAGAACTTGGCGAGGCTCTCCAGCTCCTCATGATACATGAGGTACATGTTCTTGGGGCCGACCTGATCGAAATCAAAGCTCTGCTTGTGGCTGAGCGCGGGCGTCACCACCCATTCGCCATTCTCCCAGTGCCGCGCCGGGGCGGTCACTTCGCGGATGTTGATTTCCGGATTGAAGTTGGTGGCGAAATGCTGGCCATGGTCGCCGCCGTTGCAATCGAGAATGTCGAGCGTGTCGATCCGCTCGAAATGATGCTTCTTGAGCCAGGTGGCGAACACGCTGGTTACGCCGGGGTCGAAGCCGGAGCCGAGCAGCGCCATGAGCCCCGCCTCCTTGAAGCGGTCCTGATAGGCCCATTGCCAGCTATATTCGAAATGCGCCTCGTCGCGCGGTTCGTAATTGGCCGTGTCCATATAATGCACGCCGGCATTGAGGCAGGCGTCCATGATGGCGAGGTCCTGATAGGGCAAGGCCAGGTTCACGACCAGCTTGGGGCCGATTTCCTTGATAAGCCCGGTGGTGGCGCCGATGTCGTCCGCGTCGATCTGACGCGTGCGGATGGTGACGCCGGTGCGCTGCTTCACCGAGGCGGCGATGGCATCGCATTTGGAGAGCGTGCGGCTCGCCAGCGTGATGTCGCTGAAAATATCCGCGTTCATCGCCATCTTGTGGACCGCGACGGACCCAACGCCCCCCGCCCCGATGACCAGCACCTTGCTCATCCCAATAGTCTCCATGAGAAGCGAATCGCCAAGGGCGTGCATATAGGCCCCCTCGGTGACAGAACAACAATTGCGCGCGTTCGTGCCCGAGACGGGCTCAGAACTGCCGGAGCACAGCCAGGAAAGCCTCGCCATAGGCTTCCAGCTTGCGCGTGCCCACGCCGCTCACCAGCGCCATGTCGCGCAGCGATTTGGGGCGGACGGCCGCCATGTCGCGCAGCGTGCTGTCGTGGAAGATCACATAAGGCGGCACGCCGGCCTCCTGGGCGAGGTCGCGGCGGCAGGCCCGCAGCGCTTCGAAAATGGGGTCGCCGACGGGGTTGGCGCCCATGTCCCGCTTGCGGCGGCGGCTGCGGGCCGGCGGCAGCACGAGCGGCAGCGCTTCCTCGCCGCGCAGATAGCTGCGCGCAGTGGGCCCCAGCATCAGGCCGCCATGCTCGTTCGTCTCCAGTGCCTCATGGACGAGCAGCGCGCGCGCCACGGGCTTGAGCAGCGCCATCTCCTCGCCCCCCACGATGCCGAAGACCGAGAGCCGGTCGTGGCCGCGCTGGACGATGCGGTCATTGCTCTTGCCGGTGAGCACCGCCTCCAGATGGCCCAGGCCGAAGCTCTGGCCGGTGCGGTGGACGGCGGAGAGCAGCTTCTGTGCCGTCTGCGTGGCATCGATGCTGGCGGGCGGCGAGAGGCAGTTGTCGCAATTGCCGCAGCCGGGCGGCGGGCTCTCGCCGAAATGGCGCAGCAGCACCGCGCGGCGGCAGCCGGCGGTTTCGACCAGCGCGCCCAGCGCCGTGATGCGCGCCCGTTCGCCGGTCTGCCGCTCGGGCTCCACCTCGCCGATGCGCTGGCGGGCACGCACGAAATCCTCCGGGCCCCACAGCAGCACGGCCTGCGCCGGCTCGCCGTCGCGCCCGGCGCGGCCGCTCTCCTGATAATAGCTCTCGATCGACTTAGGGAGGCCGGCATGGACGACGAAGCGCACGTCCGGCTTGTCGATGCCCATGCCGAAGGCGACGGTGGCGACCATCACCATCTCCTCGCTGGCGAGGAACGCGGCCTGATTGGCGGCGCGCACTTCCGGCGCAAGGCCGGCATGATAGGGCAGCACCGGGCGACCATTGACCGCCAGGGCCTCGGCAAGCTGCTCGGTCGCCGCGCGAGTGGGCGCATAGACAATGCCGGGGCCGGGATTGGCGGCCAGCATATCCGCGACCTGCCGTCGCAGCCCGTCGCGCGGGAGCACGGCATAGCGGATGTTCGGCCGGTCGAAGCCGGAGATGACCAGCCCCTCGGGCGGGATACCGAGCTGGGTCAGGATGTCGGCGCGGGTGTGCGCGTCGGCCGTGGCCGTCAGCGCCAGGCGCGGCACCTGCGGGAAGGCATCAAGCAGCGGCCGCAACAAGCGGTAATCGGGGCGGAAATCATGGCCCCATTCGGAGACGCAATGCGCCTCGTCAATGGCGAAGAGCGCGATCTGGCTGCGCTCCAGCAGGGCGCGAAAACCTTCGCCGCTGGCGCGCTCGGGGGCCACGTAGAGCAGGTCCAACTCGCCCGCGACGAGCCGGTCCTGCGTCTCGCGCCAGTCCGCGTCCACCGAGGTGAGACTGGCCGCGCGGATGCCGAGCGCACGGGCCGAACGGAGCTGGTCGTGCATCAGCGCGATGAGCGGCGAGACCACCACGCAGCAGCCCGGCAGCGCGACGGCGGGAAGCTGGTAGCAGAGCGATTTGCCCGCGCCCGTCGGCATGATGGCGAGCGTCGGCTGGCCGGCCAGCACGCGGTCGATCACCTGCGCCTGCACGCCGCGAAACCCCTCGAAGCCAAAGACGCGGCGCAGCAGGGCGAGGGGATCGGTAGCCATGGCGGCGGCTATAGGAACAGGGCGGCGGCGAGGGAAGGGCGATCGGCCGGATATCGGGCGTCCCCGCTATCCCCGATCCAATCCCTCACGCCTCCTGCGGCGCGGTGAGCAGATTGAGGCCGGGGATTCCCACGGAGCGACGGCCGCCATAATCGTTGCGCACGACAATGAAGCCGCTCTTCTCCAGATGCTCCAGCAGGCGACGGATGCGACCGGGGCTGCGTGTGCCGTAGATGAGGGCGAGCCGCTCGTCGTCCGGGCAGGGGGCGCCGTCGAGCGCGGCCTGGGCGATCAGCAGGAAAGGCGCGAGCAGTTCCTCCGGCACGGCGCGCGCCATATCGGCGACGGCCGCATACTGCGCGTCTTCCTCGCCGCGCGGCGCGAAGCCGGCTAGCGCGGCAGCGAGCCGGCGGCGGAAGGCCGTGATGTTCAGCAGATTGGGCGGCAGGCGGCGCATCCGGCACTGCACGGAGAAATCCTGGAAAACCGCAGGCAGCGGCCGGAAGGTGATGTCCTCCTCCTGTGCCATGTCCGCGATGATCTCGCTCAGCAGTGCGTCGCGCTCCACCGTCGACGGCTCGGGCGCTCCGCTCGCGGCCGGTGCGGGTTCGGCCGGCGCGGCGATCTCGTCCATGAGTTGCTCGACCTCCACGGGCGGCGGCGGGGGTGGCGGGGTCGGGGTGGGTGTGCGCGTTTCCGGCTCGGCGTGGAGCAGGGCGAACATGTCCTCCGCGGGCGCCTCGGGCGGCGGGATAAGGCCGGACAGCACCGTCTTGGGCGCGGTGCGGGCGGCGCCGATCCGCACGGCCAGCGGCCGCCGGGTGATTGCCGGGCCGAGCGCCAGGAAATGGCCGCGCTCCAGATCGCGGATCTGCTCGGCCTGTCGCCGCTCCATGCCAAGCAGATCGGCG
>Ga0182738_1008160_pt1 | contig 10454 bp, 5 predicted proteins | sample eDN5th30CBELigMG_FD_128876 | JGI IMG/M metagenome (GOLD analysis project Ga0182738, IMG submission 128876) | Enriched Miracle-Growth compost microbial communities from Emeryville, California, USA - eDNA 5th pass 30_C BE-Lig MG (version 2)... ... | reverse complement strand
GCAAGAAAAAATGTAAAAGAACAAGATTCAGCCCAAGGAAAGCTTTCTGAAAAATTTTTTCGTCATCAGAAATTTTCTCAAAATAAATAAACAAATTTTTTTTCAATTCTGACTTCTTTGGAAATCAAACTTTCTTTCACAAAAAAAATTCTGAATTTTATTGATGAACTGAAAATTCTCAAAAATAGTGATCTTGAAAGCATTGGAATTTTAATTATTTTCTAGAGCCTCGTTTTTATTTGACACAAAATTTCGAACTTTGGTTAAAATCAAATTCAAATTACAAGACTCAGAAAAGACCTGGCTCAACTATTGAATAAGCCTCCTGTCCTGAATTTTTGTGAATTCATTCTCTTGACAATTTTTATCATTTATTCATTCATTCTTTATGTTCTACATATTTCACATTGAAAAATTAAAGTGAGAAAACTTTTTCTTACAGATTTACAGTATATCTTCTGAATTTGAAAAAAATATCGAGAGGCATAACTTTTATCATATCCCAGATATTCATTGATGATGATTATTGTAAGAGAGTCTTACAAAAAGTAGACAAAGAAGACTTGCACAAAAACCAATCATCATAAACATCATTTATTTCTAAAATACATGACATTTAATTACCAATTTCTTCATCTTCGTCTCTTTATTAATTCATAAAAACTTTCATATCAATCAATTTCTTTTATAAATTTTCTTTTGAAATTATTTCACCTTCGTATCCCCGCCACCTTCTTGATTCCTATTTGAATGTTTCTTCTTCAACGAAGGCATAAGACTGCTCGGATGAACATTCTTCTTTATTGCTGGAGTCTTTTCCAGCTCAATATTACTTGGAGATTTACTCAAAGCTCCCGCATTAAACTCATCTTCTTCCTTCAAAGTCTCTAATTTCCCCACATCCTTCAAGCTCAAAACCTCCGTATTACTTGCCAAAACCGTCTCCGTCCACAGGCTAGAGAACCTACTCGGATTTGTCTTGAACGTCGATTGCGATCCTCCAAGACTATGTAACTTAAAACCTGTGAATCCACCAGTTTTCTCCTCTTTCTTTTTCAAAGCTTTCACATCACAAATATTGGCAATTTCCAAGAAAATACTAAAGTGATCTCCCATCTCTCTTGGTACAAAAAATCCTCCTTTATGTACATGTCCTGACACTTCTCTCTTGGCTTTCGGCAAGCTCAATATTTTTCTCGCTTCTTTTGCATGCTCCTTGCTCTTTCCTTTCATTGCAGGGACTTTATTCATAATTATTGACAGCCAACGATGAATATAATAAATCCCAAAAATATGTCCCAGCTGTTTATACAACGCCAATGATTGTTCCAGTCTCTTCACGGCTTGATTTGTTGTGCTTGTATCCTCAAAAAGCAGGAAGCTAAGATATCCGATCGCTGCCTCACAAATCGCTTGTCCCAAAATACAAGCGCTTTCCTCGAATAGATCATAAGCTTGAATAAAATCCTTCAAGGAATCTTCGTAATTCGTCTTTATCCAATTCAAACACCCATTCAGTTTATGTAAATTCGCCTCGCCGACTTTGTCTCTTGACTCGATCTGCGTCGTTAATTTCAATCCCTGCACAATCACCTTGCCACATTCATCAAATCTCAATAGCAGGAACAATATTGAGCAATATAATACAGCAAAATGGCTCGCGATATTCATTGCTCCTTTCTCTCCTTCTGTTGTCTTTGCTTGATCTCCTCCTCTTCCTCCTCGCATAAACCCATAGTCTGTGGACAACGTCAAGTTTTTCTTCTTGCCAAATTCATTCTCATCTTCTTCCATTATCGTATCATTCGTCGTCTGTTGTTTATTATGAATCGTGCTTCTTTGTCGGGCCTTTTCCAACACCCCTTGGCTCATTGGATAAACAATCTCCTTCGAATTATTTCCTTTGGTCCCAACCCACTTGTTACTGTGCCTCTTCTTCTTGTTATTCGCCTTTTTCGCTGCTATTTGTCTACTGGTCAAGAATTCTTGTGAATTTCTCTTGGAATATTTATTCGATTTACTGGCCGATTTTCTCGAAGAATACGATTTATTCTGCAAATGAATCTCATCCATCGACGTCACGTTCAAATTGTCCTCACTACTCTCAAGGGAAAGAGTACTATTAGGGCGACTCTCTTTTGTTGGAGTTGTGAAATCCAAATCAAATAAGCTCTTTTGTAAAGATTTAACTACCGTTGTATTTCCAAGTTCCGCCCTTATTTCTTCATAACAATCTTCTATATCCAAATCTTCCAATATAGAAGTCTTGAGAATACTCAGAGAGTCCGTCCGGATGTTATCAAATGGTTCTAATTGTATCTGCTGCTGATTGAATGTCTCTTCTTCAATGCCTTGTTGGAGCAATTTGACTTCTCTCATTGAATCTTTTGTGCTCAGTTCCTTTACGAGCTCATCATAAACATCATTTGTTGACAGTTCATCCTCCACTTCTTTCAAAATATCTTTATGTAACAACGCCATTGGACCTTTTATCAAAATATCCAATGATTGCAAGGAGCCAAGAGTATTTTCTGGAGGAACAAACTCCTCACCCTTTATAGGCGGAGAAGGAGATTTTAATGGGTCATTGTAAATATTTATGCTGCTGGAGTGCTTGAGATCGTGGAAATTCCACGCTTTAAATGGCTGTGATGTTGCTTGCTGCTGGGGATTTGGAGTCATGTCGTCTATTGTTCCTTTAATATCAGACTTCTTTATCTGGACGCTTGTCGCTAAATCTATCTTGAAATCGCCAAAATCTTGATAATTCTTTTGTTCTGGGATCGTTTCTTCTGGGACTGATTCCTCATTCTCAACACCGGAGTCTTCTTTTTCTTGGTCCTGGTCTTTTAACGCTGCTGCTATTGTTTCTTGAGGATTATTCACAGGGATGTGCCCGATAACTAATGAATGATCGAGAGGTATTAAGAGATCATATTCGTTTTTCATCATATCACCCTTAAGATTCATAGTACTAGATATCGTAAATCTTCCTTTTTCACCTGAAGTCTTGAAGCTATTGTATCTTTCCATGATCTTATCGCTTATTGTTGATCTTCTTTGGATATGCAATGAGCTTCTCAACTTTGACGGGCCGAGCTCATGAGCAAACTTCTCTGTGACAACAACTTCTTTATCTTCTTGAACGGCTTGCTTTTCTTGCTCTTTGGGTCTTGTTAAAGGCTTCTGCATTGATTTTCTGATCTCCTCTTTACCAGCTTCGTATTTAGCAAGAAGCTTGAGACTGGCTTCTGTGGAACCAAACATGTCGCTTTCAAGGTCTTGATCCCATTTTTCAGAGTATTTCTTGGGAGATTCTGGCCGGTTTCTGGCAAGTTCTAGCTCCCTTTTGAGGCAGACTTTGAAGTTGGTTTCTTCGTTTAGAAAGATATCGAAATAAAAATGGGAATCTACAAATGTACTCCCAATTTTATTGTAAATTGTCTCTGCTTTATCTTTTAAATAATGCACAATTTTATTGCTGATTGTAAACTTCTCTTCTTCTTGTATTCTTTCTTCAGCGTATTTCACCATAAACGGGTACAAATTATATCGTGTCACATCATTCGAATCTGAATTCGTATGCCTTATTATCAACGAGTACTTCAACAAAAGCGCCGTACAATCCATCCACGACGTCCCCCAAAGGGTCTTCAGGTCCGATTCCCTTACGCCTCCAGGCAATAATCCCAATAGCCCAAAGAAATTTATCGCTTCGTTACTCTTCTCTTCTAAATGTTTCAACGTAATATCCAAAGAAACCTCCATTGAATTCAACGCATTCGCTTCGTTCTCACTCAACCCTTCTGCTCTCAATACATTCATTATCGGATCTGATATCATCTTATCATACAAATCCTTTAGTTTCCGATCCACCAATAAAGCCGCAGCAAGGCTTATCGCCTGTGGATGTCCACCGAGCATTTTCATCAAATGGTGCTTACTGAATAAAGTAAGCTCATCAAGACCGGTCTTCTGAATGCATAATTCGGCTTCTAGATAATGCCCGCTTGATGAAGATCCTTTTCTTAGGCGGTTTTCGCTTGGCAAAAGAAGCTCTTCGGAGTTCAAAGCAGGATCATATTGAAGGAATTCTTTCATTTCATCAACGTCGATTGGCCTTGGAGCCTTTGAAAAGAACAGTTCTCGAGCATTAATTTCATCGAGATAGCTCAGATTAAACACTTTTTCGCTTGCCTCTTGGAAGCTTCCGCCGATTGCTGACCTTGATGTTATCAGCACTTTTATCTTGAAGCATGTCACCAGGATGAGCTCTATCAGCTTTCTGAATTTCGCCCGTTCATTGTGATACACTTCATCGACGTTATCTAGAATAATCAGCGCGTCTTTAACTCGATCTGATAAGTAATTGGCCACTTGTACCATAATGCCTCCCACTGGTTTCTATTAATTTATATTAATATCAGCAAACCCCTAAAAAATCTCTTACGCCTTCGTTGCTTTTGGTGATATAGCCAAGCTTAGAATTGATCACAGAGATGATACGTTCAACAGAATCACAGCCAGTCGCATCAACATAGATAATTCCATCTTGAAAAGTGTTTCTTTCATAAAGATAATTCGCCACCTCTCTACATAAAGAAGACTTTCCAATACCGGAAATCCCCTTTATTGTCACAAATCTATGTGTTTTTATCCTTTTTATCACCTCATGTTGCTCTATATGTCTTCCCAAAAAGCTCTCAATCTTTGCTGGGATCTTATGGAACAACGGAACTGGGGTCAAGTCCTTCAAGATCACCTTCATATATTCTTCTTTTTCTTTGGGGTTATAGTCCTTCAGTCCAAACATTGGCTCACAGCGGTGGATTCCTTCTTGTTTTAACAAAATGAATTTATTCTCTTCGCCTGAAGGAAGATGCGGCATTTGTTTCAAATATTCCTTTGCGTCAGAAAAAGCTTTACACACGCTATTTCGACCAGTAAAATATGACTGATAAAAGTGTTCAGTAAATTTCAGACAAGCATCATCGAGGATTTTCTCTTCTCTGCCAACACAAATCACATGTTTTGCCCCAGCTTTGCGAAAAACTTCTCCCACAAGTGACGAATGACATGAAGCGACAAACACAAATTCCAATTTGTCATTCATCTGATTGGTCTGTAACAAGTATTGCAAATGACTGCAGGATTTAAATTCAGCTGAGCCTTCTTCATCCTCCATGATCAAAAAGTCTCCTTCCCCTTTTCCGCTCTTTACTGACCGAAAGTTCTCATTATTATTCTTCACTCCGTGCCCACAAAAATGGAGAGCTCTCGGCTTCATATTAAAGCACTCCGATAATCCTGTCTGATTTGCTACAAAGGAGCGAAATTTTATCGGGTCTACTGACTTTGAAAGGGTTCTTTTCACAGTCTCGAGCTCTGTGCGGTAATCTACCTCCACATAAATCGGACTCAGCAGCTTGTTTTTCTGTAAATCTTCGTAGCAGAGCACCAAAGGCGCAGCAAACATGAACGCAAAGTGGAGTTGAACTTCATTGTGAGAAGGCGATGGAGGCTCGATCGTAAGGGAAAGCTTTGGCGTGATGATTTCTCGTAAAAGTTGGGCTTTACTTTGGTCCTATATAAAAATGTTAACACGTTGTGCTTATAAAATAGTTATGGCTTCTCCGCCCCAATGAAATTTATCAAAAAGATTCCTTACTTCGATTCTCTTTCTTCGACGTTCTAGTCGGTGATTTTCCTTTTCAAGGTAAGTCACCAATCTCTTAAACTTATTGGAGATATTTTCTGGAACAACAAGTCCTTCAATAACTCCATTAAGTTCACTCAATTCTTTCTTCACATCAATCTTCTCCTTCTCTTCATCACTGCTACTTACCAACTCGTCCTTCTTTCCACTCTCATTCACTGATGATGTATTCGGTGGTGGCAATGACTTTATATTAGGCATCGGACTCAATTTATTTTCTAGTAATAAAGATGTCAATAAGTTCTTAGAATAGGGAAAATTTCTTTACTTTGATCGGCATTGGGAAGCCCAAAGGACATATTTTCTTTCTGACTTTTGAAGCCAAGACTTGGCAGCATCGTCAAGTCAATCGGCTCCAGGTAAGATTGATCGATCAGTGAAGCAACAAGCGAAGAATTCGCATTGCTTTTATGGTAATTCGTGGACTCTTTTTCTGGAGCAAAAGACGATCCACTAATCTCGCTTTCTCCCCATTTTCCTGGGACTTTCCCTCCAGGCTGAAGCAAAGACTCCGGTTTCTCTGAAAAATATGATTCTTTTCTCTCGCTATCAAATATCGTAATCGTCTTGGTATTTTGACTGGAAAATGGCGTCTGATTTGCCGTAGACTGCGGTAGGGGCTGACTTTTATGTGAGATTAACTGAGGTTTTGGGTGGTCTGTGGAGATCAAGTCATTTATTTCAGATGATTGATCGTCTCCTGGACAGCTAAAGAGATTAATCTGTGGGACTTGAAGGTGGGATTGAGGCTGGGAATCTTCGGAAAGGACATTGAGGGAGATGGTTTTTCCACCGATGGTGAAAGTTGCTTTTTGAGCATTATTTAATGTGGATAAAAGAGTGGCAATTGGGTCATTGGTGGTTGGATGTGGAGGGAGTGTGTGGGAAGAAAGAAGAGGGTCAGTTTGTGGGGGAGTAGAAGGGTTTTGTTGGGAGAGAAGGGCTTGAAAGAGAAGGGCAGTAAGATTGGAGTCATTATTAGTGTTACTAGACATTAAAAAAAAATTAAAAAGGGCTATGCAAAGACACAAGCTACAAACTGCAAATTACAAGTACACAAATATAAGCAAGCGAAATTTTATTCTCAACATCTAGTTTCAATATTTAATTTCTTTCCTTTTCCTTTCAATCAAATTCATTCCTTTACTGTAATTAATCTTGGCCTCAAATCTTCTCCTTTCTTACCTAATAAACCCCATTTTCCCTCTGCCTTTATCTTCTTCCCCAAGCATAAAACCTTCTGAAGGGGCCTCAGCAATGCTTTATGAAAGCTGGTTCTTTGATAATTGGAAGGGTTTGGTCAGGGAGGAAAATGAAATAATAGCAGTTACGAGGCTATTAATAGATGTGGAGATTAAACCGTCGGCTATTAAGAGTTATATAAAAATGCTCGCTTTTTTCTGTATAAATTAAAACTATTTTTTTGAATTTTGAACAAGAAAAAAAAGTCGTTAAATATTTATTGTTATTCTTGAAAAGGAGTAATCCACGTCCTGCCGAAAATCAAATGACTATTAGGTACCTCATATGAAGAAAACACAGATTTAATATATCAGAAGCTTTCCTGTATTTAGCGTTGTTTATAAGACTTTTCGAGGGATAAGTAAATTCTCAAGGTTTCTTCGATAGAAAGGCAAGCTTTTTGTGAGAGAAAGGGGAGATTTTCAGCGGCTTTCATGAAGAGAAAGCCTGTATAAGCAGAACTCTCATGATAAGAAAGTCGTTAATGATGTAACTTTTTGAAGAATTTTTTTTTTAGCTTGAATTTTTTAACGAATTTTTTTTAATTCAATTTTTTTTCACAAATCAACAGACAAAGTCCAAACAAAATGAACAAAACAAAAACAAAATCTTTCTTCTCTCTCATTCACTATATGCATTTGCTTTTTCATAAAAATTGAAAAGAAAGAAAATCAATACTAAATCTTTTTCTAATTTTTACAAACAAACAGACAGACAAGCCTAACAAATATCTCATTCAAATTATTTTTTCTTGCCTGTTATATGTAATTCAATTTCATCATCGACATTTGGTCTATAGTAGTTATTTCCCTGACCTTTACCAGCCGGGCTCTTTCCTCCTTTCGTGTTGTTCTCTGCTGTATATCTTCTATATTCTGCTGGCGAGTTCATAATCCTACATAAAAAGATTAACTGACAAAATTTCAACAAAAAAATTTTACTTATGGAATAACTCAGGCTGAACAATAGGCCTCAGATCTTCTTCTTTTTGCTGAGGACAATTACATTCACCTCTCAGCTTTTTCCTTCCACAGACATAGCAGAACTTTTGTTTACATTGACACTCCACAAGCTTACTACCGAATTTCTTGCAAGCCCAATGCTTACAATTCCCACATTGTTTATATTTTCCGATCGCATAGCCCGATTTATCCTTATGCCAGGCGTCTTCTTCCACTTTGTTCTGTCTCTGATAGTCCTCACAGCTCAACCCTTGATGCCATTCCACACGGCAACTCATACAATAGCTCTTCTCACATTGCGAACATTGGAATTTATTTGGCTTATAAGACTTCAAGAAGGCGTAATGGCAGCCGGGTGTTGGACAGCAATTCACATCTTCCATGCTTTCTATATAAGAATTCAGCACAGCCGTCACATATTTCTCCTGTTTCTCCACGTCCAAATAGTCCATAAAATCCACCAATCTTAAATCCGTGTCGCATCTTTTTCTTGGACAAATTATCACCACTTCTTGTCCCTCTACTTTCTTCTCGATATATTCCTTCAAACAATCCTCATGGATCTCATGTCCACATCCTTCCATTGTCACAATCTTCTTTAAAACCAACGCCTTTCCACACAAAGGACATCTGCTCAAATCTTCCAATAACTCCTTCTCAGCTGTCCTTTGTAGCTCTTGCTCTTTTTCCTTTTGGATTCTTTGCTCTCTTTCTGCAAGCAGCCTCTTCTCCTCTGCTTCTTCTGTGGCTTTTCTCTTCTCTTCCTCTATGTCTATTGGCTTCTCAACAACCTCAGGAATCGCCTCTTTTTCCTTCTGTTCTTCTTCTTCTTCTTCCATGGCATCCTTATTATCATCCTTCCTCTTTTCTTCTTCTATTGGCACAACCTCTTGGCTTGGCTTTTTAGAGCTCTCCACTGTCACTTTCTTCTTCTCAGCGGCTTCTCTTTCTCTTTGCAATTCCTCCAACAACTGCTTTGACAACTTCTCCTCCTCCAATGTGCTCAAATTCACTGGGAATGAAGACAGCTTTGACAACTGTGTAGCCCCAACAGGATACATCTCATTAAAGGTTTCCCTTCTAGATTGGCTCCATTGACTTTGGCGATCATCTTGCTGGCTTGGCTTGCTACTAGCTATTTCTTCTACGACATCATTCTCCTCTTCCTCTTCATGATCTTCTTCGATTTGACTCTCTTTTTGGACCTGACTTAACGTTTGTTTTTCTGTTTCACAGGTTCTTACATTTATATCTAAATTTCCTGGGCTTCTTATTACCATCACATGATCTCCTTCATGGTCTTCTAATGTAGGATCTGCTTGTGTCTGAGCTTCTCTTATACTATTTCTGGGTTCCTCTTCTTGCTTCACTATACTATCAATATAAGCTCCTGGCTGAGCATTTGTCGCAATTTGCTTCAATAACAACTCCCTGTAAGGATTCTCTCCGCCTTTACTTTTCATGTTTAGAATATAAGAAGAAGCCTCAGGGCCCAAACTTGGACTGATTGGCAAAGAACTGCCGATCTCACTTGGGTCTTCTAAGGTTCCTCGATCATCATGGACTCTTTCTTCAGATTCTATTGTCTGATTTACTCCTTCTTTCTCAATCTCCATGTCATCCTTTTTATGGCTTTTTGGAGCAACAAAACCTTCATCTTCATCTTCTTCTTCATGCTCTGGCTGTTCTTCTAAGCTATTTCCTCCATGTTGTTCTAATGATTGAGCCATCTCTTGGCCTGCTTGGATTTGATCTTTAGGAGCACTAAAGTGTCTTGTATCCAAAGAAGGCATTAAACTATTGTTCTGGCTTGTTGTTTGAGATGCTTTTCCTTCATCTGAACCTCCCAGTAAACTATTCATTATGTCATCTAAGGTTCCTCCTGGCTGCTTCTTCTTATCCTTCTCGCTTCCTGGATACAGCTGTGCCATCAACTTCTGCACCTCCAAGTCGTTATCTCCTTGACTTTTCTTTGAGCCAGCACTCACTCCTGAATCCGCTCTTCTTGCTCCTTTCTCTAGCTCTTCTTGTTCTACTTCGAATGCTTCATTCTGATTCTCTATTGTATCAGGAGGCGTAGCGCCTAATCTATGTTCACGCTGCTGAATTTGGTCGTCTTCGAGAGTGCCTCCAAAGGCTTTCTGGCTTCCTATCATCTGACTTTGACTATTCTCTCCAAATGTCATCTCTCTTCCTTCTGACTCCTCTTCTATTGTTCCTCCTCTGCTATAGAGACCTCTTCTCTTATTTGTCTCGCTTAAATGCTCGCTCATTGCTCGCTTCTTTCCACTCTCTTCTTCGACTGCACCTACACTTATCCCTTCTGTTCCTTTCTCTTCATCTTCATCTTCTTCGTCTTCATTATTTTCTTCTTCTTCGTCTTCTTCCTCCATGCTTTGGACAATTTCTTTTTCGACAGAGGCTTTCTTTTTCGTCTCATTTTGCTTTTTCAACAACGAAAACGCATCTTCTTCTGATTCATAATCCTTCTCCTCAGCCTCTTCTTCTTGCTCTTGATTATCTCTTTCTTCTTC
>Ga0182738_1008159_pt1 | contig 10456 bp, 8 predicted proteins | sample eDN5th30CBELigMG_FD_128876 | JGI IMG/M metagenome (GOLD analysis project Ga0182738, IMG submission 128876) | Enriched Miracle-Growth compost microbial communities from Emeryville, California, USA - eDNA 5th pass 30_C BE-Lig MG (version 2)... ... | reverse complement strand
GCAGGTGGCCGCAAGGTTCCTCCCACGCGATGTCGCCGGCGGGAGTCTCCAGCCGGGTGGAATCGGTCCCGGCCGGCTGGACGACATCGCCGGGAACCTGCATCGCCTCATCGGGCATCTGTTCGACTTGCCCGGAAGTGGACTGCTCCATCAGGAGGCGGGCCAGTTCCAGTCCCACGGACATGCCGTCGGCTTCAATCTCGCGGAACAGTGTCCCCCACTCGGGACACCCTTTCTCCCCATAAATCATGTGCCGCAGTTCAGCCGCCATGCCCCGCAACCGTTCCTGCACCTGCGGCTCGACTTTCGGCCGACCGGCTCCACATGGCCTGGCGGACTTGCCTTGTTTCGCCTGCTTGTTCGCCATCCCTGAACTCCCATTCGAGTTGCGACGCTCAGCGCCGACGATTTCACAAACGAAGTCCTAACACATCACCACCACCCACGCAAACCCCGTCTCGCACCCTGAAACGGATTGCCTGCCCGAATCCCTCTTGACCGAACTTGCTTGCGGTGCCATGTTTGGAAATTGAATTCTGCCCGAATCTGTTCATCATCAGGGTTTTTCCGTGAGGTTTTTTTTGTGTACGGTCCGCTCTTAAAGCAACTCTCCGCTGCATCGACCTACGTGATTTGTGGTGCCTTTTGTGCCCATCTCTTTCTGTTTTTTGTGCTCTGGGTCTGGTTTCGTCGGGATCTGCGAAGGATTGCTTCGTCGCTGTTCGATTTTACCAAGGGAATTCGCAATCAGAGTCTGCTGGACTCGCACGCCCATCTGTCCGATCAGATTGAAGCCTTTCTGGCAGATGTGAACGACGTCATGGACGACCCCAAACGCAAGCCGGAGCGCATCGCGTTATTGGCACGCATGAAAATCCTGGATGAAAAGCGACGTTATCTGGACTCCATGTCGTTCGAAACGATCTACAACATGGCTCGCACCATGGTGGAAGCCTATCCGCTCTCCGGGGTGCTGGGGACGATTCTCGCCATTGGAGCGGTGCTGCAAACTCCGGAATCGGCGGATGCTTCCGTGTCCGTGGTCGGCAGCTTACTAGGTGAGATGGGGAAAGCGATCTGGTCGACGGCTGCGGGTCTGGTCTCCGCCATGATCCTGATGTTCATCAACAGTTGCCTGGAACCTTCCTTTACACGCCTGACCGAAAATCGTGTCCATGTCCGCCAGACCATTGCCCGGGCAAAACGGGAGCTGGCTCTGGAGTCCGAGGCGGAGGACCATTAATGGCCAGTCCGCGCAAACTCTCATTACAGCTCACTCCGTTGCTGGACATGTTGCTGATTATTGTGTTCGCACAATATCTGGAGGTCCGGGAGCATCAGCAGGTGAAAGCCACCGAGCAGCAGGCTGCGCTGGTCGATCTGGCAGAAACCCGGGCCCGATTGAAGGCACTCCTGGCCGAAGAAGAACTGTTACGGCTTCAGATGGAGTCCGAACGGGGTCGGCGGGAGGCGGCCGAAAGCGATGTCCTTTCCGAACAGCAAAAGCTGAAACTTTCACAAAGCAGTCTGGAAAAAGCGCTGGCACAACAACAGGTCCTGGCCCGTTTAATGTCAGAGATCTTCCAGATTCCAGCCCGTGAAGTCGATCGTCTGCTGGCCAGTGCGCGGGTGCCTGCCCTGGAACAATCTCCCGCGGAAATGAGCCGCGTTAAAGAGCAATTTCAAGAGCTCTCCCAGCAACGCCGGGGGAAAATGATCGAGTATCTGCTGACATACGACGAAATCCGTAAACGCTGCGATGTCTGGGAGATGCACATTGATGCCAACAGCGTCGCCACGCTCACGGCGGGAGACCGGACCACTCGTATCCGCATTCCCACGCTGGCCAATGACGATGTCGATATCAACCAGTTCAATGCGGAGGTCTACCACTGGTATCGTTCACTCCCGCAGCCCAAAAGTCTGGTCATTATTCTGATGACCTATGATCGGGCATCCCGGATTGCGGTGATGGAGTCGATTCGTAAAGGCTTGCCGGTGCTGCTGGCCAGAATGCACGCGGACCACTCCGGGCAGGTGCGGTTTGAATATGCCGATCTGGGTTTTCGGCTGGAATAAAAAGACAGTCGTTCCAGGTTTGAAGTGCAGCGAGGGCCGGAGATCAGGGTCAGGAAAAAACAGCAAATGACACCGCTTTCTCACCGCTGATCTCTCACTGTGATCTCTCACTGTGATCTGTTGTCAAACCTGGAACGACTGTCTAACGGCCGTCTAATGACTGCCTGGCACTTGACGCGCCACCAGAGTTAACGATGCACTGCACTGGTGCCCTGTCAGGGCTTAGAGCGCATGAACTCCGCATAGACCGCGTCCCGCCACGCGGCGAGTTGCATTTCACCAGTCGAAACGCACGCGGCGCGGGTCCAGGCCAGAGCAACTTGCTCTAGTTTCAGGGAGTGTCATAGCGAAACTCCCCCATTGTCGAACTTTGCGTTGAGACCTATCCCAATTTTTTAAAGCTGACAAAGCACGAACTAAGCTGAAAAGTAGCACTCACTACGTTGTCGCGTTCGCGGGGAGGTCGGTCGCGGGCAGGGCGGCGTTATTAACACCTTCCGCCCGCCGATTCGGACTGTCTGCGGGGCCCAGTGGTTCTTCCGAGGGGAGGAGCTGGGCAATATCCACCCGGTTCATTTCACCTCCAAAGGCGGTCAGATAGCCCAGAATTTCCTGATACTGTCCGTAGATGCGCATCGAATCGAAGCGGGTGATGAAGCGGGTCCGGTCACGGCTGTTCAGGCGTGTCCAGGCCACGATCGCTTTATCGATCGCCCCCAGCAGCACCAGGGCATGAGCACTTTTCAGTTTGAGCTGGGAAAGCAACGGAATATCGGGATCTGAACCATCCAGTGCATAAGGCAGATCAATCAATCCGCCCGACTGATTCTGGATATCATCACCGCCAAACGGGCTTTCACCGGAATCAATCACATTGCCGGCATTGATGGCCTTTTCAATTTTGTCTCCCAGATCGGCTTGATCCGGATTGTGCGTCACTCTGCGCCGCCAGCGGTCGCAAAAGACCAGGAGCGCTGTGAGATGAGTTCGAGTCGGGTCGTCGAAGCCGCCGCGATCGGACAGTTCATCATTGGCCAGCAATTCCGCCCGCATTGTCAACAGCGGGGATAAGGCTGCAGCAATGTGCAGGTTTCGCAGCGTGACAATCGCCCGACGAAATTGTTCTTTGGCAGGGTCTCCAATTGGCATCGGTAGCTCTCAATCAAGGGTTAAGGATGAGGGAGGGGTAAGAGCGCATGACTTCCGTGTCGACCGCGTTCCGCCACGCGGCGAGCAGTCTTTCATCAAGTGAAACGCGCGCTGCGCGGGCCCAGGCCAGAGCAACTTGCTCTAGTCCCATCTACTCTAAAAATTGGGGTTTGCCTAAACGCAAAGTCCGACAACGGAGGGCCTTTCGCGATGACGTTTCCCAAAACCAAGCCCTGACAGGGTACTTAGAACCCCTAACAAAACTTGCAGCGAACTTGCTCGCGGAAAGGGGATTTCCGCTACCTGAGAGGTTTTGTTCGCGGCTCTCAGTATTGGGTGGTCAGGGGGGCGACTTCTTCGACACGGGAATCGATGGCTGTCCGCAAGGCGGCAGCAAGTTGCGCGGAGGGGGTATCGGTCTGCGCCAGCTTGTCGAGTTCATCATCGAGGAACATGCCGCGGAGCGTATCAAGTGTCGCCACACGTCCTTCTGACTGCCGGAGTTCAAGTAGCTGACCTGCTTCATCCAGCTGGCGGGGAAACGGGGCTTGCACAGCCCCGCCACTCCCTCCTTCCGCATGGCTTGAACTTTCAGACGAAGAACTGGTATTTCGGGCCGGAGCAGCGGTCCGCAGGCGAATCAGCAGCGTCAGGGCACTGAGTGCCACGCCCCCCACTCCGCCGGTCACGACGGAACCACCAATCAACCCTGCCCACTGCAGAGCTGTCAGCGTCAGGGGTAGCCAGGGGAGAATCCGTGGGTGATCCTTCTTCGGCCCGGCCTGGATCTTTCGTGCGGCATCAGTTTTCTGTTCTGTGGTTTTCTGTTCTGTGGTTTTCTGTTCTGTGGTTTTCTGCCCTGTGGTCTGCTGTTCCGTAGTGGGCACCGGGGCTTGAACCACCGGAGTTTGCGCAACCGGGGTTTGCGCGACCGGAGTGGCGGGTTCAGCCAACAACTCTGCCGGTGGAACAGCGGACTTCTCGGGAATCGCCTGAGCTGGTTTTTCAGTCAGGGGAGTGGCAGGAGACTCGCCGGGACTCATCATCGGCAATTGCGACTGCAATCCGACCAGCCCGCTATATCCCGTCCAGCGGCGATCCGGAAGAATGAACGTTGGCAGCTTGATCACTCCCGCTGTCCGCGCCTCTTGCGGCCATGCGTCAAAGTCCTTCCATTGCAATTCGTATGCGGACTCCAATGCCTTTCGAAAATCGATATTCGCGGCCAGATCCTGTTTCAACCGCTGGCAGGGGCCGCACCAGGTCGCGGTCCAGATCGTCAGCAGAGGACGCACCTGACCCTGTATCGTGTTCAATTTCGATTGCGGAAGCGGATGTCCGGCACAGGCTCCCGCAGTACAGCTCAGTGGGCATTTCGTCTCTCTCCACTTCTGCCAATTGGAACGCAGTGTCTGAACCGAGAGCGTGTAGTGTCGCTGCAGACGAACTTCCATGGAGGAAGGATCACGCTGAAACTCCAGCAGCCTCGACGGGGAACCACGCGTCAGTAGAAATTCCACCACCGAAAACCCCAGCGAGTATAATTCATCAACCTCGCGTGCTGATGTGGGATAACGGGTCTCTTCCAGCCAGGCGATATTGATTGTTTCCGGATCGATGCGCATGGCGGATCTGCGGATCTCGGCATGGATCTCGGGGGATTCCATCAGCAATGCACAGCCTTCATCCAGCCAGCGTTCCACCCCCCGGCGAACGAGTGAGGCCCGTACCATATGATCGACTTCATGCGGAATGACATTTCGCAGCAACCCATCTCGCGTTCCGGCAATCTCCATCCGCCAGCCAAAGACTTCCCCCTGCTCAAGACGAAATTGCGTTTTCCCCGATCCGGAATGATTGGCTGCGGTGGCTGCAATGGGACAGGGGGTAGACCATTCTCCCGGTAAGGGGGCTCCCGACCAGAATAAGGCCGAACGCAGACGGGCCTGTTCGGCCGCAGCTTCGATTTGCGGATCATCACAGAGAAAATTCCCCGCCAGCAGCGATGACAACGGACACAACAGCACCCATGTCATCGCCGTCACCGCGCGAAAGATCAGTCGCCGATAATGATGGCTTCGGACTTTAAAAAACATCGAATCAGGGGGCATACAAAACATCCTCAACACGGCAGACACGCAGCAGCCTGTTAAAAAAAACCTCAGCCAGAACCACTTGCTCTAGAGCATGTTGCTCTGGCCTGGGCCCGCGCAGCGCGCGTTTCGACTGGTGAAATGCAACTCGCCGCGTGGCGGGACGCGGCCCATACGGAAGTGAGGCGCTCTAATGCGATTCGGAACAGGCCGATGAGACCGGAACGCTCGCGTCCAGCGTCGCCACGCGTTCGTATTTCCCGGTATTGACCAGCTCCCGCAGCAATCGGGCCGGGTGATAGCGGGAAGGATTGGAATGATTCATCCGGTTCAGCCGCATGATCACCGCTGCCACCAGTTCGGAACAAAAGAGCTGTTCCAGGTTGGCCCCCGGAAAAAAGCGTGAGCACTGAAACACACGGGTCCCGGAGAGCAGGGCACCCCCCATGTCGTAACTGATGCCGGGATCAATAAACTCATCCAGCACCAGTCGTGTCAGCAGGCGACTCTCTTCCACCGTCAGACGATGAAAATGGGTCAACCGATAGATGTCGACACGTCCGCCGTGTTGAACGTAATCCGCGATTCGCTCATCTGGTTCATGGGCCTGAGCCCCTGCCACCGAAACACCACGCATGAGACAGGGAGAAGCACAAAGCGTCGTGGATTCCGTCCAGATCATCCGGCCTCGCCATGAACAGATCAGGGCCACATGCGACGGCCCCAGCCGTAAAATTCCAGGAGGAAAGAGCGAAGCTGTCCCCCAGCGAATGATCCGTCCGGTCCAGTCCGCCCCATGACAGGCTGCAATATCACCAGGTTGAAATTTCATTGCGATGGCTAAGAACCCCTAACAAAACTTGCAGCGAACTTGCTCGCGGAAAGGGGATTTCCGCTGCCTGAGAGGTTTTGTTCGCGGCTCTAAGAATCACTAACAAAACATGTGGTGAACTTGCTCGCGGAATAAAAATCTCCCTTGTCTGGAAGGTTTTGTTCGCGGCTCTAAGAATCACTAACAAAACATGTGGCGAACTTGCTCGCGGAATAAAAATCTCCCTTGTCTGGAAGGTTTTGTTCGCGGCTCTAAAAACCTCTCACAAAACTTGTCCCGATCCGCTTGCACAAAGGAAACTTTGGCTAGATCGCATTAATCCCGCATTGGCCGCGTTCCGCCACGCGGTGAGCAGTCTTTCATCAAATCAAATGAAACGCGCGCTGCGCGGGCCCAGGCCAGAGCAACTCGCTCTGTCGAGAGATTTTGTGCGCATCGTTACAGATCTTGGTAAAACCGGTGACAGTCATTCCGAGTTTGAAAGCTTGATCGAAAGAGGTGTCAAAGGCAGAGGGAAAAACGTCAAACACGGTCTTTCCGCTCTTCCCTCTGCTCCATTCGATCAGACTGGGAACAGTTTCAAACCGGGAACAACTGAGTGATGTGTTCACACTGGTACAGGGCAGGTCGCGCGCTTCAGGTCAGATTGAGCGCATTCACACCACATCGACGGTGTTCCACCAGGCGATCAGCAGATTTTCGTCTCGAGCAAGTTGCTCTGGACTGGGCTCGCGCAGCACGGTTTCGACTGATGAAACAAGGCTTGGGCCATTACCCCCACATGGACAGATTGATCGTTGGATTCTCTCTGCAAATGACCACGCGTACGACGGACAATTCGGAAGTCATGCGCTCTCGCCGCGTGGCGGAACGCGGTCGATGCGAAGTGAACGCACCTCCGAATCGAATCCACGATCTCCAGGGCAATCAGTCTCCAGGGCAATCAGTTCATCTGCCAGTAGTGACAGCGTCCAGCGCGAGCGGCCGCCCGGCGGTGTGGAACAGATGATTTTCGTTAACTGGCATACTTTTCGCCATCCAGAATGGAAAGCACGGGTGGAATCGCTCGCCCCTTTCGTTCCAGCAGACTCGGCGGACCGTGTCGCGCCGCCTGCTTTCTGCAGTTCCCCAGCGAGCGTGTCACAGACAGGAGTAATTCGCTCTACGAGGGGGCCTCATCAGGGAGCGGCGTTCCGGCTGGCATTTTGAGTGGGGGCGACAAACTTCAGGCTGGTCACCAGTTCGCGGTCGCGACCTTTGAGTTGCTCCATCAAATCAGGCTCGACGGAAAAGACAAACGAAGCTTGACGACCATTCGGGTTGGCGACCAGGTAATAGATCCAGACCATCGGGATATCGGCTCGGCCCTTCGTGCTCTTGATGACCACGTTTCCATTCACTTCCACGCGAAAGATCTGCCGACCATCCGCAGTGGGAATCTTTTCCCTGGAGATAATTTCCCCAAACCGCTCTCCCAGCGAATGTTCGATGTCTGCTTCAAACTGTTCCAGTGGAGTTGTCTTGCCATCCGGTGCCGGGGGGGCCGGAGAGAGATTGCACTGAGCCACCAGGCTGCCCAGTTCGACCAGTCGGAGAATGGCGACGGGGGCGGACGCATCATAGACCGCCTGAAACAGATGCCAGTCGCGCTCGTGGTTCAACGCCATGCCCCAGGGGGCGGCAACATATTCCAATCCCAGAGCGGCGGGCGGGGCGTCCAGCGGAATGGACTTGAGAAATTCATCCGTCAGTTGGTCTGCGGAATCCGCAGGAGTTCGTGTCAAGGATGTCGTGACCTGCATGTCGAGTCCGGGATTCACCGTTCCCACGTCCGAAGTAATGGTATAGATGGTCTTGGACTGTGAGAGATATTGCTGTTCCCGATTGAATAAAAATGCACCCGCCACAGAAACCGTGGTATTGGTTCCCAGCCGCTGACCTTTAATCTTCCCCTGAAAGGTGACCTTGGCGGCCTTGGCAGTGGCCTGTTCCAGACGGCACTTCAATTCCGTTGTTTCCACGGCTTCCACCCCGGTCAGCATCTGCAGCACCCAGTCGGCAGGGGTCCATTCTTCTGCGACACGAACTTCCGTAAGAGGTAAAAGCGCCAGGAGTGCCAGTGGGTCACCGGGAATCTCCAGCAGATCGACAGTTTCTCGCGTTAACGGCCCTTGCGGGCTGTAGCTGATGAGTCCTTCACGATCTCCCGTCGCAACGATGAGTTGACGATCGGCGGGGAGTCGAGCTTGTGTTTCATAGTCCGCCACAGAAGTGACCAGATGGGCCACTCGAAACTGGCGGGCCTCTCTCAATGCCAGTGCGTCCCGGCCTCCCGACGGGAGCCGACGGCTCAGAAATTCGAACGTCACATTGGCTTGCAGTTTGAGATCTTCCTTATTGCCGCCGGCCGTTGCAGCCTGAACTTTTCCTGTCGTGGAAATCTGCGATTTGACAAGATAGGCACGCTGCTCCAGAGGAGATTCCATCAGTTTGATCGGAACATCCCCCATCACGATTCCGGAAGCCATCCCGGCCCCGATAAACGTCACCATCCAGACCATCCAGGTTGTCGAGATCCAACGCAACATGCGTTTCGCAAACGGTTGTTTCCAACTTGCCATCCTCAGATCCTTCCTTGAACTCTTGGCCGGCATCCCTGCTCATGCTCTGGCTGGGAATCGATTGAAAATCAGTCTGATTGCCCCACCTGACGGGTTGTCCGCATGGGTTGTCTGCTCAACGTATTAATAAAGTTGTCCCCACCGGATGACGAATGTACTGCCTGGATTGACATCACCGGGTCCCCGCTGCAGATCGATGCGGCGATTGAAAACATATCCTGCTTCCAGGATGCTGCGGCCTCCGGAGTCCTGTTTGTACTCAATTCCTCCCAGGCAACGTAAGTCGCGATAGCCCATGCGGTCCGAAAGATTGGCTTCCCGTTGCACCGCCCAGGAACCGCCTCCCACTTCTCCGGAGAGAAACAGCCATTTCTCCTGCATTTCTGCCTTGTCAAACCTCCAGGCGATGCGAGGTTTCGGAACCAGAACATCGAGTTCCAGGTTGTCGGTCACCATCCATTTCAAACCCGCAATCGGCAAAAAGTTCATGTCGGGCCGGTCCAGATAGCTGATTCCCGCCACAATTTTTGTGACTTCATCCGCCTGAAAAGTGATCAGTCCACCCGCCATCACGCGTAAGGCGTCGCTGGAATGATTCGAAAAATCTGTGGCCAGAAGAGGAGAGATATTCAGATGAACCCCCCAGAGATCGCCCAGTTTTTTTGCATAATTCAGTTCGATCCCCAAATCGAACGTTTGCGGCGGAATGGCAGCCGTATTGGGCCCATTCAGAAAATTCCAGCCGAAATTGCCGGTAAGCCACAACGGTCCCTTGCCAATCAGATCAAACTTCATTCCTAATGAGGTCATCCCGAAGGCGGTTCCGGCCCGGGGCAGGATTTGTGCTCCAATCGGGACTTCCCGCCAGATGAGCAGATGGTCGTCGATCAGCTCATTGATCCAGACCGGCTCAGATTCAATTGAAAAATCGGCGAGCGGCAACACCGGGGGACGCAGATCGATCGTGCCGGTCTGCGGTTCGATCACCGTTGAAACATCGACTTTTTCAGATTTTGGCCGTGTCTGCAGCGGGACAATCTCACTTCCTTCCAGCGTCTGTGGCAGATCCGCCGTCGTGGACCCCGGAAGCAGCTGGAAATCCTCTGCGAATGCCGCCAGCGGCAGCAGGCAAAAGACAACAATCCAGAGGTAGACGCGCATACAGTCGATAAATACACGGATTGAAGTGTGCGGCAAATAGAAATCAGGCCGTCTACTCTCGCAGTACTTGCAGAGCGTACGTTTTGACAGACAAAAAATCTGTCCATGATGTGGCGGAACACGACTTGTGCAGTGGGGGAGAACGGACTTGTAGGACAAGTTGCTCAACAGGTCAATTCGAGATTCCACGAAGTCTGCTCGCCGGGTGCGAGACGGGGTTTGCGTGGGTGGCGGCGATGTGTTAGGAGTGTGTTTGTGAAATCGTCGGCGCTGAGCGTCGTAACTCAAACGGGAGTCCAGGGATGGCGAACAAACAGGCGAAACAAGGCAAGTCCGCCGGGCCATGTGGAGCCGGTCGGCCGAAAGTCGAGCCGCGGGTGCAGGAGCGATTGCGGGACGTGGCTGCTGAATTGCGGCAGATGATGTATGGCGAGAAAGGGTGCCCGGAATGGGGGACACTGTTCCGCGAGATTGAGGCTGACGGCATGTCCGTGGGGCTGGAGCTGGCCCGGCTGCTCATG
>Ga0182738_1008158_pt1 | contig 10456 bp, 12 predicted proteins | sample eDN5th30CBELigMG_FD_128876 | JGI IMG/M metagenome (GOLD analysis project Ga0182738, IMG submission 128876) | Enriched Miracle-Growth compost microbial communities from Emeryville, California, USA - eDNA 5th pass 30_C BE-Lig MG (version 2)... ... | reverse complement strand
GGGATTTCATAATACTTGCGGCCTTGGAATTCTTTGGTGACGAGGCTTTTCTTTCCGTCCACGTTCTGGGTTTTCAAGCTGACCAGTTGACCGGCTTCCAGGTCGTAAGGAGGGGCGTCCACCTGCTCGACCAATTGCCCGTTCTCTTCCCGGAAAGCCGTCACATCGATTTCGTCGGTGACGTCTCCGACCTCGGGCGCATCGATGTAAATCAATGCATTGGGATTGATTTCTTCCGCGTGGGAATAAAGCAGGGGGAAGGCGGTCAGAAAAAAGGCCGTGGTCAGAAGAATCTTCATCTATATAAGTATTTCGGGATTCGCGCTCCAAATTTGACGGGACCAAAGAATGAAATAGGGGTTGTGAATCGCCGCCTCGCATCATCATCTCTTCCGGTGGTGTCACTTCGTCCTCAAAAAAATTGGCTCGCAAATTGCGAGGGCTGGGGGCATAGGTGCTGTTTGGCCCCACAAGGGGGAAAAACCGGGAGGGAAACAAATGAGTCAGTGGAGTCGGAGTATTTTCTTGAGCCTGCTCTTGTCTTTAGGAGTGGGGGCGTCGTTCGCAGGAGCGGACACGGTTTATAAAAACGGGGATTGGCTTTTGGATGATAGCCAACCTCAAGAAAAGGGACTGGGAATTTGCCGGGCGGTGACCGCCACGCGGTTTTCCGACGGCACCATTTATGACCTGACCGTGCAGGCGGACAAATCCGGTCAAACGCCGCTTCAACTTTTCATCCGGGCGCGGGAAGCACAGTCCGCGGTGAAAGTGTTCACCGCTTCTTTAGGGAATTTCGGAACCCACGTTTTTTCCGCTCTTCCTCTGGAACCCGAAGCGAGACCTTCCTTTTGGGCCGTTCCTGCGGACACGTTAAAAATGATCGAGTACATTCAACGCTTCAATCAATTCAACGTGAAATCCGTGGCCGGTCCCGCGGGCGAACTTCCGTTTTCCCTGCGCGGTTCGAACAAAACGGTGAACGAACTGATGAGCCGCTGCGGCTCTCAGACGGCGGACATGGCCGATTTCGAAGGGCTGTTCTTAAAGACAGTTTCCGTGCCGGTGGAAAAGTTAAACGAAACTCTCACCAGCGAACTGCGAACGGTTTATGAAAACGCCTACCTTCAATATCTTCAGCTCAAATCAGTAAAAGCGGATTTGGCTGCTTTGGAAGAGCGCTTCCAAAAAGACACCCGTGAATACAACCGCCTGACTGAAGAAATCCGCTCTCTTTCCGAGGAGAAAATCCCCGGATTGCAAACGGAAAAGTCGTCCCTTCTGGCGGAGATTGAAAACCTTCGGCGGGAAAAACAAAATCTGGAAGCTTCAATGCCTGAACTTCAACGACAGTTGGAGGAGGCTCGTTCCCGTTACGCTCAAGCTTCCAAAGATCTCGAACCCTTCGTGGCGGAACATGACCGCCTTTCCGATCGAGTCAAGGACGCCCGCGCGGACTTGAGCCGCGCCAACCGCGATTTACAGGCCGTCAACAGCGACCTCGATCAACAACGGCGCGTGCTTTCCAATCTTCAATCCCGCGTGGATCAACTTTCCAAACAACTTCAATCCATGCAGTGGGATTTGGACCGCGCCCGGGACGAAGCCCGCCGCGCGCAAAACGAGGCCAGCCGTTTCAACCAACAACAGGAGCTGGACCGCCGGATTCGACAAAATGGACGTTTGAATCAGATCAGTCAAAGACAGCAGGTCTTAAGAAGTCAGGTTCAGATGCAAGAAAGAGATGTCCAGCAAGCCCGTCAGCGCGTGACAGCTGCGGAACAAGCCCTAAGGCAATGTCAGACGCGCCCTCACTCGGAAACTTCCGCGGCGGCATTGATTCAATCGTGGATCTTGCCGATGGCCGTGGCCGATGAAGTGCAAGCCCGTCCGCCGAAGGATCATGACCGTGGACCGGGCAAGGGAGATCGCCCTCGTCCCCCGAGAGATCACGACCGTCCGGGAAAGCCCGATGACCGGCCGAAGCCGCCGACACGTCCGAACCCTCCCGGCAGACCGACACCGCCACCCTCACGGCCCACGCCTCCGCCTTCGCGTCCCAATCCGCCACCGACGCGCCCGAATCCTCCGCCGCGTCCTCCGGCTCCGGATTGTTCCGCTCAACAGGCGCAACTCCGGCAAGCTCAGAGCCGGCTGAACCAGGCGCAAAACCAGTTGAATCAAACGCAGCGGGAAATCACTCAACTTCAAAATGAAGATCGTCAGATCCGCAACCAGATTCAAAATCAGGTGCAGCTCGAGTGGAGCCGTTTGCAAACGCAGGCACGCCAGGCGCAAAACCGCGTGTCCAGTTTGGAAAATCAGGAAGCGCAATTGCGCCGGGAAAGAGACGACATCAACTTGCGCCAGATTCCTTCCGTCGAAGGACGGGTGCGGGGACTTGAGTCTTCCCAATCCTCTTTGCAAAGTCAGGTCGCTCAAGCGCAAAGGGACGTGAGCGCCGCCCAAGATCGGCTGAGTTCTTATGATCAGTCCGTCAACTATCAAGGGCTTCAGGCGAAAGTGGACCAAGCGCTTTTAGCTTTGAACGGAAAACAAACCGAGATTCGGGAAACGCAAAGCCGGATCGAGGACACTCAGGCGAGGATCACCGCGGATGAAGGGCGAGCGACGCAAATCGAAAGCGACATCGCCTCCGCGGAAGCTCAATTGGAAAATGACCGGTTGCAGGCGCAAACTTTGGAAGAGCGCTTGGCTCCTTACCGTGAGCAGAAGGACCAATTGACCGCGCGGATCCAATCCCTCCAAGGACAACTGGAGGAGCTGTCCCGGCATTTCTATGAACTCCTCGCTTAAGAGGAAAAGAAATTCTTCAAAAAAAAGACCCGCGTTTTTGCGGGTCTTTTTTTATGCGATGAAATCCTTCGTTATTTTTTCATCTTCATTTCCGTGCGGGGCATGACTTTGAATTCCACCACTTGCTTGGTGCCGTTCAAATCGAATTCCACGGGAACCATTTTCCCTTCCTTAACGACGGAAGGATCGGCTCCGAAAAACATCAAATGGTAAGAGCCCGGTTTGAAGCTGAAGGTTTTTGTGGGTTCGATTTTGACCTCTTCCACTTTTTTCATCTTCATTTTTCCGTCTTCGTGAGAGGACTCATGCAGCTCCACCGCTTTGAAGCCCTTGGCATCGAGCACTTTCACCGTCAGCGGTTTGTCGGAAGTATTTTTCAAGTCCCCATAGCCGGCGGTCATTTTCATTCCCTTCATCGGGGTAAAGATGCGGGCGTTGGTGATCTCCAGGGCGTTTGTGCTGGCGGCTTTTTCGGCGGCCTGCGCGAAGGAAAAAGGCAGGACGAGCGCGAGCAAGGCGAGAGTGCGGATCATAAGTTCTCCTTTATTTTTTGTAAGATCAAATCCGAGGACCTCGGGTTTTGAATGACATCAATCACATGGCCTTTTTGATCAAGGAAAAAAAGCCGGTCCGTGTGGGCGATACTGTATCCCAAGTAAGATCCGGGTTCCTTTTCGACGATATAACTGGCGTGGAAAAGTCCCACGGCTTGATCAAGAGCGGTCTTTGTTCCGGTCAGTCCGATGAAGTCCGGATTAAATTGCCGGGCATAAGCGGCGACTTCTTCCGGAGTTTCGTGTTCGCTGTCCACGCTGACGAAAATCAATTGCAGGTCTTTTTTATTTTCGGCGGACAGGCGTTCAAAGGCCTCTCCCGCATGGCTGAGGGTCAGGGGACAGACATCGGGGCATTTGGTGTATCCGATGTAAAGCAAATTAAGGTCTTTGGCGTGAGAGGAAAACGTCCAATCCTGGCCCTGGTAGTTTAAGGTGAAATCGCCGCCGGAAACCGGCTGCTTGGTCGCATGCCACAACAAGAGTCCGATCACAGCGCTCACTAAAAGGACCGCGCCCGCCAAAGAGAGCAGCAAAAAAGACGTGAGTTTTTTTCGTTCTTCCGGAGTCATCCCCTGCTTCTAAGCCTCTCGGAGAGTCCCGTCAAATTCGAAAGGGGTAAAAATCGTTGACGGAGAGCGCGAAAGGGCCGTGAATGGCCTGCAGAGGATTTTATTTTGGAAGCACTGTTTTGGGATTTTAGGCGGTTGACGGAGCGGGATTTTCTGTTCCTTGAGGAAAAGCTTTTGCCCAAGGAAAAAGCCCAATTTTCCTCCATCACCGACCTAAAGCGCGGACAAGAATTTCTTGCCAGCCGCTTTTTGGTGCGCTCCTTCCTGAAGACCACTTTTCCCGACGGCGAAAATCAAGAGTGGAACTTGCACCCGGACGGGAAGCCTTATTTTGAAAAGGGGCCTTTCTTTAATCTGAGTCATGGAAATGGTCTGGTGCTCGCGGCCTTTTCCGCAAGAGGCGAAGTGGGCGTGGACGTGCAAAAAGAGCGCGAAGGTCTGGCTTTTCAAAAGATTCTCACGCGCTACGGACATTCTTCGGAAGCTTCTCTTTCCGCGGAGGAGTTTTTTAAATTCTGGGCCGTCAAAGAGTGCTATTCAAAATTCATCGGCCGTGGGCTGGGTCCTTTTTTAAAAGAGGCGCGGATTGATTTTGCAGAGGACTGCGTGCTGGGAGCGACGCGGGAACGCTTGATGAATTTCGCTCTTTTTCCGTATGAAAAAAATTGGATGTGCGTGGGCTTTGATCCAGCGCTGAACCCGTCAGCGCTGAAGCTTTATCAAACACACTTCGTTAAGGGTTCTCTGAAGAAAGAACCAATCCCTCCACCAAAGAAGCTTCTACCGGAGTGACGCTTTGGATGTTTAAGACTTTCATCGCTCCAAGGACAAGGGCCAAGTTGGTCACGTCCGTGGCCGCATAGGCGCCGCCGATTTGGGCGTCCGTCATAAGGGATCTTTTTTTGAGAGCTTTCATTAAAGATTTCTGGGTGATTTTTCCGTTCTCAAGCACCACTTGTTTTCTTACGGAATGCCACCACACGCCGCCGATCCCCAGCCATTGTTTGTCCTTTGCGGTGTCTTTCAGCTCTTGGGGAAAGTTTTCCCGGGCCCACTTCTCGGCCAGCCGAAGGGCCTTGGAGGCGTGTTTTCCCAGAGGATTGGGGGAGTTCACTTTTTCGGGATTTTTTCCCAGAACGTCTTGAAGAACTTTGTTCTTAAAATTCACCGAAGCCATTTGTCCTTCGAACAGCTGGGGAAAAGAAAGCTGCATCGAACCGCCCCCGATGTCCCAAACGGCGGGGGAATTGGTCGTGGAGGGGAAGGAGGTTTTCGCCAAGGCGGAGGTCACTCCGAGGGCGGCCTCATCCTTTTGACTTAAAATTTGTAAGGGGACGCCCGCGTCCGCGGAAATTTTTTCGGCGGCTTGTTCCCCGTTGGCGGCTTTGCGAAAGGCGGCCGTGGCCACCGCGCGGATGCGGACCACGTTTAATTCCTTCATGGAATTAATCAAGGCCAGGTATTTGACGTGCGCCTCTTCGATCACATCGTTGTCCATGCTTTTTGTGGGAGATTTTTCCACGGATTCCTGGAAGGCGATGGGCGTGGCGTCGGAAAGAAAGGTTTGATCCAATTGATGGGTGCAGACGTTCACGTCCGCCACCAAAGCTTTGGTGGAGCCGGAGCCAAGATCCAAGGCCCCGCGTCTTTCGATGCAGGAATTTTTAGGGGAGAGGGCACAGCCGAAAGAAAAAAGAAGGACGCCGAGCAGGGAAAAAAACGTTTTCATCGTTTTTTTCTTTTACTGGCAACTGAGCGCGGAATCAAGGCGGTTTGTACGGCTTGCGGAAAGGAGGTGAGAGGCGCCCATATAGCGGGACACGTAACTGACGGCCTCTTTCGAGTTGACATTGTAACCTTGGAGTTTCACCCGCACGTGGGGCCAGTCAAAAACGGAAGGCGTGAATTTATAATCGCTCAAGCTGGCGCCGTTAGGGCCGAAAGAGAGTCCGAAATAAAGCAGCACTCCGAAATCAGGGCGCGAGCCCTTTCCGACGATGCCCGGAGGCTGGTTGCTGACGAAGTTTCCAAGGCTTGAAACCAACAGGGCTTCGCGCTCGACGCGGCCCTGGCGCATCACCGGAATCACCCGCGCTTCTCCGGGCAGGTGGGAGTGGTTGCCGATCACAGCCACTGCTCCGGCATTGATCCACGCCGTGGCTTTCTTAACTTGAGCTGCGGACAAATGGCGATCGCCCTCCTGTCCCCAATGCGGGGTCACGATCACCGCATCGGCCTTGCGGGCCAGGGTGGAAATGAAAGACGTCATCTGGGAAGAGCCGCAGTGAAGAACCAAATGTCGGGAATCTTTATAACCGTTGGTGGGGTCCGTGCAGGCCAAAAAAGCGATCCGTCGTCCGCGCACGTTTAAAATCGAGGACCAAGTGTCCGCGGAGTTCGGGTTTTCATTGGCCAGGCGCGTGCCCGCCGAAGCCAATCCATTGCGGCGGAATTCGCGCAAGGTATTGGAGATGCCTTCATTGCCGGCGTCCCAGCAGTGATTGTTGGCCGTGGACATGATGTCAAAACCGCTGTCTTTCAGGTCGGCGACGGTCTTCGGGTGATTCTTAAAGACTTTTTGCACGTGAGCGGGATCGTTGTCGTTGTAAGAAACGGCGCCCTCGTAGTTTCCGTAAAGCACGTCAATTTGCGCGCTTTTTAAAAGCGGAATCACGTCCGCCCAGATGGCCTTGAAGTTCTGATTGCCCACGGATCTTTTCAGACGGTTGTGGAAAATGATGTCTCCGACCGCCGCAATGGTGATTTCACTTTGGTTTTTCAGGTAACAGGATTCCTGGGCCTGGGCAGGCGTCCAAGAAAGGGGGAGAAAAATTGAGGATGAAAGCAGAAATTTAAAGACGGAGCGCATATTCACCACCATTGGATTTTGAAAACAGAGTTTTGTACCCACGGCCATAAAAGCAGAATCCGTGCCTAGGCCGGGGCGAAAGCAAAGGTGTTTTAGGCCTTTTCGAGCGCCGAAAATTGTTACAAAAGCTTCACCCTCCGTTCTTGAAAACGTCAATCAACCTCCCTTTTTTCCAGGTTAGAATGGGAGAAAAAGGAGGCTGTCATGATGAAAGAAGCTCGGGTCGTCTTCGGAATTTTCAAAGACCGGGACCAATTGGAAGCCGCCGTGAAGAAGCTTGAGGATTCCGGCAGTAAAAGCGAAAACATCTCCCTTTTGATTCCCGAGGAGGGCTCTTATCGGGCAACCGGTCCTTTGAATAAGGCCTTGGAAGAGCACGGCACCGTTCAGGAAAGTCTGATCGCCATCGGTTTTCCACCCTCGGAAGCGGAGCGCTGCGCGGCCATCGTGGAAAACGGCGGCGCCTTATTGACGCTCCATCTGGAAGGCGAAGAGGAAGATCTGCTGGAAAAGGCCGAAAAAGTTTTCGAGAAATCCGGCGGTGCGGACGTGGCCGCGGCGGTAGAGCACTTCTAGGCTTTTAAGCGGTAGCCGGTGCGAAAGATCCACCAGATCACGATCAAGCAGGCGGTCAAAAACACGCCGATCATGCTCAAGCTTAAGGACACGCTCACGTCGGAGGACTCGTAAAAGCTCCAACGAAATCCGCTGATCAGATACACCACCGGATTGAGCATGGAAATCTTCTGCCAAAGCGGAGGCAGCATCTTGATGGAATAAAAACTTCCTCCCAAGAAGGTCAACGGCGTGATGATCAACAGCGGAATGATCTGCAGCTTTTCGAAGCCGTCGGCCCAGATGCCGATGATAAAGCCGAACAGACAGAAGGTGATGCAGGTGAGGACCAAAAAAAGAACCATCATCAGCGGATGCTTGATTTCCAAGGGCACGAAAAACCCGGCGGTGATCAGGATGATCGATCCCACCATCAGGGATTTCGTTGCCGCCGCTCCGACGTAGCCGAAGACGATTTCCAGATAAGAAATCGGCGCGGAAAGAACTTCGTAAATGGTGCCGGTGAACTTCGGAAAGTAAATCCCGAAAGAGGCATTGGCGATGCTTTGGGTCAGCACGGAAAGCATCACCAAACCGGGGACGATGAAGGAGCCGTAACTGACGCCGTCGATTTTATCGATGCGCGATCCGATGGCGGAACCGAACACGACGAAGTAAAGGGCGGTGGAGATCACCGGCGAGGCGATACTTTGCGCCAAGGTGCGGAAGGTGCGCGACATTTCGAAAACGTAGATGGATAGAATGCCTCTGAAGTTCATGATTTTTTCACCAGCCGTACGAAGATGTCCTCGAGAGAACTTTGAATGGTCTTAAGGTCCTTGAATTTGACGTCCAATTTTTCCAGGTCGTCGATCAACTCGCTGATGTGGGTGTCCTCTTTGGTCGAATCATAGGTGTAAATCAGCTGGGTTCCTTCCGCGTTTTGATCGAGATGATAGGAGGCGAGTTCCTGCGGCAAACGCTCAAGAGGGTGGGTCAGATCCAACACCAATTGCTTAGTACCGAGTTGTTTCATCAGCTTGGATTTTTCCTCGGTTAAAATCAGCTTGCCGTGATTGATGACGCCGATCCGGTCGGCCATTTGCTCGGCTTCGTCGATGTAGTGGGTGGTCAGGATGATGGTGACGCCGGAATTTTTCAACGCCCGCACCTGATTCCACATGTCTTTTCTGAGCTCCACATCCACGCCGGCGGTCGGCTCGTCCAAAAACAGCACGCGCGGTTCATGGGAGAGGGCCTTGGCAATCATCACCCGTCTTTTCATGCCTCCGGAAAGAGTCATCATTTTGTTGTCTTTTTTGTTCCAAAGAGAAAGCGCTTTCAGAAGTTCTTCGATGTATTGGGGATTTTTCGGTTTCCCGAAAAGTCCGCGGGAAAAATTGACCGTGTGCCAGACGGTTTCAAAAGCGTCGGTGGTGAGTTCCTGGGGCACGAGGCCGATCAACGAGCGGGTCACGCGGTAGTCTTTAAGAATGTCGTGTCCGTCCACCAGCACTTGGCCCTCGGTGGGATTGAGCAGTCCGCAGATCAGGCTGATCAAAGTCGTCTTTCCGGCGCCGTTGGGGCCGAGAAGAGCGAAAATCTCCCCCTTTTGGATCTCCAGGCTGATGTCGGTCAGGGCCTTAAAGCCCCCTTTGTAAACTTTGGAGAGGTGGGAGATGGAAATCATAGATCCCTATTCAAACTTAAGGGTTTTGTGCGGGCAAGTTCTTTGGTGCCGAAAATGCGCTCTTTCTTAGAGTCCTTTCATTGCGGCTGCTTCTAAATGCGGCAGGGCTAACCGGGGGCGTGGCACAAGCCGTGTAACTCTCTGGGCATGGAGGAAAGGGCTTTTCAGGAGCAAAGAGCAATGGACGCTAAAACCAACAAAGTGAGAATTTTTTTACAGGTCTTGTTTTTGAGTTTTTTTCTTTCCACCGCGGTGTGGGCGGAGGAGGGGGCGGATGCCTCCCGCAAGACCAAACCCTTCAAAGACCGCAATGCCTTCATTCAGGCTTTGATCAACGCCGATTTCAGCCAGATTTTCGAATTCAAGTTCAAGAACACCGACAACATTTCCGTTTACGTGCAGATCTATGATTCCCAACAAAAGAAAAGCTTCAAAAAGATCTCTTACGGGGATCTGATCAAAAATCGCGCGCGCTGGATTCCCGTTCCCGCTTTGGATTATGAAATGGAAAAACAACCGATTTGGAAAAGAACTCCGATGTTGATGCGCGCCTATAAGGTGGGAGGATCTTTGATCTGTCACGATCCTTCGGATTCATGGGCTCTGGACAACACTTTTTATTGCATCAGCGTTCCGATGAACGTGGATCTGGTGATTCAGAGGATGCAATTGCGCGGTGTCTTGAATCAGTAAACCCGAACCATAAAAAAGCGGCCCACATGGGTGAGCCGCTTCTAAGAGCTTTCAATCATCAATTGTACTTGCGAAAGAAGTTATTGACCTCTTCTTTGGCCTTTTCTTTCGTGTAGCCGTATTTTTCTTGGAGGCTTCCTTGAAGCTTTTCCATGTCTCCTTCGGCGTGAAGAATTTCATCCTCGGTGAGCTTTCCCCATTGGGCTTTCACGTCACCTTTGATTTTGTGCCATTTTCCTTTAAGTGTATCCGCGTTCATTTTAAATCCTTTCTTTAGGGTTTTATTTTAAGTTTCCACTGATGGCTGAGTCCCCTTTGCGGGCCAATCCGAAGACCAGAGAGACCAGGAAGAGAATCAGGAAAAGTCCGAAGAGAATTTTGGCGACCGATGCGGAAGCCGCGGCGATCCCAGTGAACCCGAAGACTCCGGCCACCAGGGCGATAATCAAAAACGTCAATGTCCATGTCAGCATGATGATGCTCCTTTCTTATGAATCCACGTTACCAACCATCGGGGCCGGGGGTCTGACTGGATCTATTTAAAAACTGTGTGATTTTATTCACGAAATATATTGCAAGTCGTCATGAAGGCCGGTACTTCCTTTTTATGTCTATGCTGAAGAATTTCTTTGTCGGTTTCCTGGTGATTTTCAGCGGCTCGACCTTCGCACAAAAAATAAGTCTTGAGGCCCTTTCCCACCCCATC